>Ga0207684_10000760_pt1 | contig 37561 bp, 39 predicted proteins | sample KBSK5501metaG_FD_184342 | JGI IMG/M metagenome (GOLD analysis project Ga0207684, IMG submission 184342) | Corn, switchgrass and miscanthus rhizosphere microbial communities from Kellogg Biological Station, Michigan, USA - KBS K5-50-1 metaG... | ecosystem: Host-associated > Plants > Roots >... | reverse complement strand
ACAGCAGACGCTGCCAGAGCCAAGAATCAAGCCCCATCTAAAACGGCGAAAATACCCAAAACACCAGCAGCTAAAAAAACGACAAGCTCCGATCTGTTAACCTGACCAGAAACAGCTCTGGGCCGGCTACAGATACTTTGTCGTCCAATTTCGAGTAAACCCAACCAGAAAACAAAGAATAATTAATTACGCGACGGGTGTTGACAAAGTCGGCTTCATAGAAGAAGCCCTGGGTTGGGAACATGAAAACCATCCGCTCTGAAAGAGCGACCGATGCGCGCGAACGAAGCTCACCCGCGTTTCAAAACGAGCTGCCCTGCTATCATTGCGAGAAATAACACAAACGTGTTCGCCAACACAATGGAAGGGCCGGTCGGTAAATTATATTGGGCCGATGCCAAAATGCCGGCTGCCCCTGCTATCAGCGCAAACCCCGCACTCAAACACAACATCTGGCGAAAACTCCTTGCGACCATGCGCGAGGCTGCAGCTGGAATCACAATCAATCCCCCAATCAGAAGCGCGCCAAGCTGCTGGAGAAGCAGGGCAACGACCAGAGCGATCAGCACCACAAAAGAATAGTTCAGCCGCCGCACATTAATTCCCGCAAGTCGGGCCAGGTTCTCTTCGATAGTACAAAGAAGTAGCCCTCGCAGATTCAACGCCAGAAACAGAGCGACGATCAACGCCAGTCCGATCACTAACCATACATCCCAATCCGAGGCGAACAGAATCTCTCCAAACAAAACTCCCTCCAGGCTCTGGTATCCTTTCAGTCGGCTGATCAGAATCACGCCCAGCGCCGTTGCACCGGAATAAGAAAAAGCGATCACCGTGTCCGCTCGGAGTGATGTTCGTTCTAATAACCACGCCATGATCAGCGCGATCACACAACAAAAGACCACCAGCACCGCCTGCATCGAAGGTCCATAAACGTCGTTGGCAAGACGTAAAATTAAGCCGAGCCCAACACCAGTCATCGCAGAGTGCGAAATCGCGTCGCTGAAAAAAGCCAAGCCGCGCAACGTGATAATAGCGCCAAGAAGACCGAGGACTGGCCCTGCGATTAACGCGATCCAAAGTGCCCTTTGGAGTTGCGGGTCCTGGAGAAGCTCTAGCATCGCTAGTGCACGTTTCGAAGTGGCACAAAAGCCTCACGCCCCTCACCTGTAACCAAGCCAGGCAGGTGACCATAGGCGTGGGAGAGATGTTCAGGTTTTAACACTTCGTCCGGTAATCCTTGACAGCAGAGCGTGCGATTAATGCATAAGACCCGGTTGCTCAGATGCTCAATTAGATGAAGGTCGTGTGAGACCATCAGGATCGTCAGGCGAACGTGATCGCGAAGATGGTGCAACAAACCGTCAAAAGAGAGACCCCCTTTCATGTCCAGGCCGGTCTGCGGCTCATCGAGCAGCAGCAGGTCAGGATCGTCTAATAGCGCGTAAGCGATCAGTATTCGCTGGAATTCGCCGCCCGAAAGCTTCCCGATCTGCCGGCGAATCAGATGCGTAGCCCCTATTTCTTCGAGCTTCCGCCTGAAAGCGGTCGATCGAGCTCTTGCGCGTGGAAGCTTCAAGCTCAGAAATTCGTCAACCCGCAAGGGAATCGCGTTATCGATCCGAAGTTGTTGAGGAACGTATCCGATCTTGCGAGCCTCGGTCTTTACCGCTCCCGAATAGACTGGCGTCAAGCCGGCAATGGTTTTCAAGAGTGTCGACTTACCGGCGCCATTTGGTCCAATGATCCCGACAAACTCGTTCCGAGCCACTTCAAACGAAACATCTTCAAGAACGTGGTTGTCTCCATAGCTCACGTTCAAGCCGCTTACGCCCAGAAAAGCTCCATCACTTGTTGTCATTCAGCGCCGCCCTAAGTTTGCTCACGTTTGAGCGCATCACTCGCTCATAAAAATCTGTGTCCCCATCCCCTGTTTCCATCGAATCCATTTGCACGACCGGTAGATTGAACTCATGCGCGACTACTTCGAGCGGCTTCGAGTTGTAAGCTGACTCAGCGAACAAGGCCGCTACTTCGTGCGAAGCCAGCAAAGTCCGAAGCTGTTCGAGTTTCTTTGGCAATGGCGATTGATCAGGTGAAATTTCGAAAGTCGCTGCAATCCGCAGACCATATTCCCTGGCAAAATAAGGAAACACATCATGAAGCGTAACAAAGTTCTTGTTCCGCAGTAATGCCGTTTCTTGTCTAATCTCAGAGTCCAGCTTTTTTAAGCCTCCCAAATACCGGTCCGCATTTGTTCGATATGCCTCAGCATTGGCTGGGTCCCGACTCGAAAGAGCGTCGCGGATATTTTCAACCTGTTTCATTGCACACACTGGGGAGAGCCAGATGTGAGGATTGGGCGAGCCAGTTTGCCCAGAATCAGCTTCCGTAATCGGCGAAATCCCTTTGCTGGTATCAACGATCAGCAGGTCTTTTTTCCCCGCCGTGTTCACACCTTTTACAAGCCAGGTCTCAAGGCCAAGACCATTCTCGATGACCACATCTGCGCTTCCGATCTTGCGAATATCGGTAGGAGAAAACGCATAATTGTGCGGCCCACTATTCGGCGGCAATAAAACTGAAACTTGAGCAGCGTCACCGCAGACGTTAGCAGCAAAACATTGAATTGGCGCAAACGTTGCCAGAACGTTGAGTTTTTTCGGGTTCTGGTTCTCCCCATGCGCAACGCCAATCAAGAGGCAGAGAGCTAGTGCGACAACTCTGAAGGAGACAAACATGGCGCACTGTGAAATTGGTCGGAGCTTCCTGCAAGCTAATTGCATTAAGGATCGTCCAAAGGAGCCGTTCGGCACGCCGAATTGCCGGAATTAATTGTAATTATGGAAAATATAGACCTCTGAAACGTCGCCAAAAGAATATTGATGAAATTGCCCGTTGCCGGCGTCGGACTGGTGAGCAGCGCAAGCTACTCGTCTCAACGAATCGATCTATTTTTTTGCCGGAGATCAAAAAATGAAACTCTGGATATGCGGCTTGGCATCGGCCTTATTAGTACTCTCTAACCCCGAAGCAAAAGCTAGTGTGTTAATAGACTGGGGGTCGGTCCCAGAATCGCAGAAACATTTGGAGCCGATCACATCGCCTCCAGGGCCGAACGGCACCTACACTACGGGATCGGATTTTTCAAACGTCTTGGTCACTGTCGCAGGAAGCGGCTTTGTTCAATCCGGGCTGCATGACCCCAAGATAGATCCAAAAGGTAGTCCTTTCCCGGTGCCGGTACTCTCGACCACAGCGGACTTTAAAACCTCCTCCAATTCACCGACGGTTACCTTTACGATTGACTTCTTCGGATTTAAGCAAGGGGTCAAAGATGTTAGCTTTACCTTGTTTAACATCGACGCAGACAAGAACGGTCCCCATCTGGTGCAGGACGTGGTGACATTCCAGACTGCTGCCGGTCTGACCCTTACTGGCGGCGCAGACAACGTCGTTTCCGGCAATACGGTAACCGGAATTGGAGATTCCGGCCCTGAAAGCACTGATTCGCCTCAAGGAGACGTAAATGTGAAGTTCGGCAACTTACCGTTGCACCAGATTGTGTTTAACTGGACGCGACTCGCCGCTGGCCCTGGCGAGAACTTGGACGAAATTGCGATCGGCAACATTAGCTTTACTCCGGTTCCAGAGGTCGGACAGCTCGCGATCGGACTTGTAGCTTGCTTGCTCGGTGCGCTCTGGCTTCGCAAGAACCGTAGAAAAAGGGCCAATTCCCTAACGTAATCCAGGCCAAAATGTCTGCCAGAACTTCACCCTTGAAGGTGTAGCGCTTTCGAGGGTGTTTTGTTTAAAGGAGATCTCCGGCGGCTCAGCTTCGCCTAGTCCCCAGCTGCGCACCATTTCGACGCTCAGCGACTTCTCCGTTGGTCCGTAATACCGCAGCGCTCATCATCGCGGCGACTGCCAGCAACCCGCCGACGACTAGGAGCCCAAGCGGTAACCCAAAAAGGTCTGCGAGCCCTCCGATCATCGGCGGGCCAGCGAAAAATCCCAGGTACCCAACGGTTGCTACCGCGGCGATTGAGTGACCAAGCAGTCCCCTTCCTCGCGCCGCAGCACTGGCAAAGATCAGCGGCACGGTGTTTGCAACGCCAAATCCCGCGAGACCAAAACCCAGCAGAGCGAGAACGAAATGGCTCGCCCACGAGGCAATCGCAAATCCGCCGGTCGCCACCACGAGCCCTATAATCGCCGTTCGCGTTGTGCCTAGGCGCTCGATTACCCAGTCACCCGAGAGTCGCGAAAGAAACATCATGAAAAAGAAGATGTTATTGCCAAGCGTCGCACTCGCCGTATCCCTGCCAAAGCTTTCTTTCAGATGCACCCCGGACCAATCGGCCACGGCCCCTTCGCTCATCATCGCGATAAAGCAAATGATCCCGAGCGGCAGCAACGGCCCTTTCGGTAAAGCAATGTGGAACGAGTCAGCAGACCATTCTTCGTCCTCAAGTAACTGGAACCGGATCCACAGGGTCGCAAGCACGAAGACCAGCCCAATCGTCACAGTGTGGCTTACCGGAGGAGTTTTTGCGGCGATCAGCGCGCCGCCAACAGCAGCCCCAAAAAAGCTGCCGATACTCCAGCACGCATGAACGGAAGACATGATTGGGCGCCCCAAGCGTAGCTGTAGATGCGCGGCTTGACCATTCATGCATGCATCCATTAGCCCATTGAACATTCCGTAAATGAGAAGTGATGGGAAAAGCCAGATATAGCTCGGAGCGGCAACAGGCAGTGTCACCGCAATTGCCGTACAAACGGTCGCAACCAGAGTCCCGACGCGGGTTCCAGCCCTGGCAATCACTGTCCCCGATACCAGCATCCCCAGGAAAAGGCCGGCTGCCACTGCCCAGAGAGCGATCCCCAGCTTTCCATCGGTCAGTCCGAGTCGTGTTTTAAGCCCGGGGATATGGACAAGCCAAGTTGAACCGAGACATCCGTTTGCGAAAAAAGTAAGACTTATTGCCAGGCGGCTTTTAAAGGAGGGCGGCATATGTTTTCAATGAATCTTTTGGTCCAATAAGTCTGAAATGCTGGCGGAAACCCGATTCAACTGAGGTACGTATTCTGCGTAAAAACGCGTGCAAGTTACTTTGCGGTATTCTGTTGCGCGCTTAGAGCAGCGTGACTCCCTGCCGGCGGAACCCGGCCGCTTCCGCTTCCGGCAGCTCGGGCGCCACAGCCAAATAATCTAACTGTGTCACCGGCCCGATCACAAAAGGCCCAGCCGTCCCGACCTTCTCCTTGGTCCCTACGCCTACCACTGCCCCGCTTGATTGAATGATCGCTCTGAATAGCTCTACCTCCTCAAGCCGGCGCGTGGTAAGCCCGACTTCCAGATGAATACCGCACAGGCCGAGAAAACAGAGGTCGGCTCGAATATTAGCAATCTCGCGCGCCATCGTTGCGCCAGAAGCAGCGAGGTCCATGCGATTGACCTGTCCCCCGAGCAAAACCACTTCTGCTTCCGTGCGCTCTGCTAAGAGCAATGCCAGCCGTAGATTACGTGTCACCACAGTGAACCGCAGTCCCCGATCTACCACCCGAGCCATTTCGTCGAGCGTCGTGCCGATGTCGATGAAAACAATCTGCCCAGGCCGAATAAGGCTCAGCGCTTTCCTCGCCGCCGCCTGTTTCTGCTCTAGATTCCGCCCCTGCCGCATCAGTACAGGTTCTACCGGAGGCGATGCCAGAATCGCCCCTCCGTGCACCCGCTGCACAAAACCCTCTTGCACCAGGTGATTCAGATCGCGTCGCACCGTATCGATCGAAACGCTCAGCTCTTTCGCCAGGTCACGAGCCACGACTTTTCCGTCGCGCCGCAGCAGTTCCAACATCTGGTGGCGCCGCTCAAGCGGAAATACCTCGAGATCATCGTGTGGCATTTGCTCGAATCTGCACGATTAAGCCGCAGCATGCAAGAATTATCTGTTTTATGCGGTTATATGCACGATTGTGCATGGACTAAACGCCTCCCGGGAACCGAAACCGCCCTGGAAGGGCTAAGAGATGTTAGCCCAGGGCTTCGCTCCGGGTCGCTTTGTTAGAGGAGTTGGCAGATTTTCGTCCTCGTCCTCGATAACGATAGCGATAACGAGGACGAGACCGAGAACGATTTGGCTACAGCTTTGCCGCGCTAAGGCTTCGCGCCTTTGCCAGGAATCAGTTCCCGGCGATGACGGCGCTCTCGGCGCTGTCGGCGTTCCCTCTCCCTCCCCTACCCCCGTCTTTCCCCAACGCTTCAGCAATCTGGATCGCGTTCAGCGCCGCACCCTTGAGGAGTTGATCGCCGCATGCCCAGAAGGCCAGACCATTGTCCAGCGCCGTGTCGATGCGAATCCGCCCAACTTGACAGTTCTCTTTTCCAGCACACTCGAGCGGCATCGGGTAATGATTGGTCGCCGGAGCATCGACAAGTTCCAAGCCACGAAACTTCGCGAGCACATCGCGAGCGCGATCAAGCGAAACGGGTTGCTCAAACTCCGCGTGGATTGCTACCGAATGCGCCCGATAAACCGGCACCCGCACACACGTGATCGATGCTCGTAGAGTTGGATGATGCATGATCTTCCTGCTTTCATTCAGAAACTTCTGCTCTTCCTTCGTATAGCCGTTCTCCAGAAAAACATCGACATGCGGAAACACGTTGAACGCAATCGGATGCGGAAAGACTTGTGGTTTCAAAGGGTCGCCTGCGACGTGATCCTTCACCTGACGGTCCAGCTCCAGAATAGCTTTCGCGCCCGCACCAGAAACGGCTTGATAACTGGACGCGATAACTCTTTTCACCCGGAAAGCCTGGTGCAGCGGGTAGAGCGCCATCAGCGCGACGATGGTCGTGCAGTTCGGAACTGCAATGATGCCTTGATGTTTGCGAATGTCCTCGCCGTTTATCTCCGGGATGACAAGCGGCACCTCTTTCTCCATTCGAAACGCCGATGAGTTATCAATCACTACAGCCGAAGTCGCTTTCCTGGCAAACTCCTTCGAAGTGGCGGCCCCGGCGCTGAAGAAAGCGATGTCGACGCCGGAAAACGAATCATTGGACAACGTTTCAACAGCAATGCTTTCGTCCTTGAAACTAAGCGTCTTTCCCGCAGATTTCGGGGAAGCAAGCAGCTTCAGAGATCGGACCGGAAACTCCCTTTGCTGCAGAAGCCGAATCAATTCTTCACCCACAGCCCCTGTGGCACCAACAATTGCTACATGAAAACCAGCGCTCATGGAAATCCGGGTACCCTAGCCCGGAAATCTAATCCAGCAATGGAAGATCAGTCTGCCGAGATCGGTTACAGTGTTGTGATCGACTGCACATTACAGCTCTTGCGATTGTTTGAGGGAAGCGATTTTGTTTTCGAAGCTCCGATTTCTACGTCTCGCTTTGGCCTTGGTTTTGAGCCCGGTAGTTTCAAAACGCCGACCGGTCGTTTTCGGATCCACCAGAAAATTGGCGACGATGCTCCGATCGGCACCGTGTTCAGGAGCCGCGTGCCAGTCACCGAGTCACTCGATTCATTGAGCGAAACCGATGTAGTTACATCGCGAATTCTTTGGCTCGATGGAGTTGACGCCGAGAACGCGAATACCAAAGAGAGATACATTTATATTCATGGGACCAACGAAGAACATCTGATTGGACGACCAGTGAGTCATGGATGTATTCGTATGCGGAATAACGACGTCATCAGGCTATACGAACTGGTAGATGTTGACACCTCGGTCGACATTCGCGCATAGCTGTTTGCGCGAATTTGTGAAAATCCATTTGTATCTGGCTGCTGTTCAGCCTAATACGGAAGGAATTGCTGCTAGCTAGGAAAGGAGGCGAGACTAAATGAAATTTGTGAAATACTTTGCCTTGGTGGCTTTAGCCACCGCAGCGCTCGGCATTTCTGCCTGCGCCAAAAAGGAGACTCCTCCTCCACCACCGGCACCGCCAACGACCGGTTACACCAAATAAGGCCTTGACCTTAGGCGGATTTTGTACCCGCCTCAGTTGCCCCTGGGGCGGGTTTTCTTCTTTGCGCTTACAAATTTCGACGCGACAAGCAGAAAACGCCAATCAAATTCTGCGGATCGGTTAATTCCGATTCGGCGGTCGGTTTCTACCTCGATCGTTCCGTTGGGCCCAAATAGCTCGACCTCCGCGAGCTCGAAAAAATCGACGCCGTTAAAAGCGCCATCAATTGCCAGGGCCTGAGTCAATTTTCCCGGCCCTGAACAGAGTGCGTGGATATCGCGAACACCGCGTCGCTCGAACATCACATCGACTCCAGCCGTCGGCTCAAGCGCCCGCACCAGCACGAATCCGTTCGAATGCGGGCTCTTCACCAGAAAATTCAAGAGCCAATGCATTCCGTAATTGAGATAGACGTAGAGAGTTCCCGGCTTCTGCGTTCGAACGAATTCCGGCATGCTCTTCCGAAAAAATGTGTGGCTTGCCTCGTCCCCAAACTCCGCGTACGCCTCAGTTTCCACGATGATGCCTGCGGCCTTTCCCCAGCGCAGCTCGCAACCAATCATTGAGCGCGCGCAGGCCAGCGGATCAGTCTCAAAGAAGTTTCGGTCTATCCGTCGAGATTCACGCGCACCGTCGCTATTGCCTGTCCTCGCCAAACGTCCCGCCTCGGCGGGACCAAACGCCGAACGCCGAACGCCCTTCATAAGCCCGACGGATGATCTAGGAACGACCAGGGCAACTCGAATCGCTTCGCCACCGTCTCAGCCAATGCCCGGACGCCGAATGTCTCCGTCGCATAGTGCCCGCCGTAGATCAAATTGATCCGCTGTTCTTCTGCCAGCGCAAAGGTATGATGCGGCCCTTCGCCAGTAACAAATGTATCTACACCCTCCCTTACTGCTTGCTCCAGATCTGCACCTGCGCCACCCGTCACAATTCCGATGCGTCTAATCCGTTCCGGCCCGCTCAGACAGGTCCAGATATCACCGCCTAAGATTTTGCGAAGCCGTTGCACAACCTCCTGGCGATCCAGTGATACATGCGCTGCAACGCCAATCTGCTGTCCTTTGTAGAAGAAGAATGGCTCGAGTTCCGGCAACTGGAGAGAACACGCCAGGAGGACGTTGTTACCTATCTCCGGATGAAGATCCAGCGGCAGGTGAGCGCTGTAGATTGCCAGGTTCGCAGAGATAGCCTTTGCCAGCTTACGATAGTAACTTCCGCATATTGGCTGCAACCCGCTCCAGAAGAGCCCATGATGAACCAGGAGCAAGTCTACCTCGTCATCCGCGGACATTCGGATCGTGGCTTCGCTTGCGTCAACCGCCGCGCCAATCTTCGTGACCTGGCCGTTGTTCTCCAATTGAAGCCCATTCAGCGCGTTTGCTGAATCTTCGATGCCATCGATCTGGAGGTATTCGTCCAGGAACTCGCGAATAGCTTGTAGCGCTACTGATGGCATTACACTAAAGCACGGGTGATCTCTTTATCGGAGTAAAGGATTGAGAGCTTTTTAATCCCGCGGATTCGTTTCGCGATCGCTCGCAGTTGGGCGAGAATTCGAATCAACACCAATTCATTCTTGTAACCGCTCGAGTAACAAAACTCGGGCCGGACGGCCATATGAAGAACGACCAGTGTATCGTCGCAGATACGGGTATAAACAAGAACACCAACCAAATCCTGACGCTGCCCGCGTTCAACAAACGCGTACAATGTTTGCACCTCCAGTCCTTCGATTCCAATTCGCAGTGTAGCATCCTCTTCGACGATCTTCGGAAAACCGTAACTCATGATCGCGGTGTTGATGCTGGAGGCATGTAGATCCTGCTGCGGATGAAAAAACATCAGCGATTCTAATTCGTCTCGCTGGCTGGTATTCAATCTCGAAGAAAAGACCAAGGGCAGCACGGCGATTCCCTTAAGTCCAAGCTCTTTCCTTGTCAATGAAGCTTGGCCGATTTCATCGGGCGCATTTTTTCGCAAAAAATGCGGATTGGCTTTTTCGCGTTCTGGGTTTTGAGTGTAGCTCATGGCGACTTCTTCTCCCCAGAAACGAAAACGCCGTAGAGTCCAACTTCGCGATGCCCAACGTAGACGACGCGCCCGCCTCAAGACCGAAGCGAAGAGCTTTTTGCAAATCATACTAACCAAGGAAACGCTGGAGCTCCTTCGCAAACGGAGTGACGCCGAAGGAAAACCGCTGCATATCTGCGCAACTGAGATTCTGGAATCGGGATTGAATGTTCATCCCGATGAAGATTCAATTGCGGTGCCCGTGATGACTGAGGTCGCAGAATCCCCAGTGCCGGAACCTTCCATAACCTTAATTGAAGAGAACGGGTCGTTGGTACCCGACGCTGTCCCAACTCCCAGCAACCAAATGGAGCTTTTTGCCTAGAAGACCAGGGTTCCGAGTGCCGGGTTCCGCGTTCCGCGTTCTTTTGTTCGATTTTCTGTCACGGAACCCGGAACCTGAACCCTTCCTCAGTTTGACGAATAGACCAAGTCTGCTCTAGGTTAATTGCGGTGTCTTCTGGAGGGCTGCGCTCTGTCGCAGCCATCGTTGAGCTATCGAGCATTCGGTTGTACCGCGGCGGCTGCGACAGAGCGCAGCCCTCCAGTGTTGTCTGTTGAAAGAAAACCTTTAACCATTCTCAATTCTATGGCCTACGAACTACCTCCTCTACCCTACCCTTCCGATGCGTTAGAGCCCCATATTGATGCGAAGACGATGGAGATCCATCACGACAAACATCATCAAGCCTATATCACCAACGCCAACAACGCCCTGAAAGATCACCCGGATCTCGCAGCGAAACCGGTGGAAGAGCTTTTGGCAAATATTAATACAGTGCCGGAAGCGATTCGAACTGTCCTGCGGAACAACGCTGGCGGTCATGCCAACCATTCTTTCTTCTGGAAAATTCTCGGCCCAAAAGGCGGCGGCCAACCAAAAGGGAAGCTTGCGGACGATATCAAATCAACGTTTGGCGGGTTCGATCAATTTAAAGAAAAATTCCAGGCCGCTGGTGTCGGCCGCTTCGGCAGCGGCTGGGCATGGCTCGTCGTGAACAAAAACGGCAAGCTTGAAATTATCTCCACGGCAAACCAAGACAGCCCGATCATGGACGGCTTAAAACCGGTGCTGGGCGTTGACGTCTGGGAACATGCCTACTATCTGCTTTACCAGAATCGCCGGCCCGACTACATCAAAGCATGGTGGAACGTAGTCAACTGGGATGAGGTGTCGAAAAACTACGACGCGGCAGTGAAGTAAAGTTTCATCCCAACTAGCATTAGCACCAACACCAGCATTCTAAGTGGCTTTTCTTAACGAACATTATTTAAAACTAAAAGCCGGTTATCTGTTCCCAGAAATTGCTCGTCGGGTTCGCGAGTATTCCGACCTCGTGCCCGACCGGGCAACAAGGATTATTCGCTGCGGCATCGGTGACGTCACCGAGCCGCTGCCACGCGCAGCGATCGATGCGATGCATCGGGCGGTCGAGGAACTCGGGAGCCGAGAAACGTTTCGGGGTTACGGCCCTGAACAAGGTTACGAGTTCCTCCGGCACGCAATCGCTGAGAACGATTATCGCCGGCGAGGTCTTTCAATCGCGGACGACGAGATTTTTGTTTCGGACGGATCAAAGTGCGACTGCGGGAATATCCTGGATATCTTCGGGGACCAGAACCGGATAGCAGTTGTTGACCCGGTTTATCCGGTCTACGTCGACACTAATGTTATGGCCGGTCACACCGGGCCAGCCGATGCGTCCGGCGTTTATGAGGGGCTTGTTTACTTGCCTTGCACCCGTGAAAACGGCTTCGTGCCCGATATTCCTGCGGAACACGTCGACCTCATTTATCTCTGTTTTCCGAACAATCCGACTGGATCCGCAGCGACACGAGCCCAACTCACAGGATGGGTCAGGTATGCGTTAACTACGGGAGCAATTATTCTGTTCGACGCCGCTTACGAAAGCTATATAACCGATTCATCTATCCCTCGATCGATCTATGAAATCGAGGGTGGAACCGACTGCGCGATTGAATTCCGCAGCTTTTCCAAGAACGGAGGGTTCACCGGCGTCCGCTGTGGATTTACAGTTCTTCCGAAGTCGCTGATCGCGCAGACTCGAACTGGTGAAAAGAAGGCGCTGCATCCGCTCTGGCACCGTCGCTTCAGCACGAAATTCAATAGCGTGAACTACCCGGTGCAGCGAGGAGCCGAAGCCCTCTATCAACCAGAGGGTCAAGCACAGGTAATACAGTTAATCGATCACTACCTTGGAAACGCGAGTCTGCTCAGACGAGCACTTCAAGAATCTGGTTTGGCTGTCTTCGGTGGGACAAATGCTCCGTATATCTGGGTAGAAGCGCCGAAAGGCTACACCAGTTGGCAAGCCTTCGACAAAATTTTGACCGATATCCAAGTGGTAATCACACCTGGTTCCGGATTCGGCGCCCAGGGCGAAGGCTATTTTCGCGTATCCGCTTTTAACTCACGCGCAAACGCAGAAGAAGTCGCGCGCAGGTTTAAAACGATACAGTGGTAGAGCAACGCCGAGAACCGCCGGGATCGCCGGGGACTGAAAAGAGGACCGGTGAGGCATCAGGCGTCGCGAAGCGACGACAAATCTCAGCCAGGGGTGATCCCGCCGTGGTGTGAGAACCCCTGGTATGTTTTGGCAATCCATCCTGAAAGGATGGTAGAGGGTTCGTTTGTCCGTCTCCTTGCACGCACACCCTCTACGGTCCTCTTTCAGTTCCCGGCGTTCTCGGCGTTCTCGGCGTTCCTCTCCGCTAATACCTTCGCCACTTTTTCCAATCCCGCAGCATCCTCATCATCGAACCGGCTCAAACTCGGGCTGTCTATATCGAGGACTCCGATCAACTCGCCGTCGCGAATCAGCGGAACTACGATCTCCGAGCGGGACGCGCTATCGCAAGCAATATGCCCCGGGAACTGGTGCACATCAGGAACAATAACCGTTCTTCGCTCCTGCGCGGCTGTACCGCATACGCCTTTTCCCATGCCGATACGCACACACGCCACCTTCCCTTGAAACGGTCCCACCACGAGTTGGTCGCTTTTCAGAAGATAAAAGCCCGCCCAATTGACATCAGGCAACGATTGAAAAATCAAGGCGCCAGCATTCGCCAGGTTTGCGATCCAATCCGATTCGCTGCCGATCAAAGATCGCAATTGTTCGACTAGCGTCTTGTAAAGATCTGCCTTTGAGTCATGACCCGTCGATTGCACGCTCAACACACCGGAAGAAATGGCCATAAGAGCATTTAACACAAAGAGAAACCGGCGCACCAAGTTTGGCGCGAATTGCGGCATTCTCCTACACATTGAACTGCCGCCAATCTTCTTCTAGTTTCCCCGCATGCATAATCCATTGGATCTCCCGGCAGATCTTCCTGTTCCGGTGGACGACGGCGCGTGCGCGCATCTTACCGGGCAGAACCTTTCCGATCTGCAACTGCGATCGACGCAAGGATCCCTCGTTACGCTTGGCCAGCCTAAGGGGCGTACCGTTCTCTATTGTTACCCCAGGACCGGCCAACCTGGACAGCCGTTGCCAACTGGGTGGGATGATATCCCCGGTGCGCGCGGATGCACTCCGCAAGCGTGTGGGTTTCGCGACCATTACCAGGAGCTGCTGAAGGCCGGTGCAAGTCAGGTCTTCGGATTGAGTACACAAGACCCCGACTATCAACGCGAAGTTGTGGACCGGTTACATCTGCCGTTCTCCATTCTCAGCGATAATGATTTGATTTTTGCTGGGGCCCTCAAACTACCAACTTTCAAAGTCGACGGAATGACGTTAATCAAACGACTAACCTTGATCATCGACGGAAATCGAATCACTAAAGTCTTCTATCCTGTATTCCCGCCGGATCGCAGCGCCGAGGAGACTCTGCAGTGGCTGGCCGCAAACCCACCTCCCGTCGCCCACTAGCAGCAGCACTCACACCCACACTCAAACTCGCACTCACACTCACGCTCCATGTCCTCCGGCATAGTCGACAGCATCGAAACGCTCCGCGCGATGAGCCCTAACACCGCAGTGGAGGCGCTCGGGATCGATATTGTTTGGGTAGACAACGACCACATCCAACTTAGAATGCCGATCACGAACCGGGCGAGGCAACCATTTGGGTTGTTGCATGGCGGGATCAGCATGGTACTCGCCGAAACCGCCGCTAGCGTCCACGCCTGTTGGGGAATCGACCTTTCGAAGGTTTTTCCTGTAGGAATTGAGGTGAACGGAAGCCACCTCCGATCAGCGTCGGAAGGCCATGTTCTGGCCAATGCCACAGTCATACGCCGATCTCGCACCTTGATCATCCATGCCATCGAGATTATTCATGAGGAAACGAATCGGCTGCTTTGCATAAGCCGGGTGACAAACTTCTACAAAACCACGCAGAATACGGCACGTGAATAATCGGTTGCCGCTGCGTGGAGGTTAAACGACTAGTTCTCACCCATCTTGCATGAAAGGACCTTACAAATTCTGGCTTGGTATCATCCTGATCGCAATTTTGTTCGCCCGTACTGGAATCGCTGGGGATGATGATAAGAACGTTCTGGATTCGAAAGCGACAATTAGCGCTCCTGTTCCGGTCACAACGGTTAGTTCACCTGGGCGTGTGTCAGCGATAGAAGAAAACGCGACGTTCGCGCCGCATGGCCAAGATCGTCATTACACGAACGGAGCGCAGCTGGCGTACACCACGTCTCAATTATCCGACAATAGTCTTTTCTCCGCGCCGATTCACTGGTTCAGCCCAGTGCTTTTCCATCCGACAACTTCGGAGACGGACAACCGGTTCGAATGGATCATCTTTGGCCAAAGCATCTTTACACCACAAGATCATAATCTCTCTAATCCGCCGCTAAACGATCGGCCCTATGCTGGCTGGCTGTATACTGGCGTAAATTTCATTCAAAACCGGGATGACAGAGAATTGACATCTTTGCAATTGCAAGCCGGCGTTGTTGGAAGTTGGGCGCTCGGTCGCCAAGTCCAGAACATTACCCACACGATTTTTGGACAGAACAAGGCTCGAGGCTGGGCACATCAACTGAGCAATCAGCCCGGATTCCAGATCTCCTGGCAGCGCCGGTGGAGATTCAACCATGATTTAGGTGGCGGCTATTCATGGGAAGTCATCCCGGAAATCGGACTGACCGGTGGAAACGTTATGAGTTATGGTGAAATCGGCGGCATCGTTCGCTGGGGACGCGGACTCAAATCTAATTGGGGACCCGATCTGATCCAACCAGGCTACACCGGCACACCTTATTTCTCTGCAGAACGAGGCGGAACTTCGTGGGGATACGACATCTACGTCGGGACCGATGGCCGCGTTGTGGCCAACAACGTTTTTCTTGACGGTAATAATTTCCAGAACAGCCGAAGTGTGGCCAAAGAAATCGGCGTTGCCGACTTTATGGCGGGCGCCGAGCTTTTCTACAGAGATCGCCTTCGTTTCGGATTCACGTTCATCGCGCGAACAAATGAGTTCATAAAACAGCACGGACTGGACCAGTTCGGCAGTTTCAATTTGTCGTTCGCGTTCTGATGGTGCGAAATATCGGTACGACGGTCCCGCTCAAGCTGGTGGGTAAGAAGCGTGTGGCGCGCACCACAATTCATCGCCTACGAAAGAATGAGCCGGTTCACATTATCGCGAAACAAACCTGCTCCGATCGCTCTCTGCTTCTTTTCCTGAGCAGGTATATGACGACGGATTGGGATTCTTTGTCGTCCTTTCCTGGAGACCATTCGTGAGATCCGCCAGGGCCTGTTTAAGCTTCTCACCCCGGGGCAGGTGCCATCGATCGATGCGGCCACGCACCGCCGTCCAAAACTGCTGGTGTGGCGGCTCCACTTCCCGCTAGACGCCTCTTGAACCAATTTAACTACACTATCGAATGGTTCAGTTAGCCAGATTGGATTCGTAACTGCCATTGCAGAAGGCGGCTTTGAAGGAGTAACGAAAGTATCGGTTCTGGGCGTCCTTGTCAGTATCCAATCCGCTTCATGTCCTCGAGCAAAATCGAATCAACGAATACAAGCAATGGTGTGCGTCAACGAGGCCACATTCAGTGACCATCTAGCCAAGCGCAGGTCATCACGCTTGAATACACAAACATTCGCGGAGTTATGACCTCGTGCGGCTGGCACTTCCGCCGACAATCACCCCAACAGCTCCGGATAGTGCCGTCTGGCCACTTCCTCGCAACGGGCCAAAATCTCCGTGGCGGAGTCCAGCCCTCTGATCGTCTCCACTAGTCGTGTGCATTCTTTTGAATCCAGGGTCTGCACCGCTTTCTTCACTCTTGGAACGAGGCCGGCGCTTGCGCTCAGCTCGTCCACGCCTAACCCCAACAGTAGCGGCGTCAATGATATTTCGCCCGCCATTTCGCCGCAGACTCCGACCCAGATCTTGTTTGCGTGCGCAGCATTCACCGTCATCTCGATTAATCGAAGGATTGCCGGGTGCGTCGGCTCATAGAGGTGCGCGATCCGTTCGTTCACTCGGTCAACGGCAATCGTGTATTGGATCAAATCATTTGTACCGATGCTGAAAAAGTTAACTTCTCGCGCAAGTGCGTCCGCCACCAGCACTGCGCTGGGAATTTCAATCATGATCCCTAGTTCGATATTTTCTTTGAAAGGCTGCTTTTCGGCGCGTAGCTCGTTTTTGCAAGCTTCCAAAATCTCTTTTGCTTGTCGCAGCTCAGACACGCCGGAGATCATCGGGAACATCAGTCTGACGTTACCGACCGCACTGGCTCGCAGTATTGCCCTCAGTTGAGCTTTGAAAATGTCAGGACGATCAAGGCAGAACCGAATCGCGCGGCAGCCCAGAAACGGGTTTATCTCCTGCGGCAAATGAGAATGGCTAAGGAACTTGTCGCCACCCAAATCGAGTGTTCGGATGATTACCGATTCAGGAAGTACCGCTTCCGCCACTCCGCGATAAGCTTGATATTGCTCTTCTTCGTTTGGCAGTTCTGACTTGTTCAAAAAGAAAAATTCTGTCCGATACAGGCCGATGCCCTCCGCTCCAGCCTCCTTCACCAATGGCAAGTCTTCGGGCAATTCGATGTTCGCCGACAAAATGATATGGCGCCCATCCGCTGTGGTGCTCGCGGTATCGCGAAGCCGCGTCAGCACCTCTTCGACTTTCTCCAGCCTGACCTCGAGCTCTCCGTATTCCCAAAGGGTCTTGTCGGTTGGATTCAGAATCACAAGCCCATTGGTGCCGTCGAGCAGAACGTGATCTCCTGTCTGCAAGCGCTGCGACAGGTCTTTCAACCCCACGACAGCAGGAATGTTCAGCGACCGCGCCATGATCGCCGTGTGCGATGTCCGGCTGCCGATATCGGTGGCAAAGCCTAACACCATCTGCCGATTCAGACTCGCAGTGTCCGAGGGCGTGATGTTGTGCGCAACGACGATTTGCGGGGCATCGATTGCCGCGAAAGTTTTGGTCGCTCGACCCAGCAGGTTCCGAATAATACGCCGGGTTACATCGTGGATATCAAATGCCCGCTCCCGCAAATATGGATCATCAATTTCGCTCAGCGTTTGCGCATACCGATTTGCGACCTCGGCAAAAACAAATTCAACATTCAACTTTTCCCGTTCAAGCGTGCGAAGCACTTCGTCGATCAGCGTCCGATCTTCGACCACCAGAAGGTGGGCGTCGAAAATGCTGGCGTCCTTGGCTCCAATCGCTTCGGCAATCCGTTGCTGCATCTCCAGGATCTGAGCCCGAGTAGCGATCAACGCGCTTTCGAAGCGGCCGATTTCACCAGGAATCTCTTCCGGGTCGATCTGCCGTTTAGGCGGCTCTTCGTCGTCAGGATGATGAATGAAAACAGCCCCTCGCGCGATGCCCGGAGCGACGCCAACACCGTGAAATCTCACTTCCTCATCGTTCATTCACGCGTCATTCCTCATCGAATCGTTTTTCGATCAATTGCTCGAGCTCCTGAATAGCTACCTCGGCGTCTGCGCCCTCCGCTGAAATTAACAGCCTCGTACCTTGTCCGGCAGCAAGCATCATCAGTCCCATGATGCTCTTGCCATTGACTTGTTCGCCTTCTTTTTCGACCCAAATATCCGCTTTGTGTTTATTGGCGATTCGCACAAACATCGCAGCCGGCCGCGCGTGCAACCCGAGCTTATTCTGGATCAAAACTTCCTTTTTGATCTTGCCAGAAGCAGGTCGTCTACTCAGCAAACCCATCACATCTCCTGTTTTGTTTGCATTAAATTCAACAATCGTTGGTTAAATTCTACCGCGCTGTTCTCGCCAAGCGCTCTGAGCTTTTGATCCAAGGCCGCTACCTCAACCAGCCGTGCCAGATCGCGCCCCGTCCGGACCGGAATGGTGATGTGCGGAATACGAATACCGAGAATCTGGTAAAATTCCTGCTCAAGTCCAATTCTATCAACCTCCTCAAGTTCTTGCCAGTCCTTGAGCGTCGCAACCAGATCAAGTCGCTTCTCAATCCGAATGCTCCCGACGCCAAAAATCGAGGCAACATTAATAATGCCAAGGCCGCGCACCTCCATGTGATACCGCGTCAGATCAGGCGCAGTTCCCACCAGTTCCCGCCCATCGAGAAGCCGGAACCGCGTCACGTCATCGCTAACCAGACTGTATCCGCGCTCGATCAGACCAAGCACGCATTCGCTTTTGCCGATTCCGCTTGAGCCCCGGATCAAGACACCTGTGCCCATGATATCGACCATGCTGCCGTGCTCTGTGGTCGTCGGCGCAAAGTCCATTTCCAGCGCAATGGTTGCTGCATTGGTGAAACGCATGGTCACCATCGGGGTGCGAAAAATCGCGATCTCCAACTGAGCGGCCGCCTCAGTTAACGCCTTTGGGACTGGCAAACTACGAGATATGACGATGCAAGGGATATGCTGATCACAGAGCCGGACACACCGCCGTTTCTGTTCTTCTGCCTCCAAACTCTTAAGATAGCTTACCTCGGCGTTTCCAAGGACTTGAATACGTTTGCCCGCAAAGTATGTGAAAAATCCAGAGAGCGCTAATCCGGGCCGATTGATGGTCGGTTCCCGTATTTTGCGCTCGAACCCGACGGCCGGACCGACAAGTTTCAACGCGAGCGCCTCCGCATGCCGCGTATAGAATTCGCCCACTTGGACGTAGGGCAGTTTGCCGCGTCTCATGAGGAAGGCGGTGGTTCCAGGTCGCGCAGGCGTGTCCCCCGACGTGTCCGACAAAGCCTCGGCGAAGTCGGAAGCGGGAACCCTCCCGAAAAAACGCCTCGGCCATCTGGGTAAGGTTCGCGCTCCTGCGCGACCTGAACCCAGGACTCTGCCACCTTATCAGACCGATTGCGCATATCTAGTGAAGCCCTCCGAATCTCCCCGCCTGCAGCCTACCCAAACGTTGGCTCGATCAGTCCGAAGTCTCCGCTCTTTCGCCGATAGAGCACGTTCACTTTCTCGCTCTTTGCGTTTAGGAAAACGAGAAACTGTTTTGTCGACATCTCCATCTGGAGGACAGCCTCGTCGATAAACATCGGCTTAATTGGATATTTTTCCGTATGGATCACAGTCGGACCTGATTCTTCCGTGGGGGCCTCCACTTCAGCAACCGGCTCGGCTGCTCCGTTTCGCTCCGGGCCCTCTGGGCCCTCTTCTAGAGTCGTGAGCCATTCCCATCGCAACACCTGTTCTTCCAAATGCCGCACACCATGCTTGCGCGGCCGGTGCCGCTGCATCAACCGGGTCTTATACTTTCGCATCTGCCGCGCGATCTTATCCAGGACCTGGTCGATCGAGGCATACATATCATCGCTCTCGCTGCTTGCCTCCAGCGTTATGTGATTGCTGCAGTGCAGGATCACCTCAGCCGTGTGACGGTACTTTTGCACATCAAGAATTACCTGCGCCTCGATAATCTTCGGATAGTCGAGGTGAAGGCACGCCAGCTTGCGCTGGCAGTAATCCTTCATCGCTTCGGTTACGCTTACATGCCTTCCCGTTACTTGGATTGGTGCATCTGCATTTCTTATCTGCATAGTTTCACTTTCTTGGGATGGGTTGCCGGCAGTCGGTAGCAAGTGGCCTACATAAAAACCCTCCCCTGGGTCTGCTGATCGCTTGCTTTGCAAACCAACAACATGGTTTGAGCGTTACATTCGAAAACGTTCGCCAAGATAGAGCTGTCTGCTGATTGGGTCATTGATCAGGAACTCCTGAGTACCCTGGCTCTCAATTCTTCCGTCAAAAACCAGATAAGCGCGGTCCACAATCTCTAATGTTTCTCGGACATTGTGATCAGTGATCAGGATCGCCAAGCCGGCTTTCTTCAGATTGTGAATATGCTGCTGTATCTCGGAAACTGCGATCGGATCGACGCCACTAAACGGCTCATCGAGCATCATGAGTTTCGGACTAGTTACCAACGATCGAGCAATCGTCAGTCGTCGCTTCTCTCCACCGCTCAAGGTCAGAGCCTGATTCTTGGCGAGATTTTCGATCCCAAACTGTCTCAACAATTCATCGCAGCGTCGCCTTTGTTCTTTGCGCGAAAGTCGCTGCGTCTCCAAAATGGCGAGCAGATTTTGTTCAACAGTCAGCTTGCGAAAGATCGATTCCTCTTGCGGCAGATACCCCATACCCATCCGCGCCCTTCGGTGCATCGCGAACGAGGTCACATCGCGATCCTGGAAGAAAACCCGACCACCGTTTGGGCGCACGAGCCCGACTATAAGGTAGAATGTTGTCGTCTTGCCAGCACCATTTGGTCCAAGTAATCCAACTACCTCACCCTCATTGACATGGATATCGACCCCGTTAACGACTGAACGGCCACCGTAAATTTTGACGAGTTTTTCAGTCCGCAAAATCGGCTTTTCTAAACTCTTGGGCGTTTGCCTGACCGGTAACTCAATTTCTAGTTTGCTGGGCACCATTCGTCTGAGGTTGGTTCGGTTGGGTTCTGTCCTGGATCAACGTTCGAGTGCTACCGTAGGTTTTCATCCGGCCGTCTCGATAGAGAACCATTTTGACGCCGGGCTCGGTCGCAATGTGCGTGTTATTACCCTGTGTCACCTCAGGCCAGCCAGTCAACGTGACTGACCCATCTTTTGCAACATAGACAGCTTTTTCCGCCTTGGCCGTAGAACGTACCGGCTGCTGAGGCGACGGCGCTGGCGTCGGCTGTCCCTGGCGACCCGGCGGCGTCTGTGCCGGACTAGGGCTCGCCCCCGGTTTAGCCTCGTTTATATGCACGATGAAAACGTTCCCTTCGGCATCAGCTTGATTCAGCCCGCCCCCGTCTTGCGACCGGTTCATCAGCGCGGTCACCTTGTCGGCGGTCAGTGTAAACTGTGGATCAACAACCTTGACGCTGCCGACAAACACCGCGGTGCGATTGCGGCTGTCGAAGTCGGCCGACTGTTTTGCCGTGATCTCCACCGGGCCCTTGGACCCTTCGCTGTTGTCCCCTCCAAATAAATCCGTCCCGCCGGTTTTCCCCGTCTTTGCGTCAGCTGGCGCATTCTTACCGGGCGACGCTTTTGGCTGCGCAGTCGGTTGTTGGCTCGGTTGCTGACCAGGCGCCTGAAGAACTCCGCTGAAAGCCAAGGCGGCGATCAATAAAACTCGGTTCACTAATCTCCTCACTTATTGCTGCCCTCTGTTCCCCGGTTCCCCTTTGTTCTCCTGTTGTCCTGTGGGCTGGTTCTTCGTCTGAAGCTCACTCCGATCATAAATCACCATTCGAACGTTTCCTAGTACCTTTCCTTGCCGCGTTTTGATGTTGAATTCCATACCATCTCCCGTGAGCTGAAAATCCTCGCGGGATACCGCAACCGGATCCTTACTGGTAAACACCTCAGTATCCAGATTCACCTGTGCAGTCTTCAAGTCGACCTTTATCTCTTTACCATTCTCCTGATTGAAGGTCTGAATCGAAACGGTGTTCAATTCGGCGTTTCGCTCGTCCAACAGTTTGGCCGACTCGATGCCTAGTTTCACCTCCAGCTTACCCTGCGCGTCGTATAGCGGCAATTCCATGCCTTTCACCGGGCGACCGACCGGTGCAGGAATTGTGATTCTCCGTTTTGCAGGTGATTGGTCCGCATTCAGTCCCAAAGTCAAGCCGGTGGCAGCGCAGACTATGATTAAGGTCTTAGTAGCAGTTTTCTTCGAAAAACGCCGCTTAATGTACGAGCTCATGAATCTGCTTCAGCGTTATCAACAGTTTGGACAAATCTCGCAACGGTATCTGATTTGGTCCATCAGAAAGAGCCTTGGTCGGATCATAATGTGTTTCGATAAAAACACCGTCACACCCGGCAGCGGCCGCCGCCCGCGCCAGCACCGGAGCCAATACCCCGTCTCCACTGCTTTTGTCTCCCGCGCCGCCCGGCCTTTGAACGGAATGCGTCGCGTCAAAAATAACCGGATAACCAAGTTCGCGCATCCAAAACAACGATCGCATATCAGCAACCAGATTATTGTAACCAAAGCAGGATCCTCGCTCTGTAAAGACGAAGTTAGAGCACCCGAACGTTTCAAGTTTCTCTGCGATATTGCGGACGTCCCAGGGGGCAAGAAACTGTCCTTTCTTTACATTCACGGCTCGGCCGGTCTCCGCCGCCGCCTTCAGGAGATCAGTTTGCCGGCACAAGAACGCCGGTATTTGGAGGAGATCGATTGACTCCGCGGCCACAACCGCATCTTCCGGCGAATGAATATCCGTAGTAACAGGAATCCCCAACTCGTCGCCGATCTGGCGAAGAAGCTGACATCCCTTTTCTCTGGCTACGCCTCTGAAAGACTTGACCGACGTACGATTCGCTTTGTCGAACGATGCCTTGAAAATCCACGCGACTCCGAGCTCGTCACAAATCCTTTTCAGGTCTCTGGCAATTGAGACTACAAACTCTTCTGACTCAATGACGCACGGCCCGAGTACGTAGAAAGGACGTCCCGTTCCGATAGCGACGTCACGCAAACTGAAGCTCTTCACTTGAGTGTGAGTCCGAGTGTAAGCGTGAGCGTGAGGGATGGTCGCGACAAACGCGCACTAGCACTCACACTCGCACTCCTTACGATCCGTAACTTTTGACGAACTTTTTCTTTTCGTCTCCACCATGCTCCGAGCCAGCGGAAATCTCAGGGCTAGCAGCCTGCTCCGATGGAGCGGCGGCCAGTGGAGTCTCTGGCGTTGTCTGTGGTGCCCCACCTTTCTCCCGGTTTGCAGCTTCAACATAGAGCATCTGCAAATTCGAGATGGTCCCTCCTAGAATTCGCGCTTCGTCCGGGTTCAAGTTCCCTTTCGTCTTTTCCTGCAGCATCACCAGCTGGTCGATCAGTATTCGACCCATTTCCAGATTTACTTCCGCCTTCCCGGTTTGTGGATGGGGAATCTGACCCAGCATAAACGCAGCGTTCTGGGCCTGCATCAGCACGAACTCAATAAACCGTTGTGCCATTTCGCCCGATGAAGCCACCGTATTCTGATATTCGGCCATAACGCTAAGATTCCCCTAACCTCGATGCCGCATCAAACGGAAATTCTGCCTCCCAACTCCTTTCGATCCCGCCTCGATCTCGCTCGATCCCGCTCGATCCCGCTCGATGTTTTGCCTAAGGCTTCACAATTACCGTAACTGCCGGCTTCCCCTCCACATACCTCCGGATAACTTCGTTCACCCTCTCCAACGTGAGGTCCCGAATCTGGCGCTCCCTTTCCCTCAGATAATCGACGCCAAGGCCGTATAACTCGTGGAGCGCAAGCGCATGCGCATACGCCTCCATATTTTGATTCTGAAATGCCATCTGGGCTAACATGCGGGTTTTCGCCCGTTCGAATTCATCCTTGCTGACGCCGTGTTCTCCAATTTTCTCGATCTCGCTCCGAATAATTGAAGCCACTTCATCTACCCGTTCCGGCGCAGTAGCCGCGTGGACGGTAAAGACACCCGGAGCAAGCCCCAGAAAAAGCCCGCTTCCAACCGAATACGCTAGCCCAAGCTCTTCACGAATTTTTGCAAAGAACCGCGAGCTCGCGTCCCCCGTCGATTCTTCCAACAGCTCAAGACCGTACCTTTCCGGCTCATGAATTGTGCACGCGAGAAACCCAATGTGGACAACTGCCTGGTTTCGGCCTTCCAGCGAAGTGACCGTGCGCTCTTTAAAAGGGTTTACGTCAGGGATCTGGACGCCTCGTCGATCGGACGAACTCGGTAAAAGACCGAACATTTTGTCCAGACGTGCCAACATTTCCTTCGAATCGAAATCGCCGCAAACTCCGATCACTACATCTGATTCAGTGAAACACCGGCGATGCCGCTCAGCCAGCTGATCCAGAGTGAAGCCGCGCACGGTTTCCTCTCTCCCAAATGGATTGAGTCCATACGGGTGATCTCCATAAATTTCTGCTCGAAGCAAATTGTAGGCGACGGCATGCGGCTGGGCCTTCTCCGCGATGATTGCCGCGATCTGACTCTCCCTCTCCCTTTCCGTCGGTTCGGCGCGGAATACCGGGGCGGCGGCGACCTCAGTCATGAGTTGGCAAACATCTGCAAAATCGGCTGCCAGCGAGCTCACCGAGAGCCGCACGGAGCTATATCCTGAGTCTGCATAAAGCATCGCGCCCATCGCTTCCGTTTCTTCTGCAATCTCCTCAGCCGACCGCGATCGCGTGCCTTTTGTCATCGCCATGCTCATCAGGCGGTGGATTCCTTCTGTCTGGCGGTCCTCAGCCAGAGAACCGCCATGAACGGCCAACGACGCGTAAATCATCGGCAACCGGTTGTCAGGAATCAGGACCGCTCGGTGCCCATTGTTGAGCCGGTGCAGCTCGGGCTCCTTTCTACCTTTGGGCACCGCAATAGCTTTCCTGGTCTTCTTCTCCGGCTGTAATGTTGTGACTGTCAAATTTGTGTCCGCGACATACCTGGCTGCGACTCGTTCCAGATCGTTCGGTGTCACTTCTTGGATGTGAGTCAGGTACTCTTTGCTGAAGTCGAGGTTGCGCGCATACAACCAATTCAGCCCCAGATCCGAAGCAACCCCTCGCACGGTCTGGAGATTTTCCAAAGTGCTGACTGTGATCATCCGTTTGGCTTTGCCGACTTCGCCTACGGTGAACCCAACTCTGTAAGCACGATCAATGCACTCCCCTACTCGCGCGATTACCGAGTCCACCAACGATTCTGCGCAAGTGCCTGAAACGCTCAGCAGCCCCGGAAAACTCGGGGTATGCGCGTACGCCCCGATTCCGTAGACCAGTCCTTCTCGTTCGCGAAGCTCTCGATGGAGCCGGGAACTGAATCCACCTCCAAGCGCAGTAGAGAGCACGTCCAGCGCAGCCGCATCTTTATGTGCAACGTCCGGAATATGCCAAGCCAACGAAAAGAAACTCAAATCGATCTTAAATTCCAGACTTGCTGTTCTCCGCCCCAACTGCACCGGCTCCTGCGGGAGAACAATCGGTTCGATCGGCGAACGCTTGGCAAACCCGAACAATTCCTCCGCATCCTTTCGAACCTGTTCTGTAGATACGTCACCCACAACAACCAGGAACAGATTGTTCGGTACATACCGGCGATGATAATACTCTAAAACATCTTTCTCTGTGAGTTGATCGAAGACTTCACGAATACCGATCACCGGATACCGGCATGGATGGAGCTGAAAAGCCGTCAAATAAGTGAGATGGTTTAACACCCGATCGGGATCGTCCAATCCCATCTCGAACTCGCGCCGGATCACATCCATTTCTCGAGCTAGAGCCGATGGCTCAATGACGGAGCGAAACATCATGTCTGCCAGCAGATCCATCGCCAAATGCACAGCCTGTCCCGGACAGTCTGCCCAGAAAACGGTGCGATCGAACGAAGTGTAAGCATTCAAATAACCACCGACCGCGTGGATCTCCTGATTGATCTGCTGCGATGTGCGCCGCTCCGTGCCATTGAACAAAACATGCTCCAGCAGATGGGTGAGCCCGGCGCCAGTCCATTTTCCTTCGTGTACGCTGCCGGTCTGGCACCATGCCTGCACACTTGCCACAGGCGCGGAATGATCCTCAGCAACAATTAAAGTTAAACCGTTCGGTAAATCGAAAAGCGACGGCTGAACTGTCTCCATCTGGAACATCTTTCCTACTCTCCTGCTTACTGGCAGGATATAAGCTCAAGAATTAGCGGGCCTTGAATTGCGGGACTCGAACGGCGTCACAAACGCCTCTCGAAAATCAAGTGCCCGGCGGAAGTCATCGATCGAGTCAGATTCAGTTTTTCCGAATACGCCGCACTCGATCAAGCTGTAGACCATTTGCCCGACATCTTCCGGGCCGTGGATTCCCCAATACTCCAAAACGGTCATCACCATCGGCCCAAACTCTTTCAGGGCGAGCTGCCGGAATCCATCTAAGAGCTCCACGGCGTTCACATGCGAACCGGCCTCGCTCTTTCCTCGCTTCTTCTGTTTGATTGTAAACTCGAGAGACTCCTTCAAAAACAGGTAAGCATCCTTTTCATACCGCCTATCTTTCTCCAGAATTTGGTCAACCACTTCGTTAAACGACTTCTGCATAGATGCTCATCTATTTGGATTCAACATGCTGTTGCTGCCGTGGCACGTTGTCTCGAATGTACTTTATTACTGCTCCCACCAAGAACGCGACTGTGATCGCTATCACCAGGATCTGCTCATTCCGCGTCAATCGAAACACCGCGGCAATATAGGCGGCGCCAGAGATTTGTCACTTCGAGGATCCTTTAGAGCCAGTTCCTCCCTTCGGCGCAGGACCCGAAGGTGCAGCTGTCGGGGCTGGTTTGTTCGATTCAGTTTTGGTCCCGGTAGTTGGCGAAGGAGACGATGCGCCCGACTCTTTCTTGGCAGCCTCTTTATAGCCGGCGCTTCGGTAGTCTGTTATGTAAAAGCCGGACCCTTTAAAAATCAGACCAGCCCCAGTACCCAGGAGACGCTTCACCTTTCCTTCGCCCCAGGTCGGCTGCCGGCACAACTCTTTCGGGCAGACGGTGTAGGCCGCGTCCTTCATCGATTGGAACGCTTCAAAGGTTTGCTGACACTTCTCACAGCGGTACTCGTAAGTCGGCATAGTTAACGTGCCTCCCTATACACTCTTCTGGGTCGACCGTCCACCGTCCACCGTCCACCGTTTGGCGTTTGGCGTTTGGCGTTTCGCGTTTCGCGTTTCGCGTTTCGCGTTTGACGCCAGAAAGTTCGAGGCATGCGTTATCGCATCGGCTCCGAGGGAGCCAAGGACAATGGCCCAGGGCTTCAGCCCTGGATACCGACCAAAGCATAAATTCGCCCTGAAAGGGCGGTCCGACGTCTGGCCCAGCGCTTTCCATTTCCCCAAACCGCGCGCGCCAAAACGCCAAACGCGAAAACGCCAACCCCAATGCTTGACGTAGCCGCCAACTGGGGTTATTGCGAGTCGCTGCAAAAGTATGTTTCTTCGTTGGTATTCCATCATCCTCATTGCGTCGCTTTTTGCGGGATGCGGCGGCGGCGAGCGAGCCCGATTAGCAAATCCGAACACTAGTTACATTCCGTCGGTCGGTGGCCCCGGTCCGGAACAAGGTGGTTACGATTCCATCTCTTATTGGGATGGTGATGGCGTGCCGGGACCGCCGTTGGTCAAGATATATTTGAAAGAACAACGAGCTTACTTCTACAAAGGGGACCAGCTCGTCGGTGTCTCCCAAGTGTCCGCCGGTCGAGAAGGTTTTAACACTCCTGCTGGTAGCTACAGACTTGTCCAGAAGGATAAAGATCACGCTTCAAATCTTTACGGCGACTTTGTCGACTCGCTCGGCAACGTCGTTCAGAAAGATGTCGACGTGAAGAAAGATCCGAAACCGTCTGGCGCAATTTTCCGCGGAGCGCCGATGCCGTTTTTCATGCGGATCACCGGAGGCGTCGGAATGCATGAAGGCTATCTGCCCGGCTATCCAGCTTCCCACGGTTGTATCCGGATGCCCGGAAAAATGGCCGAGAAATTCTTTAACAACGTCGACGTCGGCACCCCGGTCCAAATCGTCGACTAGCCGCGCTTACAGCGCGGCTGTTAACTGTCAACCGTCCACCGTCGACCGTCTTCCGTTTGGCGCCCTCTATAGGCTCAATCGTGGGCAGGGGCCATCAAACGCAAACGTCGAACGTCCACATCCAACGGTTGACGGTGGACGGTTGACGGTTAACCCCGAAAGCTTTCGGGGCTGTAAGCGCGGCTTACGCCCGGCGTCCAAAGATCAGATGGTAGATGATCAATAGCAGTATCGCGCCTCCCAGAGAGGGCAAGAATCCCATTGGGGTCAAGCTTTGCGGATGTCCTGACGTCCAATGCATCGCTCTTGCTAGGTAGAAAGCAATGAATGAGCCGGCGATCCCGATCGCGCTCGTAGCAAGGCATCCGCCAGGTTGTCTTCCCGGCACAATCAATTTGGCAAGCGCGCCAACAATCAGCCCTATGATGAAGGCGCCGAGTAGGTGGAATAGCATCACTCACCGCTTATTCGCAAATCCACGACTCGTCAATCATTCCCGCCGCTACGCGGCGGGGTTATCCGTCGAGCGTCGACGGTCGACCGTCCACCGTTGGCGTTTCGCGTTTGGCGTTCGGCGTTAGGCGTTCGGCGCCTGAGGCTCTATCGTCGGTAGGGTCGCGATTTGTCGCGACCTCCGGCCGCCTGCCACCCTCACAAGACCGAACTGAAACTCAGCGCTACGGACGATTCGATCATCAGACGCAGAACATTAAACCTGCACGGTCGACGGTCGACGGCGGACTGCAAGTCCGCCCTCGACGACACCCTCACCACAGGCTATCAATGAATGCTCCCCCAAAAAGTTCCTCTCATGAAAAAACTCATTAACTCACCCGAGAACGTTGTTCATGAATCTATGCGCGGCCTCGAAGCCGCTTTTCCCGATGTCGTCTCCGCCCGTTTCAATCCGGATTTCATCATTCGGAAAGACGCGCCGGTTCAGGGCAAGGTCGCGATCGTTTCTGGCGGCGGCAGCGGTCACGAGCCGATGCACGGCGGCTTTGTCGGGCGCGGCATGCTGGACGCCGCTTGTCCCGGCGCGGTGTTCACCAGCCCGACCCCGGATCAAATGCATGAGGCTACCAAGGCAGTAAACGGAGGCAAAGGTGTTCTGCATATCGTCAAGAATTATACTGGCGACGTATTGAATTTTGAGATGGCCGCCGACCTTGCTCGATCAGAAGGAATCGAGGTCGAAGCGGTTGTTATCGACGATGACGTCGCCGTAAAAGACAGTCTGTATACTGCCGGTAGACGCGGCGTCGGCACCACTGTGCTGGCAGAAAAGATCTGCGGCGCCGCCGCGGAAGCTGGTCGATCGCTGAAAGAGGTCGCAGACCTTTGCAAAAAGGTGAATTCGCAAGGACGAAGCATGGGGATGGCGCTTACCTCATGCACCGTCCCTCATGTTGGAAAACCGACCTTTGAAATCGGTGATGATGAAATGGAGATCGGCATTGGAATCCACGGGGAGCCCGGTCGCCAACGAATGAAAATCAAACCAGCTGACGAGGTGACTGAAATGCTCGTTAAACCGATCATCGAAGACCTTCCGTTCAAATCAGGAGACGAGGTATTGTTGTTCGTTAACAGTATGGGCGGCACTCCGCTACTGGAGCTGTTCGTCGTCTACCGCAAAGCGCACGAATTACTTAAGAACGCCGGCGTCAAAGTGACTAGAAGCATCGTCGGTCCCTACATTACCAGCCTCGAGATGGCCGGCGCCTCGGTCACGGTGCTGAAGTTGGATAGTCAACTAACACAGCTCTGGGATGACCCGGTGGTCACCCCAGGTCTGCGCTGGGGAGCATAAAAAAGGTAATAGGTGACCCGTAAGCCGGAATCCGCGTTCTGTGTCCCGCGATCCGTTAGCCGCGGAACTCGGAACTCGGAGCCGGAACTTGCAACCCAATCCCATGCCTACATCAGCCCAAATTCTAGCTTGGTTACAGCGGTACACTGACGAGATCGCGAAACAGAAGGATTTCTTGACCCAACTCGACGCCGCGATTGGCGATGCAGATCACGGCGCAAATATGCATCGTGGATTTCAAAACGTTATAACGAAAACTGCCGCGATGGACGATCAAGACATCGGTGCGATTCTGAAGACTGTCGCGATGACACTCATCTCTACTGTTGGCGGCGCAAGCGGGCCGCTATACGGAACGTTCTTTCTTCAAGCGAGCATGGCTGCCGGACCCAAGAAGGAAATCTCTTCGGAAGAGTTTGGCGTAATGTTAGAGAAAGGAGTAAGCGGCGTCGTTCAACGCGGCAAAGCGATCGTTGGTGATAAGACGATGATCGATGCATTAGAACCGGCGGTTGACGCATTGAAAGGCGCGCTGAAGGCCGGAGAACCTTTATCCCAAGCGCTTTCCAAAGCCAGCGAAGCGGCGCACAGAGGTGTCGAATCAACGATTCCTCTTGTTGCCCGAAAAGGTCGTGCCAGCTATCTCGGCGAACGGAGCGCTGGCCACCAGGACCCCGGCGCAACATCGAGCTGGCTCCTTTTCCAGGCCGCCGCCGAAACAATAACCTAGTCTCCCGCGTTGCCCTATTAGTCCTAATGGGTCCCATTGGTCCCACAGGTCTCATTCGTCCATGGTAAGCCTCGTCTTCATTTCCCATAGCCGAGCTCTTGCGCAAAGTGCAGTCGATCTGGTCCGGCGAACCGTTGCGCCCGATTTGCCATTAGCTTTCTGTGGCGGCACGGGCACGGATCACCAGGAACTGGGAACCGACGCGGTTGATATTCAGGAGGCCATTCTCAACGTCTTTTCCGAAGCCGGGGTACTCGTACTCATGGATATGGGAAGCGCGATTCTAAGCGCCGAAACAGCCAAAGAATTCCTGACGCCGGAGCAACAGGAAAAAATCGCGCTGACATCAGCTCCGTTGGTCGAGGGCGGGATTGCAGCAGCCGTCCAGGCGCAGCTCGGATCGCCTTTGGAAGAGGTAGCAAGAGCGGCCCGAGAAAGTCTTTTGCCAAAACAAGAACAAGTACAAGACGCCGCGGCCGATCGCTACCCTGGAGGGGCACCGCCTGCGGCGCCCGAGCCCGCCCCCGCGGCGGCTATCGAAAACAAGCCATTCATTGAGCTCCCGATCGAGAATGCCCACGGTCTGCATCTCCGCCCGGCGGCAACGCTGATAAAGGCTCTGCACGCAGCCTCGGGAAGCGTTCTCGTAGAAAACCGAAGCGGCAAACGTGGCCCGGTTGCCGCAAAGAGCCTGGTCGATTTAACCCGGCTTCAGATCCGACGCGGTGATGTTGTCCGTTTTACAGTCCTGGATCCCGATGCCCAACCGATCATCGAGAAGATTCAATCGTTGGTCGCGGATCGATTCGGCGAATCGGAGACCGCTCCAGTAGTGGCGCCAACCGACACCACGAAGCCGTTTCCGGTTTCACCAGGCATCGCGATCGGAAAACCCGAGATTCTCGAACGTCCAATGCCGACGTTGCCGATCTATCGCGCTGATACTCCAGCTAAGGTCGACGAAGAAATCGCCAGCCTCGATCGTGCGCTCGCAGGTGCGAGGAAAGAATTCGATCAACGAATCGATCGCTTACGGTCCAGTCTGGGAGCCGATGAAATCGGGATGTTCGAAGCTCAACGATTGATCTTGAGCGATCCGACGATTGTCCAAGAAACAGAATCGAAAATTCGCGGCCATCACCTTAACGCAGCGTCGGCTTTTCACGATGTCCTGTCAAAGCACATTGCCGAACAGGAAGCATTCGACGACCCCTACTTCAGAGCACGAGCTGCCGATCTGCGGGAGATTCAACGACTGATCGTCGGACGCTTGACCAATCAGACGGAGAGTGAGCTTGTGGCACAGCCTTTCTCCCAGCCAACTATCCTGGTCTGTGATGAGCTGACCCCGACGCTGGCCGAAGGGCTTCAGCGTCTTTCGGTTGTCGGTGTTATCCAGCTTGACGGCGGGACCACGTCACACGGCGCCATCCTGGTCCGGGCGCTCGGCATTCCAACCATCGGCGGAGCGCGACCGCTTTTTCCCAAGCTCCGTTCGGCGCATAAGATTCTGTTTGATGGTTCTCAGGGCTCCATTTGGATTGATCCTGAATCGGCTCTGGAGACCGAATTCAACCTGCGACAAGAGAAGGAACAAAAACAGCGTCAAGCCAATCTGGAGGCTGCCAAAGAACCGGCAATCACCCTCGATGCAATCCACATCGAGTTCGAAGCCAACGCCTCAAGCGCAGCCGAAATCTCTCTCGCCCGAGACAGTGGTGCGACCGGCATAGGTCTCTTCCGATCTGAATTCTTGTTTCAGCGTTTCGCCGAAAAGCCATCAGAGCAAGACCAGTTGGACGCCTACAAAGCAGCGGTCGCGCCAGCAGGCGACGCGCTGCCGATCACGATTCGCGTTCTTGATATTGGCGGAGATAAACCGCTCAAATTCCTGTCGATACCCTCGGAGGCAAACCCGTTTCTTGGCGTACGAGGTCTTCGCCTGCTATCGGCCAACCCGGACTTCTTTCGGAGTCATTTGCGCGCGATCCTGCGTCTGGCTGCATCGGCCTCGGTGCGCCTGTTGTTGCCGATGGTAACAGAGTTATCGGAGGTACTAGCAACACGGGATTTGCTCAATCGGGTTGCCGGTGAGCTGACGGAAAAGAATCTGCCGCACCGTTGGCCGATTCCCCTCGGTGTCATGATCGAGACTCCAGCTGCCGCTTTATTGGTTGATCAACTAGCTCCCTATGTCGATTTCTTCAGCCTCGGTACTAACGATCTGACCCAATACGTTTTGTGCGCTGAACGCGGCAATCCCGCGCTCTCACGGTTTTCAGATGCGGTTCATCCCGCCGTTTCCCGCCTTTGCCAACGGGTGATCGCGGTCGCAGCCGACCGGCAACTAAAAGTCTCTATTTGTGGCGAGGTCGCTCTGCAATCGCTCCCGATCTGGCTTGGACTCGGCCTGCGGAACTTTAGCGTGACACCCAGCGCCATTCCGGCGATGAAAGCGCTCGTTCGCCAGATCAATCTCGCTGATCTCGCTGCAAAACTGAAAAGCCGGCTCGACTCCTTCACTGACGCCGCCTCCGTCCACACCTTCGCCGCTCCCTGGACCGAGCAAAAGCCACGCTAAGACGCGAAGGTCTAACGACACGCCAAGACGCGGCCAGGGACCTCACGCCAAGGCGCAAAGAAGGGTCTCACGCCAAGGCGCAAAGACGCAAAGGTTAAGAATTGGAAGAAATATAGACAACATTATGATGTAATGTTGTTAATATGGCATGCTTGAAGAAGATCGGATCGCGAAAGAGGTTGTGGACGCTTCGGTGAAGCAGTCCTTAAAAATGGTATCCACAGAATCGTTAACAATCTTTAGCTCCTCACTTTGCGTCGCCACATCGTCCCTCGATTCGATTTGGCCTTGGCACCCAGTCGCCAACAACCTCTAATCTCTTAACCTTTGCAGTGCTATCGCAGGTAGTCGTTCATTTTTTGGAAGATTTTTGTTAGGCAGCGATGGCGGTAAGTTGATCGACGTTGGCTCGGTGGGCGCTGAGCAATGCGGTGAGAATCTGACGGCCGCTCGCAGTCAGAACGTAGCGATGAGTTTTGGAGACTTTGCGGATGATGCCGTGAGCGCGAAACAGACGCAGCCTGCGCGTGATCGCTTGGGTAGTGAGCTTTTTGGAGCTGAAGCGGTTCAAAGCCAGACGTAGATCGCGATTGCGCAAGCCGCTGAGAGTAAATTTGGCGTCAGCCAGTATCTGACACAGCAAAGCGTCTTCGGCACACCAGGGGCGAAGGGCACGGTAGCGTTGACCCCGCAGAGTAGTCGGAGAGCAAACCTTGGCAACTAGTTTGCTCAAGGGAATCGTACCAGTAGTAGAGGCTAGAGCATCGAGATAGCGTTCATTGGAAGCACGAGAGACTTCCGCTCGCCGTGGCAGATCGGCTAAGCCACGACGCAGCATTCGCCAGGAGCGGGGTGCGTCGGGCTTGCCTTCGCAGCGGCGGTAAACCTTGAACTGCTCGGTATGATTGATGGTGGTTTCTACCCGTAGGACGCTGCCCTGCTTATCATAGAGCTTGATGGAGTTGCCATTCAGACTGTGTTTGAGGCGCACTCCTTCGGGACGATGTTTGATGTCGCTGATAATTTCGCCTTCAAACTGACCATAGAGCCTGCCGGTAGTAGTGGGAACCCAGCGTCCGAGGAAGCGCATCACATCGGGACTGCAAAAGGAACTAATGCCATGTTGAATAAAGCGCGGATAGAGAGCCCCAAGAGCCTGAGCATCCCGAAAAGCGATATCAGTCGCATACTCGGTGGCTGAAGCGGTCCAATAATATTGCTGGCCAATGGGAGCACAAAGCTCTCGATGCAAGGGATGGACTCGATCCAGAATGGCCGAGCGCTTTTTGGGCCAATCGGTTTGGAGCTGGCGCTGGGCTAGCTGCTGGGCTTTTTGCCAATCAGCGCTAGCGACAAAACAGTTTTCGCGTCGACGCTATCCAATGCCAGCTCTATCCATCTGCTTGGCTAACCATTCCCGTCCGTTGAGACAGAAATCGATCGTAAAAGGAAACCAGCTTTGCACCCGCGCATGCATGAACCCAAAAATCGGGTGGTAGAAATAGTGGTAGAAGAAAAGACACTTACGCGTCTCAAGCACCAGATGGATCTCTTTGGTGGAGCGTTGAGCACGCACCGAGTAGGATTGGCAGGGTTCAAGCGCAGAAAGAATCGCGATCAGACCGCTCTGAACCTTATCACGCTGGGCAATCTCCTTGGCGATTTGCTCCTTGCTTCGCTGGTTGGACCTTAAGTACTCAACGGGCCGGCCCAGGTTTTCGGCAAGCCGATAGCTTGCCTCTCGCACTCGAGCGCTCAGCTTGTGGGCAAATGTTCCAAAATCTTTGATAAGCACCCTGCTCGCATTGAGATAGGCCTCCATTACCGTCGGCTGAAATAAATGTCGCAAGCTCCCGCGCAATCGCAGTCGATCAAAACCGCTAAGACTCCCTAGTATTTGGTGGCCAAATCGATTACGAAAACCCAGTGGAACGCCGGTCGCTGGAGTAGTTGTTTTTTGCATAGACCAACGATTATCGCCACGCCCGGCGCTTCCCCACAACGATTTGGTTGCGGCTCCGCCGCGCTAAGTCTTTGCGTCTTGGCGTGAGATTCTTCTTGTGCCTTGGCGTGTTGCCCCAAATCCGGCTAGGATAGGGTATCCCAGCACGCTCTATGACTGACCCCCAGCAATTTGACGAAAAGACGTTGGTCTACCTACGCGCGCTCAGCACACGGTACCCAACGATCGACGCCACGCTTGCAGCGATTGCAAGACTCAAAGCGATCTTAACGCTGCGCAAAGGTACGATCCACGTCATCAGCGACATACACGGAGAGTTCAAGAAGCTTATCCATGTCATCAACAACGCCTCCGGGCGGCTACGGCAGCTGGTCGAAGAAGTGTTTGGCGACCGGCTGGATGAAAAGAAAAAACTGGAGCTCCTGAACCTGATCTATTACCCGCGCGAGACCTACAACCATTTAGGAATCGGCTCTGCAGCAAGTGAAAAGCGCCAGACCTTCTTGAGTGAACAAATCTGCCACCAGATGGAAATATTGCGCAGGGTCGCACAACAATACGATTTGGAGACCGTTGAACGCGTTTTCCCGGAAACCGATCGCTCCATTTTTCGGGAGCTCGCCTTCTCTCCCTACTTGAATCGCTCAGAAGATTATCTCGACAGCTTGCTCCAGGAATTTGTCCGGCACGGCAAAGATTTGGAGCTCCTTCGCCAATCTGCCCACATTATCCGAAACCTTTTATTTTCTGAATTGATCATAGCCGGAGACTTCGGTGATCGCGGACCGCGCATCGATAAAGTCATCGAATCGGTCATGCGCCAGCCGAAGGTTGCAGTGACTTGGGGAAACCATGATGCCCATTGGATGGGTGCTTGTCTCGGTCAGGACGCCTGTATCGCGAGTGTTCTGAGGATGTCACTCCGTTACCAAAGATTGTTCCAACTCGAGATGGGTTACGGCATCCCGATTGCTTCGATCGAGAAACTGGCGCGAACAGTCTACGCGGATGATCCAGCAACCCGATTCCCCTGCCTGGGAAAAGGAATCAGGGATCCGCTCTCGATGGCGCGGATGCAGAAGGCGATGGCAATGATCCTCTTCAAATTAGAAGGCCAGGTCATAGAGCGAAATCCCCAATTTCACCTGGACCATCGCGCCCTGCTGCGTCGAATCGATCCAGCCAAAGGCACCGTGGAAATCGACGGAAAAGTTTACCCGTTACTCGATACCCATTTCCCGACGATTGACTGGAAAAATCCCAACGCTCTCTCGCCCGATGAAGAAGAGTGCATGGCACAGATGCGAACAGCGTTTGTTCAAAGCCCAACCCTTTGGGATCAAATGTATTTCCTGGCTCGGAAAGGTTCGATGTACCTGATTCGGGACGAGACCTTGATCTTTCACGGTTGCGTGCCCGTCGATGAAGAAGGTAACGACATCCCTTTCGAGATCGACGGCCAATCCTATGGTGGAAAGAAGCTGTTCGAAGCCTTCAATTCCGTGGTCCATCGGGCCTTCCGCTTCCGAGAAAAGAAACACTTGGATCTTTTCTGGTACCTTTGGTCCGGACCATTCTCGCCATTGTTCGGCAAGGATCGGATCGCGACGTTCGAGATGCATTTCATCGCCGACAAAGCCACTCACAAAGAAACCAAGAACCCATATTTTCAGTTCATTCACGACGTCGATTTCTGCAGAAAGATATTGGCGGCCTTTGGTGTCGACGCCGAACACGGTCTCATCGTAAACGGGCACGTCCCGGTTAAAATCGAAGAAGGAGAATCTGCGGTTAAGCGAAGCGGCCAAGCGGTCACAATTGACGGCGCGTTCTCGGAAGTTTATGGGGACAAAGGATATACCCTGGTACTGAGTTCCCGACGCACGTCGCTGGCGCAACATCACCATTTCGAATCCGCTCAAGAAGTCATCGCACGCGGGAGCGATATCATACCGACAGTCCAGGATCTCGTACAATTTGATCGTCCGCGAAGGGTTTGCGATACCCAGGAAGGAGAACAGATTCGACTCGAAATCGCAGCTCTGGAGCTCCTCATCCGAGCCTACGAGGAAAGCGTGCTGCCGGAAGAATGATGGAACGCCGTCATCGCCGACAACGCCGTCATCGCTGTGAACTGGTCTCGCATATCGAATCTGACCCCTGTTCAACAAGAACTTCTGAAGCGAATAGCCAACTCGCTCGCGTCGCTTCCCGATGTCTTGGCAGTCGATTCAGTTCAAGGCGTTCCCGGCGGTCCCGGCGTTCTCGGCGTTTATCCCCTCACTCTCGCCTCTACCTTTAGCCTCAGCCCATTCAGTGAAATAAACCCGGTCGCATCCGATTGGTTATATGCTTGAGTCGGATCCGCTTCCAT
>Ga0207684_10000759_pt1 | contig 37604 bp, 28 predicted proteins | sample KBSK5501metaG_FD_184342 | JGI IMG/M metagenome (GOLD analysis project Ga0207684, IMG submission 184342) | Corn, switchgrass and miscanthus rhizosphere microbial communities from Kellogg Biological Station, Michigan, USA - KBS K5-50-1 metaG... | ecosystem: Host-associated > Plants > Roots >... | reverse complement strand
CCCTCTTCTGTCATGTTGGGTATACTGCTTGCTGGAGACCGAGTCTGGCAGGAGGGATCAGCATGAGCAAGACGCGTCCGGCCACCCCGACGGTGGCGTTCATCGACCAGTACTGTGCCCAGTACCGCTTCCTCTTCCAGAATGTGCGCCACTTCGAGCACTTCACCGCGCTGCACCTGGGACTGCTGGCCGAGACGCGGCACAAGTCGCTGCCGCAGCTGGGCAAGGCCGTGCACGCCGACCCGCAGGCGCTGCACCACTTCCTGGCCAAGGCCGAGTGGTCGGTCACGGATCTGCGGGCCAAGCGGCTCGAGCTGCTACGCCAGGCAATCGGGGACACGCCCTTCATCCTGTGCATCGACGAGACGGGCGATCGCAAGAAGGGGCACACCACCGACTACGTCGCCCACCAGTACATCGGCAACCTGCACACGCTGGCCAATGGGATCGTCTCGGTCAACGCCTACGGCCTGCTGGGCACGACGACGTTTCCGCTGCTCTTCCGCGTCTTCAAGCCCCGGACGCGCTTAAAGGAGGGCGATGTCTCCCAGAGCAAGCCGCACCTCGCGATCGCCATCGTTGAAGAGTTGGTGGCGCTGGGCTTTCGCTTCAGTGTCGTCTTGGCCGACAGCCTCTATGGGGAGAGCGGGGAGTTCACCAGCGCGCTGCACCGGCTGGGGCTGCGCTACGTCGTTGCCATCCGCTCCAATCACGCGGTCTGGCTCCTCCCCGGCCAGCACGTGCGCCAGACCCGCTGGCGTCCCTTCGAGCGCGTCTTCACCGATGGCAGCACCGAGCGGCGCTTCCTGCGTGAGACCGTCTACGGCACGCGCAGAGCCATCCGCTATTACCAGATCACCACCGACCCGCAGACCCTGCCGCCGGAGACGACCTGGGACCTCATGACCAACCTGCCGGGAAAGATCCAGCAGACGGTGGGCAACACGTTCGGCTTGCGGACCTGGATCGAGTATGGCTTCAAGCATGCGAAGGACGACCTTGGCTGGGCCGACTACCGCGTCACCGATTATGCGAGCATCGAGCGCTGGTGGGAACTGGTGATGAGCGCCTATACGCTCGTCAGCCTGCAGAGCCCCGACCTCGCCGCCCTCGGCCACGTCACTCCTCCTCCGCCACCCGCCCCCGAGGAGCAGGCCGCCCTCGCCGCGCTGGCGACCCACCCGGACTGGGATGCCGGTCCGGGGTGGAAGCACCACCTCAACACGCTCCGGCTCCTGCTACAGCCCTACGTCTACGCCTGCCTGCTCCTGCCCTGGCTCCGCCTGGCGCCGTTTCCCCACGTCCAGGCGGTCCAGACCGGCCTCGCCGCGCTGGGCTCACTCGTCAACACCTTCCGCTTGGCCCTCCCAACATGACAGAAGAGGGATAAGTTCTGGCGGAACACTGGTGTCCATGTGTATGTGAAAAGGATACAGTGGCTGACGAATTCTGAGCGCTAGGGCGAGGATGGATAGGATTAGGAAGATTAAAACAATGACCGCCACGATGATGTGGTCAACTACAACCCGTACTAACTCATCAATCGGGCCTATCAGTGGTGTTCCAATGAGCAGTGGGCGGACGCCAAAGTAAATGAAGGTGAGCGCAACGATCTCTCCAGGGATTACCAAGGCCCAGAGGAGCCAGCGCGCCCACCTGCTTCTGTTTCTGGGCTCCAGCCAGCGGAATTTCACCACCATTGGCAAGAGCGGCAGGAGTACGAATCCCAAGAAGACAAGAACCCAACCGACGTCCTCTTTGGAGCCTGGCATGACTTTCTCTCTTTGCGCCTCAGTTCGCCCCAATCGAGGACAGAGAAGCGCCTCAAGTGTAACATGTGCGTCACCACTCGAAGGCGGCGGCGAGCGCGCTCTGTGTGTAGCGCAGCAGGAGCGGGCTGCCGTGCGGGCAGACGCTCGAGGCGCTGACGCCGCGCAGGTCTGCGAGCAACTCGCGCTGTTGCGCCAGACTCAACTCCTCGCCACGGCGGAGTGCGCAGCGACAGGCCAGCGAGACGCAGACCGCGTTCAGCCAGTCGTCGCCCTCTTCGGCGGCCTCCTGCGCCAGCGTCTCGGCGAAACTGGCGGGGCTGGCGCTCGCGCCCGTCATGTGCGGGACCGCGCGCATCAGGAACGCGCTGCCACCGAATGGCTGGCAGTCCAGCCCCAGCGCGCGCAGTTCTGGCAGACGTGGCGCCAGGATCGCCGCCTGCGCGCTCGTCAGCTCGATCAGCAGCGGTTCCAGCAGCGCCTGACCGGTCACTGTTGGCTCCGTCCCCTCCGATGATTGCTCCGCGAGCGCCGACCTCTGCTGGAGGAGTCGCTCATGGAGGATGCGTTCGTGCGCGCGATGCTGATCGACGAGATAGAGGCTCCCCTGTGGCGACTGCGCGAGGATCAGCGCGTCCGCGAACTGCGCGAGCGGCGTGAGGTCAGGCGACGTTTTCTCGGGAGCACCGTCGGCATGGTCGGCGGACGTCCCTGGAGGGAGACGGCGCAGCCCCGGCCAGCGCGCTCGCGCCGCTGGTAAGGTCAGTTGCACTGGTCGCGTCTGGTAGACGCCCGCGCCATCGCGGACGCTCTGGCCAACACTCAATGGAGCCTGCCCCAGTGTCTCGTGGACCGCCTGGCGTAAGGCGCTGGCGATCTCGCGCTCGTTCTTCAGCAGGATCGTCGCCTTCATCGGGTGAACCGTGGCGTCGAGCGCGTCGGTGGGAACCTGGAGCGCGACGACAGCCAGCGGATGCCGCCCCTTGCGCAGAAGCGGACGGTAGCCCGCCTCCAGCCCAGCCAGCAGCGCGCGATTCGTAATCGGGCGTCCGTTCACCGCCAGGGTGACGTGCTCGCGGTTGGCGAAGTGCGCCGCGCGTGAGGCGATGGCTCCACTGAGCCGCGCAGCCTCGCCGATGGGGCGATCCTCCAGTGATAACAGCGTGCGCGCGATGGCCACGCCATAGATCGCCTGCGCGGCGCCGGCGAGCGTCGTCCCTGGCGTCTGGAAGATCAGCGCGCCGTCGGAGATGAAGGTAAAGCGCACGGCGGGATGGATCAGCGCGTAGGCCCTCACGACCGCGAACGCCTGCGCCGCCTCCGTTCGCGGGCCACGCAGCAGCGCCAGCCGCGCGGGAGATGCCGCGAAGAGCGCGCGTACTGTCACCGTCACGCCTCTTGAGCGCGCGCTATGCCCCTGCGCCGTCACATGCCCGTCAGCCAGTGTGACAGTCGCCGCGAGGCCGCTCGCGTCCGTCGCGCTGGCGATCTCGACCTCGGCCACCGCGCAGACGCTGGCCAGCGCCTCACCACGAAACCCCAGGCTACTGATCGCCTCCAGGTCGGCGAGCGCGTGGATCTTGCTCGTCGTGTGCGGCTGGCAGGCCAACTCCAGCGCGTCGGCGGGAATCCCCATGCCATCGTCGGACACGCGGATCAGCCCCAGCCCGCCCTCGCGCAACTCGACGCGCACGCTCGTCGCCCCAGCATCCTGCGCGTTCTCGATCAACTCGCGCACGACCGAGGCGGGCCGTTCGATGACCTCGCCCGCGGCGATGCGCTCGACGACCTCACGCGGCAGCGCGGCGATGGGCTGCGTCATGCGCGCGGCTCGCTTCCCTGGAGAGCGAGTAGCGCGCGCTGTTGTAGCGAGAACAGCAGGTTGATCGCCTCCATCGGCGTCGTCGCCGCGACATTCAGGCTCGCCAGCGCCAGCGTGATCTCACGCTCCTCTTTGGCAATCGCTGGTGTGGAGTTAGGAGAGTATGACGCAGGTGGCTCGGCGACCCACTGCCCCACAGCGCGTTCCTCCAGCAGGCTCCGTGCCCGCGTCGTGACGCTCACCGGCAGGCCCGCCATGCGCGCGACCTGGATGCCGTAGCTGATCGCACTCGCGCCCGGCTCCACGCGATGCAGGAAGACCGCCTCGCCCGCGCGCTCAGCCACCGCCATCTGGAAGACGCGCAGCCGTGGCAACGTCTCCGCCAGTCCGGATAGCTCGTGGTAGTGGGTGGCGAAGAGCGTACGCGGGCAGACGGTGTCGTGCAGGTGCTCGATCACCGCACGCGCCAGCGCCAGGCCATCCAGCGCGCTCGTCCCGCGCCCAACCTCGTCCAGGATGATGAGGCTGCGCGGCGTCGCGTGGCGCAAGATATACGCCGTTTCGACCATCTCGAGCATAAACGTGCTCATCCCGCGCGCGAGGTCGTCGTCCGCGCCGACACGCGTGAAGATGCGGTCCACCAACCCAATGCGCGCGTGGCTCGCCGGGACAAACGAGCCGATCTGCGCCAAAAGCGCGATGATCGCGACCTGCCGCAAATAGGTGGACTTGCCCGCCATGTTCGGCCCGGTCAGCAGGATCGCGCGCGGGCCATTCGCGACTTCGTCTGAGGTGAGCGTCAGGTCGTTGGGGGTGAACTCCGCGCCGTCCAGCGTCGCCTCGACGATGGGGTGCCGCCCACCGCTGATCTCCAGCACGGTATCGTCGCTCAATTCAGGCCGCGTGTAGCCGCGCGCCACCGCGACCTCGGCGAGCGCGAGCCACACGTCGAGCTGCGCAACCGCCGTCGCCGTCCCGCGCAGCCGCGTCTGATACCCTGCCACCGCGCGCAGCGCCGCCAGATACAACTCGCGCTCCAGCGCGACGATCTTCTCTTCCGCGTGCAGCACCATGCCCTCGCGTTCGCGCAACTCCTCGGTGATGTAGCGCTCGCCGTTCGCCAGCGTCTGCCGGCGCTGGTAATTTGCCGGAACGCGGCTCAGGTTGGGCTTCGAGACCTCAATGTAGTAGCCAAAGACCTTGTTATAGCCGACGCGCAGCGACCGGATGCCGGTGCGCTCGCGCTCGCTCCGCTCCAGCGCCGCGATCCAGTGGCGCGCCTCGCTCGCCGAGGAGGCCAGCCTATCCAACTCGGCGTTGTAGGCGCGCTGCAGCAGCCGGCCTGTTCCCGCCTGTGGATCCTCGACGGCGCGCTCGATCAGCGTGCGCGCCTCCTCACAGGAGTCCAGCGCGCTCACAAGCTGTTTCAGCCCTGGGGACGCGCAGCGCTTTAACGCCGCACGCGCCGCAGGCGCGCGCGCGAGGCCCGCCGCCAGCGTGAGAACCTCGCGTGGATAGGCCGCTCCCTGCACGATGCGCGCCGTCAGCCGCTCCAGGTCCGGCGCGCCATCCAGCAGCGCGCCGAGTTGCTCGCGTAGGGCCGCATCGGCGTGTAATTCAGCCACGGCGTCGAGCCGCTCTTCCAAAAGAGCGCGATCTTTCCGCGGCTGCGTCAGCGTGCGCCGCAGAAGCCGCGCGCCGGGGGACGTACGCGTCAGGTCGAGCGTCTGTAGCAGCGTCGCCCCATGCGTCTGATCACCAGAGACGCCCGGTTCGAGGACTTCCAGCGCGCGCCAGGTGCGCCCATCAATCTCGACATAGCCACGCGGATCGTAGGTGCGCAGGCTGGTCAGCAGGGGCGGGAGCGCCGGGTTCATGCGCTCCAGGTAGACGAGGATCGCGCCCGCCGCGCTGATGGCGAGCGGCAGATGATCGCAGCCAAACGCGGCGAGGCTCGCCACGTCGAAGTGGCGGCAGAGCCGGATGCGCGCGCTCTCGATCTCGAAGTAGTGCGATGGGCACTCCGTCGTGACAGACGGCCAGGGCCTCGCATCACCCTCCTCGCCCTGCTCTCTCGCGAGCAAGATCTCAGCCGGGGCGAGCCGTTGAGCTTCCGCGAGCGCCGCGTCGTCACCATCCCCGGCGACGAACTGCGCGCAGGCGAAAGCGCCTGTCGTCGCCTCGACCCACGCCATGCCCACCCGCCGCCCACCCGCGCGCGCGCCGTTGCGGGCGTCGGCTCGATCAAAGGCGACCGCCGCCAGCAGGTTGTCGCGTCCCGCCGCCAGCATACCAGGATCAGTCAGGACGCCGGGCGAGAGGATGCGTGTTACCGCGCGCTCGACCAGCCCATGCCCCGGCGCGCTGACCTGCTCGCAGACGGCGACGCGCCGCCCATGCGCGACCAGCCGCGCCAGATATGTATCGAGCGCATGCAGCGGAACTCCCGCCAGCGGCACGCGCTCATCCGGCCCGTAGGAGCGCCCAGTCAGCGCGATCTGCAGGTCGGCGGAGGCGATCTTCGCGTCGTCGTCGAAGAACTCGAAGAAGTCGCCCACCTGATAGGCGAGGAGTGTGTCGGGGTACTGCGCCTTGATGTCGAGGTACTGGCGGCGGGCTGGCGTGGTCATCGGCGGCTGCGCGTCCTGTGCGGCCCCTCCGGCGCGGCGCCGGCGTGAGCGGAGTCCGATGGATGTCAAACGAGGCTGGCTGGTCTCGTCATTGTAACATGGGCGGAAACCGATGGGTTGCGCGGGCGGCGCCCAACTCGGCGCTCGCAGTCTGAGGTTGACCTCTACCCCCGATGAGGTACACTACTCGCGCGGATGACCGAACGGACGACGTCGCGGGGCGTCGTAGGCGGCTGCGAGCGTTCCAGAAGCGCGAGAGGGAGAGCATGGACCAGACACAGACCAGCGGCTCGATGCAGGCTCTGTTGCGACGACCAGCGCATGAACTGGCGGAGATGGTGCGCTCAGGCGAGATTAGCGCGCGCGAACTGACGGAGGCGGCGCTGCGCCAGATCGAGGCGGATCGCGACCTCAACGCCTTCACGCTGGTGGATGGCGACGCCGCGCTCGCAGCGGCTGACGCGATCAAGCCCGGCGACCCGCGTCCCTTCGCGGGCGTGCCGACGGCGATCAAGGAGTTGCATGCCGTCGCGGGGCAGCAGTTCACCATGGGCTCGAACATCTACGGCGAGTATCGCGTGAACTACGACAGCTATGCCGTCCGCCGCATCAGGGACGCCGGTTTCGTGTCGGTGGGGCGCACCTCGGCGCCGGAGTTTGGCATCGTGCCGACGACCTCGCCCAAGCGCTTCGGCCACACGCGCAATCCATGGGACACGAACCGCACGCCCGGCGGCTCATCGGGCGGCGCGGCGGTGGCCGTGGCGGCGGGATCACTGCCCATCGCGCATGCGACCGATGGCGCCGGCTCGATCCGTATCCCGGCGGCGGCCTGTGGTTTGGTCGGGTTGAAGCCGAGCCGTGGCCGTGTCTCCTCTGGTCCCGACGCAGGCGACAATTTGCTTGGCGTGCAGGGCTGTGTCTCGCGTACCGTGGCCGACACCGCGCGTTTTCTGGATATCCTCGCGGGCTATGAATTGGGTGACGCGACCTGGGCGCCACCGCCAGAGGAACCCTTCGCCGCGAGCGCTGCGCGCGATCCCGGCAAGTTGCGCATCGCAATGAATACGACCTCGCCCTTGGCGACCGCCGTCGATCTGATCTGCGCGCAGGCGGTGACCGACGCGGGCAAGCTGCTCGACTCGCTGGGGCACCACGTCGAGGAGGTCACGCCGCCGGACTGGGTGGCGCCGCAGTTGATAGATCCCTTCCTCGTCCTGTGGGGCGCGGGCATCGCCAGCGGCGTGCAGTTCGGCGCGCAGGTGACGCGGCGACAGCCCACGCGCGAGCTGGTCGAGGCGGTGACGTGGATGTTCTACGAGCGGGGCCTCGCGCGCACCTCCGCCGACCTGGTCAACGCCATCGCGCAATTGCAGGGCTACAGCCGCGCGCTGGTCACGTTCCTCTCGCAGTGGGACGTCCTCCTCACGCCCGTCCTCGCGCAGCGCCCGCTGCCCATCGGCTATCTGGATACTGACGGCGCCGACCCGCAGGCCGAGTTCCGCAAGGTGGTTGAGTACGCGCCCTTCACTGCGCAGTGGAATCTGACGGGGCAGCCCGCGATCTCACTCCCACTCTACCAGGGTCCTGACAGTCTGCCGCTCGCGGTCCAGTTCGTCGGGCGACCGCTGGGTGAGGGAACGCTGCTCGCGCTGGCGACGCAACTCGAGGCGGCGCAGCCCTGGATCGAGCGTGCGCCACCCGCACGTGGCTGATATTGAGCCCCGTCACCATCCGGCGGCGCGCTGAACGACCGGCGCTACAGCGTCCATCTCCTCGTCGGGAATGATGTAGTAGGAGACGCCGTAGCGCTCGCGCCGCTCGAGCATCAACTCGACGACGTGTTCGACCGACCCCAGGAAGATCGCGGGCATCGCCAGGACCTCGTCGGCGGTCACTCCGCGCCAGCCGCGCTCCGCGATCAGGCGTTCCGCCTGGAACCTGGGGTCATCGGTCAGCTGGATGGTGGCGAAGAGACTCAACTCGATTTCGGCGAAGCGCGCTCCCGCCGCCTCGCGTATCACATCTGTCTTCTGTGTGATTTTCGCCGCCAGCCTCTCTGAGGGATCTTCGGAGATTACGCCAGCGGGCAGCGCCTTGGGAAGGATGTTGACGATGTTGGCCTCGCGCCCGGCCAGCGCGAGCATGCGTTTGCTGCCCGCGCCGATGAGGATGGGCGGGTGCGGTCGCTGCATGGGCTGGGGGAAGGATCGCAGCCCGTCAATGTGATAACACTCGCCGCTGAACGTCAGCGGCTCTCCTGGTAACAGTCCCTTCACGACATGCAGCGCTTCCTCCAGCCGGCTCACCCGCGCGCCCGGCGCGTCGAAAGCCATACCCGCCCGATCATACTCGTCGCGTAACCATCCGGCGCCGATGCCCAGCTCGAAGCGTCCTCCTGAGAGCAGATCGAGCGTCGCCGTCTCCTGCGCCAGCAGCACGGGGTGGCGGTAGTCATTATCGAAGACGAGGCTGCCGATGCGCAGCGATCTTGTGCGATTGGTGATGGTCATGAGCGCGGGAACTGGGGCGAACTGTGGGCCGAAGGCGTCGGCGATGAAATGGTCGCGCAGCAGAAATGTGGAGAATCCCAAGTCCTCGGCGCGTTGGGCCGACGCTAGCCAGCGCGTGACATCGCGCATCTGCTCGCTTATAAGGCCGAACCGCAGCCGGTGGGTCTCGTTCATTTGCGCTCTCCGTCGATGAATTCGTCCGTCGCCCGCTCATGCGCTTGTGGTCTGGCGGGCATCGCTCCGCTCTGATGATTCCACGCAATAGAACCCTAACGGCGCGCAAACGGTTGCGCTGCATGGCTGCGCCACTCATCCCCTGGCGCCAACGTGTGAACGTCTACCGCGGGAAGCAGGTATGGCGCCTTGGCGCCAGCGAGCCTCCTACCTGTGCGGTGGTGGTTCGCGTCAAGCGGCAGGGCGATGGCTCCTTTCGCTAGCGCTTCTGCACAAGGCGAGCGGGTCAGTTTAGTACCTTGCGAAATGTGGTGTCAGTGTGGCCGACAGGCCAGTCCTCAACGAGGCCACACTGAACATAGCCAAGTTTTGGATAGAAGTTGGGCGCCTGGAAGCTGTGGGTGTCCACCACGGCCAGGTGGCAGTCGCGCCTGACGGCCTCCTGCTCAGCGGCAAGCATCATGCGTGATCCGTATCCTTGGCCACGCAGCTCTTCATGGACCCAGAGATACTCAATTTTGAGCGCCCCGCCCCACGTGAATCCCGTCAGCCCCGCTCGGATCATTCCGCTATCGTCGCGCGCCAAGATAGCAAGTGGGCGATAATCGTTGTGGCCTGTGGCCGCAATGTTGTAGCTGACTAGTTGCTCCTCGATGAAGCGCACATCGGTTTCAGAAGGGGCGTCGTCAACGATCATGTCATGTCGCATGGCGTGATCGGCTTCGTTGTGGTCCATCATCTCTCGCCTCTCCTTGTCGCATGGGGACTCGATGAACTCTACCGCACGCGTGTGCTCAGTCTGATACGTCTGGCGGCGCCTGTGCCAGACTGCTCACCCGCAAATGCAGCAAGGGGAACGGCTGGCCCAGACCATCCACCGGTGACCGGCCGACGACATCGAACCCCATGCGGCGATAAAAACCTACCGCCTGATCGTTCTGTTCATTCACGTCCAGCTCGGTGGCGCCCAACGTCTCGACGGCATAGGTGAGCAGCCGTCGTCCGATCCCCTGGCCGCGCCACTCAGGATGGATGAATAGCGCTCCTACCTCTGCGCCCTCCACACCCATGAAGCCGACGACCTCGCCATCGCCATCGCGCACGCCTGCCAGTATCTCGACCTGGGCAAGGTCATCTGCGACCAGCGACTTGAGGAACTGGATATTGGCTTCCGTCAAAAAGTGGTGGGTTGCGCGCACGGACGCCTCCCACACCGCGACGACACGAGGCAAATCCTCGGCTGTGATCTCTGTAATACCTTCTTGTATCTGCATCATCGTCCTACTCCCTACTTTCGCTGCTCACTGCCACGTGCGGCTGGGATGGCTTAGCTCCCCTGCCCGAGTAACTGGAGCAACTCTTGCGCTTTTGTTTGCGCTCGTATCAGCGCCGCCGGCTCGTCAGGCAAGATCAGATGAGGCGCCGCCATGTACGGGAAGTGCGGCTGAATGCGCCCGTCGTAGTCAACATGATCGGAGAGCGGGCTGTTGGTAATGAACGTGAATCCTGGATAAGCGCGATACCTCCAGTCGGGTTATGATGCGGTTTCCGAGGACCCATCAGCCCGAACTGGAGGTACTGAGATGAGTATACTCGATCTGTACTGCTCGGTGGATGCGTTTTGGCAACGCTTCGAGCCGCTGTGGGAACGCGACCTGCTCGCCTCGGGACAACGCCGACGTCGACGAGCGACGCGGCTGCACCCGGCGGAGATCCTCACCATCCTCATTCTTTTCCAACAGTCAGGCTATCGGACCTTCAAAGGCTTCTACCTCGAGCACGTCCAGGTCCACTTGCGCCGAGAGTTCCCGCAGTTGGTGAGTTATACCCGCTTTGTCGACCTCATGCCACGCTTCCTCGTGCCCCTGGCCGTCTACTTGCACCTCCAGCGAGGGCCATGCACGGGCATCAGCTTCATCGATTCGACCTCCCTCGCCGTCTGCCATCCGGCGCGGATCCACCAGCATCGTGTCTTTGCGGTCGACGCGCGTCGAGGGAAGACCTGGGTGGGGTGGTTCTACGGCTTCAAACTGCATGTGGTGGTGACTGATCGTGGAGAGTTGCTCGCCTTCCGCCTCTCACCGGGCAATCTCGACGACCGCAAGCCTATTCCACGCTTGGTCCATCGGCTCTTTGGCAAACTCTTTGGCGACAAAGGCTACATCTCGGCGCCGCTGGCTGAGCAGCTCTTCCTTGCGCAGGGCTTGCGCCTCATCACGAACCTGCGCAAGAACCTGCGCAAGAACCTGCGCAAGAACCTGCGCAAGAACCTGCGCAACGTCCTCCTGCCCTTCGCCGACAAACTGCTCTTGCGCAAACGCGCACTTATCGAGACCATTTTCGATCAACTCAAGAATGTCTGCCAGATTGAGCATTCACGTCACCGCAGCCCGATCAACTTCTGCGTGCATCTGCTCGCTGGCCTCCTCGCCTATTGTCACCAGCCCAAGAAGCCCTCGCTGCGCCTGGATCTCCGTCCGCTCATCGCGGCCTCGCGTATCCAGGATTCACGTTTCTTACGGAAGGGCAATAGCTCCGCGCTCGCCTGGGATATTTACTATAATGAGAAGCATTAGAAGTGTGGCGCGTATTGGACTTGGCGATAGTCTCGCGAGATAGCGACCATGACGTTCGAGCAACTCGAGACCTTCGTGCGGGTCGCGCGCGCTCGCAGCTTCTCGCGCGCCGCCGTCGTCCTCGATCTGGCGCAGCCGACGCTCAGCGGGCGCATCGCGCAGCTCGAAGGTGAGCTTGGCGCGCCGCTCTTCCTGCGCCGCGGGCGCGCTGTGGATCTGACCGAGGCCGGGCGGGCGCTGCTGCCCTTCGCGGAACGCATGCTCGCTCTGCGCGCGGAGGCGCGCGCAGAGACGCGCCGCGCGGCCACCGGCGGGCTTGGACGCCTGATCTTCGGCGCGAACCCGACATGTAGCCAGTATCTCGCGCCGCGCCTGATCGAGCGTTTCCTGCGCGCGCATCCCAGCGTCCCGGTCTCGATGCGCACTGCGCTCAGCCCGGCGCTTATGGAGGGCCTGCTCGACGGCGCGCTGCAACTGGCGCTCTGCTCGCGCGCGCAGATCCATGTCCATGCCGAGGTCCTCTGGAGCCATAGCGACAGGCTCGTCGTCGTCGCGGCGCCAGACCACCCGCTCGCGTTACGCAAAACAGTCGCTCGCCACGACCTGGCGAGCTATACCATCCTCTCAACCCAGGCTGGCCCGACGCGGCTCGGATTGCGCCATGCGCTGCCGGCGGGCGTGGACCCGCAGGTCGCGGTGGAGGTCACGGCGGGTGACGCGCTGACGGAGTTGCTCAAGCGCGGCGTCGGCGTCACTGTGCTGCCGACGCTGGCCATCGCCAAGGAGCTGGAGCGTGGCGAGTTGGTCAGCCTGTCGATGCCGGAGGTCGAGTTGCCGGACTACGAGGTGGCGCTGGTGCGCTGGTACGGCCGTGAACTGGCCCCCGCTGCGGAGGCCTTCATTGCGCTGCTCCAGGAGACGCGCATCGTGGAACTGCTGGCGGAATGAGAGAAACCGGAGCGCGAAAGGCGCATATCTGTAGGGCCAAATCTGGCGCAACGCTCGCGCGGCGCCAATCGCTAGATCAAATGTACTACCAAACTGCGATGTGACGGATATGGCGCCATATTGCACAGGCGGTGATGAGGGCGCCTCTTCATGATGATTCAGGAGACCGAACGACGAAGACGTTTTTGGGACCAGCGCAGCTCTGCGAGAGGAGCAAGTGACTTTGCAATCAAACACCAGCGGGGTGAATCGTTCGATGCCGTCCGCCACGGTTATTCCTGTACTCGCCTACGACGACGCGCAGGAGGCCAGCGCCTGGCTCTGCACGGTCTTTGGGTTCGTTGAGCGGCTGCGCATCGGCGAGCATCGCGCTCAGCTCATCGTCGGCGATGGCGCGGTTATCGTGCGCAGGCGGGACGCCACAGCGGACGGTGAGGCTACGGATATGGCCAGCCACGAGGTGATGGTACGGGTCGCGGACGTAGATCGCTACTACGAGCGCGCGCTCACCCACGGCGCGTGTATCCTGCAACCGCCAACCGACTTTCCATATGGCGAGCGGCAATACAGCGTCGAAGATCCCGGCGGTCACATCTGGACCTTCTCGCAAACGCTCACCGATGTCGCCCCGGAGGACTGGGGCGGAACGGTCATCGGCGGCGACACGAGGGATGCGAACGAAGGCGCGACGTCTTAAGCAGCTTCCTCCCTTGCCGCTCCTCGTAATCCTCCTTCAGCGCTCTTGCTCGCGCCAGTTACTCATTCGCGCGGCGCATACGGTGTCGGGTGTTAGAGACAGGGAAGCAGCCTAGCGCGCACTCTAGGAGGGGATTGACAGCGGTAGTATGCTAATGAGCGCCAGAGGAGGTGTCCATGACGACCTCACCGCCTTCGGCTGAGCTCTGAGTCGAGCTGTCCCCTGCACCAGCAATCATTGCTCCGTCAGACTCCCTCACGTTGTCGGAGACCGACCGTTCCCGTCTGCAGACCTTCATCCAGTCGGGCCACGCCAGCGCCCGCGTGCGTACGCGCGCCCAAGTCTTGCTCATGTTGGGGGAGGGCTGGAGCCTCGCTGAGATATGCCGCGCCTTCGATGTCTGCCGCAATACTGCCGTGCGCGTGCGCACCCGCTTTGCGGAGGGCGGCGTCGACGTAGTCCTGAGCGAGAAGCGCCAAACGCGCTATCGCCTGTGGCCCTGTCCCTGACGGGCACGACCACTGGACACTAAGCATGCTGGCCGGCAAAGCCGTAGTGCTAGGCTTCGTCGAGTCCATCTCGCCTGGGACCATCCGAGCGCTTTTGTCTAAAAACGAACTCAAGCCCTGGCGCCACCGCCAGTGGTGCATCCCCGAGATGAGCTACGAGTTCGTGGCGCCAGGGAAGATGCGCTGGCGCTCTATCATCAGACCTACAACGCGCTACCCCACCGTCTGCCTCAACGAGAAACCGGTCGTGCTCCATGCGGACGTGTGCGCTGGCCTGCTACTGAGTCTCGGCACGTCGAGCGACGCGACTATGAGTACGAGCGCCGGGGCGCCGCCAACCTCTTTGTCATGGCGGGCCCTTGGCGGGCTGGCATCACGTGACGGCGCAACGCACCAAGCAGGACTATGCCGGATTGCTGCGCTTTCTGGTCGAGGAGCGCTACCATGACAAGGAAGGCATCTGTGTGGTTCAGGACAACCTCAACACCCATACAGCCGGCGCGCTCTACGAGACCTTTTCGCCGCAGTAGGCCCGTCGCATCCTGGCCCAGCTGGAGTTCCACTCCACGCCCAAGCACGGCAGCTGGCTGAACCAGCGGAGATCGAGACCAGTGTTTTCGAACGGGGCTGTCTCTCCCGCATGGCGGGGGACACAGCGACCTAAGAGCAGCAGGTCCGTGCCCTGGAGGCGGAGTGCAATAAGCGCCGGGCCACCATCGAGTGACAATTTAGCTCACGCCAAGCCCGCATCAAGCTCAAGACACTCTACCCATTTGTCGCTCACTCGCAGAGTTGAGAATAGTCGGAGCGTTCTACTGGCTCGGTGTGGATCTCGTTGGAGAGACGGCCGTGCAGCTGTGCTGCCTGCAAGGTATGGTGCTTTGAAGGAATGCCTTGGGGCCTTGTCTCCTCATGCTGAACACGTGCACGTCACAATCGAGAGAGCACCCTGCGGGGTGGAGCGGTCAGCAGCCCAAGGAGGATAGCTCAAGGAGATGGGGCGGCGGCAGGGGATCCAAGGAGGGGTGTCATGCTCGATGTGGCTGGCTTGGAGGAACGCATTACCGAGCGTATGCGGGTGGGGAGGGTGCCTGGGCTTGCCGTTGCCGTGGTACAGGGCGAGGATGTGGTCTATTCCAACGGCTTTGGCGTGACCAGCCTTGAGGAAGGGGGCGTGTCGGTCACCCCACGCACGCTCTTCCACATTGGGTCCACCACGAAACCACTCACCGGGACCATGATCCTGCGCCTGGTGGAGGCTGGGGCGCTCGACCTCGATCGCCCGGTCGGCGACTATGTGCCTGACCTGCGCTTCAGCCAACCCACAGCCGAGCGGACCATCACCCTGCGTTTGCTGCTGAGCCACACCTCGGGATTGCAGAGTTCGGCGGCCTATTTCGGCCCGCGCGACCACGACGGGCTGGCGCGCGCGATGTACGAGACGCTCGTCACGCGCAGCTTTGTTGCTCCGCCAGGAACCGTGTATGCCTACAGCAACGACGGCCTCCAACTGGCGGGCTACGTCGCCGAGGTGGCCACAGGCGAGTCCTTCGACAGTCTCATGCAGCGCCTGGTCTTCGAGCCGCTGGAGATGACGCGCACGACCTACGATCCGCTGGTAGCGATGACGTATTCCCCCGCGCTCTCGCACGCCACCCGGCCTGATAATTCGCTCGCCGTCGAGCACCATATGGCAGACAATGCGGTGGGGCATCCCTGTGGCTTCCTCTACTCGACCACGCTCGACCACGCTCGACCTCGCCAACTTCGCGTTGCTGCATCTGCATGCGGGTCGCTTTCAGAGCCAGGTGCTCCTCACGCCCGCGTCGGTGGCGTTGATGCACACACCACAGGTCAGCCTCTACACAGTCCACGACGAGGGTTACGGCCTCACCTTTCGTACCGAGCGCTACAAGGGCATTCGGCTTTTGCGTCATCACGGTCTCTTCATGTGCTATAGCAGCATCTTCTACCTCGCCCCCGATCATGGGATGGGGGTCTCGATCCTCTTCAATAGCATCGCCGCGCCCGTCGGGGCAGATGCACTCGCCAAGAGCATCTTCGATGAGCTGCTCGCGCTCCCTGCCGAGCAGGCTCTCCCGCCCGACTCCTCGTCCGGGCCATTGGTCAGGCTCTCGGTCGCTGTGAACCCATCGGAGTGGCCGCACGTCACTGGCGAGTATCTCGGCCTCAATGCTGGACTGGCGACCATCGCCGTCGTCGAGGACCACCTCACTCTGGACTTGAACGGCACGGTCGTCCCGCTGCAGATGCATGCACCCCACGTCTACTTCGGCCACTCGCCCATGAGCGGCACCCTCGTCTCCGTCGGCTTCGTGCCACCGTCCGGCTACGCGCCCAATTCTGTGCCCGGTGCGACGCGCCATCTCTTGGTGAATGGCTCGCTCTTTGAGCGCTTCGCACGCAATCCTGACTACCGCCCAGACCTCGCTCGCCTGGCCACCTATGTAGGTGTCTACGTCGGCGAAACGGGCACGCTCGTCGCCAGGAGCGAGCAGGGGGCCCTCGTGGTGCATTCGCCGGAGGACGACCTCGAAGCCCGCTGCGTCGCGCTTGGTCCGACTAGCTTTGTCGGATCTCTTGGCTTGATGGAGTTTACTGCGGATGAGATGGGACGGGTGACAGGCGTGACGCGTGGCCGTTTCTACCCGTTCCAGCGCGTCGCCGAGTGACGTGGCAATCCCTGCAGCCCACGAGCAGGGATTTGCCACATACTCCTAGCTCCCTCTTGGTGCGCATTCAGGGCTCCGTGCCGGCACAGTCACAATGACAAATGGTCGCTACTCCAAGAGGGACGGGTGGGGAGTGTGGGCGAGTTCGCCGGAAGAGGGCTCGCCTCCTCCCAAGTGTGCCAGCATTCGGTCGCTGTCATTCCTGTTCTGGACTGCGTACTGGATCGCTGGAGTATGATGTCTTGCGAACTATGCTACGGTGCTGGAGACAGATGAGCGCAGCTGTCCACTCCGCCGAGGGTCTCCTCCACGAGTTGATGGACAATGAGAACGCATATGCAACTGGTAGAACAGCACCGCATCGATCGTCATGATCCCCGCTGGGCGGCGATTGACACAGCGGCGTTTGCCAGCAAGAACCTCTACAACGCCGCTCTCTACCTTACACGCCAGGCTTACATTAAGGATCATACCGTCCTCGGCTGGGGCGAGATGGATAAGCTCCCCCAACCCACCGACGAATACCGTGCGCTCCCGGCCAAGGTGGCCCAGTGGGTGATGCGCCAGGTGGCGCTCGCCTGGAAGACCTATTTCGCGGCCTGCGCCGCCTGGGAGGCTGCTCCTTCCCGCTTCTTTGGTCATCCCAAGCTGCCGAAGCACCACGATAAAAAGGGGCGCAACCTGCTCATCTATACTGAGCAGGCCATCAGCCGGCATCCCGGGAATGCTGGCTGGATCATCCCGTCCGGACTACCGATTCGCGTCGCCACGAAGCAACCCTTCGACGCAATTGCTCAGGTACGCATCGTCCCGCATGCCACCCACTACACTGTGGAGGTCATCTATGAACAGAAGATAATCCCTACTGATGTGGATCCGCTGTGGGTCGCTGGTCTAGACATTGGTGTCAACAATTTGGCGGTGATAGCTTCAAACCAGCCAGACTTTACGCCCCTTCTGGTCAACGGTCGTCCGCTCAAGGCGTTGAATCAGTGGTACAACAAGCGCCGCGCCCACTATCAGTCTTTGCTCCCCGATGGGCAGTACACCTCGCATCGCCTCGACAGTCTCGCCGACAAACGGAAACGGCAAGTGGACAGCTACCTGCATGTGGCTAGTCGACGCATTGTGGATCACCTCGTCCAGCGCCACATCGGAACGCTCATCATCGGGAAGAATGACGGCTGGAAGCAAAAAGTCAAGTTGGGGACGCGCACAAATCAGGCGTTCGTCTTCCTCCCGCATACGCGCTTCATCCAGATGCTCCAGTACAAGGCGCAGTTGATGGGCATTCGCGTTACCGTGACTGAGGAGAGCTATACGAGCAAGTGCAGTTTCCTCGATCTGGAGCCCATCGGCAAGCACGACGCCTACGCTGGCAAACGGGTCAAACGCGGCCTATTTCGCGCCAGTGATGGGCGACTCCTGCACGCCGATGTGAATGGCGCATACAATATCCTGCGCAAAGTAGTCCCGGACGCCTTTGGCGACGGGATAGCGGGTGTGGTAGTCCACCCCGTCAGGCGTCACCTGACGAACCGAAAGACAGCGTCCTAGCACGCTCGATTTTGGGATACTATAATACCCCTGAATAACAGAGAGAAACAGCGTACAGCAGCCAGGAGTGGCTGAGAGAGGACAGGCAGCGTGGCGGATATGAGTATGGCGGGCGAGAATGGCAGTGAGCGGGGTATTGGGGTCGTCGCCGAGGAGGAGCATGAGGCTGGCCGGCGCGAAGTCGAGATGTATATTCGCACCTATCAGACGATGCTACGCAGCTCCGGTGATGTCGGTCTGAAGACCCTCGTGCAGGCGCACTACAATATTGATTCCGTGCTGCACCCCAACGCGCGTTCCGGCGATCCCGACATGTCCGCCTTCATCTATACCGTGCTGCGCCTGCCCACCGCGATATTGCATTGTTCGCGCATCCTGTTGGGCCAGTCGGACGAGGTCTTCGCGCAACACGGCTTCAAGGTGGATCAATGGCAGGCGGTCAGCGCCTCGGCGCGGCGGCGCAAGTGGTTCTACGATGGCAGGAACACGCTCGCCGTCTTCATCGCCAGCGTCAGCGACACCGACGACATCGTGCCGATCCTTGTGGCCTTGCAGATCGAATGGAACAAGGTCAACTGGCTACTCAACGCCGATTCGACCACCCTCCAACTGCTGGAGAGCCGTGTCGATCGCTCCTCGCCGGTGTACCAGGAAATCACCAAGGTGGTGCGCGAGCGGATGCATGTCAGCGTCGAGGACTGGCAGCGGCTGGAGGTCATCTGGGGCGATGGTCTCTGGCAGAACCTGCTCGCCATCGGACGCGAGCGCAAGAATTTCACGGTGCGCATGCTCGGCGGCTCGCACGTTGGCTTCGTCCGCGCGACCGATACCTGGTGGGCGCCGGTGAGCCGGCTGCTCGAAGAGAAGCGCCTGACGCAGCGTCCGGTCTATTTCGTCTCCAGCAACACCCACAGCCTCGCGAATCTCTTCACGGGCGTCACCCGGCGGCGTGAGGATGAGTTGACACGCTTCGCGCTCAGCGGCGCGGATCCTTTCCTGGCTGACGAGGCGCGCAAGATCAAAGATGGGCGCTCGCAGGGCAACTGGCAGAACTTCCTGTACTACGTGGCGCGCGAGTACCAGAGGATGCCGGCGGGGCAGGGCTTCGCGCGGAGCCGGCTCGTCGAGGAGCAGGATCGCGGCGTCTATTCGATTGGCGCGCGCCACGGCATGGAGTTGGATGTGCAGGTCTTCGACCTCGCGAAATGTCGCCCGGAGGACCTGGACGCGCGCATCCGTGTGCCAGGGGCAGAGCGGCTCAGCGAGAGCCGTGGCGTGATCATCAACATCGACTATCCGCTCGGAATGGCGGCCTACCGGGTGTTGCGCGAGGTGATGGAGAATATCGTACAGGTCCGCGGCGTCTACATCCTGGGCAAGGCCGCGACGCTCAACGGCAGCATCGGCGATGTCATGATCGCCAACGTCGTGCTGGACGAGCATAGCGAGAACACCTACTGGCTGGATAACTGCTTTACCGCCGGAGATGTGAGTCGCAACCTCGTCTTCGGCGCGGTGCTGGATAATCAGAGGGCGGTCTCGACCAAGGGCACGTTCCTGCAGAACCGCGCCTACCTCGACTTCTACTATCGCGCCAACTACAGCGTCGTCGAGATGGAGGCCGGGCCATACCTGGACGCCGTCTACGAGAGCCTGTACATGACGCGCTATCCCACCGGGGAGAACATCAACTTCGCGCGGCTGCCCTTCGATATGGGGATTATCCAGTACGCCTCAGACACCCCCTACACGCGCGGCAAGAATCTTGGCGCGGGCAGTCTCTCCTACTACGGCATGGATTCGACCTACGCCGCGACCGTCGCCATCGCGCGGCGGCTGCTGGAGCAGGAGTTCGGCGCGGGACAGGGCGACGCGGTAGCCCGCGCCGAGGCGTTGCGTCTGCGCCGTGGCGATCAGCAAGCGGCTGGCGCCGGGCGACCATAAACAGGGCATGCTCTCGGCAAGAGGACTTCAACCCGTCCGGCGCTGCGCTCCGGCTCTTTAGGGCCGAGAGTGTTTCAGGCCGGCTCGACGGTCGCGGTGAGGCCGCAGGTTTGCAGCCGCTCGCAATAGTATTCGGCCTGTTCCTTCAGGCAGGAGATGACCGTCGCGCGTCCGGTGGTGTGCGCCTCCATCATGATGCGCTCGGCGACGATGGAGGTCAGGCTGGGCACGCAGCGCAGCAGCGACGAGACGACGTGATCCATCGTGTTGTGGTTGTCGTTGTAGAGCACGACACGGTAGCGCGGCATCTGGCGCAGGAACTCGCGCACGTCGTCCTCGGTGCGTGGCGCGGCGGCGACGGGGCGTGTCGGCGCGTTGCGATCGCGCCCCTGCAGTCCGTGAAAGATGCCTGCCATCTTGCCTCGCTCCCTCCAGCCAACCGCGCGGTCGTTCCTCCAACGAATAGCTACAGACCAACGACGCCTCTCTTTCACAGAACGTGGGAGACGCCCCTGGGGCCACACTGGGTAACGTCAGCAGCCGAAGCATCTTCGTCTCATAGGCGCTTTCGTCTACGTCCACACCATATGCGAACTTGTGTCATCCGCCACCACTGGAAATTGTCGGTGTGGCGGTTGGGAGGATCGGTGTATTGGGCGGAGTAGCTGGAATCGGTATCTGGGTGACAGTTGGAGGGCTGTCGCAGTGGGCTTGCCTCTGCCGCCGCTGCCCGGGGTCTCGCGTGGTGTCTGCGTAGCTGCAGGCGTTTGCGGCGCCAGGGTGAGCAGCGCTGTGGCCGAGGGAGCAATTGGCGCGAGCGTCGGCGCGGCGTCTATGGAAGGGTCGCGATTGGCGAGGGCGATCCCGACGACGAAGAGGGTGAGAAACACGATCAGCAGCGCGCCAGCAAGCGCTAACAGCGCCATCCGCCCGCCGGTACGTGGAGCGTCTGCGGCAGGAAGGGGAGTTGGGAGCGCACGCGCGCTCGTCAATTGCGCGCCACAGGAGGGGCAGAACGGGCCAGCGGGAACTCCATGCCAACCGCAGGTCGCGCACGATGGCGTCGCGGCGGTCATAGGCAGACCCCCTCGTTGAGCGGTCTCTCTGTTTCGCGAGTATGCGCGCGAGTGAGCGGGCTGTCAATACCCTGTCTATGGCTTATGCAAGGCAATCAATAATTGTCGGGGGCGCTTGCCTCTACCACACGTAATAGTTCTAGGCAATATGGACATCTCTGCCATACGGCCCATTCATCAGGGCGCTCCTGACGGGGTGAACTACCACACCCGCTATCCCGTTGCCAAAGGCGTTCGGGACTACTTTGCGCAGGATGTTGTACGCGCCATTCACATCCGCGTTGATCTGCCGCCCATCCGCCGCGCGGTACAGTCCGCGCTTGACCCGCCGCCCACTAAAGACTGGTGGAGGCGTGGCAGGATCATAGATAGGCAGTGGATCCCCATCGAGGAAACTCGCCTGGCTGGTGTAGCTCTCCTCGGTGATCTGCACCTGGATGCCCACCAGTTCCGCCTTGTAGGTCAGCATCTCGATAAAGCGCGCATGCGGCACAAAGACAAAATTCTGGTTGGTCCGCTTGCCTAACCTAACCGCCTGTTTCCAGCCGTCATTCTTGCCAATGACCAGCGTGCCGATGCGCTGCCCCACCAGCCAATCCACGATGCGTCGGCTGACGACATGCAGATACGCGGTGATCTGCCGCGCCCGTTTGTCGGCCAAGATGTCGAGTTGGCGCGAGACGAAGACACCGGCAGGGAGTTTGGCCTGCAAGTGGGCGCGACGCTTGTTATACCATTGGTTGATCGCCTTCAGCGGGCGGCCGTTGACCAGAAACGGCACAAGGCCGGGCTGGTTTGAAGTCACCGCCGCGAGGTTGTTCAACCCAACGTCAATCGCCGCGAAGCGCAGCGGGTCCACGTCAGCCGGTGTCACAGGGCGTTCATAGATGACCTCCACGGTGTAATGCGACGCATGCGGCACAATCCGCGCCTGATCGATGGCTGTCTGATGCGTTTCCACACGGATGGGCAGCCCCGAGGGGACGACATAGCCGCGATGGTGGGGCGCGCGGCTGATCGCCTGCTCGGTGTAGGTCAGCAGGTTGCGCCCTTGCTTGGGCAGGTATTGGGGCAGCTTGGGATGGCCCAGGAAGCGGGAGGGATCGGCTTCCCAGGCGGCGCAGGCGGCAAAATAACTCGTCCAGGCCAGCGCCACTTGCTTGAGGACCCACTGCGCCACCTTGGCGGGCAGCGCGCGGTACTCTGGACTCGTCTTCAGGTCGCGCGCGAGCTCCTCATAGGTGACCACGCGGCCCTCATGGATGAAGGCTTGTCGGGTCACATAGAGCGCCGCATTGTAGAGGTGCTTGGAGGCGAAGGCGGCAGCATCAATGGCGGCGAAGCGGGGGTCATGAGCATCAATGCGATGCTGCTCAACGAGACGCATGCTCCCCTTCCCCCTCTCCTGCCACTGACGCTTCCTGGGACGCTTCCTGGTCGGTGAGCGCATTCACCATGGCCGCGGTCTTGCGCTTGGCGCGACTGGCCCGCCGCTGGCCAGAGGGACTCGCGCAGAACGAATCGACGAAGGCGACCAGATCGGCCTCCACATCGGCCACCCCCTCTTCGCGCGCATTATCTTCGCGCGCATTCTCGGCGAGATTGACCACCTCCATATGCCGCCCCTGCTGGGCCAGCAACGTCTCGAGAGCGCGGAATCCAAAGCGCGTCGCACAGTCTTGGCGCTCGACGGCGATCACCCTGACCAGTGGATCGGCAAGCAGATGCAAGCACTGGGGGCGACGGTCGTTGAGACCAGACCCGTTCTCTCGCGCCACCCGGTGAATCTGATAGCCCTTGGCAGCACCTTGGCGGCACACTACGCCAGGAGTCGGTCTGCCTGGCTCTCCAGCTTCGGGCGATTCTCCACCGCTGAGACACGCGCAGAGACGGCGACCCGTTGGGCATGAGGGAGCCGACTGGCCGTGCGCGATGTCGCGCACACTAATGGTACCGCTTGCAACCTGACTGGCAGCCTGATACGCATCGAGCTTTCCCGCGCGCCACCAGCGCCACGCCGTTTTGTAGCTGACGCCGGCGCGCCGGGCGTACGCGCTGCGTTTCATAACCGCTTGATAGCATACGTGACCACCTTTGTCAACCTATAGCCGATATATGCCTATATATCCCACTTTCCGCGCGGTCGCTTGACGCTTTTTGGAGAATAGGGGGAGACGAGGCGGAGAGCGGAAGTGGGGATAGAGGTGGGCGGAGCACCAGAGCCAGATGCATATGTGGCAGAGCGGTTGGATCACCTGGGGATCGTGGCGGGGGTATGTCGGGAGATTGGGCTGGCGGAGTGGTTGGACGCGCAGGACGAGCACAGCCACGAGCGGGTGGGGGTCGGCACGGCCACGGTGGCGATGATCTTGAACGGGCTGGGCTTTAGTAATCGTCGGCTGTATCTGGTGCCACAATTTTTTGCGACCAAGGCGGTCGAGCGGTTATTGGGGCTGGGGATCGCCGCGGAGGATCTCAACGACGACTGTCTGGGACGCACGCTGGACTGGCTGTACGCGCACGATCCCACGACGCTGTTCGCGGGCCTTGCGCTGCGGGCGCGGCGCGCGTTTGGGATCAGCGCGCGGCAGGTCCATGTGGATACGACCTCCTTCGCGGTCACCGGGGAGTACGAGCCCGATCTGGATGCGCACACCCTGGCGGTGACGTATGGGTACTCGCGTGACCACCGGGCGGACCTGAAGCAATGGATGCTGGCGCTGGCGACCACTCGGCAGGGCGATGTCCCGCTGTTCTGCCAGGCGCTCGATGGCAACGCCAGTGACAAAGTGAGCCTGGTCGCGGCGGTGGAGGCGCTGGCTGCGCAGCTGCGCGCCGCCGCGGAAGCCGAGGACGAGGCGCCCATCTTTGTGGCCGATAGCGGGCTCTACAGCGCGGACAACATCGCGCGCCTGAGCACCGCGGGCGTGCGCTGGATCAGTCGCGTGCGCGAGACATCTGAGCCGGCGCGCACCGCGGTGCCGGTAGCCGACGACGCCTGGCAGCAGGAAGGCGACCGCTACTGGGCCGCGGATCGCCCCGCTCCCAGCGGTGAACGGTGGGTGGTGGTGCGCACCACTCAAGGGGAGGAACGGACGCGGGCGACGCTGCGCCGCCAGGTGGACAAGACGCACGCGCAGTGGGCGAACGCGTTCTGGCATCTGGGGAACCAGCGGTTCGCCTGTGAACCCGACGCGCCGGCCGCGCCGGAGAAGCAGCTCAAGAAGCGTCCCGAGTGGCTCAGCGTGCAGCCGCACCTGGTTGAGCGTCCCAAGCACGCTCAACCGGGCCGGCCCCGCAGGGGCACGACGCCTGAGCGCTCGGAGTGGCAGATCGTGGCCACCCTCGCGGTCGACGAGCCGGCGGTGGCGCGGGCAGTACGCCGCCAGGCCTCGTTCCTGGTCGCCACCAACGTCTTGGATCCCACCCAGCTCTCTGACCAGGAGCTGATCCAGATGTACCAAGAGCAGCGCAGCGTCGAGCGGGGCTTCGCGTTCCTCAAGGATCCGCTGTTTCTGGCCTCCTCGGTCTTCGTGAAAAAGCCTGAGCGCATCATCGCCCTCTCGCTGGTCATGGTGCTGTGTTTGCTGGTCTACCGACTGGCCGAGCACCGCCTGCGCGCGCAGCTCGCGGCTACTGACCAGACGATCCCCAGCCAGGTCAACAAACCGACCGATCGCCCCACCATGCGCTGGGTCTTCCAATGTTTCGAGGGGGTCGATTTGCTTCACATCCGCCATGGACCTGGCCCTGAAGTGGCCCTCGTGCTCCGACTCCAGCCCGTCCACCAGCAGGTGCTTACGCTCCTTGGACCCGCCTACGAACAATTCTACAAATCCACCAATTGACCGTGCGGAAAGTGGGATATATCGCGGGAAGGTTTCAATACCTCCGCATCATCGAAGGGCATGCGCGCCAGTGTCTCGCGCGCGAAGCGTTGTCCTTCGGCGTCCGCGCCGCGCAGTTCGCCAAGGAGGTACGTCTTGTAAGCCGCCAGGAAGGCGTTCTCGAACCCCAGCGTGCGCACGCAGAGTTGGCGCAAGAACGCACGATCGGCTGGATCAGACGGGATACGGTAGTTCCAGCGTTGCCGGCAGTCCTCGTAGATCGCCGTCAGCAGCGACGCCCACTCATCGCCGATGAGTTCCTGATACATGCGGTGGCACTCGCTCTTGCGTGCGACATAGCGACCGGCGCGCCATGCGAGCAGCGCCGTCGCCACCCAGCCCGTCGCGCGGATCAGGTCGCGTGTGCCTGGCGCCAGGGAGCCATCCGCCAGTCGCAGCGGGCGGCGGTCGTAACCGAAGAACTCGCCCACCAGATCAGGATAGGCCAGCGGAGCGCGCACTGGCGCCGTGCGGCCAAACAGACTGCCCAGCCGGTAATACGAACTGTGCATGCGGTCGCGCGTCCACGCCACCAGCGGCATGAGCGGGAACTGATCGCGGATGTCCTCGCCGTATACGCAGTGACCGGCAAGTTTGAGATTTGGCGAGAGGCCGTCGCGCAGCCCTTCCTCATCGCCGATGCCGATGTCGAGTTCGACCACCGTCTGCGCCTGGAGCGTGGCGCCTAGTTCGCGAGCGCGCGTTCGCTCATCCTCGCCCTCAAAGCGTCCCTTGAAGACGATGTCGAGGTCGAGGTCGCTGGTCGAGACGCTGGAGGCGTCGCCATAGCTGCCGATGACGTAGTAGCCGCGCACGCGCCCCGAAAACGCCGCCTCGAAGCGCGCGACGATCTCGCGCAGGAGCGCATCCACATGTGCATCCCCCGTCGCGGCGACCAGCGCGACGTCGTTCACCGTTACCCTAGTTCCTCTTTTTCGCACGGATGCGCAGTTCTCAAAACACCAGTGGGGCGAGCCAAGAATACAACCACTCAGGATGCTCGGCGACGGGGCGCGCGGGCGGGCTCCCTAGCACAGGCTCACCGGGCGTGGCGCTCTCGAAGTCGAGGCGCATCACGACGTCGTCCTCTTCCAGTGTCCCACCCGCCACGACGAAGAGCGTGAGCGCCTCTGCGCTCGCCGCTGAGGTCGAGAAGTAGACCTGCTGCCGCTCGCCTGCAGCGATTCCAGCGCGCCAGGGCGCTTCTCTGGTGAGCGCGGCCTCCAGCAGCGCCGCGCCGGTTCCCGCCGTCTTCGCGACCCACGGGCCGAGGCGAGCGCCCATGCGTGGCGGCTCCAGCGCGCGCACGAGCAGGTAGCCATCCGGCGCTTCATCCTCGCCGACGGTGTAGAGCCAGCAATCCGATGCGCTGGCGACCAGACGCAAGAGTTCCAGCCGGTCACCACCGAACGCGGCGCGGTCGAGAGCGGCGATCACGGGTAGGTCGCCAATGGCGCGCAGGTGAGCGCGTACTGGGCCTGAGCGTGCGCGTAACGCGGCGAGATCGAGCGCGGCGAGCGGCGCGGAGCCGAACCACGAGCGCTCGCGCGCAACGAAGCCGAGCTTGCGGTACAACGGCTGGCCTTCGTCGGTCGCATCGAGCAGGACCGAGCGCGCGCCCCGGTCGAGCAGCCAGGCGAGTGTGGCGGACATCACCGCCCAGCCAAGCCCGCGGCCGCGCAAGCCCGGCCGGGTGATGACATTGCCGATCACCGCGACCGGCCCAGCTACAATCGCGCTCGTCGCCGCGATAATGGTCGTCGGGTCTAGCGCCGCGTCCTCCCCCAGGGCCGCCGCGCGCAGGATGAAGTGGCGGCCCTGCTCCCAGGTGTGAATGGCCCACAGTAACGTCTCACTGCCATACCAGCCCTGCTCGACACGCAACGCCGCGAGCTGCGCCAGATCGGCGCTCGTGGCGCGCTCCACCCGCGACGAAAGCTCCACAACGCCCTCCGCATGAACGACTCATCTGGCACATCGATAGGCGCGCTAGGCGTCTAGGCCACGCCGAAGCGATAGTATCACACGCGGCGCCGGCGTTCAGGCAGAGGTGTCGCCGCCTGTTCGGCGGTTCAGGCCATCTCATTTGACACTGTTCTGCCTGCGCCCTATACTTGCGCGGGACCATGGCGCTGGGCGCGTAGCGGGGTGATGGGCGGTTGTTCGCACAGGGAGGTCTGGTATGCGAGATCGCGGGCAGGCGCCACGGTCTCCCAATTTCGCTGGCCGCGCCGAGAATCCCTATCGGACGTACCAGCCGCGCCAGGAGACGACTGCTCAACGCCCCGCCCCGCGCCATCACCGTACTCTTCCCGCGCTCTTCCACGATGGCAACGCAGGCCATTTCTGGCGTGGGGAGGTTGCCGCGCTGCTGGGCGAGGTGGTGATCTATACCGGCGCCCTGATCTGGCTCGCCTATCTCGGCGCGTCGCCGACCCAGATCGGACTGGCGCTGGCGCTGATCGGGATCCCCTATATCCTCTTCGGGCCGCTCGCCGTGTCACTGGAGAACGTCCGCGAGCCGGGGCCATGGCTGCGGCGTATCGGGTACCTGCGTGTGCTGTGCGCCGTGGGTTTCGTTGGCATGCATTATCTGACGATCTTTCCTGTGATCTTCGCATTGCTCTTTGGCGTCTCATTCGTCGGTCGGTTGCGCGCGACGCTGCGCGTGGCGGCGACGCGGTTCTGCCTGGCTCCACGTGAATTTGAACTGGTCGCCAATGACCTGCATGTCGGTGGGGCGGTGGTCGCGACCTTCGGCCCGCTGCTCGCCGCGTTACTCTTTCTCCTGCTGGGCGAGCGTATCCTCGCCGTCTCCATCGTCGCCGCCGTAGCGTTTCTCCTCAGCGCCAACTCAGATGGCTTCCTCGACGCGATCCCCCCGAGCCGGCGCGCCTTTCTGCGCGTGTCAGTGGAGGAGGCCACGCCTGATGAGCGCGAGCGTGAAGAGTTGCTACTGGCGTCGCAGCCGGAGGGCAAGAGCCGGCTGGAAGAGGATTCCGCGGAGGAATTGGCGGAGGCGCTGGAGCGCGCGCTGCCGGAGTGGTATCAGCCGGGGCCACGCTCGCCTTTTGGAGCGTTCGGCGAGGCGCGCGCGGGGTTGGGGCTCGCCGGCGGATCTGGCTCCAGCCAGGTGAGTCTGCTGGCGCAGGCGGCGCTGGCGCTGGTCGGCGGTGGCTTCGCCGTCCTCGAAGTCTTCTATGTGCTCTACGCCCTGCAGGCGCCGATCTCCTTCCTGGGAGTCCTGCTGGCCGCCGAGGCCGGGGGCATGGCGTTCGGAGCCGCCTTCGCGACAGGACGCGAGGGCTGGCGGTTGGGTGTATTTGTGGGCCTGCTGGGGACGGGCGTCGGACTGATCGCGCTGGCGACGATTCAGACGCCGCCTGTCGCCGTGGGCGCCTGTTTCCTGCTGGGCGTGATGAACGCGCTGGCCGTGATGGGCGCGCGACGTGGCCTGCGCGCTGGCTTCAATGGGCGGGCGCGGCGGGCGCTGACGGTGGGAGAGAACTTCGTCACCGCGCTCTGTGGCGTGGTGGGGATCGGCCTGTTTCTCTTCTTTTACCTGGGTCCGGCGGCGCTGCCGAGGCCAGCGCTCGCGCTGCTGACATTCCTGAACTTCCCACCGCAATGGTGGTCGTTGGGTGAGGTCCTGCTGGGAACCGGAGTCGTCATGGTAGCGGCGAGCCTGCTCTTCGCTCCGTTACTCCTAGTCGCGGGGGATGGCTCGATCCGCAAGAAGGGAACCGGAGTGGCGCCGCTGACGGCGCGCAGCCGCGCGGTCGAGGCGTTCGGAGCGAGCGTCGCCTTTCCCGCCGCCGAGGGCGCGTGGGATGACGACGAGGACTACGCGCCACGCAGCGCGGGATACGGACGCCAGGAGCGCAACAACGACTACGATGAGGATGAGGGCGATGACCGCCCGCGCGGGCTGATGCGCCGCCGCTGGTAGCTGATCCCCCAAGCTCCATCTGCTATACTGGCGCACAATGGATCGAGCCATGCGCCGCAGGCAGAAAGGCAGCCTCAACGATGAGCGCCGACGCCACCCTGGGTTCTCTCTCCACGAGCGCCACGCGCCAGGAGCGCAAGTCGCTCGGCGCGCTGATCGCCATCAGCATCTTCTGGTTCGCGATAAACTTTCACTGGGCGGCGCTATTGATCCTCCTGATTCCCGACCAGGTGATCGGCTTGCTCTATCGCGAGGCTCCAAGCGGGACTCTGGCCCAGCAGGCCGCATGGGTGGATGCGAACAAACCTTTGACGCTCGCCCTCGTCCTGGCCCCTGGCCTCATTGTCGCGCTGATCGCGAACCCCCTCTTCGGCCTCCTGAGCGACCGCACACCGGGACGCTTCGGCAGACGGCGTCCGTATATCCTCGGTGGCACGCTGCTCAACATCGTGGGGTTGCTGCTGATGGCGTTCGCGCCGCTGCTCATCGCGCAGAATCACAGCGGGAACGTGCTCGCGCCGAGCATACTTGTGCTGACCGGCGCGCTGATGCTCGTCCAGCTCGCCAACAACGCCGCCGCGGCGCCATTCCATGCTCTGCTGCCCGATCTTGTGCCGCGGGAGCAGCGTGGCTTCGCCTCTGGCATCATGGGGCTGGCGCTGCTGCTGGGGCAGATCGGCGGTGTGCTGGTCATCTCACTCTTTGGCTCGAACTCGGCGGATCTGCTCAAGGGAACACAGAGCCTCGCCCGCTATGAGCAGGGCATCACCTATGGCTTCATCGCCGTCTGTGGCGTTATCCTGCTGATGGCGATCTTGACGGTGATCTTTGTGCGCGAGCGGCCATGGGACCCTGCGACGCTCTCTTCCACCGCGCGCAAGGAGCAGCGCCACACCCTGCGCGACCTCACGCTGACCGTTTTCGCCACACTGGCTGTGAGCGGCCTCGCGCTGCTCGCGGTCCAGGTCATCCCAGGGCTGGCGCTGACCGCCGACGCGCTAAGCGTGATCCAGTTGCTGGCGGTGGTCGTCGCGGGGATCGGCGCGGCGCGCGCGTTCGGCTTCCGTCCACGGAAGAATCCGGACTTCAGCTGGGTGGTGCTGACGCGCATGCTCGTGGTGATGGGCGTGCAGATCGTGCAGACCTTCCTCACCTTCTACATGAAGGATGTCGTGCGCGCCGATTCACCGGAGGACGCGGCGACGCTCTTCATTATTATTCTGACCTTCGGCGCCTTAACCAGCACCCTCGCCGCAGGCTGGGCCTCTGATCGCGTCGGACGCAAGCGTATGGTCTACATTTCTGGCGCCCTCATGGCGGTGGTCGGCGTGGCGTTCATCTTCGCACCGTATATCTTCTCCGGTGGATTGCTGCAAGTGATCCTCATCGCGGGCGCGATCTTTGGCCTCGGCTATGGCGCCTATCTCGCTGTTGACTGGGCGTTGGTGGCCGATGTGTTGCCCTCCGAGGAGACCTTCGCGCGCGATATGGGTGTCTGGAACATCGGGCTGACGCTCCCGCAGGTGCTGGCGGCGGTCTTCGGCGGCTGGCTCATCGGGCTGGGCCTCCTGCTGGGCAGCCTCCAGCTTGGCTACACCTTCCTCTTCGTCGCCTTCGTCGTCTTCTGCGTCTCCGGCACGGTGACGGTGCGCTACATCAAGGGCGTCGCGCGCTAACGGAACAGGCCGCTCGCCATGCTGGAGGCCGCTAGAGCCGCCCTGGCACGTAGGGAATAAGATGACCGATCTTGTTACTGTTCGCCTCGGTAAACCAGATCGCGCCGTCTGGTCCGACGGCGATACCAGTTGGAGAGCTGACGGGCGAGGGGATGGAGAAGTCTCTGACATTGCCATTGCGATCAATCCGTCCGATGCGGTTATTCGCTGAGTCGGTAAACCACATTGCGTCGCCTGGCCCGGCGATGATGACCTGCGGGCTGCTGAGCGCTCCGGGAAGCATGAATTCGGTAATCACCCCACTCGGCGTGATACGGCCGATACGCGCGCCTCCCGATTCCGTGAACCACAGGTTCTTGTCGGCGCCACGCGCAATGCCGAAAGGAAAGCTCTTTGCGCTGGGGAGCGGAAACATCTTTAGCGAGTTGACTGGATCTCGCGGATCCAACCGCCCGATGCTGTTCTTCGTGGAGTCTGTGAACCAGAGTCGCTCATCTGGACCACTCGTCAGAGCGGATGGAGTGGAGTCGGAGTCTAATGAAAACTCTTCCGCCTGTGACTGCGATTCCTGTAGTTTGATACGTCCGATGCTGTGAGTCCCCGCATCGGTGAACCAGATATTTCCGTCTGGACCAACGGTAATAAATCGTGGGGCGCTACTTGTGCTCTGGATAAGGACTTGGTGAATCTTGACACCACTTCCATTGAAAGCTTCAACCCGCGATCCATTCGATTCGGCTACCCAGAGGTTGCGATCCGGCCCAACGACGATCCCGCTCGGTCCACTCGATCCACCTGCGCCATTGCGCACGCTGAACTCGGTCAAGGCGCCCGCTGTGTTGATTGCGCCGATGCTATCAGCCTGACTCTCGGTAAACCAGAGGTTGTCGTCTGGACCAGTTATCAGATCGCTCAATCCGATATCTGATGTTCGCACTCCCACGTCTGGCTTAAGAAGAAATTCCTCCGTGCGGGTGGGACTGGCGACGAATAGCACAATGGTCGCCAGGATGAGCGCGGCGACCAGCCCAATGGCGCTGATTCTGAGCGCCCGCTTGGCATGATCGGGATACTGAACGCGAAACGTCAGAAAGGCGATGATGAGCGCGACGATGGCTACGATGACGCTGACAACAGTAAGAATCACTGCAAGATCCATCGATTGACCCTCCAGTCGAGGCGACGGCGGCAGCCGTCCCAGGCGTCCCCCGTCGCTATGCGCAGGCCGACAGGATAGCTGCCAGCAGGCGAGGGGCGCTATAGTTGTCGGTCACAGTATATCTATGTCCGCCCGCAATCGCAACTCACACCTGATTGGGCTCTTCTCTCCCGCGTGGAGCCGGTGAGGCGCCTTTCGCCCAGCAGAAAAGGCGCATGGTGGGTGACTGGCTCTTTGGGTAATTCGTCTCGATCTTCGCGGCGGCGCGTACGAGGATGTTCGCCAGCGCTATGGGTCCCGGTCCACTCGAAGATGCGCCGCCCCACCTGCTATCATGTCAGAGCGCGTCGGGGGCCGTTCGCCGTGCTGCAAGTCGCCTGACGCGCCTGCGCCACAGGCGCCAGGATATCATCCAAGGTGGCGTCGTTGACTGCGAGGAGAGAGCGCCATGGAAGACGCGACGCGCATCGAGCAGACGCAGGGACAGGCGCCTGCGAGCGTGGGCGCTGTTGAGTTGGATACCGCGCCCCGGCCGATCGTCGCCACAATCCCGCAGGCGAGCCGCGCCGCGCGCAAGAGTCCCCAGCCGCTGCGTATCGTCGCGACGGGCGAGAACCTCCTCTCGGCGGCCCTTCCTGAACTCACTCCACAACGCCGCCTGGAACGTCATGAGCGCCTGCGTCTGGCGTTTCGCGCCGCGGTCGAGTGCGCGCTGGAGCGGCGCGCTCAGTTGTTCGTCATCACCGGTAACCTCTTCGCCACATCCATGCCGGAGAATGTGGATCGCGCATTCGTCGCCGATGAGCTTGCCCGGCTGCGCGAGGCCGGCGTGACGAGCGTCGCGGTCGCCGGGCCGCGCGAGGCGACCATCGGCAGAGGCGATGATACGCCATATCGTGTGTATGAGAGCGGGGCAGGGTTGCGCTTCTTCCCACAAACCGGCGTCTTGCAGCCAGCGCTGACCATCATCGAGGGAGCGCGTGTCGCGCTGATGGGGATGAGCGCGCCGCTCGTACGCGCCGATACCTTCCCGCAGGCGCGCATCGAGGACCCGGATGATGCGCTGGGACGCGCCGACCTCGCGCTGCTGATCGTCTATGCGCCGGTCGAGGGGCTTTCCGCATCGCCAGAGAGCGCAGGCGTCGTGAACGCATCGAGTCTGTCCTCGTTGCCATCCGTCGTCCGCCTGGTGATTGCGGGGGGCGCGCCGCGCTTTGGCAAAGGAAAGTTTGGCCCGCGCGAGGTGGTCACGCCAGGCGCGAGCGAACGGCACAGCTTCGACGCGCCCGCCGAGGGCGCCGGCTTTGCCTGGATCGAGGTGTCCCCTGATGGCGCGGTGGTCGCCGAGCGCGTTCCCGTCGCGGAGCAACCGCGGGCGGATGTAGAGATCACCACTGCACACCTCTACCCCGGCGCTATGGAGGTCGATGAGAGCGACGACGATGGCGCTGCGCGCTCCGGTGTCCATCTCTTGCCGGTGCTGACGCCGGAGGAGATGGCGGCGGAGGCTGCGGGCGGTGAGGTTTTGGCGCCCTACACCCCCACGCCGCCCGACGCCGAGCGCGAGCGCGTTCTGGCGCGTGTCGTCAAGGCGCTCGCGCGCGCCTGCCAGCCGGACACGATAGCGCGGCTGCGGCTGACAGGCCCACTCACGCGTCGCCAGTTTCATCACCTGCCGCTCGCCGAGACACTCAGCTTTGGTCGGCGCGAAGCCTTCGCCTTCGAGATTGATACGAGCGGCCTGACAGTCGTCAATCCGGCGCCTGGCGATGAGGCCACGCGGGCAGGCCCCCCCTCTCTCGGCGTCGAACTGGATCGCCTGGTCGCGGAGTATCGCGCGCGGTTGGGAGAACACGAGCGCGAGGCGCGCGCCGATATTGACACGGCGGCTGGTCTCCTGCGCGCGCGGCTGCAAGCAACGACGAATCATGCAGATCGTGAGGGAACGCGATGATTCTGCTGCGACGGCTGGAGGCGGGCGCGTTCAAGCGCCTGGATGGGGTTGACCTGGCGTTTCCGGAACGCGGCGCGATTCTGATCGAGGGGCTGAATGAGTCGGGAAAGTCCACACTCCTCGAAGCGGTATATTTTGCGCTGTATGGCGCGCCACTCCTCGCGGAGGGTGGCTCGGCGGCCCTGGCGACCCTCCTGCCCTACGATGGACGCGTGGCCAGCGTCTCACTCACGCTCTCTGTGGACGACGCCGAACTGGAGATTCGCCGCTCGCTCACGCTGGGGAAGCGCAGCATCACGCATGAGGCGCGGTTGCTCGTGCGCAGGCCCAGCGCGGCGCCCGAAGAGGTCTACGGCGCGCGCGCGGTGACGGAGCGGGTAGGGCGTGAACTGCACGGGCTGGATGGCGCGGCGCTACGCAACTCCTGCTTCGTCGAGCAGGACGCGCTCGACCGCATCGAGACACTGCCACGGACGGCGCGCGAAGACGCCATCGCAAATCTGCTGGGGCTGGAACGGCTGGTGAGCGCCGAGCGTGAATTGAAGCCAACAGCCGAGGAGGAGGCCAGTCTGAAGCGCGCGCGCGCGGAGCTGGCCCTGGCCGAACGCTGGCGCGCAAGCCGAGAGGCCGGCGCCCATGAGGTGGAGATGAGCGAGCTGCTGGCGGCGGCGCGGGTGCGCGCGCTGGTGGTGGAACGCGATGAGCTGGCCGCGCGACAGGTTGAGATCGAACGCGAGCGCGCGCTCAAGACCGAGCGTTCGGGCGAACTGGAATGGCGTATCGCATGGGCGGCGGAGGTCGGCGCGCTGCTCGTGGCGCTCGAAGCCACCGAGGCCGATCACGCCTCGGCGCGCGAGATGGATGAGCGCATCCGGAGTCTCCAGGCGCGACTCGATGAGTTGGACCGTGCGGAGCGCGAGGACGCGCCGAGTCTTCAGGCGCGTATCGAGGCGCTGCGGCAGGCAGAGACAGAGCTGGCGGCGCTGGAGGAAGCGCGCCGGCAATCGCTGCTGCTGGGACGACAGGCGCGGCTGGCCGAGATGGATGATCGGCTGGACCGCCTCGCGCAATTCGTGCCTGCGATTGGCGCCTATGAGGCGGCCGCACGCGACCTCGCGCAGGCGCAACAGGCGCAGGAGCAGGCGCAGACTGAGGCCGACGCGCAGGCCACCCTGGAGCGGGCTGAGGCGACTCTGACCGAGGCCGAGGAAGAGGTGCGCGCCGCCGAGACACTGGCGTATCAGGCGAATCTGCGTGACATCCTGACCTACTGGGTGCGGCTGAAAGAGGTCGAGCAACTCCAGAGCGGCAACGAGCAAATGGCGGAGTACGCCGCCGAGCGCGACCGGCTGGCGGCGCGCGTAGAGCGGCAGCAACACCGCCAGTTGAGCGCGACAATCGTGATCCTGATCTGTCTCGTGCTCCAGGCGGTGGGTGTCGGCGTCGGGTTCCGCTTCCTCTCCACGAATCTGGGTCTCCTCTCCTGGAGCCTCGCGCTCCTGGCATTCCTACTCATGTGGGTCTTTGTCGGCGCCTACTTTCTCGCTGGCTTCCGCCGCCGGCGTGCGGACGCCGGGCTGCGCGCGGCGGAACGCAAACTGACACTCTCCAGCATCCGCAGTGAGGCGGCGAACCTGATCGGCGGGGCGGTCGAGGATCTTCCGCAGGTGGAAGATGACCTGCGCGCGGCAGAAATGAGCGTGCCAGCCTCTATCGAGGAGGGACGCGCGGAACTGGATCGGCTCGTGGCTGTTGAACCCGCCGCGCTCAGCATCGCGCAGGAGCGCGTCCGCGACGCGATGGTCAGGGCGGAACGCGCCAGGGGAGAAGCGCAGGTCGCGCAGGCGCGGCTGGAGGCGGCGCGGCGTATGCGTGCGGAACGCGGACTCTGGGCCGATTTGGCGCTCGCGGATATCGAGCGGCATGTCGCCGACGCCCAACGTGTCGCTACAGAAAGCGAGACGACTGCCCGCGCACTGCTCGTCGAGCCGTTCGCGTGGCCGGTGGAGCAGGCGGTGGTTCAGGCGACTATCGCGGAGTTGACGACGCAACGCGCGCAGGCGGCGAACGAACTCGGCGAGATAGACGTCCCTGTCCCTGAGTTGGAGACGGCGCAGCAGGCGCTGGCCGACGCGAAACTGGCCGAGGAAGCGCGCGCGCAAGCGCTCGCCACGCAACTGGCGACGCTCGAACTGCCCGAAGACCCCGCCGCGCTGGCCGCGGCGCGTGGCGCCGCCGAAGCCGAACTGGCGCGGCTGAGTGAGCAGCTGCAGGAACGCGAGACTCTGGCGACGGAGATGGAGGCGGAGACGGCGCGGCTGGACGAGATGCGCGAGACGCTCTCCGGCGCGACGCGCACGGCGCTGCGGATCGCCGCCGGACTGGCGCTGGCTGGAGCCGTGACGCAGGTCGCAACGACGAAGGAGACGCCGTCTGCCGAGGCGCCACATGCTGACATCGCTGCGATAACACTTGACCGCGACGCGATGCGCGCCGCCGCGATCACCGCCACGCAGGAGCTGGACGAGCGGGGCGCGCGCGACGAATTGGCGGGTCTACGCGCAGAAACAGCGCGACATGAGGAACGATTGGCGGAGACGAGCGCCGCGCATGAGGAGGCCATCCAGCGGACACGCGCGTGGCTCGGCGAACAAGGTGTCGCGGCGCAAGGCGACGAATCCTTTGAGGCGCTGAGCGCGTTGTGGCCGCGGCTGACTGCGGTGACGCCGGGCGATGTGGAGCATTACGAGCAGGAATTGGAGCAGGCGCGCCGTGACGCTCACTTCACGCGCCGCGCCGCCGAGGAGTTGACCACACAGTCTGGCTATGACGCCACGGCGGTCGAGGCGCTGGACGAAGCGGTGTGCAGAAAGCGTGTCGCGGAGGAGGATCGGAGGTTGCATCAACGCGAGCTGGCGGCGGGGATGGCGCGGGAGGTTCGAACGCGCATCGTGAGGCGCGCGCTGCCGGAGACCGAGGCGCGCATGCGCTCGCTCCTGCCCACGCTGACAGCTGGGACACGGCAGGACGCGCGGCTCGTGCGGCTGAGCCAGGATGATGCGACGCCTGATCTGCGCGTCGAGGTCTGGGACCAGGCGGCGGGGCGGTTTGTCGCCAAGGAGCAATTCTCCGGCGGCGCGCGCGACCAGGTCTCGCTGGCCTTGCGGCTAGCCTTCACTCTGGCGACAGCGCCGAGGGAATCTGGCGCGGCGCCAGGCTTCCTCTTCCTGGATGAGCCGCTGAGCGCCTTCGACGACGAGCGCGCCAGTGGGCTGGTTCACACGCTGACGCACGGCGAGTTGGCGCGCGCCTTCCCGCAGGTCTTCCTGATCGCACATAGCCGCTCGTTCGATCCCGGCGTGTTCGACTGCCACGTGCGTATGGAGGAGGGCCGCGTCGCCACCTCCAGCCTCCCGGGCATGTGACCTGCACTGAACTGACCGGGTCACTCCTGAAGCGTCACGACCGCTTCATAACCTCTTGCGAGGGGGATAGCTGACGGCGCGTGAGAAGCTATCATACCTTGGGCGTTCCTGTAGCTGTCGGAGTGATCAAGGCGGTCGCGGTGATGGTGACCGACTCGATCTTGTCCTTGCCCGCGATCTTCTTGGCCACATCCAGCCCTGACGTCACCTCACCGAAGACGGCGTACGTAGGATTGAAGAACTTTGAGTTGTCGCCGGTGTTGATGAAGAACTGCGCCGCGCCACTGTCGGACGATCCTTTGTTTGCCATCGAGACGACACCTGGCCCATAGCCGTTCTTGGCGGTGGCCAGCTCATCGGGGATGGTGTAGCCAGGATAGTTCTTGCCCGAATCGCCATCATCCTGTATGGAGCCACCCTGAATGAGCGCTAACTCTGATGGCTGCCCGCTGGGGTCGAGCGGGCTGGGCTTGCCAGGGACCTCGACACGCCAGAAGTAGGAGCCGTCGAAGTAGCGCTGCTTCGCCAGATAGACGAAGTTGTTGACGGTCTGCGGCGAGTTCTTCGCATCCAGATGGATGACGATGTCGCCCTTCGCCGTCTTGATCGTCGCCGTATAGTCTTTGGTCAGATCAAGCGTCATCGA
>Ga0207684_10000758_pt1 | contig 37643 bp, 38 predicted proteins | sample KBSK5501metaG_FD_184342 | JGI IMG/M metagenome (GOLD analysis project Ga0207684, IMG submission 184342) | Corn, switchgrass and miscanthus rhizosphere microbial communities from Kellogg Biological Station, Michigan, USA - KBS K5-50-1 metaG... | ecosystem: Host-associated > Plants > Roots >... | reverse complement strand
GGGGCCGTCGAGGCCCCCGCCGATCATCGTGGGCGGGAGAAGGGCGAGCGGTACTCGAGCCGCTCGCGCACTTTGTTGAGCAGGCGGTCCACCGTGAAGGGCTTGGCCAGGAAGGCGTCGACCGGGATGAGCACGCCGGCGTCGCTGATGACCTCCGCCGCGCGGCCGGACATGAAGATCATCTTGGTGTCCGGGCGCACCGCGACCAGGCGGTCGGCCAGCTCCTTGCCGTTGATCCCGGGCATCATGATGTCGGTGAGGAGCACGTGGATGGCCCCCGGGTGCTCCTCGGCGAGCCGCAGCGCCTGCTCACCGTCCTCGGCTTCGAGGACGCGATAGCCGGCGCCGAGCAAGATATCCCGCGCCAGGGCTCGCACCTGGGCCTCGTCGTCGACCACCAGAATGGTCTCCATCCGCCGCCTATTCTACCCCCGGATGGACGCGGGCCCCCCCGCATTGGTTCCCTGCCGTCGTCTTGACAGGGCCGGCTCCCGGTCCTAGAGTCGGGCGACATGAGGAAATGGATGGGCGCGCTGAGCTTGGTGTGGCTGCTGTGGTCGGACCTCTCGATCATCGCCAAGGACGACCCGCTCGACACAGTCGTGCTCCGGTGGCTGGCCCGCGTGCCGCGCCTGCAAACCGATCGCATCCTCGCCGGTCGCTACGACACCGCCGACGAATGCAAGGCGGCGCTGGAGCGACACATCGGGACGGTCAAGGTCATCAACGAGAGCTGGTCCGCGGCGGAGTTCGAGCGGGACGGCGACTCGGGGACCATTCACTACTATCCGCGCGGCGCCGTCTACGCGCGCGTCGCGCTACGCTGCGCCCAGCCGTGACCGCCGCGCTCAGCGAGCAGGCGAGGCCGGCGCCGAAGCCGGCGTCTCGGGGCGCACGGGCGGGCGGGGCTCCCGCGAGCTCCCCTCGAAGAGATCCATGAGCCACGGCACGGTGATCACCACCACGATGGCCAGCACGATCAGCATCAGCGTCGCGCGGAACCAGCCGGTGACGAAGATGCTGGGCGGCCCTTCGTAGATCTCCGCCTCGCCCCGCAGCAAGGCCAGGTCGGCTCGAAGCTGCTCCTGCTCCGCCTCCAGACTCTCCACGCGCGAGCGGAGCTGCCGCAGCGTCCCGGCCACATCCCGCGACGAGACGCGGGCGGGGCGGCGGCTCTCCACGGGAGCGCTCTCGACCGTCGCGGGCGCGCGGCGGCGCGAGCGGTCGGAGGCCGAGGACCCTCCGCCTCCCTCGCCGGTGAGCGCGAGGTCACGTCCCGGCCGCGACTGCACGACGATTTCGGAGCCGGGCGTGACGTCGCGCCCTCCCCCGTCGCCGGCTCCCCCGCCCTGCTGCGCGACGACCTGGACGGTCCGGCCCATCGCCTCCAGCTCCTCCCGCGAGAGATTCTGGATTCGCGTGAGAAGGCTCTTCACGGTGCGCTCGGACACCCGATCGGCGAGCACGAGACGACCCTGCTCGCTGCCGTTCTCGACGAAGGCGGCCCAGTCCTTCAGGCTGCGGGTGCCCTGCCAGGCGACCGTGAGGCCGCTGGCCTGCATCCGCTTTCTCCCTTCGATCTTCGCCAGCGGCTTTCGGGTGACCGCCATCTGATCCCTTTCCTGGCGCCTCGTTCCGGCCCGGCGTGGGCCCAAGAGTACGACGCGAGGCGGAGGCTGACAAGGCCCTTGAAGGCCACCGGGGCGGAAGTAACTTTTACACGAGTGTCATGTAAAACCTACATGACTTGACACTTTTGCTCTCTTCGGAGGGCGGCGCACCCCCGCCTATTGTGGGAGAACAGCCCTCGGCAACCAGTTCGCCCCCTCCCTTCTGCCTAGCCCACTGGCACACCCGTTGCGTCCTGTCCCTCGCGCGAAAGGAGTGGCATGCGTCTGAGATCCCTGGTGGGCTTCCTCGCCGACGACCTTGCGGTCGATCTGGGAACGGCCAACACCCTCGTCTACGTCCGGGGCCAGGGCATCGTGCTCAACGAGCCCTCGATCGTCGCCATGAAGGACGGGATGGTGCTGGCGGCGGGCCACGAAGCCAAAGCGATGCTGGGCCGTGCGCCCGGCCCGATCTCCGTCGTCCGCCCGCTCCGCCACGGCGTCATCGCCGACTTCGACAGCACCGAGAAGATGCTGCACTACTTCATCTCCAAGACGCGGCAGCGGCGCAGCGTGCTGCACCCCCGGGTCGTCGTGACCGTGCCCTCCGGCATCACGCAAGTCGAGAAGCGGGCGGTGCGCCAGTCGGCCCGCCAGGCGGGCGCCCGAGAGGCTTATCTCATCGAGGAGCCGATCGCGGCGGCCCTCGGCGCCGGGCTCCCGGTGGCCGAGCCCGGCGCGAACATGATCGTGGACATCGGCGGCGGCACCACCGAAGTGGCGGTCATGTCGCTCTCGGGCATCGTCTACTGCCGATCCGTCCGGATCGCGGGCGACGAGATGAACACCTCGGTGATCCAGCACATCCGGAAGAACTACAGCTTGCTGGTCGGCGAGCGGCACGCCGAGGACATCAAGCTGCGGCTGGGCTCCGCCTATCCGGTCCCGGGCGAGCACTTCACGATGGAGGTGAAAGGGCGCGACCTAATCGTCGGAATCCCCAAGATCATCCTGGTCACCGGCGAGGAGATCCGCGAAGCGCTGCGCGAGCCGATCATGGCCATCGTGAGCGCCGTGCACACCTGCCTCGAGCAGATTCCGCCCGAGCTGGCGGCCGACATCGTGGACAAGGGCATCGTGCTGTCCGGAGGCGGCGCGCTCCTGCGCGGGCTGGACGTGCTGCTCCACGATCAGACGGGCCTGCCGATCCGCGTGAGCGACGATCCACTCACCTGCGTCGTGCGCGGGGCGGGGTCCTTGCTCGACAACCTCAAGTTTCTCTCCCGCGTCGCGCTCCCTTCGTAACTCTCCGCGCTGAGCCGCTACGCGCGTCCGCTCTCTATCGAGCCACGAGATCATTTCGGAGACTATCAGGCGGTAGTCCGCGCGGGGGCGGAACGAGATCCGTTGGCTGGTGCCATAGACCACTACCTCCTGGAACAATTCGAGCCAGGGTTTTTCTTCGTGGAGGATCTGCGTGGCCTCGGCGTAGATCGACAGACGCTTCTTGGGGTCGAGGGAGTATCGGGCCTGCTCCATCAGGTCGTGGAAGCGCTGGCCGGGCTGGCTGCCCACCCAGTACTTGCCCCCGAAGCCGTTCGGATGGAAGAGCCGCCACAAGCTGCCGTCGGCGTGGAGCAGGGTGGACTGCGGGTTGACCAGCAGGAGCCCGGCGGGCGGGACCGTCCGGTCGTTGTTCATGCGCTGGCGCGCCGCCATCTCCATCATCGCCACCTTGGCGCGGATTCCCACTTTGGCCCACATGTCGGCCATCACCTCGAGCAGGTGCTTGTCGTTCACCATCGTCCCGGTGCCCGGGTGGAGCGCGAGGTCGATGGTCGTGGAACTTCACGCCGGACCGCAGCGTGAACTCCCACGTGGTGTCGTTCAGCGCCTTCCAGGAGGTCGCGAGCCCCGGCTGGAGCCGGAGCGCGGTGTCCCACCGGGTGAGCGAATCGTAGAGTTGTAGAAATAGTTGACGGTGAGGACCTGGGTGCTCCGCCCAGGGTCCATGGTGGTGGCTTCCGCGGACTGGGCGATCGTGACCTGTCTCGGCTGAGCGTGCGCCGGTTCGGAAGGGAGCGTCAGCAGCAACAAGACGAGACAGGCGAAGAGTGACATCGGACCTCCTCCTCCAGCCGGGCGGGCGGGTCGCGCGGGCCGAGGGTATCGCAGTCGGGCCGGCGATTCTATAATCTCGGGCGAGCCGGACATTCACTACCACTGGAGGCCGTATGAAGGGCGTGACCTTGCCGACCGAGACCGTCTTCGTTATGGAGAACTCGCCGATCAAGTTCGGGCTGGGCGCCATGGACGAGATCGGCTTCGACGCCAGGCGCCTCGGCATCCGCAAGGCCCTGGTCTTCACCGACCGCCACATCGCGGAGCTGGGGCTGTCCGAGCGGGTGCGCGCGCTGCTCGAGGAGCAGGGCGTGAAGGCCGACGTCTGGGACGGCGTCGAAGTAGAGCCGACCGATCGGTCCATGGAGGAAGCCGGCGAGTACGCCCGCAGCAAGGAGTTCGACGGGCTGATCGCGGTCGGTGGCGGCTCCACCATCGACACCTGCAAGGCGGCCAACCTCCTCACCTGCTACCCGGCGCCGCTGCTCGACTACATCAACAAGCCGGTGGGCAAGGGGGTGCCGGTTCCTGGTCCGGTGCGCCCGCTCATCGCGGTACCCACGACGGCCGGCACCGGTAGCGAGACCACCGCGGTCGCGGTCACCCACGTCGTGGACCAGAACGTGAAGGCCGGCGTGTCCCATCGCCTGCTCCGGCCCGCGCTCGGGGTGGTGGATCCGCTCAACACCCTCACCGCCCCGCCCGAGGTGACCGCCGCCGCCGGCGCCGACATCCTCACCCACGCCATCGAGTCGTATACCACCCGCCCCTATAACGCGCGCGCCAAGCACCACCCGCCGGATCGCCCGGCCTACATCGGGGCCAATCCGGCGAGCGATATCTGGTGCGAGAAGGCCATGGAGTACGCGGCGCGCTACCTCCGTCGCGCGGTGCTCAACGGCCTGGACGTCGAGGCGCGTGTGCACCTCGCGCTCGCCGCCAACTACGCGGGCATCGGCTTCGGCAACGCGGGCGTCCACATCCCCCACGCGGTCGCGTATCCGATCGCGGGCCTGGTGCGCGACTACGTCCCGAGCGGCTACCGCACCCGCCACCCGCTGGTGCCGCACGGCATGTCGGTCATCCTCACCGCGCCCGCCGCCTTCCGCTTCACCTACGCGACGGCGCCCGAGCGTCACCTGCGCGCGGCCGAGCTGCTGGGCGTGCCGGTGGCGGACCTGAGCGAGGCGGAGCGGCGCGAGGCCCTGCCGGGGGCGCTCCTCTCGCTGATGCGTGACATCGCCATCCCGAACGGCCTCACCGCCATCGGCTACACTGAGCGGGACATCCCCGCGCTGATCGACGGTACGCTGCGCCAGCCGCGCCTGTTGTCGGGCGCCCCGCGCCCGGTCGGCGCGACCGAGCTCGAGCTCATCCTCCGCGACTCGATGCAGTACTGGAGCTAGAGCTGGCCGGAGTCGCCCCAGTTGTCGAGCAGCGTCTGATAGGCGGGGTCGTCGTAGCGGTCCAGCCGGAAGGCTGGCGCATAGTGGGGTAGCGAACGCTCCGCGATGTAGTCCGCGAGCAGGTCCGCGGCGCCGTTCGACGACATGAGGCCATAGCCGGAGAGGCCACCCAGGATGTACGCGCCCTCGACGGGCAGCGGCCCGGACAGAAAGCGGTTCTCCCGGGTCTTGGTGTAGTAGCCGCCGTCGACGAAGCACTTCGGTAACCGCGACAGATAAGCGGTGAGACCGGGGAGCAAGCGGCTCAGGCCACGCAGGACGATCTCGGCGTGGGCCGGATCGAACTCGACGGGAAAGCGCGGCTCCACCGGGCTCGTCTCGTAGGTCCAGACCCCGAGCATCACCGGGCTGTCTCCCCCACCCTCGGGGCGTCCGTGCACGCCGGCGGGCAATTCCTCGAGCAGGTGGCGTAGAGCGTTGGACTCCGCCAGCTCTGCGCGCTCGTCGTCGGACCACGGCAGCCGTACGGGATCGGTCCAGATCATCATGGGCGCATGGCGCGGCACCACGCCCAGGGTATCGTTGAAGGCGACCTTCGAGTGGCGCTCGCAGAACACGGGCAAGTCGACGCCGAGGAGCCGCCCCACGTCTCGCACGAAGGGACCGGCCGCGTTGACGAAGCGGGGCGTCGCGATGACCCGGGTGCCGTCACGCCCGCTCACCTTCACCGCGGCCACGCGCCCGCCCGGCGTCTCTACGCGCTCCACGCGTCCTTCGATCAGGCGCACGCCCTTTTCCCGCGCCCGTTCCAGCATGTACATACCGAGCTGCTGACCACTGAACCAGCCGCAGCGCCGCGCATGCAGCAGGGCCACCGTCTCCTCGGCGAGGTACGGGAAGTGGCGGCGGATCAGGCTTCGGTCGGTGATGACGTCGGTGCCCACCGGCTGGCCCTCGTAGCCGTCGGCGGGGGCGGGGCGATAGTCGTCGCCGGGCGAGCGGTGCAGGCGCACCGGCCCCGCCCCGAGCGCGGCCGCCTCCTCGGCGGCCCGGAGGTAGCGCCCCGCCTGGTCGGGCTGGGCGGTGGCGAAGAGGTAGCCGCGACGGTTCATGCGGAAGACGTTGCCGCTCTCGCGCCCCAGCTCCTCCAGCAAGTCGATACTGCGGTTCATGAGCGCCACCATGGCGTCGCCTGGCCCGGGCCACCAGTTGCGGTAGCACTCGGCGGACTTGTCACTCGTGAGCGTGAGTGGCGACCGCTCGTCCACGAGCACCACCGAGCCGATGCCCCGCCTGACGCTCAGATGATAGGCGGCGGCCACGCCGCCGATGCCGGCCCCGCAGATGACGACTTCCGCCGTGGCCTCGCTCATGGCTTCACGACTTTATCACGCTGCTTTCTGGTCGACACTGTCAGCGTGGCGACGCGAGCTCGACGCCCGACAAGACCGTGACGGTCCGCTAAGTAGCCAGGACGGTTGCGTTGCTGCAACGGCACGTCGGTTGCTCAAGGCCCGGCCATGGTCGCCACTCGACAGAACGATCGCCGCCGACATCCCCGCTCCGACGTCTCCTGGTTGGTGGTCGTGGAGGCCGGGAAGCGTCGCTTCCTGCTCCAGACCGTGGACATCTCGGCCCGCGGCGCGAAGGTGAGGCCGCGCGAGCGCCTGGACATCGGGACCCCAGCTCAGCTGCGCTTCCGCCCGCCCGACGGCGCGCCCTTCAACGTGCCGGCGCTGGTCTGGCGCGCGGATACCGACGGCCTGGCCTTCCTCTTCATGGGAGACATCCACGACCGCCTGCGCCGCTGGGGGCGCCTGCTCGCGGGCTGATCCGCTTCGCCGGCGTCGCCTTACTTCCGGAACCAGTCCCAGACCCGATCCCACCAGCGCCCGATCTGCTCCGCCACGCCCCCGTGCTCCTCGCAGGGCGGAGGCTCGGTGCCGGTGAGAAACACCTCCGTGGCCACGAGCGGGCAAAACAGCGTGGCCCGCCGGCCGGTGGTGACGTCCACCTTCGCGCGCGTGATGCCGGCCGGCTCGGTGAACGCGCCGCCCGGATACACCTCGAGCGCCTGCCGCATGAACTCGGACCAGATCGGCAACGCGCCCTCGGACCCCGACAGCCCCGCGGGCGTGCCGTCGTCGAAGCCGACCCAGACCAGGGTGAGCAGATTCGACGAATAACCCACGAACCACGCGTCCCGGCCCTCGTTCGTCGTCCCGGTCTTCCCGGCGACCGCGCCGGGCACGCCGAGCGCGCGCGCCGCTGCACCGGTGCCCGCGTTGATCACGCCCTCGAGAAGCGAGGTGACCAGGTAGGCTTCGGCGGCGCCGATCGCGGGACGCGACTCGCGATCCGCGCTCCACAGGGCCCGACCCGCCTCGTCGGTCACCGCGTCCACCACGCCGCCCGCGGGGGCGAGACCGCCGTTGGCCAGCGGCAGGTACGCCCGGGCGAGCTGCAGCGGCGTGATCTCGAAGACGCCCAGGGCGAGCGCGGGCACGGGCTTGAGGTCCCCTTCCACGCCGAGCGCCCGCGCGGTCTCGATGATGGCGGGCAGCCCGACCGCCTGCGCGAGTCGCACGGTCGCGGTGTTCAGCGAGCCCTGCAGCGCCTGACGGACGGTCACCGGTCCCAGATACCGGTCGTCGTAGTTCTTCGGGCTCCACGGCTTGCCGTCGACCATCACCGTGATCGGGGTGTCCTCGATCAGCGACGCGGCGGTGAACAGCGGCGCGTTCTGGCGCGGGGTGAGGGCGGCCAGATACACGAAGGGCTTGAACGCGGAGCCTGGCTGGCGACGGGCGAGGATCGCGCGGTTGAATTGGCTCGTCCGGTAGTCCCGGCCGCCGACGAGGGCCCGCACCTGGCCGGTGGCCGGATCGAGGGCGATCAGCGCGGCCTGCAGGCGCTCCTCGGCGCCCTTCCGGCGCAGGCGGGGCCGGTTGGTCTCGAGACGGTCGATGCCCTTCACCACCGCGGCCTCGGCGAACCGCTGGAGCACGGGATCGAGGGTGGTGTACACCCGCATGCCGTGCTGGTCGCCCAAGTCGACCTCGGTGGCGCGCTCGAGCTCGGCCCGCACGTAGTCGACGAAGTAGGGCGCCACCAGCCCGCTGGCCGGCGTCGCGCGCGCGCGCACGGGCTCGCGACGCGCCCGCTGATAGTCGGCCTCCGAGATCTTGCGGAGGGCCCGCAGGCGCGCCAGCACCACGTCGCGCCGCTCGCGCGCCCGCTCGGGATTGCTCGCCGGCGAATAGCTGTTCGGCCCGCGGATCATGCCTGCCAGCAGCGCCGCCTCCGACAGCGTGAGCTGGTGCACCTCCTTGCCGAAGTACGCGCGGGCCGCCGCCCCCACGCCGCGGACGGCCGAGCCGCCCCACTGGCCGAGGTAGATCTCGTTGAGATACGCCTCCAGGATCTGGTCTTTCGTGTACCGCCACTCGATCGCGGTGGAGAGCAGCGCCTCGTTGATCTTGCGGGTCATCGTGCGCTCGGGACTGAGCAGCCGGCTCTTGACGAGCTGCTGCGTGATGGTGCTGCCTCCCTCGACCACCCGGCCCTTCCGCGCGTTGGTCCAGAGCGCGCGGAGCACCCCACGCGGATCCACGCCCCCGTGCTCGTAGAAGCGCTCGTCCTCGATGGCGAGGACGGCGGTGCGGAGCGCCGCCGGAACGTCGGGCAGCCGCACCGGGCGAATGCTCTCCCCCATGCCGGCCCCCGCGCTCGCCAGCAGCTCGGGGGGCAGCGCCAGCGTCTGCACCTCGGCTCCACCCTGGCGGAGGCTGGTGATCCGGCCGTCCGAGACGGTCAACGCGAGGCGGCCCGCTCCCGCGCCGCCGATGTGGATGTCCCACGCCCCGTCCGAGCGCGAGAACTGGCCGGGACCGGCGGGCGTCCGCGCCTCGCGGTAGCCGAGGCGGCTCAAAGCGCCGGCGAGGTCGAGCGCGCCTACGTGGACGCCCGGGCGGAGAACGAGAGGAGCCGCGTAGAGCGTGGTCGAGCGGCGCGCCTCGACCCGCTCGAAGCGGGCCAGCGCGCGCGCCGAATAGATCGCGAGCCCGCCCCCCACCACCAGGACGACGGCCACCAGCGCCCCCGCGAGGATGGTCCGACGGCGTGGGCCCCGGCCTCGGCCCCACCGGCGCTCGGACATCATGCGGCTGCGCTCACGCTCGCGATCGGATCGAGGCTAAGATCCGGCGCCCCTCCGCATGGTGACCATCACCAGCCGCGCGATCTCCGGATCGTCGGACAGCTCGACCACGACGAAGTCGCCGACGCGGACGTCGCCGAGCGAGATGCTGCTATCCCGGAAGTTGTCCTTGAGCTCGCGGCTCCACTGGTTCCGTTGGGACAGCACCACCGCCGCCTCGCGCGGCACTCGCACACGCAGGGCCCGGCGCTCGGCATTCGCGCCGAACTCGTCGACCGTGAGCGTCCCGGCCTGCGAGTCCACCGCCAGCACCGTGCCGGCATGCCGCTCGCCCGCCATCGCCATGCCGGCGAGCAGCGGCAAGATCAGCATCGCCAAAAGGGCCGGCGAGCGCGGTGCGAGCCTCGCCACGCTCATGAGCGCGGGGAGGACGGCGCGGCGAACTCGGCCGCCTTCATCTTCCGGACGAGCTCGGCATACGAGGACGTCTGGATGATCTTGTCGAACTGGGTCCGATAGTTGTTGATCAAGCTCACTCCCTCGACCGATACATCGTAGACGAGCCACCGGTCACCTCGCTGCTGCATGCGATAGTCCACCGGGATCTCGGTCCCCTGCTTGGTGACGAACCGGGTGCGTACCGTGGCCAGGGCGCCGTCGACCGCCTCCCCCGCGTAGGCGATCCGCTCGCCGCTGTAGCGCTCGATCTTCGAGATGTAGGCGCGCTCGATCAAATCGGTGAACAGGCCCGTGAACTCCTGCCGATCCTTCTCCGGGAGCCCTTGCCAGTGCCGGCCGAGGGCCCGCTTCGCGGTCTCGCTGAAATCGAAGACCACCTCGGCCTCCTTGCGAATGGCCGCGCGTCGCTCCTTCAGCTTGGCCTCTGGCTTGAGGGCGGGGTCCTCCAGCACCTTGACGATCTGTTCCACGGAGACCTTGAGCTGATCGGTCGGCGCTCCGGCGTCGGCCGACGCCGGAGCGCCGACCCAGAGCGCCGCGAGCGCCACCGCGGCCAGCCGTGTGATGAGGCCGGGGCTCATGCCTCAGGCCGCCCGGCTGAAAACCGTCGGATCCACCGCAATCCGATCCTCGATGCGGAAGTCGGGCCGGCTCCGAGCCATCTCGCGCCTGGCCACGTCCACCGCGGCCTCGCGCAGCTCGCTCCGCGGCACCGCGCCCCGGATCTCGAGCGTGAGCGGTGTCCCGCTCCAGAGCGGCACGTGCGCGGTCGGGGTCAGGGGCAACCCCGACAGTGCCGAATCCATCAGGAGTGCGTCGGAGATCCTCGCCTGGGCCGCCACGGCCTCCTCCTCACGCTTGCGCTTGAGGTCGTAGAGCTTCACGGCGATCCCGAGCAGGACGACCAGGGCCAGCATCGCGACGACGACGATGATTTCCATGGTGGTCACCTCCATCTCCCCAGGGTGCATCGCACATGCCAGCCGTCAGAAGCCGGCGAGGCGCCCAACTTGCCACCCAGTATGCCCTCGAGACCGGATGAACCCGCCAGACTGAGTAGGAATTCCCTCCCAGACCGTGTAAAGGTTTCCAGGCGCGCGACGCGTCATTGCCCCCCCCGCAGGGCGCCCTGGCATGCCGACTCCGCCGCGAGCACTTCCCGCGCGACGGCGCCCAGGGCCTGCCGCGAGTCCATCGCCTGCCGCCGCAGCCAGTGAAATGCCTCCTCCTCGCTGAGCTGGCGATCGCTCATCAGCTTGCCCTTGGCCCGATCGACGATGGGGCGATCGGCGCGCGCCCGCTGGAGTCGTCGGAAGTCGCGGAATCGCGCGAGGGCGACATCGAGGGTGGGCGCCACCTCGGCCGCGCGCAGGGGCTTGAGCATGAAGCCCAACACGCCGGCGCGATTGGCCTGCTTCACCATGGTGGAGCCGGTATCCCTGGTCAGAAGCACTGTCGGGCAGTCGATCGCCGCGGTGATCCGCGGCATGAGCGCCGGCTCGTGCCAGTCCCGGAGGGTCGGAGCCAGGATCAAGACGTCGGGCCGAGTCTGCTGTATCAGCGCCAGGGCGTCGAGACGAAGGGGCGCCTCAAGGGCTACCGTCCCTCCGGCATCCTCGACAGCGGCGCGCAGGACGGCGCGCGACGCGGCATCGCTTTCGAGAACGGCCACTCGCCATCGCGGCGAGCTATTTCTGAACATCCTGCCGATCGCTCGCATGAGCACCTCCTGGGGAGCCGAGATGTCGCAACCCGCGTGCCAACGATCCTGATGCCTGGATTCCCCGATCTGACGGGCGGGCCCGGTAAGAATTCCCGGAGCCCGACGGGAAGTTCATGCCCGCCATCGTGTAAGCACCCCCGCAGAACAGGTCCATCCTGCCTCGAACCCTGGACCACGTCGGGTGGCACACGACTTGCTCTCACAAGCGATGGTGCTCAGACTCAAGGGTGAACGTGAGCATGACATGCTGGACGAAGTGGACGACGGCGAGCCGCGCCCAACGGACGAGTTGATCGGCCCTGACGTGTTTCCCACCCAGTACGGGGAGGAAGAGGAGTACGGGGTGCCAGAGCTGGCCAGCATCCTGCCCCTCCGCGGACTCGCAATCACGGTCGGCACGTTCGTGCCGACGTTCCTGGCGGTCGTCTTCGGCCTTCCCTATCTGCTGGGATCCGCGACCACGGCCCGCACTCCGGGGACCCCTAGCCCGAGCCCACCCGTCGCCGCGAACGCACCGCTCAGCTCCGAGGCTCGCCCGGACGTGACCCAGTCGCTGCCCGAAACGCTGCGGCGTGACTCCACAGACCCAGAGAGCGCGCCGCCCGCGATCACTCCGCGGGTGTTCGATGAGCCGGCACCGCGCGAGTCGCCCGAGCGAAGCACTCGCGTCGAGTCGACGACGCCGCGCACGTCGGATCCTGCCCCGGTGGTTCCGACTCCCGAGCCCGCTCCGCCGCCCGCCCGGCCCCCGGCATCGGTACGCGTTTCCAAGCCTACGCGCCCCGCGGTGGCGCGCTCGGCCCCGGAGCCACGCCCGACCCCCGAGGCCTCCAAGCGGGGTGAGTGGACGCCCGCGGCCGCATTCGCGGACCACGAGGCGGCCGGGCGGCTGGCCAGTACCATCGAGAAGCAGGGCTATCCCGTCGAGATCCGACAGGATGGCTCCTCGTCACGCCCCTGGGTCGTCTGGATCGGGGCGCAGCCGAGCGGGGCACGCCGCCGCTAGGCGGCGCGCTCGCCTGGCTTCACCGCGTGGCGGCCCCGGCCTGCTGAAGCTCCCGCCAACGGCGCGCCTTGTTGTGCAGCGTCTTCGGGGTGGTCCCCAGGATCTCCGCTGCGCGCGTCTTGTTGTTGTTCACCGACTGCAGCGTCCTCAGGATCAGCTCCCGCTCGCCGTCGTCGAGGGTCGTGCCCACCGGCAGCACAACCACGTTGGCGCGGTCGGGGGCCGGGGTGCCGAGCGGCGCCAGGGGCAGGCAGTCGGCGGTGACCAGGCCGTCCTCGCAGGAGACCACCGCGCGCTCGATCACGTTGCGCAGCTCGCGCACGTTGCCCGGCCAGGGGTGCTCGCCCAGGAGCTTCAACGCCGCCTCGTCCAGCCCCCGGACCTGCCGGGCGTACTTGTCGTTGAACTCGGCGATGAACGCATCCACGAGCAGCGGGATGTCTTCGCCTCGCCGCCGCAGCGCGGGGAGCGGGATGGTCAGCACGTTGACCCGGTAGTAGAGATCTTCGCGGAACACCCCGTCCTGGACCGCCTTGACCACGTCCTTGTTGGTCGCGCAGATGACCCGCACGTCCACCTGGACCTCCTCGTGCCCACCGACACGCCGGACCTGGCCGTCCTGGAGCACCCGTAAGTACTTCGCCTGCAGGTTCGAGCTCATCTCGGCGATCTCGTCGAGGAAGATGGTGCCGCCGTCGGCCAGCTCGAAATAGCCGGGGCGCCGTGCCAGCGCGCCCGTGAAGGCTCCCTTCTCGTGGCCGAACAGCTCGCTCTCCAGCAGCGTCTCCGGGATGGCCGAGCAGTTGACCGCGATGAACGGCCCCTTCGCCCGCTGCGACATATCGTGGATGGTGCGCGCCACCAACTCCTTGCCGGTCCCGGTCTCGCCCAGCACGAGCACGGGCGCCGGGCTCGGCGCGGCCAGCTCGATCAGCCGGTAGATCTCCTGCATCGCCGGGCTCGCGCCCAGCAGCGTGCCCAGGCCCCGGCTCTCCCTGAGCTGCCGGCGCAGCACGGTGACCTCGCGATTGACCTGGACCTTCTCCACCGCCTTTTCCACCAACACCCTGAGTCGGCGGGGGTCGACCGGCTTCGTCATGTAGTCGTAGGCGCCCTCGCGCATCGCAGACACCGCGGTCTCGATCGAGGCGTGGCCGGTCAGGAGGATCACGGCGGCCTCCGGCACCGCCGCCGCCAAGGGCTTCAGCAGCCCGATGCCGTCGAGCACTGGCATCACCATGTCGGCGATCACGATCGACGGACGGAAGACGGAGGCGCGCTCAAGCGCGTCCTTGCCGTCAACCGCCTCCTGCACCTCGTACCCCCATACGGTCAGCAGGGCCGCCAGGCCACTGCGGCCGGATTCGTCATCGTCGGCGATCAGGATGCGATGCTTCATGTTCTTCCCCTTTCGGGTTAGTTGACGCGGTCTCGAGAATGGAAAGAAACGGGTAACGCCGCGGGCTGCAAGCGACATGCCCCAAGAATCTCCGGCCAAGGAGCCACGGGGAGACCAACAGAATCCGGTCATTCTGGCAGCCACTTACGAGAGACAACTCAGAGATCGCCTGAGTAGCCGGGGGCGATTTCGGCCCGCGGAAGAGAAGATTTTACCGTGTAAGTACGACTAGGTCTTCCGCGCCATAGCCCACCCAGGTGAATCGATCAAGGCCAGGCCCGCGGCCTGATCGATCTTCCGCCGGGGCATCGTCGCGAGCGTCGGATTCACGCGGTGACCGCCCAGAGCCCTGGCGTCGGAGCCTTCGACCATCGCATGGAGGTGCACCCCCTCGGGTCTAGCGGCGCGGCGATCGCACACGAGCGGGAAGGCGCGCCGGCCAGATTGCGTGCTCGAAACCGGTATGACCCTGCCGAGCGCGCTCGGTAACCGCGATACACAGCAGCGCCAGCGGGCTTCCTTTCTTCTGGCGCCTTCCTCACGTGGTACCGTGAGGGCGTTCGGTTGGTGTCGATATTGCTCTCGTGGAGGCGCGGATCATGACGGACATGTGGGGCGATCTCGTGTGGGCCGCTCTCGCCGATCTCAAGACGAGGCTCATCATCGTGCTCCCGGGAGTTCTCGCGATGCTCACCCTCGCCGCCGTCGGTCTGGTCGGCGCGTGGATCAGCGCGCGCGTGACCCGGCGGGTGGCGCAGGCGGTGGCCTTCGACCGGCGCGCGGAGACTTGGGGCATCGTCGCCGCCCTCAATCGGGCGGGCGTGCGAAAGGCGCCCTCGCAGGTGCTGGGGGTCATCGTCTTCTGGAGCGTCCTCGTGCTGTTCCTCCCGGTGGCCATCGACGCCCTCGCGATCCCGGGCACCGTCCGTCTCACCGAGTTCGTCTTCTCCTGGGTGCCGCGTGTCATGGGCGCCGCCCTCATCCTGCTCGTCGGCTGGCTCGTGGCGAACTTCCTCGGGGAGGGCGCGCTCATCGCCGCGGTCAACGCCCGCGTGCCGGAGGCGCGCCTGCTGGGCCGCGCGATCCGCTGGGGCGTGCTGCTCTTCGCGAGCGCCACCGCCATCACGCATCTGGGCATCGGCAAGGAGATGGTCCTGGTGGCCTTCGGCATCACCTTCGGCGGGCTGATCTTCGCCCTGGCGCTCGCTTTCGGGCTCGGCGGTCGCGGGCTGGCCCGACAGATTCTCGAGCGGCATTTGCGCCGCGAGCCGCATCCGCGTGAGACCCTGACGCATCTCTAGCCCAGATGATCGACGGCCCCGCGTCATGAGCGAGCGGCCCGGCGCCCGGGGCGCACACCGGATGCCCTTCGGGGCCGAGGTCCGTGAGGACGGGACCACGCGCTTCCGCCTCTGGTCACCAGGCGCCCAGCGGGTCGAGCTGTGGCTCGAGGAGCCGGGCCGCGCCGTCGCCATGCCGCGCGACGCGGGCGGGTGGGCCGAGTACGTGACGAGCGAGGCGCCCGCGGGCACGCGCTACCGCTATCGGATCGACGAGGAGACGCTCGTGCCCGATCCCGCCGCGCGCTTTCAGCCGGGCGACGTGCACGGCGCCAGCGAGGTCGTCGATCCGCTCGCCTACGTCTGGGCCGACATCGCGTGGGCCGGCCTGCCGCCGGAGCGCCTGGTCTTCTACGAGCTGCACGTGGGCGCCTTCACCGCGGCCGGCACCTTCGAGGGCACGGCCGAGCGGCTCGACCATCTGGCATCGCTCGGTGTCACCGCGGTGGAGCTCTTGCCGGTGGCCGACTTCCCCGGCCGCTGGGGGTGGGGCTACGACGGCGTGCTGCTCTTCGCTCCGGAATCGACCTACGGCCGGCCGGAGGACTTGAAGGCGCTCGTGGATGCCTGCCACGCGCGGGGCCTCGCCGTGTTCCTCGACGTCGTCTACAACCACTTCGGCCCCGAGGGCAACTACCTCCATCGCTACGCCCCCGACTTCTTCAGCCCCCGCCATCGGACGCTCTGGGGCGACGGGATCAACTACGACGGGCCCGGCTCGGCGGTCGTCCGCGCGTTCATGGTCCACAACGCGCTCTACTGGCTCGAGGAGTTCCACCTCGACGGCCTGCGGCTCGACGCGGTCAATGCCATCGTGGACGAGTCGGCGACGCACCTGCTCGTAGAGCTGGGCCGGGCGGTGGCCGCCGGGCCCGGCCGCGAGCGTCTGGTGCACCTGGTCCTCGAGAACGGCGCCAACCAGGCGCGCTATCTCGAGCCGGACGAGGGGCGGCGTCCCCTCTACCAGGCGCAATGGAACGACGATCTCCACCACGCGCTCCACGTGCTGCTGACCGGCGAGGCGGGCGGCTATTACGCGGACTACCAGCCGCCGTTGCCGTATCTGGGGCGCTGCCTCACCGAGGGCTTCGCCTTCCAGGGCGAGCGCTCGGGCTACCGCGACGGCGTGCGCGGCGAGCCGAGCGCGCACCTGGCCCCGACCGCGTTCGTGGGTTTCCTCCAGAACCACGACCAGATCGGCAATCGCGCCCTCGGAGAGCGGATCACCGCCCTGGCCGCGCCGGAGGCCGTGCGGGCGGCCACCGCAGTGGTGCTGCTTTCGCCCGCCCTGCCCCTCCTGTTCATGGGCGAGGAGTGGGCCGCCCTCGAGCCCTTCCTCTTCTTCAGCGACCTCGGCCCGGACCTGGCTCCCCTCGTGGCCGAAGGCCGGCGGCGCGAGTTCGCGCGCTTCCCGGAGTTCGCGGGCGCCGCGCGGCAGGAGCGCATCCCCGACCCTCAGGCGCCGACCACGCGCGAACGGTCGGTGCTGGACTGGGGGCGGAAGGACGACGGCCCGCACAAGGAGTGGCTCGCGCTCCACCGCGAGCTCCTCCGGCTCCGCGCGGCGGCGATCGTGCCGCTGCTGACGGGAGAGCCGACGCCCAGCACGACCTGGAAAGCGCTGGGCGACACCGCGCTCGAGGTCTCCTGGACGTTCCCGGCGGGGACGCTGCGGCTCGTGGCCAATCTGGGCGCCGCCGCGGTCGGGCACTCGGGCCCGGGAGCCGACTGGGGCCGGCGCGTCTACGCGCTCCGCCTGCCCGCGCCCATCTGGTCGGAGCTACCGCCCTGGAGTGTAGCCTTCTATTTGGCCCGAGCGCGCCCGTGAATCTCGATCGCTTGCCGGTAGATCTCCATGGTTCTCTCCGCGATGCGGTCCCAGGAGAAATGCGCCTCGACGCGGCGGCGCCCCGCCTCGCCCATCCGGGCGGCGCGCGCGGGATCGTCGAGCACGCGCCGGAGCGCGGCGGCGAGCGCGGCGGGGTCACCCGGCTCCACCAGCAGGCCGGTCTCGCCGTCCACGACCACCTCGGGGATGCCGCCGACCCGGCTCGCCACCACCGGCGTCCCGCAGGCCATCGCCTCCAGGTTGATCAGGCCGAACGGCTCGTAGATGGACGGACATACGAACACGGCGGCGTGGCTGTAGAGTTGCACCACCTCTTCGACGGGCAGCATCGCGTTGATCCAGCGGATCCGGGGCCGCCCGACCACCGCCGCCGCGAGCCGCGCCTGGAGCTCCGGCGTGTCCGGGCTGCTCGCGCAGAGCACGAGCTCCACTCCCTCGGGCAGCGCGTCCGCCGCCTCCAGCAGGCCGAAGATCCCTTTCTGCTCGCTGATGCGGCCGACGAAGAGCGCGTACGGCGGGTGCACCCCGTGGCGCGCGAGGACGTCCCGCCGCTCGGTGCGCGCGAAGGCGTCCGCGTCCACCCCGTTGTGAATCACCGCCACGCGGTCGGGATCCACGCGGAAGTGGGCGAGGATGTCCGCGCGCATCTGGGCGGACACCGCGATGACGCGCTCGGCGCGCTCCACCGCCAGGCGCTCGGCCCAGCTCGACACCGCGTAGCCGGTGCCGAGCTGGTCGGCCTTCCACGGTCTGAGCGGCTCGAGGCTGTGGAGCGTGACCACGAGCGGGACGTCGTGGATCGACTGCACCAGCATGCCGCCCAGGCCGACGTACCACGTGTGGGTGTGCACCACGTCGGCGGTCACCGGCTCCCGGGCCATCGCGAGGCCGACCGAGAGCGCCTCGAGGGCCGGAGCGTAGGGCGCCTCCGGCCCGCCGGCCAGGCGCCCCCAGGGCGCGTAGCCGGAAACCGTCAGGTTCGGCCGCGCCGGCCTGTCGTCACCGAAGCAGCGCACCTCGACCGAAGCGCGGCGGGCGAGCGCGCGGCTCAGGTGATCGACCACCACGCCGGCGCCACCGTAGACGTGCGGCGGATACTCGCGGCTCAGGAGCAGGACGTTCACAGGCCTCACCCTCCGGGAGAGCTTACCGCATGAGCCCGACCGAGCCCTTCGTCTTCCTCGGCTGTCTCGAGCTGAACGAGCTCCTCTCGCAGGAGGCTCACGACGGACGCGAGCTGCTCGAGCAGCTCGTGCGCGTCCCGGTCGAGTCCATCTTCTGCCACACCTCGGCCGCGCTCCTGCGTCGCCCCGTGCTCGCGGAAGCCTATCCGAACGATTTCGCGCTCTGGGTGGGCACCGAGGTGCGCGACGTCCGCCTGGCCGAGCGGCTGGCCGCGGTGGACGCCTTCGAGGCGGGCTCCATGGAGCGGGTGCGGGAAGAGCTGATCGCCACCATCTCCGATCATCTGCAGCACCTGGGCACCGCCCCGCCTCGCACCCATGGCAAGCGTTTCCGGTTCTTCCAGATGCACCTGGTCCCGGTGCCCACCGGGCATCGGGCCCAGACCCTGCCCGAGTTCCGCGACGCCCTCGCCGACGTCGACGTGAGCGCGATCTTCTACCACACCATCGAGGCCCGCTACCGCTCTGGGCGCGGACGCGGCGACTTCGCGGAGTGGGTCGGGAGCGCCCTCGGCCTGGCGGACCTGGCCGACCGCCTCGCCCACATCGACCCGCACGCGGGTAGCCTCGAGCGCATTCGCGACCGGCACCTGAGCGTGCTCAGCGACGCCATCACCGGGGAGGCGTCCTGATGGCCCAGGGCTCGCTTCTCACGCTCGACGACTATCGCCAGGTGGCGCCGCGCGGGACGATCGACTTCCTCATGCGCATCGGCGAGCGCCTCCGCGGCAAGCGCCTGGTCCACGTGAGCGCTTCGCGCTACGGCGGCGCGGTGGTGGAGGTGCTGAACCGGGTCGTCCCGATCCTGAACGACCTGGGCGTCGAGACGACCTGGGAGATCACGATCGGCACCGCCGACTTCGACCAGGTGAGCCGCGCGGTGGACAAGGCACTCGCGGGCACCGAGCAGGTCATCACCGAGGCCATGCTGGCCCGCCTGCGCGAGACCGGCGTCGACAACGCGCGCCGCCTTCGGCTCGACGCCGATCTGGTGATGGTGCACGACGCGGCGCCGGTGGGCCTGGTCGAGCAGCGCGGCGCCGCCGGTCGCTGGGTCTGGCGCAGCCATCACGATCTCTCCTCGGCCCAGCCCCAGCTCTGGAACGCGCTCCGCCCGATGGTGCAGCGCTACGACGCGGCGGTCTTCTCGCTCGCGCGCTTCGCGGCGCCGCTCTCGATCCCGCGGTTCATCGTCTACCCCTCCATCGACCCGCTCTCGGAGCGCAATCGCGAGATGACCCGCGCCGAGCAAGCCGCGCAGCTGGACCGCTTGCGGGTGCCGCGCGACAAGCCCATCGTCCTGCAGGTCGGGCCCTTCGAGCGGCTCCACGACCCGCTCGGCGTGATCAACGCCTACCGCCTCGTCAAGAAGCATCATGACATCCGGCTCGTCCTCGCGGGGCCCCCGCCCTCCCCCGGGGGCGACGTGCTGGGCGACGTGCAGGAGGCGGCCGGCCAGGACCCCGACATCGCGGTGATCGTACTGCCCCCGGATCCCCAGACCGAGCTGAACGCGCTCGAGCGCGCCGCGACCATCGCCATCCAGAAGCCGCTCAAGGCCGACTTCACCATCGAGGTCGCGACCGCGATGTGGAAGGGCAAGCCGGTCATCGGCACCATCGCGGGCGGTATTCCATTTCAGATGGTCGGAAACGTCACCGGGTATACCGTGGAAACTGTGGAGGGCGCCGCATTCCGCATCCGGCAGCTCCTGTCCAACCCGGAGATGATCGGCCGCATGGGCGCGGCCGGGCGGGAGCACGTGCGGCGCAACTTCCTGGTCACCCGCCATCTGAGCGACTACCTGGCTCTGCTCGCCCATCTGACCCGGTGATGGACCCGGCCATCCTTCCGGACGAGGTCCGCGCCGCCGTCGGGCGCATCGGCTCGGCCGACCTCGTCGTTGGCCTGGCCACCTCGGGGCCGATCCCGGCCCTCGCCGCGGTGGCCGCCGCCGTGCGCGCCGGCCTGGACGCCCACTTCTCGGGCCAGGCCGCCGCGGTCGTTCACGTGGACCAGGCCCCGACCGAGGCCACCACGGCGGCGGTGGCCGCCGCGTTCGGCGATCTCCGCGTGGTGTCCGTCACGCCCGCCGGCCCCGCCGGTGCCGGGGACGACGAGCTCGATTGGGCGGGGGCGGTGCGCTCGGTGCTCACGGTGGGCCGGATGCTCGGGGCGCACGCGACCGTGATGCTCAACGCCGACCTCAGCAGCATGACCGCGGAATGGCTGCGCGGGCTCGCCGCGCCCGTCCTGAAGGAGGACTACGGCCTCGTGCTGCCGATCTACCGCCGGTACCGCTACGACGGCACCCTCACCCAGGCCCTCGTGGTCCCGCTCATGCGCAGCCTCTTCGGTCGCCAGCTCGCGCATCCGCTGGCCGAGGAGTTCGCCTGCTCCGGCCCCGCCGCCGACCTCTTCCTCAAGCAGCCGGTGTGGGACAGCGATCTCGGCCGGCACGGGCTCGAGTTCTGGCTCCCCGCGACGGCCATCGAGCAGGGGCTCACCGTGTGCCAGGCCGTGCTGGGGCCGCGCACCGTCGCCCCCTCCGCGCACCCCCCCGCCCCGCTCGGCCGCACGGTGGGCCGGGTGGCGGGCGCGCTCTTCGGGCTGGCCGAGCACTCCGAGAGCTTCTGGCTCGACATCCGGGGCTCCGAGCCGGTGGTGAGCTTCGGGGTGCCGCCCGAGCCCCTGCCCGGCGGCCCCGCGGTGGACCCCGAACGGATGCAGGTGGGGTTCGCCCAGGGCGTGCGCGATCTCCTGCCGGTCTGGGAGCGCATCCTCGCTCCCGAGAGCCTGGGCGAGGTGCTCGAGCTGAGCGACCGCACGCTCGATCGCTTCCGCGTCTCCGACCGGCTCTGGACCCGCGTCGTCTACGACTTCCTCCTGGCCTACCGCGCCCGCGTGGTCTACCGCAGTCACGCGGCGCAGTCGCTCGCCCCGCTCTACCTCGGCCGGGCCGCCTCCGTGATCCTGGAGACGCAGGCGCGGCCCCCGGCCGCCATGAGCCAGAGCGCGGCGCGCCTCGGCGGCATGTTCGAGGACGAGAAGCCCTACCTGGTGGACCGGTGGCGATGACGCCGACGCGTCGGCCGATCGTGATCGAGCACGTGCGGCCCTCGGTCGACGACGGGCGCTATCCGGCGAAGCGCATCGTGGGCGAGACGCTGGCGGTCTCCGCGGACATCTTCAAGGAAGGGCACGATCTGCTGGCCGCCCGCATCCGCTACCGCGCCCGTGGCGACGTCGAGTGGCGCGAGGCCCCGCTGCGCCCGGTGGACAACGACGGCTGGGCGGGCGCGTTCCCGCTCGAGGCCAACACGCGCTATGTCTACGCCGTCGAAGCCTGGACCGACACCTTCGGCTCGTGGGTCGAGGAGATGCGCCGGCGCATCGCGGGCGGCCAGATCGAACTCTCGAGCGAGCTGCGGGAAGGCGCGGAGATGCTGCGCCGCGCGCGTGACGTCGCCCACGGCGCCGACGCGGCGGTGCTCGGCCGCGCGCTCGACCGTCTCGGTGCGGCGTCATCGCGCGACGCGCGGCTCGACCTCTTGCTCGACCCGGATCTGCGCCATATCGTGGCCCGCGTGCAGGCGTGCCCCGACCTCACGCGCCACGACCGGGAGCTGGAGGTGGTGGTGGACCGTCCCGAGGCCGCGTTCGCGGCGTGGTACGAGCTGTTCCCGCGCTCGCAGGGCCGGGCGCCCGGCCGGCACGGCACCTTCGACGACTGCATCGAGCGGCTGCCCGATATCCGGCGCATGGGCTTCGACGTCGTGTACCTGCCCCCGATCCACCCCATCGGCCGCACCGCGCGCAAGGGTCCGGACAATGCCCTCGTCGCGGGTCCCCGCGACCCGGGGAGCCCGTGGGCCATCGGGGGGCCCGAAGGCGGGCACACCGCGGTGCACCCGGAGCTCGGCACCCTCGAGGACTTCCGCCGTCTGGTGAAGGCCGCCCAGGGCCTCGACCTCGAGATCGCGCTCGACTTCGCCATCCAATGCTCGCCCGACCATCCGTGGGTGAGCGAGCATCCCGAGTGGTTCTACCGGCGGCCCGACGGGAGCATCAAGTACGCGGAGAATCCGCCCAAGAAGTACCAGGACATCTATCCGATCAACTTCGCGAGCCCGGCCTGGGCCGAGCTGTGGGACGCGCTGCTCGGCGTGGTGCGCTTCTGGATCGACCAGGGCGTGCGGACATTCCGGGTGGACAACCCGCATACCAAGCCGCTCGACTTCTGGGCCTGGCTGATCCGGGAGGTCCAGGAGCGCGATCCGGACGTCATCTTCCTCTCGGAGGCCTTCACGCGCCCGAAGGTCATGCGTGCGCTCGCCAAGGCCGGGTTCACCCAGTCGTACACCTACTTCACCTGGCGCAACTTCAAGGAGGAGCTGACCGAGTACCTGGAGGAGCTCGTGCGCTCGGAGATGGCCGAGTACTTCCGCGGCAACTTCTTCGTCAACACGCCCGACATCCTGCCCGAGGTGCTGCAGCGCGGCGGCCCGCCCGCGTTCCGCATGCGCGCGGCGCTGGCCGCCACGCTCTCGTCCGTGTGGGGGATCTACAGCGGCTTCGAGCTCTGCGAGGCGACGCCCCTGCCCGGCACCGAGGAATACCAGGGCTCGGAGAAGTACGAGATCCGGATCCGCGACTGGGACGCCCCGGGGAACATCAAGGCCTACCTCGCCCGGCTCAATGCGATCCGGCGCGAGAACCGGGCGCTCCACTCCATGAGCGGCCTCCGCTTCCATCGCGCGGACAGCCCGCACGTGATCTTCTACAGCAAGATGACGCCCGGGCGCGACAGCGTGGTCCTGGTCGCGGTGAACCTGGACCCCTTCGCGACTCACCAGGCGTCGCTCGAAATCCCGCTCGGCGAGATCGGCATCGCGGCCGACGAGACCTACGAACTCCACGAGCTGCTCGCCGACGAGCGCCGCCTCGTCCGCGGCTCGACTCACACCGTGACGCTCGATCCGCGGACCGCCCCCGCCCACATCTACCGCCTGGGGCGGTGGCGCCGCCGCGAGCGCGATTTCGACTACTACGCATGAACGGCTCTAGGGCGGACGGACCGAACCCCGTACCACGCGTGAGGCCTGAGTGAGCGACCGCGACCCCCTCTGGTACAAGGACGCGGTGTTCTACGAGCTGCACGTCCGCGCGTTCAAGGACGGCAACGACGACGGCATCGGCGACTTCATCGGGCTCACCAGCCAGCTCTCCCACCTGAAGGAGCTCGGGGTGGATTGCCTCTGGCTCCTGCCCTTCTTCCGCTCCCCGCTGCGCGACGACGGCTACGACGTCTCGGACTACCGGGCCATCCACCCGGACTACGGCACCATGGCCGACTTCGACCGCTTCCTCGAGGCGGCCCACGGCCACGGCATGCGCGTGATCTCGGACCTGGTGGTCAACCACACGTCGGACCAGCACCCGTGGTTCCAGGCCGCCCGTCGCTCGCCCGATTCTCCCTACCGCGACTACTACGTCTGGAGCGACACCGACGAGCGGTACCGGGACGCCCGCATCATCTTCCTCGACACCGAGCACTCCAACTGGACGTGGGACCCGATCGCCAAGGCCTACTACTGGCATCGCTTCTTCCACCACCAGCCGGATCTCAACTTCGACAACCCGCAGGTGCGCCGCGAGCTCCTCGACGTCATGCGCTTCTGGCTCGACCGGGGGCTCGACGGTTTCCGCTGCGATGCGGTCCCGTACCTCTTCGAGCGCGAGGGCACCAACTGCGAGAACCTCCCGGAGACCCACGAGTTCTTGCGGGAGATCCGTCGCACCATCGACGCCCAGTACCAGGGGCGCATTCTCCTGGCCGAGGCCAACCAGTGGCCGGCCGACGTCCGTCCCTATTTCGGTGACGGCGACGAGTTCCACATGGCCTTCCACTTCCCGCTCATGCCGCGGATCTTCCTCGCGGTGCGCCACGGCGACCGCCGCCCCATCACCGACATCTTCGTGCACACCCCGGAGATCCCGGCCACCGCGCAGTGGTGCCTCTTCCTGCGCAACCACGACGAGCTGACCCTCGAGATGGTGAGCGACGAGGAGCGGCGCCACCTCTACTACGCCTACGGCTCGGACCCGCGCATGCGCCTGAACCTGGGCATCCGGCGGAGGCTGGCCCCCTTGCTGGAGAACGACCGGCGGAAGATCGAGCTGCTGACGAGCCTGCTCTTCACGCTGCCGGGCAGCCCCATCCTCTACTACGGCGACGAGATCGGGATGGGCGACAACATCTACCTCGGCGACCGGAACGGTGTGCGCACCCCGATGCAGTGGACGGGCGACCGCAACGCGGGCTTCTCCCGCGCCGACACCGCCCGCCTCTACCTGCCCCTCATCGTCGACACCGTCTACGGCTACCAGGCCATCAACGTGGAGGCTCAGCAGCGGACGCCGTCTTCGCTGCTCAACTGGATGAAGCGCCTGATCGACGTGCGCAAGAAGACGCGGGTGTTTGGGCGCGGTACCCTCCACTTCCTGCGCCCCGCCAACGAGAGCGTGCTGGCCCACGTGCGGGAGCACGAGGGCGAGACGGTGATCGCGGTCCACAACCTGGCCGGATCGGCTCAGCCGGCGGAGCTCGACCTGCGCGCGTGGCGCGGGTACACGCCGGTGGAGATGCTGGGCGACACGCGCTTCCCGACCATCGGCGCCGGGCCCTACTTCATCAGCCTCGCGCCCTACGGCTACTACTGGTTCCGGCTCCAGCCACCCCTGTCCGATCAGCCGCTCTATGGCATCGAGGCCGCCCCGCTCTGACCCGGCCGCGATCGCCGTTCTGCTCTCGGGCCCCGGCCGCGCCGATCTCTCACGGTTCCTGCTCCGCCGCCGCTGGTTCGCGGCCAAGACCCGCGGGATCGGCGCGCTCGCCGTGCTGGACTGGGCCACGCTCACGCCCGACGGCCCGCTCGTGCTCGTCCTTCTCGAGGTCGACGACGATCGCTACTACCTCCCGGTCGCGGTCACGCGCGAGGCCGAGCCCGGCCGCGTGATCGCCCGGCTCGGCGATGACGCGGTGGTGGTGGACGCTCACGAGGACCCGCGCTTCGGCCGGCGGCTCCTCGCGGCGATCGCCTCGAGCCGGAGCATTTCCGGGCGCGCCGGCCACTTCCACTTCCGCCCGACGCCGAGCTGGGTCTTCCCGGCCGATCCGGACGCGCAGCCCGTCCGGCCGCTCTCCGGCGAGCAGAGCAACACCTCCGTCGTCATCGGCGCCGACCTCGTGCTCAAGTCGCTGCGCCGGCCCCAGCCGGGGATCAATCCCGACCTCGAGATCACCCGATTCCTCACCACCCGGACGCGCTTCCGTCAGGTGCCCCGGCTCGCCGGCTGGCTCGAGTACGACGGCGCGGACGGGCCGGCGACCCTCGGGGTGCTGCAGGAGTTCGTGGACAACGCGGGCGACGGCTGGACCCACGTGATCGCCACGCTCAAGCGGCCCGCGGGCGCGCTCGAGCCGGGCCTGATCGAAGACGTACGACGCCTCGGCGCCATCACCGCGGGACTCCACGCCGCCCTGGCCTCCGACCCGTCCGATCCGGACTTCAGGCCCGAGCCGATCACTCGCGAAGACATCGAGCGCTGGGCGCGCGCCGTCATCCGCGATCTCGAAGCGGGCGATCTGGCGCGCGCGCTCGCGGAGAGCCTCGCTCTCCGCGGATACACCCCGCGCACCGTCGCTCGCGTGCTCGCCATGCTCGAGCCGCTCACCCGCACCGTCAAGATCCGCGGTCACGGCGACTATCATCTGGGACAGGTGCTGAAGACGCGCGATGGCTTCGTCATCATCGACTTCGAGGGCGAGCCCGCGCGGCCGGTCGTGGAGCGCCGCGTGAAGCACACGGCGCTGCGCGACGTGGCGGGGATGCTGCGCTCTCTCGATTACGCGGCGCACGCGGTTGCCTTCGGGCGGCCCGAAGCGGAGCGGCCCGAGGCGTTGGCGACCCTCGCCGCCTGGGAGGCCCGCGCGCGCCGCGCCTTCCTCGACGGCTATCGAGCGGCCGCCGCCGAGGGCCCGGTCCCGCTGGTCCCCCCTTCGGAAGCGGCGCTGCTCGAAGCCTGTGCCGCCTTCGAGCTGGAGAAGGCCTGCTACGAGCTTCGCTACGAGCTGAACAACCGGCCGGACTGGGCTGCCATCCCCCTCGCCGGGATCACCCGGATCCTCGGGACGTGACCGCCCACGCGCGGCGGCTTCATCGCCCTCCGCGGGCTCGCTCCCCGGCCTCGCGAACCGCGAGCGTGGCGCACAGGAGCGCGAACACCGGCATCAGCGCCGTCACGACGACGAGGGCGCGCAGAGCGGCCACCGATGCCTGGGCCAGCCCCATCGTGGTCCGCACCGCCAGCGGCAGCGTCGCCAGGGCCTGCCGCGCGCCTCGAGTCCTTCGACTCATCGATCGGGCGCCTCCTCCATCGCCATGAGCTCTCCTTGTGCTCGTAGATGCTGCAGGGAAAACGGCAAGAGGCGTGCCACGAGATGCGCGGATCTCGGCCGGCGCGCGCGGCGTGGAAAACGACAGCGCCAGGACCGGATCGGATGCTTCTACTCGGTAATCCCGACCGGATCACCCAGCCCTCGGTCCCGGCCGAGCGTGTCCCCATGTCATATCTGCCGGCGAATCCGGTCCTTCTTACACAGGCGAAGGCCTGGCACGTCACGTGCGTATCGTCATCCGAGAGCGGACTCGAAAGGAGGCGATCACCATGTTGTGGACGATCTTCGTGGTTCTGCTGGTGCTGTGGGCGGTGGGGGTGGTCAGCTCGTATACGCTGGGCGGCTTCATCCATTTGCTCCTCCTCATCGCGATCGCGGTGGTCTTGATCCGGATTATCCAGGGCAGGCGACCCATCTAGGGGCGAGCCCATGAACTACAAGGTCCAGGAGCATCTCAAGCCGAAGGCGCTGTCCGGGATCTCGAACGACCAGATCAGTCAGCACTGGAAGCTGTACGAGGGCTACGTCGAGAACGCCAATCGTCTCATCGAGGGCGTGGCCAGAGCGGAGGCCGGCTCGTCTCCATGGGCCGAGCTCAAGCGCCGGCTCGGCTTCGAGGTCGACGGCGTCGTGCTCGAGCACGCCTACCTGGTGGGCTTCGGCGCGGCGGGCGCGCCGAGTACGTCGCGGCCTTTCGCGAGAACATCGACTGGGAGGTCGTGGAGCAGCGGTATCGGGAGAGCAAGGCGGGGCGCTTCACCGCCCGCTTCTGAGGGAGCATGCATGAGAAGCGGAGTGTTGATCATCGCCATCGTACTGATCGCGATCGGGGTGATATCACTCGCCTACGAGGGCATCACCTACACCACGCGGGAAAAGATCCTCGAGGTCGGTCCGCTCCGAGCGACCGCCGAGAAGGAGAAGACGATCCCCCTGCCCCCGATCCTGGGCGGGTTGGCCCTGGCCGGTGGGGTGGTCCTGCTCGTCGTCTCGGCACGACGCTAGCGGTCCGCATCCGCCGCTTTCGAGTCGGCGCGCGGCCGCCGCCGCGGTATCATGCCAGGGCGTGAAGCTGGCGCGGACCTTCTACACCCACCCCGACGTGGTGGCCGTCGCGCGTCGCCTGCTCGGGCGGCTGCTGGTGGTGCCCGCGCGCGGCGGGCGGCGGGTGTCGGGGCTGATCGTCGAGACCGAGGCGTACCGGGGCCCGGAGGACCGCGCCTCGCACGCCTACGGAGGGCGCCGGACCGCCCGCACCGAGACGATGTACGCCCGCGGCGGCGCCGCCTACGTCTACTTCGTCTACGGCATGTACCACCAGTTCAACGTCGTCACCAACGTGGCGGACGTCCCGCACGCCGTGCTCGTGCGAGCGCTCGAGCCGGTGGAGGGCCTGGCCGTGATGCGCCGGCGGCGCGGCGGCGGGTCGGACCGTACGCTGACCAGCGGGCCGGGCAAGCTCTGCATCGCGCTCGGCATCGACCGCCGCCTCGATCGCGCCGATCTCCTGGGCGACCGGATCTGGCTCGAGCCGGGTCGGCGCGTCAGGCCGTCGGCGATCGCGAGCGGGCCGCGCATCGGCATCGACTACGCGGAGGAGTGGGTGGGGCGCTCGTGGCGTTTCTGGCTTCGCGACAGCCCCTTCGTCAGCCGCGCCGGTCCGCGCCGGGCGCGCGCTGACGTACCCCTCACAGGCTGAGGATCGCGCGGGCCACGACCGCGATGTTCCCATCCGGATAGTGGCGGACGCCGTCCAGCCCTTCCGGGTCTTCGGTCCCGACGTAGAAAGCGTGCCCGGCCGCCCGAAACAGGGAGGCGTCGCGCGGGCTGTCCCCCACCGCGGCGACCTCGTGACGAGAGACGTGAAGCGTCGCCATCAGGCGTTCGAGCCAGGGCCCTTTGTCCTCGGGCCAGAACGGCGTGACCGTCCCGTCGCGATTGAACCCGACGGCGGCCCAATGCGCCGCGCCGAAGCGCTCCGCGAACCACTCGACCATGAAATCCCAGCTGATCGACACGATCGCAGTCGTCAGGTGCCGTTCATGGAGGAGCTGAAACGCCTCATCGACGCCCGGGGCCAAGCGCGCGTGCGCGAGCTCACGGGACAGCTCGCCTCTCGAGAGCTCCGTCCACGGCGCGACCCGTTGTTTCATCTCCTCGGGACTCTCTCCTCGCATCTCGAGAATCTCCATCCGCTCCTCCCACTCCGGGCGATGAAGAGCGCCGGCGATCACGGCGAGGGAGTTCCGACCACGGATCAGCGTGCCGTCGAGGTCGAAGGCCACGAGGCGGATCGCCATGCGTCTCAGACGCGCAGGCGCAGACCGCTGCGGTGTAGCGCCCACATGAGGCCCCACCAGAGCAGGACGTAGGCGACCGCGTAGGCCAGCGAGGCGTCGGTGGGAGACGCCCAGGGCGCGAAGAGATACTCGAAGAGCCACCCCTGCAGGCGCTGGTCCTCCGGACCGACTCGGATCAGCAGGAGCAGGCGCGCCATCAGGCTCGAAAGGAAGAAGAGCGCCAGCGCGTTGACGCCCAGCACCGCGAACGGGCGAGCCCAGCCGCGCCACCCGCGCACCTCGGTGAGCCAGTGGCAGATCGCGAGGGCCAGTGAGGCGAATCCCGACATCAAGAGGGCGTACGAGCTGGTCCACAGCGCTTTGTTCACCGGGAACCAGATTCCCCAAAGCTGGCCGAGCAGAGCGGTGGCGAGGCCGCCCAGCGCGAGGCCGCCGACCACGCGACCGGCCGGTCGCCCGCCGCGCAGCCAGTGCCCCGCCAGCACGCCGAGCAGCGTCGTGGCCAGCGCGGGGAGCGTGCTCAGGATGCCCTCCGGGTCGTACACCCGCGAGACCTGCCAGACGTGGCGCCCGAGCAGGAGCCGGTCAACGTAGCCGGCCAGGTTTCCCTCGGGGGTCAGGATCCCCGCGCCGGACCCGGGCACCGGCACCCGCGTCATGACGAGCCAGTAGCCCACCAGCAGCCCGCCCGCCACCAGGGCCTGGACACCCCAGGCCCGGGATCCTCCGGTGAATCCGAAGAGGAGCGCGGCCAGGAGATAGCACACCGCGATACGCTGGAGCACGCCCGGGATGCGCAAGGTCGCCAGGTTGAAGAAGGGTAGCGCGTGGAGGAGCAGGCCGAGCGCGAAGATCACCAGGGAGCGCCACAGGACGCGCCCCAGCAGGCCCTCTCCCCCTTGCTCGAGGCGTGGTCCCAGCGCGAGCGGGATGGCGACACCCACGATGAAGAGAAAGAACGGGAACACCATGTCGGTGGGTGTCCACCCGTGCCACTCCGCGTGCTCGAGCGGCGGGTAGACGGCGCGCCAGGTGCCCGGATTGTTGACCAGCACCATCGCCGCCACCGTGAGGCCGCGCAGCGCGTCGACGGAGAGGAGCCGCGGCGCCGCGGCGGCGGCCGTCACAGGGGCGCCTGCGGCGGGGTCATAGGGGCGCCTGCGGCGGGGTCACAGGGGCGCCTGCGGCGGGGTCATAGGGGCGCCTGCGGCGGGGTCATAGGATTGATCGGCCGGCGTCCACCATCAAGATGGCGCCGGTGACGAACGAGGACTCGTCGCAGGCCAGGAACAGGATCGGGAAGGCTACCTCGCGGGGCTCGGCCCAGCGACCGAGCAGGTTGTCCCGCGCGCGCTCGCCACGCAGCTCCGCCTCGGACACGCCGCGGGCCGCGGCGCGGCGGATGTGATAGGGCGTGATCGTGCCTCCCGGGCACACCGCGTTGACCCGGATGCGGTGCGGCGCCTCCTCGACCGCGAGCGCGCGGGTGAGGCCGAGGACGGCGGCCTTGGTGGTGTCGTACTGGCCCATGCCGGCCCGGCCCATGAGCCCGTACACCGAGGAGACGTTCACGATACTGCCGCGTCCGGAGGCCCGCAGGCGCGGCAGCGCCGCCTTGCAGCAGTGCGCGGTGCCCAGCACGTTGACGCCGAGGATGCGCTCCCAGTCCTTGGCATCCGCCTCGGCCAGCGGAGCGTAGACCCGCACCCCCGCGACGTTGACGAGCGTGTGGAGACCGCCGAAACGGGCGGCCGTCTCGGCCACCGCGCGGCGGGTTTCCGATTCCTGCGTGACGTCGGCGACGAGCGGGAGCACCTGCGCGGCCGGCACCGCGGCCCGGATGCCTGCGGCCGCCGTCTCGGCCGCCGTCGCGTCGCGGTCGAGGAGGCCCACCGCCGCGCCCTCCTCGGCGAAGAGCCGGCCGGTGGCCTCTCCGATGCCACCGCCGCCGCCCGTGACGAGCGCGACGCGGCCGGCCATGCGGCCCGGCATCAAACGAGGGTGAGCTGGGCGCCCGCCCTCACCACCAGCCGGGCCATGGCCCCCTCCACCCAGCTCTCGCCCGGGGCCAGGACGACGGAGGTGGACCGGACGAGGAAGGAGCGCGGGTCGGCTCCGGGGGCCGGCGTGCCGTGATCCTGGAGCGCCCGGGCCGCGCTCATCATCCGCTTGCGCACCTGGATGATGGCGGTGTCGCTCGAGCCCAGGTGCTCCCGGCTGCGGTCGACGATGTCGCCCTGGCTCTCCTGGACGGCTTGGTCCTGCACGCCGAAGCCCGGGATCCCGCAGTACATGCGCGCGCGATGGACCTCCCAATCCATGAAGTAGTCGTTGTCGCGGTTGGCGGCGGTGCGCACGTCGCCGTAAGGCTCGGAGGTGGCGGTCGCGTAGTCGCAGACGTGCGCCCCCTTGCCGGCCACGTTGAGCGCGATCTCCTCCTGGGTGAGGGCCCGGTCCGGATGCCACGTCACCATCCAGTTCACCACGTGGGTGTCGTCCATCGGCACCCAGATATGCGATTGGACGATGCGCTCGTCCAGATCGGTCGGCGGCATCGTGTAGAACGGGAGCAGGAACTGGGTGATGCGCCAGTACCAGCGGCCGTCGTGGTTGGCGCGCCGCGCGCCGATCAGCACGCCGTAGTCGGTATCCACCACCTCGAAACGGGGCGCTCGATCTCCGGTGGAGACGGCGGCGCCCACCCCGAAGCTCACCCGATCCATGTCCTGCGTGACCTGGCGATTCCGATGATCGACCGGCGCGTGCAGGAAGGAGATGTGGCTCGAGTCGATGCCGCCCTCCATGGCCTGGAACCAGTTGCAGTCCTGCACCCGGCGGGAGACGAAGGTGTGGCTCTCGGGCAGCAAGGTGAACTCCAGATCCGGCAAGGGCGGCGGTGGGCTGGACGGCCCCATGTAGGCCCAGATCACCCCGCCGCGCTCCAGACACGGATACGCGGTGTGCTTGACCTTGGCCGCGAAGCTCGACTCGGGCGGCTCGCTCGGCATCTCCTGGCACTGCCCGTCGAGGCCGAACTTCCAGCCGTGATACGCGCAGCGCATCCCGTTCTCCTCGACGCGCCCGTAGTAGAAGGAGGCCGAGCGATGCGGACAGAACTCGCCGATGAGACCGGCCCGGCCGCTCTTGCCCCGGAAGACCACCAGGCGCTCGCCCAGGAGCATCACGCGCTTGACCCGACCGCCCGGCTCGAGCTCCTTCGACTCCACGACGGGAATCCAGTACTGGCGGACCAGCGCACCCATCGCGGTGCCCGGCCCGGTCCTGGTCAGGAGCTCATTGTCCTCGTGGCTCAGCATCGCTCCGGCCCTCCTCGAACATGGCAGCGGCCTGCCGACGGCCGAAGCGTAGCATGCGCCCCCGTCGCGTGGCCAGCCGGCCATCCCACCCTTGACAGCCCGGTCGGCCGACACGTACGCTCCCCGCGCCATGCTCGGTTCCGCGGTCCAGCTCCACCTCGATGGACCGGTCGCCCGGATCACCCTGAACCGGCCGGAGGTCCTGAACGCGGGCGACCCAGGCTGGGTGGCGGAGCTGAACGACGCGGTCGCACAGGTCGCGGCCGGAGCGGATCTGCGAGTGGCGGTGATCACCGGGGCCGGCCGCGCCTTCTCCACCGGCGTGGACCTCAAGTCGCTCGCCAGAGGCCAGATGACGCTCGCGCACTTCGTGGCCTGGGAAGACGCGATGACTGCGATCGAGCGCACACCGCTGCCGTTCATCGCCGCGATCAACGGCCACTGCCTGGGCGGCGGTCTGCAGCTTGCGCTGGTCTGCGACTACCGGCTCGCGAGCGCGGACGCGTCGATCGGACTGCCCGCGGTGAAAGAGTCCTTGATCCCGTCGATGGCGCTCTACCGGCTCCCGCGCCTCATCGGCGCCGCGCGGGCACGCGACCTGATCCTGACCGGCGACCCGATCACGGCGGCCCGCGCGGAGCACTACGGGCTCGTCGACCGGGTGGTGCCCGCCGTGGACTTCTCGCGCGCGGTCGACGAATGCATCGAGCGCTTCCTCGCCATGCCCGCTACCAGCGTGCGGGTCAGCAAGCGGTTGATGGCGCGCGCCTTCGACCTCGAGTTCGACGCGTTCCGCCGGGAGATGGAATCCGGCCTCCGCGAGTGCCTGGCCTCCCCGGAGCACCGGGCCGCCATGGACGAGATCCGCCGCCGGATCAAGGGACCGCCATGATGTCGACCCGCGCCCCCCTGCTGCCCACTTCCGTCGTCGGGAGCCACGGGCTGCCCGGCTGGGTCTGGCTCGCCCGCGAGGCCCTGCGGGCCGGCCGCCTCGGCGCCACCGACCTCCGAGAGCTGATGGAGGACGCCACCCAGGTCGCGCTGCTCGACCAGGAGCGGGCCGGGCTCGACGTCCTGACCACCGGCGAGATGGGTCGGGTGCGCTTCATCATCGGCTTCTACGATCACCTCGAGGGCCTGCGTACCCTCGAGGAGCCACGCAAGCTCGGCCAGCCACACTGGGACACCAACACACCGTTCCAGGTGATGGAGAAGATCACCGCGCCGGCCGGGCTCGGCATCGTGGAGGAGTTCAAGCTGGCGCGCTCGCTGACGACGAGGCCGCTCAAGGCCACCGTGCCCGGCCCCTATACGCTGATGTTCCCCTTGAGACTCGGCGGCCCCTATCGCGACCGCGACACGCTCCTCGCCGACCTGGTCGCGATCGTGAACACGGAGTGCCGGGCGCTCGTGGACGCGGGCGCGGACTTCATCCAGATCGACGAGCCGCACAGCGGCATGTACGCGGGCTCCTCGCCCAACTTCGCCCTCGGCGTGAACCGCGCCGTCGAGAGCGTGCGCGCGAAGATCGCCGTCCACGTCTGCTTCGGCAATCTCTACGGCCGCCCGTTCCAGCCGGTGCGCAGCTACCGCAACGTCTATCCCGCGATCCACGAGCTGACCGCGTCGCAGGTCGTCCTCGAGTACGCCAACCGGGGCATGGACGATCTCGCACTCTGGAAGGAGTTCCCCACCGACAAGGAGCTGGGCGCCGGCGTCATCGACGTCAAGGCCTTCAAGGCCGAGACCCCGGAGGAAGTCGCCGACCGAATCCGCGCCCTGCTCCGCTACGTGGCCCCCGACAAGCTCTGGCTGAATCCCGACTGCGGCTTCTGGGAGACACCGCGCTGGGCCACCCGTCTGAAGCTGGCGGCGTTGGTGGAGGGGGCGCGCATCGTCCGCCGAGAACTCGGCGCGTAGTTCCCATTTCCCTGACCCCGCTAGCTTGCTGCGCGGACGAGGGCGAGATGCTCCTCAACGGTGTCCTTGGCTGTGATCGCGCGCAGGACCACTTCGTCGACCGCGCCGGCCCAGGCCTTCAGTGCCTGCTTGATGCCGTCGGGTGAGGTGGCGGCGATGGCGGTGTCGACGGGCTTCACGCCCATCTTGACGAAGTGGGCGTGGTAGGCGGGGATGGCGTCGTAGCGCCCGCCTTCGTCGGCTAGGCGCTCGGCGGCCGGGCCCAGGGCCACCCGGACATAGGCGTACAGCCTAGGCATCGGGCGCCTTGCCGCCTCGGCGCCCGCTCGCACCAGCTCGGCGGAGCGTTTCGCGTACTCGGGGGTGAGCCAGTTGAAGAGGACGCCGTCGGCGACTTCGCCGGCGAGCTGACACATCTTCGGGCCGAGGGCCGCGACAATCACGCGAGTCGAGAGCTTGGCGCGGATGGCGGCGACGCCGTCGCGGACGCGCTTGAGCGCTTCCGGGTTCGGGCTGCCTACGCCGAGGAGCAAGCGAGCGGGCGCCAGCGCGTGCTGACGGACGCCCTCGATGATGCTCTCCGGCCCGCGGGTGTGCAGCGGGATGACGCCGACGCCGAGGTCGAGCCGCCGGCTCTCGGCGGCGGCGTGCGCGAGAGAGCCGAGACCGTCCACCGGGCCGGGGTGATTCACCCAGAACGAGCTGTAGCCGAGCGCCTCGGCCTCCCGGGCCGACGCGCGAATGATCTCCGGCGCAACCCCCGCGAATACCGCGAATCCCTTTGCCGTTCCCGTGGCCATTGAACCGCCTCCTGTTCGTGTCGTGGGCCCGATCATACGCCGTGACGGGCTTGCGCTCCATGCCAATACGGGATACTCGGCGAGGCCGGCCTGCTTGTGGACCGGCTCGAGGAGGCGCTGGCTTCGGCTATGAAGGCCTCGCGCTGATTCGAGAAGGTCGCCAACGCGGGTACGAAGTGCATGCTCTCCGCCTCCTCAGCGAGATTGCCGCCCGCCACAATCCGCCTGAGCACGCTGAGGGCCACTACCGTGACGCGCTCGCCGATGAACTCGGCATGCGCCCCCTCGTCGCCCATTGCCACCTCGGCCTCGGCAAGCTCTACCGGCGCACGGGCAAGCGCGAGCAAGTCCAGGAGCACCTCACCACCGCGACGACGATGTAGCGCGAGATGGAGATGCCGTTCTGGCTCGAAAAGGCGAAGGCGGCCGTGGAGGAGTTCGCGTGATGTGAGCCGCGGGCGCAGGGTCGCTGTCAAAAAACCCGGTCTCTGGCGACGGAAGCGCGCGATTCTACGCGGCCACACCTTTGAGACCGACACCCCTATTCGTTCTTTGGAAGCTGAAGGTCAAGCAGGCGACCGTTGACCGCGGTCTCCACGGTGTGGCCGTCTCCGCCCGCTATCGGGAGTGGAAATGGGGCTGGGAGCGGAAGGAGAAATCCTGGTCCACACCGTTGTCGCGGTGGTGTAAGGTCGACCCGCTGGCCGCTCCGCTCCGTCCCTTCTAGACGATGCGGCCAGGCTGGGGGCGTGTGATGGACCGACGCATGTTCCTCGGGACCTTGGCCGGTGGCCTCCTCGCCGCGCCGCTCACCGCTGCCGAGACGCCGGGGCCGCCGCCAGGCGCCCGCGTGCTGATCGTCGACACGCACGTCCATCCCCTGCGCAGCCTGCATCGTGGTGGCTTCGCCGTCTCGGCGTCGGAGCTCCTGCGGCTGATGGACGAGTTCTCGGTCGAGAGGATGGTGCTGCTGCCGCCGCCCTTCCCCGAAGGGCATCCTGGCGTCTACGGGGCGCGCGAGCTCGCGGGCATCGTCCGCGATGGCCACGGCCGGTTGGCCATGGTCGCCGGTGGCGAGTCCCTGAACCCGGTAATCCAGGCGACGCCGCCCGACAACGTCTTGGCCCGCGTCATGCGCGATTTCCGCAAGGAGGCCGAGGCCATCAGCAAGGCCGGCGCGGTCGGCTTCGGTGAGATCGCCCTCGAGCACTTCTCGTCCGGGCGTGGCCACCATCCCTACGAATCAACGCGACCGGATCACCCGCTGCTCCTCCTTCTGGCCGACATCGCGGCCGAGCGTCGGATGGTGATCGACGTCCACATGGAGGCGGTGCCCGCGGACATGCCGATGCCGCCCGCGAGGCGCGGACCCAACCCAGCGGAGCTTCACGCCAACATCGCGGGGTTCGAACGTTGGCTCGACCACAACCGTGAGACAAAGATCGTGTGGGCGCACGCCGGCTGGGACCTCACGGGTGAACGCCGGGTGCCGCTCATGCGGAGCCTGCTCGACCGGCACCCGAACCTGTACATGAGCGTCAAGATGGACTCGGCAGGATTCCCTGGCACGAAGCCGATGGGCGAGGGCGGCGTGCGGCCTGGCTGGCTGGCGATGCTACGCGACTTCCCCGACCGCTTCGTGGTTGGCAGCGACCAGTTCTTCGGGGAGGACAAGGAGCGCCTCGTGCGCGCGCGGGAGTTCGTCGATGCGCTCCCGCCCGACCTGGCGCCGCTCGTCGGACGCGACAATGCGCTCCGCCTCTATCAGCTCCCAGTCCGCACCCCCTGATGGGACTGGTCGCCGCGTTGTCTCATGCTATGGCCCTCGGTGGGCGCGCGAATGCCTCAACGCCTGGGCCGCCAACGCGAGCGCGAAGCTCCACATCCGCTTCTTGGGCGAGCCTGCCGTCCGGCGGGGCTGGGCGCCCACGAATAAATCGTAGTCCCCACCACTGCCGCGCTGGGTGTAAGGTCGACCCGCTGGCCGCCCCTTCGTCCGGTCCCTCCTAGACGACGCGGCTAGACGGAGGATGCCGCATGAACTCGCGCACGTTCTTCGTGACCTTGGCTAGCCCCGGAGATCGGCCATGACGAGCTCAAGCCGTTCCCTCGTACTGGCGCTATTTCTGACGACGCTGGCCATACCACTCGTTGCCGTGGCTCATCAGGCGCGCGTGTATCGGCGGGCCGCCACCTACGTCGATCGGATCCTGAAGGGCGCCAAGCCCGGTGATCTCCCCGTGGCGCAGCCCACGAAGTTCGAGCTAATCATCAACCTCAAGACCGCCAAGGCCCTCGGTCTGATGATCCCCCAGTCGGTCCTGCAGCGGGCGGATCACGTGATTGAATAATGCGAAGGCGGGCGTTCATCGGCGGGGTAGCGGCCGCCGCGGCTCTGGGCCCGAGGGCGGCATACGCCCAGACGCCAGCGAAGGCGCGCCGTGTCGGGCTGCTGATGACCACGACGCCGACGGCGGCCGCCCACATCGTCGTGGCGTTTACGGATGGCCTGCGAGCGCTGGGTCACGTCGAGGGCAAGAACGTCCGCTTCGAGTATCGCTGGGCAGCGGGCGACCGGGAGCGCTTCGC
>Ga0207684_10000757_pt1 | contig 37707 bp, 41 predicted proteins | sample KBSK5501metaG_FD_184342 | JGI IMG/M metagenome (GOLD analysis project Ga0207684, IMG submission 184342) | Corn, switchgrass and miscanthus rhizosphere microbial communities from Kellogg Biological Station, Michigan, USA - KBS K5-50-1 metaG... | ecosystem: Host-associated > Plants > Roots >... | reverse complement strand
GATTACTGCCTTTAACTTCTGGATCTTTCCAGTCTTAACTCCCTGGCAGGATTACTGGGCAGGCGAGCTCTACGCTCTTCAAAATCCTTTTGAGTCTCGTTACATTCAGAGGGGGGCTGGCGCTGGATTTCAGGCCCACGGGATGGTATCCATGCTGCCATAATGGGTGCATAGCGAAACCGGTCCGATTCCACCGCCTCAATTCAGCACGGAGGACTTGATCGCACACGTGAAGGCCAACATGGAACACCAAGTCGTCACGACGATCAACATCGGAATCTACCAGGACGGCACGATTGAGCAAAGTTCTCGTGACATGATGCGCCAATTGCGGCGCGTAATCAGGGGGACGTAAGGCAAGTGTTCACACCGATATCAGACTGAATTTGCCGCTACTCTGCCTGGATTGCAAATGCAGCACACTTCACCATGCTTCCTCAATCGAGATGAAAGACTTCTTCCATGGCGGCCCACCATTCGCCGGAGGCGCGGGACTCAAACGGACGTTGCATCGGTCCCATTATTTTCCACCACTCCTGAGTCTTGGGATCAGCCGCCATCTTCGCCATGTCCGCCTGAAAATCTGTACCATGGTATTCCCAATAACCGAACAGCAAGTCATCTTTGAGGAAGATGGAATAATTGCGGATATTGCAATTTCTGATCATGTTCAAAACCTCCGGCCAAACCGCCGAATGAAACATCTTGTATTCCTCGATTGCCTCCGGCTTCACTCCGATTACCGACCCGTAGCGTTTCATTGTGATTCCCCTTGATGATCGACTCGCCTGAACGCGCCCGCAGGGACCCTTTTTGAGGGGATCGAGGTTGCGCGCAACCCAAGCGCTTCAATATAGTCGAAATCTCATTTTGTCGGAAAAAGAATCTGATTCTGCAGTCAGCTACTTATATGGACGACCGAATCATCGCGCTTGAAACCAGGGATGTACGCTTCCCACTTCCCGAGGGCGCCGGCAGCGATGCAGTACACTCCGGCTCCGACTATGCGTTCGCGACGACACTGCTGATCACTGAAGCCAAGAAATTTGGCACAGGGATTGTGCTAACGCTCGGCAACGGGAATCAACTCGTGTGCCGAGCGATTGAAATGTTGGCCAGGGAAGTCATAGGACGCGACGTCGAAGAACTGATGTCCAGCTTCGGCGAGATTTCAAGGCAATTGGCAAACGACCCTCAACTGCGTTGGCTCGGACCGCACAAGGGTGTGGTGCATCTGGCCCTCGCTTCCGTCACCAATGCTTGCTTTGACCTGTGGGCAAAGTTGCGTGGCGTTCCGTTATGGCGCCTCTTGCTGGATCTCAATCCTCAGCAAGTGGTGAACCTTCTCGACCTCAGCTATCTCGAAGATGTTCTTACCTCTGTAGACGCTCGATGTCTTCTCGAGAACCAGATGTCCGGACGTTGGGCACGAGAGCGCATTCTGCAGGATGGCTATCCTGGCTACGATACATCAGTGGGCTGGTTCCAATACGAAGATGACAAAGTAAAATCCTTAGCGCAACAAGCTCTTCAACGTGGCTTTCGCGCATTCAAACTCAAAGTCGGCTCCGAAGATGGCTCCCGTGATTTGCGGCGCGCCTTTATGTTGCGTGAAATGGCAGGCTCCGACGCAATGATCATGCTGGATGCGAACCAGCAATGGACGCTTCCCACTGCTGTGAGAATTTGCCGTGAACTCTCGGCGATGTCACCCTATTTCGTGGAGGAACCGACCCACCCGGACGATATCGCCGCGCACAAGAAACTGGCGGATGCGATTGCACCGACTCGAATTGCCCTTGGTGAGCATGTTCCCAACCGCGTCATGTTCAAGAACATGATGCAAGCCGGTGCGGTGCACTTCGTGCAAGTCGATTGCACTCGCGTTGCCGGGATTTCCGAGTTCATCACCGTAAGCTTACTCGCGCGCAAATTCGGACTGCCGGTGGTTCCCCACGTGGGAGACATGGGCCAGATTCATCAGCACCTGGCGCTCTTCAATCACGTCGCTCTCGGGCACGATGCGTTGTTTCTTGAGTGCATCCCACACCTGCAGGAACATTTCGTGACTCCAGCCAAGGTACAGAATGGCGTCTATCTCACACCAAATCTTCCGGGCAGTTCGTCTGATCTTCGCGGTGTTAGGCCCTGACATTAGTCCACAGTGAAGACCCACTCACAGGTGGTTTCCTCACAGAGTTCGGCTCTGCTATGCCGGTACAGCACTATTCTCGTTGGAATCCTGTTGAGTTTAAGTTCTGTGCGCGATCGGGTGCTTAAGCAGACAAGAGCTTCATTAATCGTCAACTGACTGGCCCTCCATCGCTGTGATTTATCGGCGCAAAAGAGGCAGTTGTTAATGCCTGCTGATGACGCGCATCCGTAAGTGATACCCGAATTGGTCCCGATAAGCGCGCATGGAGCCATGCATTTCCGGCACGCATCTGATCCTGGAATTCTTGAGCAAAATCATTGGAGCCTAAAAAGGCGGACTAAACCGTCGGAATCGGCGTTCCGCCGACACTGCAATCGTTCGCTGTCTTTTAGCTGTCCAATAACGATTCCTTGGCGTTTCTTACAAGGGTTTTCGAGGGCCACCCGCGTCTTGTAAGTTGTTGAAACTACTAATAGTTTTGGGCTCATAACCCAAAGGTCGGTGGTTCAAATCCACCCCCCGCAACCAATGGAATCATAAAGTTAGGGGAGCCTAAATTTAGGCTCCCCTTTTAAATGTGCGGGTAATGTGCGGGTTCTATTGAACCGCCGTACGTGTTGGCATGGTGACTACGTTCGCGGCTTGCGCCTTCTTCCACTCGCGCCGGCGGTTCTGAACTGCGCGCTGTTGAGCCCTCTGCTCTTCATCGCTGAACAGGTCTGCATAGCGCTTGAACATGCTGGAGGTTTTGTGTCCGGTGATCTTCATGCAATCCTCCACCGAACTGCCGGATTTCCATGACTCGTGTGCCGCGCTACGCCGAAAGTCATGGAAGATTTTGCCGACGTACTTCGGATTCTCGCTCCATGACTTTCCACACGCCGAGCATTTCTTGCTGGCATCCAGCTTGAAGGTGTAGTTGCACTCAGCATCGCGGCAATCACGGCAGTAGTAGGCGCCCAGTCCGAGACAGACACAGGCCGAACGCCAGCACTTGCGGTAATCGACAATCGGCGCTCCATCGTGGTGAAAGATCAGGTCACAGCCCGGGCGCCTGTCGCTCTTTCTGCGACTGAGGATGTCTTCTACTTCCTCCGTCAACACAATCTGGCATTCCTCGCCGTTCTTCGTTATTGATCCTGGGACGCGAATAGCATCGGGCTCCAGTTGAGACCAGCACAGTTTCCGAATCTCGCTGGAACGATGGCCCGTCTCATAGGCGAATCTGGCGACATCGGACATGTATGGCGGCAGATTGTTAAACACTGCCTCGGCCTCGGCGGGAGTGAATTTGCCCTTGCATACGTTGCCTTTCTCGCTATACCGCTTAATCATGGGAGCACGATTCAGCTTTTGAGGGTCGGACTTTAGGGCATAGCTGTAAGCCTGAGAGAGTAGTTGCAGCGATCGACTAATCGTAGCGTTGGCCTTCTTGGCGACCTTCAGTTGGGACTTGAACGCCTCAATGTCCCTGCTCCCAACCTGCATCGCCCGAAACTCACCAAAGAACTCGCGCAATGGTTTGAGATGGGAAGTCATCTGCGGTGACACTTCCCGCGGAATGCCTTTCTCGCCTCCCCGCTTGTAATGCCCGACCAGGTCATCGAGAATCTCGTTGACCGTCACGCGTTCCTGTTGCGGAGGGCTGAATCGCTTGATTCCCTCTTTGTCGTTCTCGGTCTCCCTGATTTTCCGCTTCAGGAACTTCGTCGCATGCTTCTCGTCCGTTTCCCCGGTGCTCTGGCGGTATTGCTTTCCGCGAAGCCAGTACTCGCACCACCAAAACTTACTGCTTGGATGCTTGTACAGTCTGCCGTCACCCCTCATTTCGCCTCCTTGGCTTTCGCCTGACGCGCTTTACCAGCCTTGCGGGCTCGCTCTGTCCGTTGCTTCGCAGTCATTTTCTTGGCTGCGGCTAGACCACCGCGCCGCCCCATCTCACTCATTGCCTGCCGCAACATATCGTCTTTTCTGCTCAACCCCGACTCCAATTCCGCGCGCTGGGACGTCCTCAGCTTACCGCTTAGCTAATCATTGTACAGCTTGCTGCTAAGCTGTCGCGCGATATCCAAGCATTCTCTCCAGCGGTCCGCGACATTTTCGAGCGCTTCGAGTTTTACGCTCAGATTGACCGTCTTGCGAAGGCTGGACTGCTTTATCTGGTTACAGAGCGCTTTGCCCAAGTCGATCTGCACCCCGACAAGGTCAGCAACAGCCAAATGGGGCTGGTCTTTGAAGAGTTGATCCGGAAGTTTGCGGAAATCTCGAATGAGACGGCCGGAGAGCATTTCACGCCGCGTGAAGTGATCCGCCTAATGGTTAATCTGCTCTTTATTGAAGATGACGATGTGCTGGCGAAGCCAGGCGTCGTGCGCACCATCTATGACCCGACTGCGGGCACCGGCGGCATGCTGTCGGTGGCAGGTGAATATCTAACTGAACACAATCCTCAAGCGCGATTGACCATGTTTGGACAGGAACTCAATCCAGAGTCCTATGCGATCAGTGTAGTCTCCGCCGCAATTGGCGGGTGGAGTTCGCCGAGGGGGGACGGGATTTCTCAGTTCCGTCAGTGATTCTTTCTCGCTGCTTCCCTTGAAGTATTGAGCAGGTTGCGCCAAGGTGCTTGGCGAAGGATCACGAGTGTGGACTTTTGTACAGGCGACGACTGGGTACGACCGAATAGGACTGCTCTAACCGACTGTTCTTTGTGATGGAGGAAGCGATATGCTCCGCCCATTTGCTCTTCTGCTGCTTTGCGGTCTTCTTGCATTGCCACGTTTTGTTCTCGCTCGGAACCAACTCGCGAGCGATCCGCAGGCTCTGACACTAGCGTCCCTGTCCATTGCCGCGCTGACGGGTGTGCACACCACCGGGCCTTTCCTTCATCCGCCATTTCTGTCCGAACCCCGACTGGCTCCATGATCCCCGTTGCCGGAGTGCGGAAGAAAGGAAGAAAGTGTAAAAAGCGGCTATGTCACGTTCCAATGGGCTTCATTCACGGAGTTCCAGAAGGGGCACCCGCAATTTGCCATGAAAATGCCAGGAATGACGACGCCGTAAGGTCGATCGCCGGCTCAACCGTCGGAAACGACTGCACGAAATCCTTGTAGACCGCTTTCGTGTTGTTGAACTGCGAGAAGACGTCAACGCCGTTCGGTGGACACGCGACCATACCACTCAGCGTTCCGTTGGACGTGACCCCGTTGGGGCCTTCGACCGCGGCGCCCGACAAAAAAGGCGGACCATTCGGCGGCGTTGGCACCAGATTTGTGACCTGATGCTGCATGCACAGCGGAAACGTCGTGCCGTCATTCACGATCAACGCTGTCCCCCAGGCATTCGCTCCCAGGATGTTGGCAAGCTGCCGGTTGGCATAAACCGCTGGCGAAGTCCCGCCATTCAACGCTGGACCATTCAGAAAGCTGTACTCAGCAGCCATAACTGCGAGCCCGCCTCCGTGGGAGGTCGTGTCATAAACCGACCACGGAAAACCGAAACCGAACGCATCGGTTGCGCTTTGGGCTATGGCCTTATTCAACTGCTTCTGCAGGTCAGCAACCAGAGCAGTCTGGTTGGTTTCCAAACCGGTGCCGTTGGGATTTCCCGCCAAGGCCAGCGCTCGGTATAGCTCGAAGTGAGCGAGTCCGCTGACGTCATACAGATTCAATGTATCAGCCGCGTCGTTTGGTCCCGTGATGTACGCGTTTGCCCAGTGAGCTGCCTGCTGCAGATAGTACGACGCGGGGTGCAGGTTGACTGGACAGGTAGTGCCGCATCCCTGTACCGCAAAATAGAGCTCAGTTGCGCCGAGCTCGAGGTCGTCACGCCATTCGGTTTCCGGATAGAAGCTATTAGGCGCGACGGTCAGCAAACTACTGGGCGCCGTGTTGGCAAGGTCGAAGATATGCTCAGCGGACGACAAGCACTGGTTCGCGTACGTCGCATTGCTGGTCTGATATTCGTGAAAACAGAGGGCAAAATCCGCAGCCAGGCGGCCGGCCAGATTCGGGCTGATCAAAGCGCCGGACTGGATCTGGCCTGACGCGTTCAGCGCGGCTGGGTTTACGAACACGGGCCTGTGGCAGACGTAGCGATATTGGAAAGTGCAACCGCCGAAAGTGTCGTCGGCCTGCGGCAATCGCCAGATATCATGGTCGCTTGTGGTCTTGGCATTGCCGTTGCCGATGGCAACCTGGTAGTAGAAGATCCTGTTGGTGTCGTCCCACATGCTCTGCAGCCAATCAAGCCCAAACTTGCCTTCATCGGTGAAGTGCAAACTGTTCTGCGTCACTCCAGTGGCGCCCATCTGACTGGGAAAATCTCGAATCCCCACCAGCATCATGGCTACGGTGTAACTGTGAGTCTGGACGAATTTCATGTAATCACCGGCGTCCCACCAGCCACCCATGGCATTAATCACGACTTGGGAACCGTTAAAGGTGGCTGGCGTGAGGCTGCCCGAGAAACGACCGTTATTGTTCATAGGAGGTGTGACATAAACGATCGCGCTGGCGTCGTTCAGATGGCCTGCTGCGCTGCGTAAAGGGGTAGCAATAAAGTTTTGACCGTCGCGCTCGTTCTGGTAGAAATACAGGCTGTTACCGAGCGTGCTCGTGTAAAGATTCGCCGCCGTGTCGATTTTGAAGCTCGGCGACGAAGCCGCGATCGGACCACTCACGCTGATTGTGTAAGTCCCGGCCGTGATCAGACTGTCAAAATCCAAGGCAAATACATCTGGAAATGATGAGCTCCATGAGCCCAAGTTCACGCCGACCGCCGCTGGTCCGAACACTGTGGCGCCGCTGGAATTCTTCACGCTGAACGTTGCGCCCATCTCAGCGCCCGACGCCATCAGATAGGCGCGTTTAGATGCGCCCGAAACATATCCCACCTGGTTGACTCTCACGAACGCGCTCTGGGACTGGGCCATTGCGCAGAGCAAAATCAAGCTGGCTGTGAATGTGAAGGCCGCCCTCAACGACCGCTTTCGATCGGGAAGTACAGCGAAGGTTCGTGGCATGGCGCCCTCCTGCTGAAAGGATTTAATAAAACGAGTGAATCCTGCACAATTCCCGAGCCGATGTCAATAGGCATGTTTCTGTAACAGGAAAGCACGATGATCTAGGGGCAAAAGAAGCGGTGCTTCCCGTTTGACACGCCCCTTGGCACCCTTGCGCCACGGAACGACGCAGGGGCACTTTCAAGACCCAGCCCGCCCGGCGATAGGCCGGCGGCGCACTCATGGGATTAGGAAGTGGACCTTGTGGCCACCAAACTTGCATGCAACGTGATTTCCGGGGCAAGGAAGCAAAATTATCGCACAGGAGTGCACGGCGGGAGCGTCCACCGTGCAGCTTGCGCTACTTTAGTTCCCACCCAACAAGACAGTCCAGTTCGGATTCATGAGCCCACTGGGATCGGTCTCACTGTTCCGGTGGGCGTGGTGTCGAAGAATTATCGGCTCGTGGATCAACCATCAGATACTCAGAACGATTCAGCAATCATTAGCTCAATCCGATGCGTCCCTTCAGGAATTTGGGATGGCGCTCATCGAGGGGTCGGCTGAAATTCCTGAGTCTGACCAAGAAGAGTTGGTTCATCTGCTGCTGAACGCTGAGAATACATCTGCTCACCTCAAAGACCGGGCGAGTCGAAAACTCGATCAGCTTTCTGCCGGTAAGCTACTGGGTTCCGCTAAAAAAGCTCTAGAGAACAGGACGCCGAAAGCCAAGTGATGCGGTTAGATGACCACCTTCTGGGCGCGACGAACCCGCGATCAAGACTCCCTGCGCCCATCTGCGCCCAGAAACATCTGTTTTCGGGCAGGTCGGACACTAATCCGGTGTCCTCGTAAATTCAGGTATTTGCAGAGCCGCCGGCGAAAGGGTTTTTGGGCCGCTTGAACGGTCTCGCGATTCGCTCCTTGCTGGGGTTTGATGAACCAGGCAGTGGGTCTTACAATTGCTCGGATACGATTGCGCGATTACCAAGTGAGGCGTTCGTGACCGAAGCCGAACTGAAAAACCATCTCGACGCCGCCGAGAAGAGCCCTAAACAAATTGCGGCCGCAGTGTTGAGCCTGCCCGAGAAAATGCTGCGCTATAAACCGTCCCCGGACAAATGGTGCATTTTGGAGATTCTTGGACATCTGGCTGATATGGAAATCCTGTACGCCTACCGCATTCGGCAAATGCTCGCTGACAAAGACCCGGTCATCGCGTCGATTGATCAGGACGCTTGGGCGAAGAATCTGGGGTATCTGGAATCGTCACCACCGGAGTTAGTCGCTCTCTACGGACTCAACCGCCACGCCAACGTAGGGTTGCTGCGGCGGCTGAAGGCGGAAGACTTGCAGAAGTCCGCCCGCCATCCCGAATTGGACCATCGGGTCACCGTTGCAGACTACGTGCAGATGATTCCCCGACCTCGGGCATAGACACGCGTATTGACCGTTCCCAAGTCAATAGCTAGGTCCTCAGAAAACAAACTCGCTAGAGGGCGGAGGTTTTGGAGGGAGATTCGCGTTGCCCACTCGGGGCGCATATGACTAGCTCGCGTTATCGAGGAACCCAGACGAGTCTGTGTGGAGCAAAGGTCAGGTCGCCACAGAACTTTAGGACGAAGCTGACCGCCCATCACGAAATGCTCTATCGCGTCGGTGATGAGCCGCGCTTTGATCGGCTGACGAAAATCTTATTGGGCCCGTCTTCACACTATTAAGTGTAGTGGTTCACGCAAGAAAATCTGTGACCTGGCGACATCCACGATCCATTGCAATTCCCTGAACAAAAGGAGCCCAATGAGAGGGACACGGCGGTGGGGGTTTGAAAGGAATCAACCCGGTCGGCGGCAGTCTACCCCACGTGTGCCGGATTTGTTAGGTTTTCGACCAGCACCGCCCATAGACGATAAATAATGACTCTGCTTTGGTTTGCTCAATAAGCGACAGAACCCAAACTACGAGCGGCGACAGGAAGTTTCAGAAACTCTGCGCCTCTCACTGCGGCTAAGTTCTTCTTGCCGAGAATGTCAGTGCTGACTGCACCGCTCGAAGTTAACACGTTAAGTCTGTACACAGTTGCTCCAACCTCGTTCTCATGCACCCCGTTGACACGGAAATGAAGCCATCCCTCGACCGGCACTCCCGTTCGTTCGGCTCTCTCCGTGAGCTTGGTGAGCTTGCTCACGGTGTAGTGAAATGTGGTTCCGATTCCAACTGGTTTTCTGGTGGTGACCAGTCCCCAGTCCCGAATGTCGTCCACATAATCCGCGCGTACTGAATTTCCATGCAAGACCCTACTTAATTCGTATTCCAGCACTTCGATCGGGCGAGCTTGTCGGAGCGTCAATTTCACCCTCAGAAAGATGTCGCAGTCGATAGGAAAATCGGGAGCGCGGGAAACCAGTGTGGTGTCTGCTTGAAGGTGAATTTCCAATATTTCTACGTAGATGGCCGGGGGACGGGCTTGCAGGGAAGCCAGCTTGGACTGGGTATAAGCAAGACCGGTGGTTAGTCCGTTGATGAACCGTTGCCTCTCCCGATCAAGTTCCAGGGGAGTAGAAACCAGCCTCCACGTCAGGAACAAAGCAAATAATCCGGCGTAAGTGAGGAGGATTGCATACGCCGCTGCGCGCCACTTGTCGTCGCTCAGGGCGGCACTAATCCCTGCAGCAATTAGACCAGGTGCAATGGAACAGAGGCACGCTACAAGGACGTTGTCTCTCACCCATTTCAGTTTTTCTTCCGCCCAGAACGCGACAACGTAACGGATCCAATAGGGGCGGAACTTCGGGGCCCTTGCGCCTTCCATGGCCCGTACCTCCTCCCTGGTCAAGAACGGAACGGCGGCTTGACCGGGAACAGGCAACGCCCCGGGCACGTACAGGCGTATGCTGCTTGGTAATATAGATGCTGCCTCTGTCAGTTTTGTTCCCTAGCCATGAACTCCTTGATAGCTCACGCAAAGACATTAGTGTGTAAAAGGCTGAAAACACCGATCTTTCCCATTCCGAAGGCTCAAGGCGGCGGGTTGCTCTTGGCGCCGAATCGCTGGAGCCTATGTCTGCGCCGCCAAACCGCGCTGTCTCGGAGACATCATGTTTTAGGCATCTCATTTTTTCGTTTTGTCGTTAGCAAGTTAAAATGTCCGGTTTTCTTAGCACGTGACTTGTCCGGTTTGAGTTAAGACAGCAGCAGTCGGGGCTGTGGGAAAGTGGGAATCCCGCGGGGTTGGCGGGATTTCCAAGCGGGGTGGGAAAAGTCGGCTTTTGGACTTTTCCACCCCGCGGCTTTTCCTCAGCCCGTCGGCGCCGCATTTTGTTTTCTGCCAAAGCCTGCCCTTGCGTTGTAGTGGCCTAGCCGATGCGGTCCGTGGGTCAGGCTGATGCTTCCATCCAAATGCTGATGCACGGTTACCGTGCAGCCGACCAGAGTACTTCTCCAGCGCACCGCTTCGATCTGCAGGCCTGAGGTTCTGGAAGCTGCCGGAGATGTATGCCTCCTCGCACGACCTACGCGCCTGGTGCAGCCAACCGCCGGGCAAAGGACAGCTCGTGGCCGTCCGGATCGGGCATGTGAAAATAGCGTTCTCCCCAGGAGGCGTTGCGTGGGATTTCCGGATCAAATCCACTTTCCTTCAGATGAGTCCAGAGAGCGTCCACATCCGTAACGTAGAAGATCAGCCGCCCCCAGCGAGTCGCTGCTTCACCGATTGCAGATTGTGCGTCTCTTGCGTGCAGAGGAGAGAACCTCGTGCCTTCTCCACCGTAAGAAGCTCAATGCCTAAAACATCTCTGTAAAACCGCACGGACTCCGTCATGTTCGAAACCCGAAGAGTAACCGCGGAAATTGTTTCAATAGTCGGCTTCATGCCCCGAGTTTAGCCCGGCTACGCTTGAATGTTCTCTCGAACAGGCATACCGTAAATTCTGATAGGGGGAGGTGGCCTATGGCCTATGTCATTGCCGAACCCTGCATCGGAACCAAAGATACCGCCTGCGTCGACGCCTGTCCCGTAGATTGCATCCACCCCAAGAAGAACACGACCTATGACGACGGCCGCCCAACATTCGACAGCGTTCCCCAACTCTACATTGATCCGGTGGAATGCATCGATTGTGGCGCCTGTGTCCCGGTCTGTCCCGTGTCCGCGATTTTTGCGCTGGACGACCTGCCGGAGAAGTGGAAGCAGTATACGGAACTGAACGAGAGCTACGTGAAAGCCGGCAAATTCACCCCAGACGAGTACGCCAAGCACGCGACGAAGTAGGTGAAGCAGGGTCCTGCTATGGTTCATTTGCTCCTCTTTCCGGTGCAGCGCTAAGATAGCAAACCTTAAGGGACCCACGAGGCACATGCGAATCCGGAGGATCGAACGCCAATCCTCAGCAGGGGGACAAGATGAGACTCATTGACCCAATCGGCTCGGTTTTGAAACAGAAGAGCCGCGACATCTGGTCGGCAACCCCCGATCAATCGGTCTACGAGGCGATCGAAGAAATGGCCGACAAGGGAGTTGGAGCGTTGGTCGTGATATCCGACGGAAGGCTGGTAGGCATCATCTCGGAACGAGATTATGCGCGAAAGGTCATCCTCAAAGGAAGATCCTCAAGGGAAACACAGGTCAAAGAAATCATGACTAGCCCGGTGCTTTTCGTGACTCAGAAGCACACGGTTGATGAGTGCATGAGCATCATGACGAATAACCGCATACGTCATCTGCCGATCCTGGAATGCGAGAAAGTCGTGGGAATAATCTCGATCGGCGACCTGGTGAAATGGATTATCTCGGAACAGGAGGAGACCATCCATCAGCTGGAAAACTATATCACCGGAACATACCCCGCCTAGGCAAGTTTTGTTCCGCACTTATGTTCTCGCTCCTGCGTATTCGCTAGGATTTCAAAGCAGCGAATAGCTGGTTGAGGCTCTCCTTCGCGTCCCCGAAGAGCATCATGCATTTCGGGTCATAATAGAGTTCGTTATCCACGCCGGCGAATCCTGGGCGGAGGCTTCGCTTCAGGACGATGATCGACTTGGCGCGGTCGACTTCCAAGATTGGCATGCCGTAAAGCGGACTACTCTTGTTGTTCTTCGCAGCCGGGTTCGTCACGTCGTTCGCCCCGACGACGAGGGCGATGTCTGCCTCAGGGAAATACGGATTGATCTGCTCCATTGTGTACAGCTGATCGTAGGGTATATTTGCTTCGGCGAGCAAGACGTTCATGTGGCCCGGCATTCGGCCGGCGACAGGGTGAATGGCGTATTTCACATCTATGCCGCGCGTGGACAACAGCTTTGCCAGCTCACTGACGCCTTGCTGAGCTTGCGCGACAGCCATCCCGTAACCCGGGACGATGATGACTGATCTGACGCTGTCGAACAGAACAGTCAGCTCTTCGGGAGTGATACTGCGGACTGTCCCTCTTGCCTCCGCCGCTGCGCCGCCTTGCTCTTTCCCGACTTTCCCGAAGGCGCCGAACAGCACGTTCATCGCCGAGCGATTCATGGCTCTGCACATCAGCAGCGAGAGAAGGAAGCCGGAAGTGCCATCAAGCGAGCCTGTAATGATCTGGATTTTGTTCATCAGTACGAAGCCCATGGAGGCGTCGGCCAGACCACCGTAGGAGTTCAGCAAGGCTATGACCACAGGCATATCCGCTGCTCCGATGGGAATGACCAGGAGAAAGCCAAACAGCAAAGCCAGACCGACGATTACGAAGAACAGCGTACTAGTCGACGGCACGAAGATCAGGTAGATGAGCGTGCCAACCACCGCGGTGAGGAGGGTGATATTGAAAACGTTTTGTCCCCGGTAGGTGATGGGAGATCCCGGGAGCAATCCCTGAAGCTTCCCTGCGGCCATTAGGCTACCGGTGAACGTCAGGCTGCCGATGATCACCTCCAAGCCAATCGTTGTCATCTTCACGCTATCGAGCCCGACGGCGGCGTGGCGGACATACTCGGAAATTCCTATCAAGCTAGCCGCCAAGGCTCCGAGAGAATGCGAAAGCGCAGTCCGTTGCGGGACGGCAGTCATCGGGATCCGCAGTCCCATGCTGCCCCCAACGATAGAGCCAATGGTGAGACCGATAGCGATCCATCGGTAGTTGACGATTTCGGGGTGGAAGAGCGTGCCCGCAATGGCCATCAGCATGCCGAATGCGGCAAGGAACATTCCCCGTCTGGCGTACTTGGGCGAACTCAGACCCTTCAGCCCCAGGATGAACAGAACCGCCGACAGGATGTAGAAGTAGCGCAGAGCCGCAACGGACAAACCGGCACCAGACAGTTGTGTGTCAGTTCCAGACCACCTGAACCAATGCATGAGCACCAGGAAAACAACGACGAGAACCGGAAATGCGAGCAACAGTTTTGGATTGAACCAGCGATGTTGAATGCCAAACTCCTCCCGCCTCTTGAACATCTTCAGCATCCGGTCGGTAATCAGAAAGCCGCCCACCACGTTTGTCGAAGAGCAGGTCACAGCGATGAACCCAAGGGCCGTGCTCAACCGGCTGTAATTGGCGCCGGCGACAACCAGGGAACCGATGAGCGAGATCCCTGAAATCGCGTTGGTGGCCGACATCAGCGGCGTGTGCAGCAATGGTGGCACTCGCGTGATCACGTGATAGCCGAGAAAGCCCGCCAGGATGAAGATGTAGAGTCCGATCTCAAGTTCAGTTGTCATCCTGTTCGACCTTTCGAACCCGTTCAGAGCCTGGCTTTGATTACCTCGTGTACAATTTCTCCCTCATGCGTGACCAGCGGGCCAAGTGTCAGTTCGTCGTCCAGGTCGAGGTGGGGCCTCCCGTCTTTGAGAAGATGAACGAGATAACTCGTCACGGTCCTGGCGTACATCTCGCTACCCTGAAACGGTACTGTGCTCGGCAGGTTCATAGGACCGATAATGATCACCCCGTGTTTCACGATGTCCCGCCCGGGCTCGGTTAGAGCGCAGTTCCCCCCCTGCTCGGCCGCAAGGTCCACAATCACGGAGCCTGGCCGCATACCGCGGACCATCTCGTCGGTGATGAGGATGGGAGCGCGCTGGCCGGGAACCAGGGCCGTGGGGATGACGACGTCGGCGGCGGCCACGTACTTGAACATCATTTCCTGCTGCTTCTGGTAGAACTCCGCCGATTGCGCCTTGGCGTAACCGCTCTTATCCTCGGCGTCTTTCGCAGCAAGGTCCATCTCAGCGAACTTGGCACCGAGACTCTCCACTTGCTCCTTGACGGCTGGGCGGGTATCGTACGCCTCCACGACAGCGCCGAGCCGCTTCGCTGTGCCGATAGCTTGCAGCCCCGCAACGCCCGCCCCGATGACGAAAACCCGCGCCGGGGTAACCGTGCCAGCGGCGGTCATGAGCAGAGGGAAGAACTTAGGCAAACGGCTCGCCGCGATTAAGACTGCTTTGTAGCCAGCCACTGTGCTCATGGCGCTGAGGGCATCCATGGACTGGGCCCGCGTGATGCGCGGCATGAATTCCATGGAGAATGCCGTAATCCTGCGCGCGGCGAGGGCCTTGATTGCTGTGGTGTTGGTGTAGGGCTGGAGGAAGCTGATGAGGACCGAGTGCTCATTCATACGGCTGATCTCGTCTATCGTCGGAGGCTGGACCTTGAGGAGGATGTCGGCTTTGCTGAACACCTCTTCCTCGAGACGTGCACCCTTTCCTTCGTATTCCGCATCGAAAAACCCGGCTGACTCGCCTGCACCGTACTGGACAAAAACTTCCAAGCTCGTCTTCGTGAGCTTCGGAACGAGTTCGGGAACAAGCGCCACGCGCTGCTCGCCCGGGAAAGTTTCTTTCGGAACGCTGACGATCATCGGCATCTGCGAATCCGTGGAGACACTACTGGCTCGCTATTGTATCCGGTCTGCCCGAGCGGTTACTTCCCAATGCGAACGATGTCCACCCGCTATTCCAACCTGCAAAACGCTTTCTGGGTGCAGGCCACGCGGGAACTACCGTGGTGCTGGAAGCCAACGTTCGCGCCGATCTTGTACGGGCATGATGACCGGGACGGTTCGAGCAAAACGGCAAAATCACGTGGAGCGTACTCTCTTCTACTTTGTCTGCGTCGGCGCGGTGACTTCGGACAACCATGGACTCGGCATTCCTACTCCATCCCTTCACGGGCTGCCTGAGATTCAAGAGCGAGTGCCGGAGACAGAGACCATCCGGACATTCCGCCTTTCCTTGAATCTGTTGGGAGATGGCTTCGTCGAGGCGGTTGCCGATAAAACGCTTACCGATATCGCCGAACAACAATGCAAATTGTCACACCGGAAAATCTGCGGACAGGTTCTCCAGGTCCCCATCGTGGAAGCCCCCGGACAGATGAGCGTAGGCAGGTTCGGTTGGAAAGACCAGCACGCGAGCCTGCTATCGTTCGCCGGCGACGCGTACCTCAATGAGATGGGCATCACAAACCGCCTGCAACCGGACGAAGTAACCAAGCTTTGCAACACTGCGTCGGAGCCCAATGAAACTCCCGGACCGGACGGCCTCTCCGACATTGACCATTTTGCGCGGTAATTCGAGCCACGAAAGCGCCTGCGCGTGATTCCCAGCTCGCGAACAGCGCGGCTGCATAGTAAGGGCGACCGAAATCGACAAGACCAGCAATACTGATTTCCGGCCCGATCTGGTCGGCGGTTTTCAACACTCACGCCTGTCACTGCAGGGCCCTACGTGCCCGCGAAATCTCATGAAAATCGCTCAGAGTTTGACAATAATCCAGAAACGGTTGGGAGTGGCGAGATCGAGTAATCAGTGGAGACGCTGAGGCCGAACGCCTGTCTGATCCGGAGCGTGCGTGTTAGAGCGAATAAATGGGCGTTGTTTCTCCCCTCGTGGGAGCGTCGATAGCCCGAGACCCTGCTTAATGTAATCTCCGGCACGCTCTCCGCTCCCGCCAGGAGGATCTTATGCCGTATAGGATAGCGGGAATCGATGTACATAAAAAAAGGGAATTGAACGGGGTCGCTGCTCTTGTTGGGATCAGAGCAACCCGACGTACAAGCAGAGACGAACTTGTACACCAGGTTGCCACAAAAATCTCGAATTTCAGAGGGTACCAGGATCTGAAGGGAGGAGCGAAAGCTACCCAGGGCGAGCCTGACGCAGAGGAATAGAGAATCGCAACATTTCGGGCTGCTTGCTGTCGCTCCGAGTTGCGCACGTCTACACTAAGCTCAGGAGTCATGGGCTACGATTCAGAACCCGAAGGAAACCGAGGGCCTTGAATCGGGTGTTCGGCTCACTGTCAGAGTTCGATAGCTTTGAGAATTGCCCGATCGACGTCTCCATAAAAGATCACGTCTAGTTTCTCGACCGTCTCCTCTGGAAGGGCAGCAAATTGCGCCTTGTTCGAGATGGGAACCATCGCGCGAATGGCTCCGTTTTCGAGAGCTACTTGCAGGGGCTTGCTGATTGATGGCACCCCCTTAAGATTCCCCTGGATGGTTAAATCGCCCATCACCACAGTGCCTGCTTGGACCCTCCGGTTTTGGATTGCCGACATTATAGCGACGTAAAACGCTACCCCTGCCGAACATTCCACCCATGCTCCCGAAAGGTCCACGGCTTCAGCACAGATATCTTTTTGTGCCAACGCCTGCGTGAGACCAAGTTTGTCCTTGACCATTTGAAGATAACTGACAGCTCTGTTCAGCGATTCCTTAAGCCCTTTCTCAAGGCCGGATGGAGTCCTTACTTTCCCGGTGCCCGCGGTGAGCGACACCTCAACGCGGAATAAACTGACTTTGCCCTCGGAATCGGCTGCCACCGTATAGACGGACCCTGGTGGCAGCGTGGCGCTATCAGATTCCGTACCACTTCTCCGGCAAACTCATACGCGGGAAGGTGTGGAGCAACAAATTCGCCCACGGTCTTGATTCGTCCGTCTTGCGTCCGAACGTGAAGATGTGCCGAGGCGCTCGACTTTCCGAAACCGTAGTCCAAGCTCAGGAAGTGTGCATCCCACCACTGAGCGCCGACCATCCCGTAGGGGATAACCATCTTCGTGGCATTCCAGTTGGCGAAGTATGCCCCTTGGAGTTCGCACCAACATCCTTGCTCCATGGCTTTTGAGAGTGAGCCTGACATCATTCGCAGGCGATAAACATATTTATCATCGAGCAGGTTGTGATCACTGAGCCGGCCGGGGATGAATGCGACGGAGAATCCATTCCCGTGTTCATCCACTAAGGGGTACTGATCAGATGGCCAACGCACATCGAAATACAAACGCCCTGGGACCGCCGCATTCTCCGGTTTGTGTACCGGACAGGCGCCGCATAGGAACATTGTCTTGTGCCAAGCGGCGCCCACGCTGCCAGGATTGCTCGCCAATCGCATTCTTAGCCTGAGGGTCTTGTCGGTCGAACTGAGTCGTCCCAGCATGTTTCTGATCTGATACTCCGAATGAAACGTCGACTTAGCGCTTGCGAGCCTGTGGAGCGGTGCTGTGAATGTTCTTGGCGGTACTCCCTGGCTCTGGTGCCGAGAGGAGTTCCGTGATTCAATACACTGCCTGTTCGTCGATGAGGCGGGCCAAATGTCACTCGCCAATGTTCTGGCATGTGCGCCGGCCGGAAAGAATCTGGTTCTCCGGTTCTCCTGGGTGACCCTCAGCAGTTGGAGCAACCACAGAAAGGCAGCCATCCGGAAGGTTCGGACATCTCAGCGCTCGCCCACCTCCTTGATCGCAGAAGAACCATCAATGAAGAACAAGGGCTCTTTCTCGCACAAACGTGGCGGCTTCACCCTTCGATCTGCAGCTTCACATCAGAGCTTTTTTATGAGGGACGACTCGCGTCACTTGATGGCCTTGAACGACAGATTATTGAAGCGCCCGGGCCTTTCGCGGGAGCAGGTCTGTGGTTTGTGCCTGTCGTGCACGAGGGCAATCGGAGCTATTCGACAGAAGAGGTCGAGGGCGTGGCCGCGATTATCGATTTCCTCACGTCTGTGCGGTGTCCGGCTTGCGCATATGCCATGGCCAGCAACTCGACGGAGCCTGGGCTACGATGCATAACGGAAACCGTTTTCTCCAGTAGAGGAATCGCTTCCTCCGACTGGCCGTTGCCGATCAGCGCGAAGCCCAGGAACCACTGGGCACTCGCGTCGTCCGGGTACACTGCCAGCACGCTGTGCAGTTGTCGAGTCGCTTCCTCGAAGCGCCGGGAGTGAAATAGAATCCAGCCCTCACTAGTGCCTTTAACTCCAAGCGGGTCGAGTTCGCGGGCCGCGGCCATCCCAGTGCTTCTTCTGTGCGTCCCTGGCACAGCAGCCAGTTAGCGAATCCAAGGTGTGCAGATGGGTCGTTCGGTTTCAACTCGAGGGAGGTTCTCATATACTTCAGGCGCGAGATGACGAGCAGCGACGAGCCTCGCGCGCTCTTTGCCGGTAACTGTCACTTCGACCTTTTCGGCAATGGATTGCGCCACGTCGCTCTGCAGCGAAAGCACGTCACGGCCCTTTTTCATGCAAGCCCGGCCTGGGCGACAGCGGCCAACGGGTTCACAAGTACACCCCTCGCCCAGGGCCAATTCGACCAGTTCAATGTCTTTAACCGCTTTGTTCTGCCTGACTCACAGGTCTGGCTGTCGCGGTTATCCGCCCGAGAATCGGTAAACGCTAGGCGACTAGCCAGACGCGGGTTCCCCTCGAACGCGGTTGAGTGAGAGACTTAGCCGGAAGTGCAGCTGGCCATGCGTATTGCACGAGTTTCGCGTCAGGCTTTGCCGAATGCTTGATTCCATCTAGCACGGACACTACGCAAGAGTGACGGATAGACGATCAGTTTGCGGAACGGGTCGATCAGGGCCATGTAGACAGCCGTGAAGCGGCCGACGTTGCGAACGTAGACACCAAAATAGAATCGATACGTATTGCCCGTTTCCACGAGGGCGCTCAGCGCCGCAGCATGAGCGGTCCGATTGATCAACTCGACGAGTTGCTCGTTTTCAAACCGGTAAACGACACGGAAGAACCCATCTCGCGTGCCGGCGGAAGCCAGTGATCTCGAACGATCGGCGTCGGTCAAACGCGTTGCGAAGGTTTCCCACGCGGTTGCGGCCGGCTCGCGATCCCACCCGAGGAAGCGCCCCACGAAGAGGCGGATGCCGAGCAGCTTGCGCACGAGTGGGGAGGGCGTGAATAGACGGTTGCTAGCCGCCCGCAAGAACTCATCGAGTGTCACTCCGGCGCGCCAACGCGGCAGATCGATGGACCAGACGTCGTGTAGCGGCACTCCTGCAAGAAACGCGTGAACTCGCAACGGCAGCCCTTGGAACTCTCGAGCCGGAACCTGTGGCACGGCGGCGCCTCCTTAGAAGTCCCTCGAGCTGATCTACGTACCCAGCCAGAATCTACTCGAGCGCGCACTTACCCCACGGTTTGACTTTCGGCTCATGCGGGGCGAGTGCCGCTTAGGTGAGAGACGCGCCAGATCGCGAAGCCGACGATTAGGGCAACAGCAAGATCCCACACGCAACCATTTCCTACCCGGTAATAGGGCATGTACCTCCATATTCCCTTGCGGTCGATAACAAATTCTTCGATGGACCACCAAGCGTTGTTGAAAACGACCCAGATCGCTATTTTGACTACGAGGGGCAATTGTTGGAATGACAGCGTTTCCATATTCTCTCCCTTTTTCCAAAGAAGTTGCGTATCAGCTAGGAAAATGTTAATACTTAAAGTGAACTTTAAGTCAAGTGGTTTCTTGCGAAGATGAAGATCGGTGAAGTTGCGCGCAAAGCTGGAGTTCGTACCTCTGCCATTCGTTTCTACGAAAGGGCTGGAGTTCTTCCCCCGGCTTCTCGACAGAACGGACAGAGGGATTTTGCAGCCGAAGCGGAGCTACAGTTGGCCGTCATTGAATTCGCCCGAAAGGCAGGGTTCACAGTCGCTGAAATCAAGCTATTGTTTCATGGCTTCCGGAGCGGTGCTCCAGCGTCAGCGCGATGGCGACGGCTAGCCCAAAAGAAGTACGACGAGATGGATGCCCAGATTGCTCGCCTGAAAGATATGCAGAGGCTTTTGAAGAAAAGCATGCGCTGCCACTGCACCAAACTGGACGATTGCGGTCGTATCCTCTTGTCACGGCGGGAAAACCTTTGACGTACCCTATTTCCGCTCCGTGCCCGATGAGGCATAGAACCTTCACGGCTTGGCACGCGGGCGAACGACCAGATTCTGAGCGAGTCGTCGGCAACCCTTCCACAACCGTGCACGCAGCTCAAGGATTCGGCTCGATGCCAATGCGATCATTGACAGCTGATCGAATCCGCTGCTTGCAGCCGAGGGAGCGTAAATGTGCTGCAGCACATTTGCTCTATCTGGACGCCAACCTCGCTATCAAGGAAGAGATCCTGGCGAAGACAACTCCTATTAACGCCAAAAAGAAAGGTCGCTATCGCCCTGACGATGACCTGTTGACCTTCCTGAAAGGCCTGTAGCTCTCTCCCGGCTATGCCGAATCGACTTGGTCATCTTGGTGCGCCAACTCAGCGGCCAAATGCAGATGCTTCATACTCGATTCGGCATAATCCGGGATTCGGCATAGCGTCGCAGATCGTGCGGCGCCAACTTCGCCACTCCAATGCTCTTCGCGGATTCTTTCACGATGTGCCAAACCGCCTTTACCGTCATCCCATCTCCCCATGTCCTTCCGACCTTGTTGACCCGGCGGAACAACCGTCCTCGATCAATGGAGGCTGCCTCGAGCCAATCCCCCAGTTCGGTTCTAACCCAATCGGGAACTGGAACCGTTCGAATGTGACCTCCCTTGCCAACCAGATCAACAATGGCCCAATGCTCTTCGCGCTGCTGCAGATGATCCAAGGTCAACGCCACGGCTTCATGCCTCCTCAGCCCACACGCGAGTAGCAATGCGAGCAAGGCCCGGTCACGTTTTCCTTTCAGTCGCTGACGATCTGGTGCTTGCCAAAGCGCATTGCCTTGCTCTGCCGTTAACCAGTTCCCGAGCCTGATGCCCAACCTCTTCACTCCTTTTACGCGACGAATACCGGCCGCCAAGTCGGCGCTGAGAAGACCGCAGTCGGCCGCTTCGTAGGCGAGTCGACGCACGGTGCCAAGACGCAGATTGATGGTTCCAGGGGCGAGTTGACGGGATTCGAGATGAGAGCGATAGCGCAAGACGACGATCCTGTTGAAGGCCAAGCGAGGTTCCGAACAATACCAGTCAACGAACTCATCGATGGCGTGACGATAACCCCGCTTTGCGTCTGCTGAGTTCAAGCTGTTCAACACCGCGGCCTTGGCGTGTTCCAGGTCGGGCAAGCGCAGGATGGACTTGGCACTGTTGCGTTTTCTTCTGGAACTTGGCTTCTGCCTCATGACCGGTGGCCTCCTTGCCACCGATCAATGATCAGAGTAGTGCCGCGACTGCAAGGTGAGAGTTGCCCGTCATCCGGGAGTGGCGGCAATCGGGTTCTCACAAGCCTATTAATCAGTACTGATCCCTAAAGGGCATTTTGCTGCGACTCTTGGCAGCACAGATTGTAAAAAGGGTCGGACACAACGGCCCAGCTCGCATGGCCGATTATTATTCGTCGCATTGACATTATCGGCCACACGGGTAGGATAGTCGCCGTCAGGTTTCTGCCTTTAAACACGAGAACCGTATAGCAACCTTAGCGGTTACATCGATGGCATTGACGGGCACCATCCCCGTTTCTACATTCGGGTCGAGTAAGCGTTTCTAGACGTACCGCTCAAAGCGCATGATGCTGAGGAAAATATGAGCAAATCAGAAACAAAAACGGATCGGAGGAGTTTCCTGACCGGATCAGCGGCTCTAATCGGCGGTGCGGTTCTGCCCAAAGCGGTTTCATACGCAAGAATTCTCGGAGCCAACGATCGAATTTCCCTTGCGCACATTGGCCCCGGGAACCGGGGCCAGGAACTGGCTTGGATTATCGCTCAACATAAGACCACTCATAATGTAGAGATGACCGCCGTTTGCGATTTGTGGAATGTCCGCCGCGAAAAAGCCGTTAAGCAAAACACGAACTACTATGGCCGCGCACCGCGCGCCTACCAGTATCTGGAAGATGTTCTCGCGCAAACCGATGTCGATGCGGTAGTCATTTCTACTCCAGAGCACTCGCACTCGCCCATCTTGCACATGGCTGCAGAAGCGGGCAAAGATGCGTATGTTGAAAAGCCAATGGGAAACGTACTCGCGGAGGTGAAGGCGGCGCGCGATGCGGTCAAGCGACAGAAGCGCATTGTGCAAGTGGGTACACAGCATCGCAGCGAGCCTTACCAGCGCGCGGCTCATGACTTGGTGCAGACCGGGGCTCTTGGAGACGTGACAAAAGTAGAGATAGTTTGGAATTATCACGGACCCAGGTGGCGTGGGCGCCCGGAATCCAAACAGGTCCGAGAGCAAGATACCGATTGGGGCAAATGGCTTATGACGAAACCATATCGTCCCTTTGATCCGCAGGTCTACTGCGAATTCCGCTTATACAAGGATTTCTCGAGTGGCATTCCGGATCAGTGGATGAGCCACGCTACAGACCTGGTGCATTGGTTCACGGATGACAACTTTCCTCGGTCCGTGGTCGCCCATGGCGGAGTTTTTGCCTGGCGCGACGGCCGGGAAAATGCCGATACGTTTCACGCGTTACTGGAATATCCGAAAGGCTTTCTGGTGAGTTACTCCACCAGTTTTGGAAACGATGCCCCATCATTCACGCGGTACATGGGCAAAAAGGCGACGCTCATCAACCATGGCGGCGAGGGCAGTCCCCGCTACAGTCTGGTCGAGGAGAAGGGTAACCACGAAGATAATCCCGATGTCGACAAATCAAGGACCTCTCAAGACATTCGCTTACCACGTGAAACCAAGCTGCCCCCCATGGGGATGGGAGACATGACGTTGGAACATACAGCCAACTGGTTCGAATGCATGCGCTCACGCCAGCAGCCTCATTGCACCGTCGATGAAGGCTTCTCCCATTCCGTGGCATGCATTATGTCGGCCGAGTCCTATTGGTCGGGCAAGAAGCAGTACTGGAATTCCGCAGCGGAGGTCATTCAGGACCACCCCGCCGAGGGCTAAACTACTCTGCGCAGAGGCACGCAGTTCACGCGTGTGCGGGATGTGTTCGCGTCCGATTTGTCTTTGTTTCCGGTGCGAAGTCGCTTTAGTTAGTGACTGTCTCGTAGTCTCGTACTTTGGAATCGACGGTGTTCCGGACTACTACCATGTGATCGGCGTCGAGTCAGCCGCATTGAGATGAACCTTTGCTGGCGCTGCAAGGGTTGAAAGTACGTCGAAGTCGAAATCGCGAAATAAGTCGAGGCACATCAATTCCGGCGCTTCGCCGTACTTGAGCGGGTGCTCCAGCACATACGCCAGACTCGGGATAGAATGCCGCGCGTCGACTGAGGAAAACAATTGCGGCTCGAGGGCCGCGGAAGTCAACGCGACGGCTTGCGACCGCCGACCCGATGTGAGCAGCGCGATCGGCCGATGCGCGGTTTTCGTCGCGAGGACCGAACCGGGGGTTGGGCTGCCATGCTGTAACCCAGTGTTCAGCCATTCGGTTACCGCGGCCACTTGAGCAGCCTCCAAACCGAGCGGGCGTTCGCCAAGGCCATTCAGCATCTGCGAATAGGAAGAGATACCCAAATCGCCAGTGCCAGGAATGTTCTGACCAAAGAAGAGCGGCTCGAGCGCGAGGACGCGTTTGCCGCTGGAGACGAGGTTGGAAACGTCATCCGTCGTTGCCTTCATGCCTTCATCGGAGATCAAGATCGCTGCCGGAGCATCCTCCGCAGTATTCGAAGAGCGGAACAGTACACCAGTCGCGCTCAAGCCGTTGCTGAACTTGAAGCGATAGGCATAACTCTCGACCCCTTTTGCCGCAAGGCTGTCAATCACCGTGGCATGCTCGACCTTCAACGGCTGATACCGCGTGACGGTGCGAAGGAGTTCCCGTTTCGTGACGGCCGAGCTCGCCGTGTCAGCGGTCTTGTGATTGACCTTCGCAAGCGTTCGCGCCAAACCGAGAATCGTCAGGTTGTCCTTGGGCAGGCCCACCACAAGATCGTCGTAGTTTCTGACTTCTCCGTCGGTGTCTTCATCTTCAACCGGCGAGCCGTTGAGTCCAAAAACGGAGTTCAAAAACCCGTAAAGCGCTTCGCGGTTGTCGCGCTGATAGTTGTGCGTACCGGGCTCGTAATTCTCATGCCATCGAAGGTTCTGTTCCTGGCTGAAAAGCTTGAAGAAAGGCTGAATGTCGAAATAAACGCCTTGTTTGACCACGCCAGCGCGAAAGCAGCAGTCGTCCTCGGCGTTGTAGATAAGAAGAGTCGGGCGCGGCGCGCGCATGGCCGCAAGCTGGGCGTAATCAATGCCCTGGCGAAAGTCGCTGGCGTTTTGCTCGGCGTCGTCGCCGGCGTACTCGGGATGTTCAATGGCAGTAGTCAGCGAGCAAAAGCCCGCGACGGGAATGGCCGCGGAGACGCGCGGATCGAGCGAGCTGAGGACGATCGTCTGCCATCCGCCGCCCGAAAGGCCAGTGACAGCGATTCGCGAGCGATCGACTCGCGGGTCGTTATACAGGTAATCGAGGCCGCGGCGCATTTGGATATAAAACAAACCGAGGCCGTTCGCGCCAACCAGGTCCAGGTGGCCTACGAAGCTGTGGTCGTTTTCGGGCGAATCCAACTCACCAAATCCGAACCATTCCAAACTGAGCGCCAGCATGCCGCGGCGGACCTGATTGATGCAGCGTTTCTGTTTATGCTCGACAGCTTTGCCGCCGGGCCCATGCCCATGCAGGTTGAGGACCGCCGGCAATTTGCCTGAGAAATGTTCAGGCTCATATAACAGAGCCGCTGAATACATGCCGGGCACCACTTCGTAGCGCAGCTTGCGGATCCGGTAACCGCGGCCCTCGAGTGTTCCTACTTCCTCGAATTTTGGAGGCGCATCGATCCAGCTCTGCGGCCAGCCGTGATAAATGACCCCCAGTTCGCGTGCACGAAGCCGCTCCGTTTCGCTGGTCCATTGAGCCGCGTCCGGTGGGAGGCGCAGCGGCGGAACGCGTGCCAGCATGAAATGACGCAACTGCTCAGCCACCACACTCTCGGTTTGCAGTCGTCGCTGGAGCAAGGGCGCAACGAGTTTGGCGTCAGCTTGCGCGGACGCCTTTGTCACATGCCCAAAAATCGCGGTAACAATGAAAAATGCCGCGGAAAGGCAGACGGGCAGACGGCGCCTGAAATCAACCTGCATTTGTTCCATGCCTCACAGTTCAAAAGTAGAACTTCAGCGCGAACTGCACTTGTCGTGGCGCGAATGCACCCAGGATGGTGCCCATCTGCGAGACATCGAGCGTGCCCGTCTGCGAGGCTGGGGGTACGACCTCGGGTGGAGCAAAGGCGGTCAGGCCGCTGATTCCGGTAAAGTTGGGGTGATTAAAGGTGTTGAAGAATTCGACTCGGAATTGGAGATACCGCGCCTCTGTGATGTGAAAGTCTTTCATCAGAGAAAGATTGGTATTGAAGTAGCCCGGACCGAGAAGAATGTTGCGTCCCGCATTGCCGAAGGTGCCCTGGGCCGGCAAGGCAAAACAGGCGTTATTGACCCAATTTGACGTTGTATGGGGAGCGTTGTGGTTAGGGTTGCAGACCAGATCCGGCCGGGCCTGCGGGGCACCCGAATTGGAGTAATCAATGTCAATTACGGGCGTAAAGTAATTTCCGGTATGCCAACTCCAAATTCCTAATGTGGTCCACCCTCCGATGATCTGGTTCAGTACTCCGGAGGCGTTTGATGCCAAGGTCCGGCCATGGCCGAAAGGAAGTTCCCATGCATAATACGCTGTGAGGCGGTGCCGCTGATCGACGTCGGCGTTTCCATACTCCCAGTTTAGATGGGCTTCCGAGCGGTAGTAGCCGTTATTCCCACTCCCCAGATTCGAACTGGAAGCGATATCCAGAGCGTGACTCCACGTGTAGGCCACATTCGCCTGGAACCCGTGCGAAAAGTTTCGGCGGAAGGTGATTCCGAGGCCGTGGTAGTTGGAATAAGCGTTGGAAAAAATATCGAATGTTTCTGCAAACAAACTCGGAATGGGTCGCCGCGCTTGGATATCAGCAGTTGGGTCGGGACTGGGCGTGGCCTGATTGCCAGTCGCGCCATTGATCAGATGCGTGCCTTTACTTCCCATATAAGCGATCTCGAGGCTGGAACTGGACCCAATCTGGCGCTGGACCGTGAGGTTCCATTCCTGCACATAGCCATCGGCAAAATTCGACTGCAGGCGCGTGTAACCCACACTGGTAGGGTCGAAGCCCGACGTGATTGCGTTCGCGGGAAAACCATTCGTAAGTTTATTGACCGTAGGGTTGACGGTGGGGCCGGCTAGCGCATTAAAGACCGCAAGAATGTAGTAAGGAGGGTTAAAACCCGGACTGGGGTTGCTGTACGTGCCGATCTCCTCCGCCTGCCAGAAAATCCCATAGGAGCCGCGAAGGACGGTCGCTTTATTGAGTTCGTAGGCGAAGCCGAAGCGAGGCGCAAAGTCTCTGCGATGAGGGGCATTCAAGTACTTGCCCGACGGACTTTGTTTCACAGGAAAAAGGAAGCCGGACGGCAGGGTGGCCTGGCCAGCCAAATAGTAGTTGTCGTCGAATCCCAACCCTGCCTGCTGATTCTTTCTTTCCCAAACCGGACTGTGGTACTCCCAACGCAGGCCCAGATTCAAGTTCAGGCGCTCGGTCGCATGCCAGTTATCGGCGAAGAAAAGGCCGTAGTTGGACCGTTTGTAATCGATGTTATGCAGCGTGGCGAGGTCCGCCGAGTCGGGAAGCTGCAGGAGAAAGTCCCCAAATCCCGAGCCGGTGAAGCTGCCTCCGTAATTCCAGTGACCACGGCCATCACACGGTTGAAAGATCGTGAACTCGCCCGGGCGGCCCTCAAAACCCATGGTCATTTTGTGCTTGGCGTGACTCACACTGAAGACGTCGCGGTAAGTGTACACATTGGTGATTTCCATCGTGGGCACGCAACCTTCTGCTCCGAGTTGCTGCACGTCGCCGAACGTGAGTACGGGCAGGCCGCCTGTAAGGCCGGATACAAACGGTATACCCGGAATGCCATACTGTTGGTCGGTTTTGACCGTGCCGAAGAAGGGCAGTTGTGTAATCTCCAAACGCGCATAACCGACGCGCAGCTCATTGGCGATAGTCGGGCTGAAGATTCGCGTGAGGCCAATGGCAACGCCGGTTGAGTTGTTCTGCATTGTGTTGCCTTGCAGGGTCCCAGGCGAACCGAGAGCCAGACCAGGCAATTGGCCCGGATTGTTCAAATGGTTTTTCGAGTAGCTTACGCGTACAAACGCCGGCATGGACTGGCTAAAGGAATGGTCTACACGAACATCGAACTGATCGGTGTTGATGGCTTGTACGGGATTGTAGACAAACTCCGCAGGGTGTACGCCGGCAATGCCTTGAATGTTCGGAGCAGGATAAAGCTGCGCGAGCTGCAGGGCAAGCGGATCGATATTTGGATCGCTTGGGGTAATCGGGCTATTGGTGGCGGGATCTGTCGGGGTAACCAGAAAGCCCTCGCTGAAATCGCCGGTTCTTTCGAGCAGGCTGGGTACCGGCGATACAAAGGTCTCCGCGTCGCGGATGCGCGTGCCCTGATAATCCCCAAAAAAGAAAGTACGGTTCTTGATGATCGGGCCTCCGAAGGTAAAACCGAACTGGTTCTGCTTGTAGGAGGGTTTTTTCGCACCGGTTGTATCGAAGAAATTGCGGGCATCAAGTCTCTCGTTCCGCAGGTACTCCCAAACATTTCCGTGGAACGCGTTTGCGCCGGATTTAATGGCAATGTTAACTGCCGCGCCGCCCCCGCGCCCGAACTGCGCCCCGTACCCATTCGTTTCCACGTTGAACTCCTGGATAGCATCGGGCGGCGGGCTAACCATGAAGTCCGTTCCGTTGCGTAAGTCAGGCGAGAGGCTGTTGTTATCAACGCCGTCGAGCATGATGTTGTTGTCATAGCTGCGGTTGCCATTGGAGGAGAAGCCCCCCTCCGCCTGGTTGCGCGAACCCGGCTCGGCCGGTGTGGTGCCAGCGGTCAGGCTCGCTAGATCCATGAAGTTGCGACCGTTCAGTGGAAGAGTCTGCAGTTGCTGGTCATTCACAACGTTGCCCAGCGTCGCCGTTTCCGTCTGCAACAGAGGTGCTTGGCCAGTCACGTCGACGCTCTGCTGCACGGATCCCGGCTTGAGCGTGAACTTAATTCCGAGAGTCTGGTCGACCTGCAGAATCAGGCCACGTTGAACGACATTCGCGAAACCATCTTTGGAAACCTCCACATCGTATGTCCCCGGAGCAAGAAACGGCACCGAGTACTCACCGCTGGTATTCGTTACCGTGGTCCGGGCCTGAGCCGTCGCGTTGCTGGTGATGGTCACGTGCGCTCCGGAAACCACTGCTCCGCTGCTGTCGACGACAGTGCCGGTGATCGTGCCGGACTCGACCTGCGCAAACACGGTCCTGGTAATGCCCAACTCCAATGCAAAAATCAACGCCACAAAGTAGGCTACGCGTGGGTTTGAACGTATTCTCATTGAAGTCTCCTCTGTCCGCAGAATCTCACGACGTCAAACTTTTTCCTGTCGCCATGGGAGAACGGGAAGGCTGCAAAAAAGCCTTTCAGGTCGTGCCCAGATAAGCGCATTACTTACGTGTTTCCTCAAGATTCGAGGACAGGAAGAGAGCGTGCCGCGTATGATGACTTGCCAGTTGTGTCAATCACAGGGGGTCATTCTATCAGGTAAACTGGCGAATTGTTGCATCCTCCGAAGACCTCTAGGGGCGTATCGTTTCTAGGCGGGCCGAACCGCTTATCGTCCCTCCCCAGCTGCTCGCCATGGCACTCTTTGCCTTCCAAATACAGGTCCGAAGGCGACTATCCTGCGCCTGTCCGGGAATGTCAACGAAGCAGATAATGATCGGGCCGCGTGGGTCGTTTGCTTGCTGGCATGGTATTGTTTCAGCTTCCAGGGCGAAGCACTACGGGAAGCCCTGTCCCGGCCTGTCCCGGGAATCGACTCCGGCATGGGCCAGTTTTCGAGGAGACCTTGTGACCGTATTTCGGTCAGTTCCAAAGGAGAGAAAGATGAGACTCACGCTGGCTCTTTCAGTGCTATTTCTGGCCTGTCTGGCGGAAGCTCAGACAGGCAGCAAACCTACTACTGCAGATGACTCGGATTTGAAGAGCACCGAACAGCAGTGGGTGGACGCGTACTATCGCGGCGATGGGAAGACACTCTCTCGGATTGAGGCCGATGACTTTACTGTTATTGCGAATGGCCAGAAGCCGCAGACGAAAGCGCCGCAGATCGCCGAAGTGGAGGGCCGGGGACCGGTCGGGGTTCCTGCGCCCAATGTTGAGGAGGAAATCCGTCACTATGGAGATGTGGCGGTGATCGTTGGCTTGAGTGGAAGCTCCAGTGTGCGCTTCACCGCCGTTTGGGTAAAACTGAGCGGCCAATGGAAGGTCGTACATCTGCATTACTCACAAGGAGACTGACTGCTCAGTAACGCGCGCGACTCGTCTTCGCATAAGATCGCACTCACACTTCCTTGCGGTGAAGGGCAGAGAGGGTGATCAACTGGAGAATCCCGTTGCAAGAGTGGGATCGGAGCAACTGAGGGGGTGAGGCATCATGCCCAGCCGACTACGACGGATTCCGTATCGCACGGTCAGCGAGTTACTTCAGCAACAGTTGCGGAGCGATGAAGGTGAGCATGAAGAGACCGCCACGCTCATCAAGAGCCTTCGACATATTCGGCGAAGCAAGAAGCTCACTCGGGCTAACGCCAACGCAGCACCGGTTTGCCAGGACATCCGACGCGGTTAATTTCGCGGTCTCGTTGACGGTGCTCCAGCCGGTCGTCGGCTTCAGAAAAACGTAAACCGCACCCACTCCCCACGCTCCAACCGCAATTGTGTTGCCGCTGACGGCGACCGACTGACCATACGCAGAAAACTCAGTAGAGGCATCTGATCGGTCGACGCATGACGTGGGAGCGATTCGCTGAACTCCGGCGTCAGCATCCATTGCTGCGACCCCGGATCATGCATGCTTGGGCGGGCGCGGGGAGAACCACTTGAGGAACCCGCTGCAGTAATTCTGCACGGTGTCAGATATGGATCAGAATTCCGCTTGGCAACAATGCCTTCGAGATCGTGGTGACAAGCCAGCCCGAATAATGCCTCGCCATCATGCTCGACGTGATCGCAGTAGAGGAGCCGATCACCGCTGTTGCGAACGATAGATCGCAATCCCCCACGTCAGTACCGACGGTATCGGCCCAGTCTGATCGGCCGGGCTGCTACCTGCGTTTCGGCGATCATTTGCTGGTAACGAATTGAGGCAGAGGTTAGGTCGCCCCGTTGGGCCAGGCGCCGAATATCCTCCGCGATGACCAATTCACGCGGTTTTTCCGATGAGGTGATAAAGGTGTATATCCGATAGCGCGCGTCGTCGGCCACGTCATCCAGCGGATCTCCTGGCACCTTGAGCACGTCCCCAGGTTTTTTCTCGTCGTGCATCCGGCTCGGGATTGCCTCTACCAGCTTCGGACAGGTGTCGGCGATCTGCCACTGTCCGGTTTGAAGCATCTGATACATCCGTTGCCAGCCGCCGATTCGGTCATTCGAGGCCGCTATGACACCGAGATCGTAAGGCTCCAAGACTTCGTTGATCTGGTCCGCGATCGTATGGCCGTCCCCGATATTCTTGAAGTTGGCGGGGTCGAGATAGACCGCAACAATCTTGCGCCGCTGTCCCTGCGTCGGCTCCTTTGAGGGTTGCAGTTATGCGCATGGAAACGACGCCTGGCGGGTCCGCGCGCGCGGACCCGCAAAGATCAGTGGAACAAGGTGCGACGCCATAGCAGTCCCTGAACTTGGATAGATAAGGGAAGGGGGCGCATTTTGAATAAGACGGAGAAGAACGTGGAGGCCATTGAATACGCCCACTGGCGCCACCGTCGTCGTGTCGGCGCGATGAGCGAGACGGAGAAGAATCTGGAGCGAGTACTCGGGTTTGCACTCCTCGATCGTGATGATCCGCGCTATAGCACGGATTGGCTTGTGCCGCATCCGCCGGAAGGATTCGATCTTGATGAGGATGATGAGTGGCAGTGGACCTCCGAATAAAACGCAATTAGTGTGATCCCGCACCCTCGCAACATCGTTCCTTGCAATGGCTCGGTGGGAGACGAACGATCAAAAACTCGCTGAGCTACTTTTGGGCAAGCCTACAAGGGCCCGCTGCGCCGTTCCCTTGCCAATCCTCATCTCGGCAGTGATCTGACTCCACGAACGTCCCTGCTCGCGCAGAGAGGCAATCCTGGAGGCGTCCACAATCACGCGCGGCCTCCCCAGCCGTCGCCCCTTGGCGCGTGCGTTCCGCAGCCCAGCACGAACCCGCTCCTGAATCAATGCCCGCTCAAACTCGGCCATCGCACCGATAATCTGAAACCTCAGCCGGATGGCGTGCTCAAGTCTAGGTTGTCCCTTAGTGCCTCTAACAAAACCGCACTTCCTCAGCAACCCACTACAGCACTAGGTATATCCTTCGGCGCTGGAGGTTTGTCCAATGGCGGCCGCACTCCTGCCCGACAAGCTGTGGCAGCTCCTAGAACCGTTCATCCCTACCCCCAAGGCAAAGCACAAGGGTGGCAGACCGCGTTTGGCAGACCGAGCGTGTTCTGGGTACACTCGCGCCGACGAATTAGGCAAGCAACCCTGGCCTGCACGGCGTCAGGAATTTCAATGGGTTGATCACCGACGAAAGAGCCGTAGCCACACCTCCTTCAAGTCTTCAAGTCAGCTCGGAACTGAGCCGAAAAGATTATCTTTCGCCGCACGCACCCCCAGATAGGGATTTACGTCAAACCCTTCCTCAGATCGTCGAGGGGATAGAACGTATCCCGCCACAGGACACCACCCCGCCAGAGCACCACGATCATCGAATACAATAGGATGTAACAGAGCACTGCCGCGCCCAGCGGATGTGTGGCGGCGTACAGCGGTGAGACGCGCACTGCAATGAGACCTCTTGCGTGGAGAACGACTAAACAAAGAACCGAAACCGCAGCGAGCGCACGCGGGAGGCCGGTGGCGAAGAGGACAGCGACGAACGGCGAGATGTACAACACGATGTTCGCAAATACACCTCCCGCGATGAGGCCTGCACGATAGCCGCATGCGGCGAAGGCGCTCTTGCTGATGCTACGGACGATGTTCTTTAGCCCTTCGAGGTAGCGCAGGCTAACTTTGTTGCCGGCGATAGCCACGCCTGATCGAAGCCCGGCTTGCTTTGCCAGCTTCCCCAGGTTTACATCGTCAACAACTTCCATCGCCAAGCGCCGGTGCGTGCCAATTGCTTCATAGGCGTTTCGCCGCAAAGCCTGTAGGGCTCCGAATCCGAAATACTTACGCGAGTGCGGATCACTCACGCGCCAGGGCTCCAACCAGACAATGGAGCTCAAGGCCCAGAAGCTAAGCACAGTCTTTTCCCAGAATCCGACTAGTTCAAGATGCGGCAAGATGTTGACATGCTCCCAGCCTCTTTCCTTTGCGACCGCCATCACCTCGCGAAGCGCATCCGGTGCAAAGCGTACATCCGCATCGCTGAAGACCAGCCATTCTCCCTTGGCTTGGTGGTAGGCCCTGAACATAGCGTGTGGCCTCCCAATCCATCCTGGAGGAAGCTCCGCTAGGTGAACGACCCTTAGGTTGTCGTATTTGCGTGCAAACCTGTCGAGAATCTGCGGCGTCGCATCCCTCGAACGGTCATTGACGACAATCACTTCGTAATGAGGATAGTCCTGCTCTAGCAAGGTGGGCAGGGCCTGGGGCAGCCCGGCGGCTTCATCGCGAGCAGCCACCAGAATCGAAACAATCGGACACTCTGCATCAGGCAATGGGGCAACATCACCTAGTCTCGCTAGCCCAAGTTTACCAGCCGGACATGCAAAAATTGCTTCCGAGCCGCTGCTGGAGCGGAGACGAGAGGCTCCAGGACGTATGACCTAATTGCTGCGATAGCGTTCCAGGCCGAGGGTGGCCACTAGCTGTTTCTGTCTGGAGTTCAAGTTCGACAAGACGGTACGCGTCAACGGTTCGCGCGAGCCCGGCGCTGCCGGATAGAGCAGGGTTAGTTCTCCAATCTTGGTGAGCTGGTCCATCATTTCCACAAGGCTGAGTCCGAGGCCAGCCTGAGCTAGTTGGCGGCGCAGCAGATTGAGCATCATCAGGGCCAAGACACAGTAGAAGGCATGCACGCGCAGTTTCTGATCGGTCCAGTGGAAGGTGGGTCGGAAGCTGAGATAGCGAGGATTCTTCAAGCGGCGGAAGTCGGCCTCTACGTGGTGTTGAGCACGATAAGCCAGCACAATCTGTTCCTCCGACCAATCCTCTCCGTGAGAGGTGAACAGAATGGTCTTGCCGAGCAGCGTGGAGCGCAGCTTTTGGTAAGCGGCCTGGCGGAATTGAAAGCGCAGCCGGGGGAGACCTTGCTGAGTTTTCCGCACCTGGGTGGAGAACAAATCAGCCATGTGCCGACCCCGAAGGATTTCTTGGATCTGTTTCTTCACTCCGGCTACCGTCGGCTTCTTTCCCCGGTCCTCGGGGTGACGAGCAAGAAGCCTGCTTTGTAACTTCTCTAACTTGCGTTGCCGTTTGTGGATCTCCCGCGAGAGGGTTCGGCTCTGGGCACGAAAGAACTTCTGGTTAAAGGTAACTACCACCGTGCGGTTCACGCCAAAGACTCGTTTGTGAGTGCGATACGCCCATACGGTCGGCAGCTGGACTCGATCCAGGCGACGCATAGTCTTCCGCGGAATGGCCAATAGATCGGGGTGCTGGGTGGGAACCAGAGAACCTACAAAATGCAGAGAGCTTTGGTCCACCCGCTTAAGGTTGTCCTCGGAGTTGTTCCCCTTGTCGAAGACCAAGGTGATCTGGCCAACCTCCTGCGAGAAAGAACGGCAGCGTGCGAACAATTCCTCGGCCACACTGTGGAAGGTCACGCTATCGTGCTGATTGCCGGCATCGGTGTGGTGCAACAGCGGAACCTCACCATCGGCCGTAACCATCACGGCCAATCCCAGAAGGCGAAGATGGTCGTGCCCCTGTTTCCCGTGGCCGCGCTGCGGCAACTTGGCCCGCAAGTTGAAACTGTCGAGAAAGGTAAAGAAATTAGTGGCATCAAACAGCAGACAGCGTAGATCCAAGCCGAAACGAGAAACCGCGGTCTGGGCCAGATCCCGTTCGATGGCGGCGATTTGCTGCGGACTGACCCGTTCCATGTTGTCCCAAAAGCGTTGACTGGTGAGTTGGGCAGCAGTCAGCGGCAGGAGGCGGCGCAGCACGGTTTCCCCATACCAGTCGGCGATCCCTGCTTTGCTGGTGGGCGCCAGACAGCGGTTGAGGGCGGCGAGCAGAAGATACTGGCCGACGGAAGGCCCCTGAGCGCCGTGTTTGGGGACGTGGCGATCGATGGTGGGGACCACATCGAGAGCCTGGGCGATGGAGAAAACCGCGGCCGAACCGCCAAATTCCTGAAAGGCGACTTCGGCGGATTGAGGGCGTAATAGGCGATCGCGGATGCTTTCTGCGGAGCCCAGGTAGAGGGTAGAGATGATTTTGGGCTTGCCGTTTACGCGCTGGCACTCGCGCAAGTAATAGTAAGGCTTGCCATGTACGATCTTCTTGGTGAGGCTAGGCATTGTGTTAGGTCATACCATAGCGCAACAGGAAGGGGTGACAAGTGTAAAACGAGAGTCCCGCCATGACCAGTTGCATTGCTAGTAGCGGCTTACAACGAATCAAGAAACATCGGACAACGCCCGTTCTTTCGCATATCAAGTTTAGGTCATACATATCGAGAATGAGGTTCATTCGTGCCGGGGGCGGTTGAAACCCGCTCTACATGCGGCGCGGAAAGAATCCTAACCTAGAGGTGAACCTGCTTCAAAATGGCCGGGGGTGGTAAAGTCGGGCTAGGTCGGCCATTCCCCAGAGCAAACGCACAGTTTCAACAAGCCAAAGAAAAGCTAGCGTCCCAAAAAGCGCGGTCCAGAGGTTGGGCATAGCCTCCCTCGATTCGAGCATGACCAAGTGGCTACCTGGAATTAACGTGGGGATCTTAAGATCGGGCCCAATGGCAAGTCAATGTAGGGGGCCAACTCAGAGTGGTGCGCAGCGCAAGACACTGTTTCGAAAGGTTTACCTTTCGGCGCAGCGAGGCGCAAACGTATGGATCTTCCGCCCGCCTGCTCGGACCCAAATACCATCCTGCTTCGCGTCCGAGTTATCATTTCGGCTCCCATGTTCTTTGCTTACCTGGCAAGCTCAAACGGAATTTGGGGCGCCATGCCGAGTGGAGCGCGGTTGCAATTCTTGGCCGCTGTCTCTCTCACATTCTCCGGCGTCGGATTTTTACTCGACTTGGCTAATCCGATGCCGGGCCGGCCCGCACACATACTTTTTTTAGTTTTCACGGGTGGTGCGATAGGTGTCGCCTACGGCTTCTGTCTGATGCGAGCGCCCAAATTTGTACCGGTCCTGGTAGCCGTCCACGTGGCCTCGGCCCTCGCTGTTCCAAAGCATCTGGGATCTTTCGCGATAGACTGGGCTCGAGTCGCGAGCACCGCGGCCGGAGTCGATGAAATTGGGTGCATTTTTGCCATCTTACTCGGTTATATCTTCTTCATTCGATTCATCAGAAACCAAGGTCTGCACTACTTCCGGGTGCAGACGGAAATTGAGCTTGCCCAGGAAATACACCGCAGCTTGGTACCTCCGATCGCAGTGTCCACATCACAACACGAATTCTATGGCATGTCGGTTCCCAGCGGAGAAATGGGGGGCGACGTAGTTAGTTGATCTTGTGCAAGACGGCGACAAATGGATCGCCTATCTTGCAGATGTTTCCGGTCACGGCGTCCCATCTGGCGTATTAATGGCCATGGTAAAGAGTGCCGCGCGCATGAGGCTGAGGACATCATCCGAACCCCAGCCGCTCCTTGAAGAATTGAATCATGTCATCTCCGAATTGAGCGCAACGAACACCTTCGTTACCCTAGCGTGTGTCGCTTCCGGAGGGTCGAATGATCTCAGTTTCGCGACTGCAGGGCATCTGCCTATTTTGCACTTCCGCAGCGTCACTGGGATCGTCTACGAACTTGCCACTTCAAATCCACCGATTGGAATCTTCAAAGAGCAAGCGTTCGACAGTTCACGAGCACAATTCTCAAGCGGTGACATCGCGGTTCTTTTGACGGACGGACTGACCGAAGTCATGGATTCGCGGGAAGAGGAATATGGACTTGAGAGGATCAAACACTTGCTAGCAAATCATTCAGCCCAACCTCTAAACGTCATCTGCGAAATGCTGATGTCAGAGGCGCGAGAGTTCGGAAAACAGGCCGATGACCAAAGCGTGCTACTCGTAAGATGGCGCTAGCCAGTTTCCGGCTATTTTGTAATTTCTGTGGCTGAGGGACCTTGACAGGTCCCCAGACAGGACTCACAGCGTGGTTCCGTGCCCGAATGGTTTTCGGCCCAACTTCCTTAGCTGGTCTTTTGCCAGCGGGGAATCAGTCGTGGGACTTCCCGCTGATACCGCCGATATTCCTCTCCGAAGCGCTCAATGAGTTCAAGCTCTTCTAGCACAGTGATAACGTACAGCGCGGGAAACGCCGAAACGAACAGGATGTACACCCCGAGGTAGTTGACCACGAGCGCGAAGGCGATCCCCGCGACAGCCGCGGTCAGGTACACCGGATGACGCACCACTCGATAGATTCCGTCTCGCACTAGTGTCTGCCGCCCCTCGGCGCACGACAACTCTGGGACACCCATCCGCATAGCCAAGCTCAAATGGCTCATATGCCGGGCGTACCTAAGTCCAAGCCAAGCAAAAGTGCCGCAGAAGAGTAGGCTGACCCCAATCAGGGTCCAATTGGTTCCGAGGTCGCGACCAAGGAGAGGCCCACGGACCTGAAAGACCAGTACACCCAGGGCGGCCAGCATCGAACAGACGATGAGGTAGGTTCGAGGTGGACCGAGTTTCCTCCACCAACGAGCCCAAGGGTGGATGACAAACCAAAAGAGGAGCCCCGGAGCGTACACGATGAAGGCGAAAACGCCGAGCAAGTATCGAACGTGATCCATCACGCGACCAGAAGCGGGCGGGTGGCCCGCGTTTCGGTCCGAACTATACATCAATGACTCGCTTGGGTGCCCTACCCGCGTCATCGTCACGGCCACACGCCAACTCCTCCCTCGTTAGCCTCGGAATGGCCACATCGCCTCGCATCGGGTCGTGGAAGAGTTGCCGACGATCCACCCAATATATGCGGCGGAACACGGTCGAAAAAAGGTGCCCGTGAGCCCTGAACGCGTCGGCCCGACACGCGTCCAGGGATCCCTCACAGCGGCCTCGAATCAGTCCG
>Ga0207684_10000756_pt1 | contig 37726 bp, 37 predicted proteins | sample KBSK5501metaG_FD_184342 | JGI IMG/M metagenome (GOLD analysis project Ga0207684, IMG submission 184342) | Corn, switchgrass and miscanthus rhizosphere microbial communities from Kellogg Biological Station, Michigan, USA - KBS K5-50-1 metaG... | ecosystem: Host-associated > Plants > Roots >... | reverse complement strand
ACGGCGCCGGAAAACACGGTGGCCTCGATCTGGTCGATGTCACGTTCGAGCCCGGCGACGACGGGCGCGTACCCGTCCACCACCTGATCCAAGATCGCCCATAGTGCGGCTGAGCTGCCCGCGGTGAGCAGTTCCGGCCGCTGTTCCAGCCGCTGCCTCGCCTCGCGGAGCTCGCTCGCCACGCCCTGCCGCACCGTGATCACGAAGGTCGGCGCGAGGAAGACGCTGATCTCGCCGAACTCGACCTCTTCGGCCTCGTCGTCGTAACGCGCGGTACGCAGGATGACCAGCCGCACGTCTCCGTCGTAGCTCTCGATCTTCGGCCGCATATGAAACGTCTGTGCGTCCTCGACCGCCAGCTCGTGCAGGCCGAAGCTGTCACGGACTTGGGCCAGCTCCTCGGGTCCCGGCTCGAACAGTCCCAGCCACACGAAGCCCCCCTGCCCGCACCGGGCCGCAGCCTCTTCCAGTGGCACCGCGCCTTCACCTTGCCTGCGGCCGTCATGGTAGTGAGCACAATCAATGATCATCTTGGGGCCCCCTTGTCGGGCACTCGGGGCAGACATCTGCTACACAGCATGGCGGAATCCCGCGACTGTCATGAAGATCGCGCGTGGAAGCGGCGAAATCGGCCAAACCTGAGCACGGCCGTCCTTCCTGCGGTTCAGAGCTGACCGGCGAGGATGGCCCGCGCCTCGCGTGCCGCGTAGAACACCAGCACGTAGCCGGCAGCTGGGTCGGCCTGCCACCAGCCGAAGGCGGTGTTGAGGATCAGCCCGGCCAGGACGGCGGCGGCCAGGACGCCGTCGATGAGGGTGATCCGGCCCTCGGTGACCAGGACGGGGTTGCCCAGAGCCGTCCCGGTGCGGGTCTTTCCGTAGGCGAGCGCGAACATCACCGCCGCGGTCAGCGCTGTCCACGTGATCCCGGCGGGGCTGTGGCGGGCGTGGAAACCCCGCGGCGAACACCCAGGTCGATTGGACCGCCAGGTAGGCCGCCAGCCCCGCGAACGCGATCGCGATCAGCCGCAGGGCCCTGCGGCGCCGGTTTTGACTGGTGGCCCAACCTTGTCGTCGAAGTGCGCTTCTGTGCGCCGCGGCGCACTCCCGCGCGGAGTACCGTCGGCAACTTACTCGGGGCGGTACTCCCGTTGCCCTGTCGTCGGGTCGTACCACACGCGCGTTCGCCGGCCAGTCTCGGGGTCGATGAACACCTCGCTGGTCGGCTGGGAGGTGCTGCTGTTGCTGACGCTCTTCCGGTTGCCCCGGTACCGGTCCCAGCCGAAGAGGGCAATGACGATCCCCGCGATCACGACCACGAGGAGGACCAGCTCCACCATGTTCATGGCGGACCGCTCAGCCGCGCGCGTTCGTGGCGTGGGCGGCGTCGGTGGTCATTTCGACCACCTGGGCGGTGCCGTAGGCCACAATCTCGCTCATGGTCCGGCCCATCTCGGTGGAGTCGGAGCGCATCATGGCTACGGCGTTGGCCCCCATGGCGGCGGCGTTCTGCACCATGCGATCGAGCGCCTGGCGCCGAGCGTCCTCGTTGAGCTTGACGTAGGACCCGATCTCGCCCCCGGCGAGGCTCTTGAGCCCGGCGGCGATGTTGCCGCCGATGCTTCGAGACCGGACAGTGAGGCCGAAGACCTGGCCGATGGTCTTCACCACCCTGGTGCCTGGGATGTTCTCGGTCGTGGTGACGATCATGAGCCGCGAAGGAGCGGCGCTCTCGGTTGATGCCTGCATCGGGCTGCCTCCTGTGTCCTGCGGCGCCTGCCGCATCAGATTCATAGCAAAGTGATATCACATTTATGAGATCCTGTCACGGGCGGCCAGCACGGGGCCGAAGCGGCCCGCGCCGACAGCCTGGCCGCCGCGGCCACGACCGCCCCGGTACCGCTTCACAATCCATGGCAGTTACCGGGAACAGGCACACCCGGCGCAGAGTCCTGGACTGTCCTGGCCGACCCGGAGAGAACGAGTTCTGCGTGATACGCCCGAAAGCCGTTCCCGGAGCTGGTCAGCCGGGTCCTTCACGCAGGTTGCGTGGAGGCTAGCCGTCTGCACATCGGTCGGCGCCAGGAAGCCCGAGGGTGGCCCAGACAGCCTTCTCCCGGGTGCTGAGCGCCGTCCATCCCCATGTAGCGGCGAGGGCGTGCACGATCTGCAGGCCGCGGCCAGACTCGGCGTGCAGGTTGGCTGGTGCCAGGACGGGCGGCTTGGTGCTCCGGTCGGTGACCACGCAGATCAGGCTGCTGGCCTGGTGCCACCAGGTCAGTTCGACCCGCGGGTGCTCTTCGTTATCCACAGCGACGGGGGTTCCGTGGCGTATCGCGTTGGTAACTAATTCGGATGCGACCATCACAGCGTCCTGGATCAGCGCGTTCAAGTGCCAGCCGCGCAGCGTTGCCGTGGTGAAATCCCGCGCTGTCTTGGTTGACTCCAGCGCGGGGGCCAGGGTGATGCGGCAACCCCCAGCCCCGGCTGGCGGCACTGAGTTAGGTGACCGTGGCTCGTCGTGACGGTAGCGCCATTCCGGGGCTCGCACGGAAGTCACCTGCTGTCCTGGTGCATGGGTCAACCACCGAGCCTGATGCTGGTCGCGTTCACCGGCGTCCGTGCATCCGTTACGATGCCATCCACGATGTGCATCTGCAAGTGCTGTTGCACAGAAGATTTGGGCCGCCGCCATTGGCTGCTCAGGGCGCTTGAGAAGTGGGTGTCCAGGCTGACCGGGGCGGCGGAAGGGAGGGAAGGTGGATCTGGCTCACAATGGCATGCAGGCCTCACAGTTGCGCCGGGCCGCCTGGCGGAAGAGCCGCTACAGCAACCCGAGCGGTAACTGCGTGGAGATGGCCGAGCTGCCGTCGGGAGGCGTGGCGATCCGCAACTCCCGGTATCCCGAGGGCCCGGCCCTGATCTTCACGCGAGCCGAGTGGGAGGCGTTCCTTCGTGGTGCCCGGGATGGCGGCTTCGGCTGACCAGTCCGGAAGAGCTCCTGGGGGCAGGCGGGCCTGCCGGTGTCCGCTGCCTAGTACTCCAGCCGGACTTCGTGACCTTAGGGGCGGCGGCCTTGGGTCACTGTGACAGGGTGGTGCGCGGGGCGGGTCCTGATGGGTGCTCTGGGAAGCGGCGGATGCCCCGGCCGGGTGGGTTGTCAGGGCTGCGGAGCCTGCTCCTCGAGCAGCACCTCCATGCCGTTCGGTGAGCGGAGCTTGAGGACTCGGTAAGTCCAGTCCTCGCGGTCGTTCCACGACCACCTCGAAGCTGAGGCCCGATCGCTGGCAGGTGGCGATCGCGGTATCCATGTCGCTTACCCCCAGCTGCCAGGTCAGGCCTGACGCTGCTGGCTCGCTACCGGGGCGGCGGGTGAGGCCGAACTCGACGGCGTCGTTGCCGACCGCGATGATCAAACGGTGGCCGTTCCACGTCCAGCACCGCTACGGCCGAGGATCACGAGAGGTCCGGCTGGAGTATTAGCCCCATGGCGTGGAGCCACGGCCGTGCTCAATCGGCAGAGCCCGGCAACGGCCCGTGCCCGCCTGGCGTGAGGATGGTGCCGTAAGGGATGCGGGCCTGGGAATCACCGGGACCGGAACCAGCGGTGAGCGTGCGCAAGGGGGCTGCAGGACGAACCCGGACGAGGGTGTTCCCGCAGGGCAGTAACCGAGACCCCTCGACTGGACACTGGTAGGTATGGACGGTGGGATCCGCGATCGTGACCTTGTTGTGCTGGCGCGTGCCGGTGACACGGTGGCGTTCGGGTTCCTCGTCGAGCGGTATCGCCGGATGGTCCAAGCGCGGGCAATGGGGCTGTGCCGCGATACAGGTGAGGCGGAGGACATCGCTCAAGAGGCGTTCCTGCAGGCGTTTCTGAGCTTGGGCCAGCTGCGGGACCCGGACCGGTTCGCCGGATGGTTGGCCGGGATCGTCGTCAACGTCTACCGCGCCTCGCGCCGGCGTCGGATCGAGGTCGTCCTGCTGGGCGACTGGCCGCAGCCGCTGCATCCACCCTCGGTCGACGGCCTGCCCGAGCAAGCCGTCGAGGATCACGACCGCTGCGATGCCGTGAGATCGGCGCTGGCCGGGCTCCCGGTCGAACAGCGCCAGGCGGTCACCCTGTTCTACTTCGCGGACCTGCCGGTCGCCCAGATCGCAGACCGGTTCGGCGACAGCCCCGGCGCGGTCAAGGCCCGCCTGCATAAGGCGCGAGCCCGGCTACGGGATGGGATCACCACCGACCGCCCAGACCTGATCCCGCAAAGCAACAGGAGGACATCGATGACCACCGTCCGGGTCGCACACGCCGAACCCCGCCCCGACCGCACCCACATCTCCCACGTGCTCGTCGTCCTCGCCGACGACACCGGCCGCCGGGTGCTCCCGATCTGGCTGATGGGTATCGACGGCCACTCCCTCCGGGTGCTGCTTGACCGGGACGCCGAAACCGACGGCGAGCCGGCCGGGGTCCCCGAGGAGCTGACCGACCGGCTGCTGCGGGCCGCAGGTGCCCGTGTGACCGGCGTCGACATCGACGAGCTCGGCCCCGACCTGCCAGTGGCCCGCATCCACGTGACCACCCCTGGTGGCGCCCACGAGGTCACCGCCCGCCTGGCTGACGGCCTGGCCATGGCCGTCGTGCAGGGTGCGCCCATCCGGGTGTCCGACATCCTGATGGACCGCCTCGGCGAACCCATCCCGGGTGGGGATCTGTTGAGCCCCTTCCTGGGTCGCCGGCCCTCTGCGCCGGCCCCGACCAGGCGCCGCCCCCGCGGACCGCGCAACCTCAGCTTCGCCCAAGGCCTGGACGGATGGGATCTGCGGGGCAGCTTCCTGCGCAGTCCCACGTCCGCGACCTGGCAGGACTACCACGCCAGGGCCACCCCCGACCGCACCGCCGTGCTGGCCGCCGCAGTCCCGCAACCCCACGGGTTCGCCGACCTGCGCCAGGCCGTGCTCGCCGACCGCTACCGCAGCCGGAACGCCACGTTCCGAGCCCAAGTCCGCAGCACCGGGACCGGGCAGGCAGCCGTCTACCTCAGGACCGTCACCGAACAGACCGCCCACACCAGCACCGACAACCGCATCCTCACCATGATCGAGCCTGGCCAAGACTGGACCCACCGAGAAGCCACCACGCTGGTCCCCGACGATGCCATCTACGTCCTCTTCGGCGTCACCCTCACCGGCCCCGGCGGCATCGAGGTCCGAGACACCGAACTCCTTCGCGGCACCTGACCACCCCCGCCGGCGCCACCGGCAAAACGCCACGGGCTAATAGGAGATTGTGATCTTCGGTGTCAGGTCTGAAAGGTGATCCAGGTGTCGGGAGGCCGGCCTGCTACTGGCGGGTCGTCGTGGATGGCCCAGGTGTTCCTGGCGGCATCGGATGCGACTTGGGACCAGAAGCGCTGCGCCCCGGGGTTGTAGGCCTGGAACCCGATGCTCCACCGTCCGGGGAACATCGCAATGATCTGGCGGGCGGCTTCCCGGCCGGCCCCGTCGCGGCGCAGCGCGCGGACGATGAAGAAGTCACTGATCGATGTGCCGCCGCCGTCGGCAGGCGCCGTCATGACGAATCCGCAGACAGACCCTGCGGCTGTGATGAGCCATGCCCGGTGCGCTGGATCGATGCCGGCGAGGAACAGGTCGAGCCGGCGGTTGTTGAACGTGCCGTCGGGATTGGGCAGGAGCCGGTAGGCCTCGGACAGGTCGTACCGGTACAGGTGACCGAGATTTTCCAGCACGGAGTGGTCCACCGGTACCAGGAGGTCCAGCGGCGGACCTGATGCTCATCCAGGCCGGCCAGGCCTTTGCCAGCCTGGAAATTCTCCTCGATGGTCCACCGGAGCCCGGCGGCTTTCACCAGCACGGCGAGGGAAACGGGCTGCGGGGCGTAGCAGCGGTAGAAGGCCAGTTCCCGGGTGCGCGGGTGGCGGCGGATCAGCAGCCAGCGGCATCCCGGGCCCTGTTCGCTGAGGGCAGCCCAGGCCCAGTCGTAGTAACGCTGGCCTTTGGCCCCGGGCCCGGCGGACAGCCGCTGCCAGGCCCGCCTGGGGAGACGGGCGGCGAGCTGATCAGCGCGCAGGACGCGCCCGGCTCCGGCGGGCACCCGGTGATCGCAGGACACGGCCAGCACGTAGCGGACCTGGGAGGCTTCCAGCCAGGCCCGCAGCTTCCCGTTGTCCCCGTAGGCCTCGTCGGCGGCGAACCAGCCGAACGGCACCCCGGCGGCGATGGCCCGCTCGATCATCCGCCGGGCCAGTTGCGGCTTGGTGGCGAACTCCACGTCATCGGGGATCCCCGCGGCGCGGCAGCGGCCTGGGTCACTGGTCCAGGACCGGGGCAGATACAGCTCGCGGTCGATCAGCGCATGACCGGCCGGCGAGGCGTAGCCCAGATAGACCGCTACCTGGGCATTCTCGATCCGCCCAGCCGTGCCGGTGTATTGCCGCTGGACCCCGGCAGAGGCGGTGCCTTTCTTGAGGTCACCGGTCTCATCGACTTATGCCGAGCTCGGCATAAATCGACCTATGCCGATCCTGCAACTATGCCGAGGGCTGCGCGGCGTGAGGCGAGCGCCCCTTGGCCTGGGCTTGGGAGCGGTGTTTGCCAGGTCGGCGGGTCGGCATAGTTCCGTGAGCGGGCTGAGGCTTTTGTTGTCGGAGCAGGGTGCTCCGGGAATGGAGGCCGGTCATGACCGGAAGACGCCGGAAGCCGGGCGGGATGGGGCCCTTCATCGAGGGGTATCGTGCCTGGCTGGCAGGGCGGGGCTATACCCCCGGCACGATCGTCAGCATGCTGGCGATGGCCGGTGGCCTGGGCCGCTGGCTGGATGCCAGCGGACTGGCGCCCGGCGACCTGGACCAGGCGGCGTCACCCAGTTCCGTGGGGCGCTGAGGGCAGCGGGGATGCGGTGTGTTCCGGGCGCTCGCGGCCTGGACCCGCTGCTGGAGTACCTGAATGGTCAGGGTGTGGTCAGCGGGCGCTGCTTGCCCGCGGGACCGGCCGGGGTGCTGGCGGAACGCTATCGCCGGTGGCTGGTGACCGACCGCGGGCTGGCCGAGGCAACGGTCGTGCGCTATGTGAAGCTGGCGCGCTTGTTCCTGGATCAGTATCTGACCGGCCGGCGCGGGCTGGAGAGCCTGTCCGGCGCCGATGTTGTCGCGTTCTTGCTGGCCGAAAGCGAGCGGCTGAGCGTCGGTTCGGTCAAGGGCCGCGTGGGTGAGCTGCGCTCGCTGCTGAGATTCCTGTATCTGCAGGGCCTGACGCCACGGCCGCTGGCGGTCATCGTGCCACCGGTCGCGGGCTGGCGCGACACTGGCGTTCCGAAGGCCATTCCCGCTGGTGACGTGCAGCGGCTGCTGGACAGCTGCGACCGCGGGGACCCGGCCGGGATCCGCGACTTCGCGATCTTGATGCTCGTGGCGCGGCTGGGCCTGAGATCGGCCGAGGTGGCCCGGCTGGAGGTTGGCGACATTGACTGGCGGGCCGGGCAGGTCACCTTGCGCGGCAAGGGCTGCAGCCAGGACGGGATGCCGCTGCCGTGCGACGTCGGGGAGGCGCTGGCTGCCTACCTGTCGCAGGCACGTCCGGCTACTTCGCTGCGGCAGGTGTTCCTGGCCATGAAGGCGCCGGCGCGGGCGATCCCGCCGGGCCTGGTCAGCGATGTCACCCACCGGGCCTGCGACCGCGCCGGGCGACCCCGCATCGGCGCCCACCGGCTGCGGCACACGCTGGCGACGCAGATGCTGCGCCGGGGAGCGACGATCGTCGAGGTGAGCCAGGTGCTGCGGCATCGCGATCTGGCCACGACCGCTATCTACGCCAAGGTGGACTTTGCTGTCCTGCGCACGGTTGCCCAGCCCTGGCCGGGAGCGGCGCGATGAGCGCCCTGGCCGACGCGGCCCGCGACTACCTGCGGCTGCGGAACAGCCTGGGTCACGATCTGGCCGAGTACCATCGCGAGCTGCCGCGGCTGGTGGCATTCCTGGAAGCCGAGGGCCTGGCCACCGTCACCGTGGCCGCGGCCCTGGCCTGGGCGCACGGACCCGGCGTCGACCCGGCCACCAGCATCCCGCCGCGCCGGATGACAATCGCCCGTGGCTTCGCCCGTTACATGGCCAGCCTGGATGCCCGCACCGAGGTACCCCCGCCAGGGCTGATCGCCGGCCGTCGCCGCTGGCGTCCGCCGTTCATCTACAGCCCCGGCGACATCGAGGCGCTGCTGGCCCGGGCCCGGCAGCTGACGCCGATGCCAGCAGCCACGCACGAGACGCTGATCGGGCTGCTGGCCGCCACCGGCTTGCGGGTCGGGGAAGCGATCCGGCTCGACCGCGCTGATCTCGACTGGGACAGCGCCGTGCTGACGATCCGGGAATCGAAGTTCGGCAAGACCCGCATGGTGCCCGTCCTGGACTCCACCCTGGCCATGCTGGACCGTTACGCCCGCACCCGCGACCGGCTCTGCCCGCATACCGCAACGGCGAGCTTCTTCGTCTCCACGACCGGCACCCGGCTGATCTACGCATGCGTCGGGCAGGCGTTCCGGCGGCTGCGCGACCGCGCCGGAATCGGCGCCGGCGCCGACCGCCCTCCGCGCATCCACGACCTGCGCCACACCTTCGCGGTCCGCACCCTGCTCGGCTGGTACCAGGCCGGACAAGACGTTGAGACCCGGCTGCCGATCCTGTCGACCTATCTAGGACACCGGGACCCGCGCTCGACCTACTGGTACCTGTCGGCGGCACCAGAACTCCTGGCGCTGGCCGCCCGCCAGCTCGAGCGGTCGCAGGAAGCAGCCAGCCGATGACCTTGATTGCCCCCACCCTGCAGGGATTTTTCACCGAGCGGCTGGCCAGCCAGCGCCGCGCCAGCCCCCGCACCATCGCCTCCTACCGCGATTCACTCAGGCTGCTGCTGGCCTTCGCCCGGCAGCGAACCGGCAAGAAACCCAGCGCCCTGGACTGGGCCGACCTCGATGCCGGGATGATCACCGCGTTCCTCGATCACCTCGAAACCGAGCGGCACAACACCACCAGGACCCGCAACCTGCGGCTGACCGCGATCCGGTCGCTATTCACCTACGCGGCACTGCGCCACCCCGAGCACGCCGCGCTCATCCAGCAGGTTCTGGCCATCCCCGCCAAGCGGTTCGGCAGGCAGCTCATCACCTTCCTCACCGAGGCCGAGACCGATGCCCTGCTCGCCGCGTGCGACCTCACCCGGTGGGAAGGACGCCGTGACCGGGCGCTCCTGCTGGTGGCCATGCAAACCGGGCTGCGTGTCTCCGAGCTGACCGGGCTCAACTGCGCCGACATCACCCTCGGCACCGGCGCCAGCGCCCGCTGCCTCGGCAAGGGCCGCAAGCACCGGGCTGTCCCCCTCACCAAGCCCGCCCAGGCAGTGCTGCGCGTCTGGATGACCGAACGCGCCGGGCTGCCCGACCAGCCGCTGTTCCCCACCCGCACCGGACGGCGCCTCAGCACCGATGCCGTCCAGCGCCTGGTCCGCCAGCACGCTGCCACCGCCGCTGTCCGCTGCCCGTCGATCCGGCCGGACAAGCTCCACCCCCACACCATGCGGCACACCTGCGCCTTGACACTGCTGCACGCCGGCGTCGACACCGCCGTCATCGCGCTGTGGCTCGGCCATGCTGACATCCGGTCCACGAACGCCTACCTCCACGCCGACATGGCCATCAAGCAAAAAGCCCTCGACCTCACCACGCCCGCCTCCACCCCGCCAGGACGCTACCGCCCTGCCGACCCGCTGCTGGCCTTCCTGGAAAGTCTGTAACTATGCCGAGCACCGCCACGACGGCCACACCCAGAAGCCCGCCCCGCTGACGACGCTCGCCTCACGCCGCGCAGCCCTCGGCATAGTTGCAGGATCGGCATAGATCGACCACCAGCACCGCATCCGCGTCACCTAATGAGTCTTCACAAACCAAGATGATCAACCGGTGGCCGCCTCATATCCAGGACTGCCACACCGCAAGATCACGATCTCCGGCTGGAGTACTAGAGGAAATCACAATTGATTATCCTCCGGCTCCTTTTGTGGCGCAGCCGTAGCCGTGCGTGGGACACTGCCGTGGTCCGGGTGTTTGGGGAGGGCTCATGATTGCAGCAGCCGCGCCTGAAGATGGCCCGGCCCGCCACCTTATCGTCCCGCCCGACAACGGTGGCCCCACCGTTCTTCGCATACTGCTGGGTGCCCAGCTTCGCCGGCTGCGGGAGGCGAAACGGATCTCCCTGGAGGAAGCGGGGAACGTGATCCGCGCATCCCATTCGAAGGTCAGTCGGCTGGAAACGGGCCGGGTGGGCTTCAAGGACCGCGACATCGCTGACCTGCTTACTTTCTACGGCGTGACCGATGATCAGGAACTCGAGGCATTGCGGGCGCTCGCCCGCCGCGCAAACGCCCCGGGCTGGTGGCACGGTTACTCCGATATCCTGCCGAGTTGGTTCGAGGCGTACGTCGGGCTGGAGGAGGCCGCTACTCAGATACGCGCATGCGAGGTCCAGTTCGTGCCCGGGCTGCTGCAGACGAAGGATTACGCGCGCGCCGTCACGCTCCTTGGCCATGCTGCCGCCTCCGCCAGGGAGATCGAGCGGCGGGTCGGCCTGCGGATGGCCCGTCAGGTAGTGCTCACCAGGCCGGACCGGCCGAAAGTGTGGGCGGTGCTGGACGAAGCCGTGTTGCGTCGGCCAGTCGGTGGCGCGGACGTCATGCGGGCGCAACTGAAGCACCTACTCGAGATGACCAAGCAGCCGAATGTGACCATCCAGATCGTCCCGTTCCAGGCCGGTGGTCATGCCGCAGCGGGGGGGCCGTTCAGCATCTTGCGCTTTGCCGAGCGTGACCTGCCCGATGTGGTGTACCTCGAGCAGCTGACCAGCGCGATCTACCTGGATAAGCCAGAGATCGTCGATAACTACCTGGTGGTGATGGAGCGCCTCTGCATGGAGGCCGCGACACCGGCCGACAGCGCCAAGACCATCAGGGCTATGCTCCGGGAGCAGTGACCGAGCCGGTTCCGCACGCGATCCCCTCGGCGGGCATCAGGGACCTCCGCTTGCCATGCGGACGCACCGCCCAGGTGGAGAGTTGGCACTGACCGCGCGTTCGTCGCATCAGTGCTTGCGCGCCACGCCGGCCCACAGGGCCGCTGGGCTGGCCGCCTCAGCCTCGGAGGCGGGCCGCCATTTCGACGCCTGGACCATTCCTGGTTCTACTAGCTCCAGTCCGTCGAAGAACCTTGCCACGGCAGGGCGGGCACGGAAGGTAACCTTCTCGGCCATCATCTGGTTAAGGCTGTCCGCCATCTTGGCCATCGACTCGGCGTCGATGTCTTTGGCTGGATGTGAGAGAGCGAGGTAACTGCCTGGCTGCATAGCGCCCACCAGCGTGGCCACAACCTGGTACGGGTCGTGCTCATCGTTGATGTGCTGCAGGATTGCCATCAGCATGATCGCGACCGGGCGGCGGAAATCCAGCAGCCGCGCTGCGGCGTCCAAGATCGTCCGCGGATCGCGCAGGTCGGCATCGATGTAGTCGGTGGCACCCTCAGGGTGGGTGGCCAGCAGCGCGCGGGCATGGGCGAGCACGATCGGGTCGTTGTCCACATAGACGACCCGGGCCTCTGGCGCCACGGACTGGGCGACCTGATGGGTGTTGTTCCCAGTGGGAATGCCGGTGCCGATGTCCAGGAACTGGCGGATGCCAGCCTCTCCGGCCAGGAAGCGCACTGCCCGCGCCAGGAATGCGCGGTTAGCGCGCGCGGACAACACGATGTTAGGGAAAGCCTTGATCGCCTGGTCGCCCGCTGCCCGGTCGGCGGCGGAATTGTCCTTCCCGCCCAGCCAATAGTCATACACCCGGGCGACATGCGCGACGCTCGTGTCGAACGGTACCGGCTCGCCGCGGCTCGCGGTAACCTCGTGGCCCCACTCACCTGCCATTGGGTCGGCCTTCCTCCCGGTACCGCCCCCACTGTTGAGGGCTAGCGTACCGCCGCTCAAGTCGGCTGGAATCGGCCAGATGACCACCGAGCCAGCGACGCTGCTCGCCAACGGCAATCCACCCCCTGGCTGGCGACCGAGGTGGTCTCATCGATGCCGTCGGCGGTGCCGGCTGGGACAGGATGGGAGACGTCACGGGCTGATGCGAAGACGACCGCTTGCGTAGGCCTGGATCCAATCGACTCCTAGACCCGCCTGCACTGGCGACAGGCTCAACCTTTTTTGCGGCCGATGCCGGCCAGCATGCTGGCCTTCAGCGGTGCGGGTGATCCCGGCCGAATCCGCGGTCGCCGCCCGGCGTCCGGCTCATCAAGCGGCCACTCAGTGACCGGCACAACACCGGGTGGCACCAGGTCGAAACCGTCGAAGTACGCGGCGATCTCGGCCGCCGAGCGGCCTGTCAGGACAGTCGTGGCACCATAGGCGGCCTGAACCTGCTCCCGCAGCCGGTAATTCTCCTTGTGCCCCGCCGAGATCACCAGGTAACTTCCTGGAGCCATCCGCTCCCGGAAAGCTGCAACGATGGTGTCCGCCTCGTCAGCGGTCAAGAAATGCAGCATGCTGACGAACAGAACGCACGTCGGCTCGGAGAGATCAATCAGTGCGCCCAGCTGCGGGTCGGTAAGAATCGCTTCATATTTGCGCGCGTCCCCGTTGATCACGACCACCGAGTCATCGGTGGCGAGCAGCGCACGCGCATGTGTCACCGCGACCGGATCATGGTCGACGTACGCTACCCGCGCAGCCGGGACGGCTGCCCGCGCGGACTCATGCACGTTCGGCGATGTTGGCAGGCCGGCTCCGATGTCGACATACTGACTGATGCCGTGGCGTGCCACGTACCGCACGGCAGCGGTCAGGAAGACACGGTTCGCTCTTGCGGCCATCGCCGCGTCCGGTAGCGCTGATAGGAGCCGCTCCGCGGCGTGCCGGTCGGCGGCGAAGTGGTCCTTCCCGCCGAGCAGATAGTCATATATCCGCGCCGCATTTGGCTTGCTGGGATCGAAGCTGCACGACCCAGCGATCTCGCCAGGTCCCGCTGCGTCGCCAATCACCGCGGTCGCTCCGGATGTGGGTTGATGTATGCGGTTGCGCCTTGTGTCATGGGCTTCGAGTGCAAAACATACCCTATGCAACTGGGCGCGATGGCCAGGTCGAGGACAGTCCGGGGAGGTCGGCTGGCCTTCCTCACAGCAGCTCGCGCTCGCCTCACGGACCGCGAACCATTCAGGTAGAGGTCCAGCTGAGCTGGCTGGTGCTGGTCACATCCTCGTGGCCGGGAACGCCACCGCCAACGCCTGGCGCCCGGACGTCTTCCGTGCGCCGGAGCACGAGCGGTTCAGCATCCTTCGTCAGGTCCCTGCGGGCGGTCAGGACAGCCAAGCCGAATATCGGGCGGGCTAGCGGGTAGACGATCTCGAGCAGCACCCGGCAAGCCAAGCATCACGGCGCCCGGGCTGCTGGCGATGGCACGGGTCAGCCGCTCAATCGATTACTCGAGCGGCACAGGTCTGGCCATCGTGTCCGGGTGATGCCCGTCAGTCGCCGGGCCCGCTGCGGCCGGCCGGCCGTGATGAGATGAGGGACGCGAATACAATGGTGGAACTGAGGTAATTACCGGTGGCATAGTCGAAAGCGCCGCCACACGTTATCAGGTGCAGGGCCGCGTAGTCGGTCGCGCCGTAAACGGTTTTCGCCGGAAAATCTGGTTTCGGGTACTGGCGTACGCCGGTGACGCGGAAAACAGCGGTGATCCCGTCGGCGAGCGTCACGTCGACTCTGTCCCCGGGGCGGAGGGCTGCTAGGCGGAAGAAGACAGCAGGCCCTTGATGGCTGTCGACGTGACCTTCGATGACTGACGCCCCGATCTGGCCTGGCGTCGCCGAGTACTTGTACCATGCCGCCTCACTGGGCCTCGTGTAAAGCGACGGTACCTGGATCGTGCCGTCGGAGTTGACTCCCAGGCGCAACAGTTTCGAGTTCACGCCAATGGCCGGGATATCGACGGACAACGGCAGTGAGCGCCGCAGCGATGGCCCATGGGCATTGCCTACGAATGGCCCGATCGCGCCCGCCGCCGCCAGGGAGGGCTGCGGCGCATGCTCCTGGGCGCTGACCGCGACGCCGACAGCGGCGGCCCCGCCTATGATCAGAAGGACGCCGGCCACCCCGGCAAGGCGGGCACGGAGGCTTCTTGACGTCCTGGGCGGGGGGGCGTAGTCGCTGTGCGGCCAAGACACCACCACACGAAACCCGGCTATACGCCGCCACTCCCCATCGCCCAATGCCGTCGTCCCTCCCTCCGTCTTCCCCAGGGTGTTCTACTTGCGTAGCCTAATATTCCAGTGGTGAACAGGCCATTGCATGTCTGTGCCGTCCATGGGCTTTACCTTTATGGCCTTCGGCGCTTTCGGAGGTTTGCCCTTCGGCAGGCGCGGGCAGTGACGGGTCGGCCACGCGTTTCCCTTCCGATGTCGGTTTCTGGTGCCAGGACCGGGAAACAGGGCCCACCTGCCTGACGCATGAGGAGGTTCCATGAAGGTGCGCACAACTACCGCGGGGACCGGGCTCAGCGCGAGGTTGACCGCCATCGGCTGCGGCACCTTGACCCTCCTCGCTTCCGCGGCGGTCTCGGCCTGCACGGCGTCGTCGCCCTCGGCGGCACCGACTAATTTCTCACCCGGAGGAAGCGCCTCGGCAAGATCAACTGCGTTGCCTAGCGGCACGGCCACGGCTACTACGCCGAGCGCGAGCCTTAGCCCGTCCGCATCGCCGTCGGCGACGTCGAGCCGGTCGGCCAGCCCGTTCCCCACCGCTGCCCCGCCCACTGGCGGCGGCGGCACAGCCGGATTCCAGGACGCCCTGCTCTTCGGCCTCGGCGGAGCGGCGATGCTGGCCGGCGCCGGGAGCATCGCCTATCGCAGAAAGGTCATCAGGAATCGCTGACACGCGTGATCGCTGGACCAGCCAATGTACGTGAAGACGGGGCCATAGAAGGTGTCCATGCGGCGTCGTTACCCTGGTTCGATGGATGCGCGCTGTCGGGCGGCCGAAGAGTGTGGGGTTCTCCGGGAGGGGTCACTGGTCATGGTTGCTGCCAATTGCGTGCGTTCGGCCTCACTGAACGGGATCGGCTTTCGGTGGCCGGCATCCCAGCGAACCATGACGACGCGCGGGCGCTGATTTGTCTGGCCGGTGCCCGTTCGGCCCGCTGAAACACGATCCACAGGACGGCGAGCACGGCGGCGAAGGCAGGGAGCCAGGCGAGCCGCTCGGCGACCCACGCGGCGCTTGAGGGGGCTGTATGGAGACCGGGCAATCGGCCGATGATCAGGCCGGCCATGGTGACCGCGAGGAACGCGGTCTGGTGCCAAAGGAACAGCGTCATCGCAGAGAGGTTGGCTGTCGCGACCGCCGCCCACGCGAGCGGGCGGCGCATCCACCGGGCCAGCCGTTGCCGCATTAGCAACGCGAGGCCGACCTGGGCGATGCCGAAGGTCACGACGGCGAGGGTGGGCGGGTTCAGGTTCGAGATGGCGGCGCCGTTCACGCCGACCATGCTGGCGGGATACCTGGCCCACAAGACGAGAGCCACGGTGGCCGTGACCCCACCGGCGAGCATCAAAGCCGCGCCCTTGCGGCCCTGGAACGCGCCCCGCGCCCATGCGATCCCGAGCAGGTAAGGGACCATCCAGCCAGCCGCGACGTTGATCCAGCCGACCGGCGAGGGCCCGCCGAGGGCGAAACGCACCGCGTCGACGCCGGCGACGACGATGAGGGGGATCCATGCCGCGCGAGCGCCGAAGCGGCGTGCCAGCGCCACAGCTAGCGGGGTCAGGGCGGTCAGCCCGGCGAACACCCCCAGGAACCACAGCGGGTCGAGCACCAGCATGAGCAGGGTGTGCAGCGTCGGCCCGGAGATGCCGCCCACGTACAGTCCCGCTGCGAGCAGCGCCCAGACGGCAGCGAAAACCGCCACGGGGCGGGACAACCGTGCGAGGCGTTTGCGCAGCCACGGGCGATAGTCACCGGTGAAGCTGCGAGCCGCCGCGTAACCGCCGACGAAGAAGAAGATCGCGAGTGTCTGGAAGATCCACGACACCGGGGTCAGGGCGGGCATGGAGGCCAGCGGGCTCGCGTCGTGCAGCACGTGACCGGTCCGGCCGTGGGTCAGCACCAGCGCGGTGATCATCCAGTGGCCGAGTATGACTCCGGCGATGGCCAGGGCGCGGAGCGCGTCAACGGTGCGATCCCGGTGCGGCGGGGTGGCAGCGTCGGCCCGTGCGGCGAAATCCTGGAGCCTGGTGGCGGCGTGGCTGGTCATCGGGTGACTCGGGCGGGATCGCCGAGCGCGATGTATGCGAGGTTGCGCAGGGCGATGCTGCCTGGCTGGAAGTAGCTGCTGTGGCCCCCGCGGCCGCAGTCGAAGAGCCTGGCGCCGAAGGCGGGGGCGGTTGGGTCCTGGCCGAAGCCAAGCCCGAGTAGCTCGACATGGGGCACGTAACGGAGCCAGTCGCTGGCTCCCCGGCCCGCCCACACACGGGCGGTAGTGTGCAGCGCCCGCACGGAGGTGGCGTCCATCCCGGGGCTCCCGAAGACCGCGATGTCGGCGATGGACAGGTGTGGCGCGGCCTGGCCGCACACCACCGATCCGTAGCTGTGACAGAGCAGGACCACCTGGTGTCCGTGCTGGGCGAGATCGTCCACCAGCGGCCGCAACGCGTCCGCGCCCTGCCCGGCGTCACCCGACGTCATGATGGCCGCGCTAATGGTGCTCGGGGTGGTGTAGCCAAGCCAGGCGATGACTGCGAGGTGAGCACCGGGGTCTAGCCGGCGCGCTTGTGCCGCGAGGGCGAGAGCCCCGCCGCCCGGTGAGGCCGTGCCCCGGGAGTCGAACGTCGTCAGGGATGTGTCCGAGCCGGGCACGAGAATGGCCACCCGCTTGGCCTGGGCCAGGTTGCCGACGACCTCCACCGCCAGGCCCTGCCCACGGGGGTTGAAGTCGAGGAAATGCTGGTCGCGCATAGCCTCAAGCGAGCGGGCGAGATCCCCGTTACCCGCCAGGCCTGCAGCGCTTGCGGCCCGCGCGATCATGCGTGAATCGGCCGAGTAGCGAGCCGCCAGCGCCGGGGCGGTGAGAGCGGGAAGTGGCTGCGGCCGGTCAACCGGAGCGCGCGGGAGCACGGCGGCCGTCGTCGCGAGCACGGCGATGACGGCCGCCGCGATGACGGTCACGCGGCGGAGTCTCATGGGAGCGTCCTTTCTGTCCAGCTGGGTGCTGGCCAGGAAGTTACGGACGCCCGCCTGTCGCCTGCGTCACCCTGGGGAGCCCATTGCGGGCCTGCCCCGCGGGTACCGGGAGGGTGACCCGAGACGGGCGGCCCGCGCGCCGGGCATGAGCCTCACTAGGCCTACCCCCTACTCAAGTACGCCCTCATAGATCCATCTTCAGAGGCACGAAAAGCCCACGGCACCCGCCATACGCTGAGGACATGCACTCTGGCCTCAGGAGCCGGATCGCGGCGGTGCTCGTGGCCGGTGTCACGGAGCCACCCGCGCCGCGGCCGCGCTGGCTGCGACGCGGGCGATTCGACATTGTCTTCGTCGCCGACTTGGTGATCGCCCTTATCTGCTTCGGCGCCACGAATGGCGTGCTCGGGACCCAGAATGCCCATCACCCCACGCTCGGCACTCAACAGGTCCTCCTGGTCTCGTTTGTGCTGTGCGCGCCGCTGGTTCTCCGCACCCGCTACCCGCTCACCGCGTGGACCGCGTCCGCGCTCGCCATGGTCTGGGCCAGCCGGATCATCCCGCATTCGCTCTCATCGACCGCATACATCCCAGCCGGGGTCATCGTCTACGTCCTGTGCCTTTATGCGGTCGCCGTCCGCTGCAAGGCGTGGGTGGTGACCACCGCGGGCATCGTCACCGTGGCCGGCGCCGCCATCATCGACTGGCCGACCACCGTGCCCGCCCTCCTCGCCGCCGCGATCCCGATCTTCGCTGGTGTCATCGTCCGCTCGCGGCGCGGCAGCCGCGAGCAGCTGGAAGTCGCCGAACGCCGCCACGAGGGAGAACGCGCCCTGTTCGAAGAGCGCCAGCGGATCGCCCGTGAGCTGCATGACGTCGTCGCCCACCACATGTCGGTGATCGCGATCCAGGCTGAGGCCGCTCCCTACAAGACCGCTGACCCGCCAAAGGAACTGGTGGAGAGCTTTACCGAGATCCGTGCCAGCGCGCTGAGCGGTCTCAACGAGTTGCGCCGTGTGCTGGGCGTGCTACGCAGCGATGGGCCGGATACCGCGCCCCAGCCCAGCCTCGACGATCTGGCCGGCCTGCTCGAATCGGCGCGCAACGGCGGGGTGACGGTCACCGCCGGCGTCAGCGGCACCCCCCGGCCCATCCCGGCGGGCGTGAACCTGTCCGCCTACCGGATCGTGCAAGAGGCGCTGAGCAACGCCCTGCGGCACGCGCCAGGAGCACAGGTTCAGGTGAAGCTTTACTACGGCGAGGCCGCCCTGGTAGTAGAGGTCCGTAACAACGGCTGCGCGCCCGGCGGCCAAGGCAGATGGGGGCAGCGCAACGGTACCGGGGTCAGCCAAGGCGGCGGGCATGGCATCATCGGCATGCGCGAACGCGCCGCAATGCTGGGCGGCCACCTCACAGCCGGCCCGACCGAGCAAGGCGAGTTCCTGGTGACCGCCGCGCTTCCGCTGGACAACGACCATCCGGAGGGCCCGCCGTGACCATCCGCGTAGTGATCGCCGACGACCAGGGGATGGTACGGTCCGGCTTCACCGTCCTGCTGAACGCCCAGCCCGATATCCAGGTCATTGCCGAAGCCGTGAACGGCCAGGAGGCAATCGCCCACGCTGCTGGCCTGCATCCAGACGTGATCCTCATGGACGTCCGCATGCCGATCCTCGACGGCCTGCAGGCGACCCGGGAGATCACGGCCCTGCCCGACCCGCCCAAGGTCCTCGTGCTGACCACGTTCGACCTCGATGACTACGTCTACGAGGCCTTGCGCTCAGGCGCCAGCGGTTTCCTGCTCAAGGACGCATCCGCCCGCGAGCTTGCTGACGCGGTGCGGCTGATAGCGGCCGGTGACGCGCTGCTCGCCCCGGGCGTCACCCGGCGCCTCATCGCCGAGTTCGCCCGGATGGGCGCACCCCGGAGCCCCAGCCGTAAGGACCTCGAAGGCCTGACCGAACGGGAGTCCGAAGTGCTCGCCCTCGTTGCCCGTGGCATGTCGAACGCCGAGATAGCCGGCCACCTTGTCGTCGCGGAACAGACCGTGAAGACCCACGTAAGCCGCATCTTGATGAAGCTTGGGCTCCGTGACCGCACGCAAGCCGTTGTCCTCGCCTACGAGACCGGCCTCGTTCATCCCGGGGGCTGATCAATGCTGTGCGCAAGATGAAGGGCCATGGAGCGTCAAAGCCCGTGGCGCACATGACTCCAGGGCAAAGTTCCCGGCGAGACAAAGGGTTCGCGATTGCGTCATGTGCCCTCCTCGGCGCGTATAACAACGTGTTCGGGGCGCATCCGCGGCATAGCCGGTGGTACGTACCGGTCAACGCCTGTGCCACTGGTATTGCGCTGTCGGCGGCGGCAGCAAGTGGCCTGACGGCCACCGACATCGGCATCGGGCGCGCCACGTGGCTGCCGGGCCGGCTCGGATCCCAGCTGGCGGCGACTGTGGCCGCGGCATGGCTGCTTATCGTTGTGGTACCAGCGACACACCCTCTGGTCAAGGACAAGCGGATCGGAGCACTCGATGGGCGCGCGATCGCCTATCAGGCCGTGGTACGCATCCCCATCGGCACCGTGCTGTGGGAAGAAACCGCCTTCCGCGGGGTGCTGCAGGCGGGACTGCGCCGGGTCATGCCCGAAGGCGCCGCCATCACGGTGACCGGTGGCCTGTTTGGCATCTGGCACATCCGCCCCACCATCCAGGCCCTGCGCGTCAACGGCCTCGCGGACGGCCGCAGGCAGGCCATCGCAGGCGCAATCGCGGGCGTCGCGGTGACAACCGCAGGCGGCGTGCTCCTGTCATGGCTGCGGGAACGTTCGGGCAGCTTGGCCGCGCCCGCACTGCTGCATCTCGCGACAAACTGCGGCGGCCTCGTGACTGCCTGGGCGGTCACGGGCCTGAACCGCCGGACGCGCAGGGCGGCACGTGCGGAGTTTGTTAAATGATCGCAGGACAATAGGGATTAGTGGTCAATTGGCATAATAGAAAATAACTGTGCGGCGGTAGCCGTACCTGCCCGGCGGCCGTGGCGTGCCGCCGGGCAGGCGCGGCCGCTGGATGCCAGAACGTTCCGCCCGGTCTCCTGGGCGTGCCTGGCTGCGCCCCGCCCCCGCGTGTGCTGGCGCGCGTGGCACATCAGCGCGGGATAGCAGGCGGGAGCGGGTGCGCTTGCGAAGGCACGCCTGTCAATGAGGGCCCGGCCGCCCGCATCCGTGAGGGCGCGATGATCGGATTGCCGGTGACCGGGTCCGGTCAGCCCACCGCGACGATCTTCCCCAGCAGCCCGTTTGCCTCACCATTGGGCCCGGCGGAGAAGAGTAGCTCGCCCGTCTTGGCGGCGTTCCCGTTGCCGAAGCGCAGACCCCACAAGCCATCGATGACGATCGGCCGCCCGTTCGCCTGCCGCAGCTCGCCGAGGTGCGCGCCTGTGCTCGGGTTGTAGACATTGATGTGACCGTTACCGAAGTTCCCGACCAGCAGATCGCCACCGAAGCCGCCGAAACCGGCCGGTGCCAAGGCGAGTCCCCATGGCGAGTTCAGCTGGCCACGGGTCACGAGGCGCTTGACGAAGGCGCCATCGTTGGTGAAGACGTCCACGAAGCCGTGACCAGACCCGGCCACGTCGTCATGCAGGGCGGCGTCTTGCTTGGCGTAGCTCACGTACAGCTGGCCCGCGAGTTCCTGAACGTTGAAGGGCGCGTAGCCGGCCGGAATCCGGGTGTCCACGAACAGGCCGCCCGGCAGCACGACCGGCTTGAAGTTGCTGTTGTAGGCCTCTACCCGCCCGGACCGGAAGTTGGCGGCGTAAAGATAGCTGTGGCCATCGGACGCCTGCGCGGTGGCGAGGCCTTTGTAGACGGCGTTCGCGCCGTTGTCGACGGGTACCTCAGTCACCGTGGACGGCCCGGTGCCGGTAGCCCCGACGCCCGCGTTCCAGCCGTCGATCGTGCCGTTCTCCGTGGCGAAGATGAACAGCGCCGAGCCGGAGTGGCCGCTGGCGTCGTGGATGACGAACGCGGTCTTGTCCGGGTTGAACACCTGGCCGGTCGGGGCACCGGAGGTGATGTTCACCGTCAGGCCGAACTTGGTCACCGAAGTGGCGGTGCCCGAAGAGTACAGGGTGGTCTTGTCGGAGCCATTGTCTGACACCCACAACGGCGAGCCCGGGGCGGCGTCCGTGCCCGGAGAAGCAGCCATGCCCCAGCCGTTGACCAGGTCCGCGTCGTGCAGCGGTGCGGCGCCAGGGACGTTAGAGACCAGGTTGACCTGGCGGAAACTGGACGGGTGCGCATCAGCGGGCGAGGCGCCCGCCGGCCCGGCACCCGCTGCCATAGTGATCAGCGTTCCTGCTGTCACCACGGCGGCGACTGGCCACCGCCGGGCTCGGCCGCTCCCTGGGGGCCGCAGCAACGTCGAGATCGAGCGACGGAACATAGGTCGCGTCATCGGTACCCTCCTGCTCTGCGCGTCCACGCCCTTGTGGCGCTCCTACGCGCACACCGTTAGTCCACGTGCCCGCATCCGCGTTGGTTCACCGCCGGTGGTGAAATCTGTAGCACGGGTATGTTGTGCGGCAGCCGACGACGCCAGGGAGCAACTTGTGACCGCCGAACCATCGGGGCAGCTTGCCCAGGCCCTGGACGCGACCGGGCAGTTGATCGCGGCCGTGCGGGATGAGCAGTGGTCCGATTCCACCCCGTGCCCGGATTGGAACGTCCGTGACCACAGATAGCGGACGGGGAGGAGCGTCGTGACCGCTCGTTCGGCCCTCACCGTCTCCCGGGTTGCGCTGGGGTGCGGCAACTTCGGCGGGATCGGCTCGGCACCGGAGTTCTTCGGCCGGGGGCTGACCGAGGACCAGGCGCTCGAGCTGATGGACGCAGCCTGGGAACTCGGCATCACCCACTTCGACACGGCCGACGCCTACGGTGGCGGGCGCAGTGAACTGTCGATCGGCCGCTGGATCCGATCTCGTGGGGTTCGCCCGGAGCTGACGACCAAGACATACAACCCGATGCAGGCTGGGGCGGATCGCGGCCTGAGGCCCGAGCGGATTGCCCGCCAGTTGCGTTCGAGCCTCGAACGGCTCGGGGTCGGCCACGTCGAGCTGTATCTCGCCCACGAGTTCGACCCCGAGGTGCCGCTGTCGGCATCGTTCGGTGCCTTCGATCAAGCCCAGGCCGAGGGCTCGATCCGGGCCTACGGAGTCAGCAACTTCGATGCTCCTCAGTTGGTAGCCGCGCTGGCGGCAGGGGCGCCGCAGGCAATCCAGAACAGCTGCTCGCTGCTGGCGCGCGAGGACGAGCAGGATCTTCTCCCGCTCTGCGCCGAGCGGGAGGTGGCCTACCTGGCGTTCAGTCCGCTCGCCGGTGGCTGGCTCACGGGCAAGTACCGTCGCGGCGAGCAGTTCCCGGTCGGATCACGGATGAGCCAGCGGCCCGAGCCGTATCGCGGGCTTGTCACGGGCCAGACTTTCGACGCACTCGCCCGGCTTCAGGCGATGGCCTCGGGGCGCGGCATCTCGATGGCCGGCCTCGCGCTCGCCTGGCTGCTCGCCGACGAACGGGTCACTCAGATCGTGGTCGGCCCCGGTCGGCCAGAGCACCTGGCACCCGTCGGCGAGGCGCTCAAGCATCCGCTCACGGCCGAGGAGCGGGTCACGGTCGGGAGAGCGGTCGCCTGATGCGCGTGCTCATCCTCAGCCACCGCGATGTGCTGGCCGCGCTGCCGCCGGAGGCATGCGCCGAGGCGATGGCCGCGGTGCTCACCGAGCATGCCCGGGGCGGTACATACATGCCGTTGCGGTCGGTGATGATGCCGCCCGACGCAGCCGGTTTCATGGGGCTGATGCCCGGCTGGCGCGGTCGGCGTGGCGCCGACGCCGCAGCGTTCGCGCTGAAGACGGTGTGCATCATGCCCGGCAATCCGGCGCGCGGCCTCGACGCACATCAAGGCCTCGTCACGCTGTTCGACGGCGAGAGCGGCATGCCGACCGCGATCCTTGACGCCTCCGCCATCACCGCTGTCCGCACCGCCGCGGTCACCGCGGTCGCGACCGGCCTGCTGGCGCGTCACGACGCGCGGACGCTCGCGATTCTCGGAGCCGGGACGCAGGCGCGAGCTCATCTGCAAGCACTCGTCGACGTACGCGACTTCGCGCAGGTGCGCATCTACGCGCCCACCAGGGCGCACGCCCAGGTGGTGGTCGAGCAGGCCGGCGTCGCACGCGGAGAACTAAGCGTCGCCTTGAGCGCGGAGGAAGCGCTCCGCGACGCTGACGTCGTCGTGACCGTGACCAGCGCGCGGGAGCCGGTGCTCCGGCATGCTTGGCTCAAGCCTGGAGCTCACCTCAACGCGGTCGGCGCCAGCACCCCGCAGGCGCGCGAGATCGACACCGCCACCGTGGCGGCGAGCGTGCTGTTCTGCGACAGCCGCGAGTCACTGCGCAACGAGGCCGGTGAGTTCCAGCTCGCGATTGCCGAAGGCAAGATCGCTGGCGAGGAGCACGTCCGCGCGGAGCTCGGCGAGGTGCTCGCGGGAACCGCAGCAGGGCGCCACGACGCCGGCGAACTGACGCTGTTCCGGTCGCTCGGCCTCGCCATCGAGGATCTCGCCGCAGCCCAGAGCGCCGTGGCGGCAGCGACGGCGCACGGCATCGGCACGGAGGTGGAGCTGTGATAGAGCTGGCGGCGATCGAAGCGGCGCGCGAGCGGATCAAGGGCACGGCCATCCGGACGCCACTGGTGCGCCTGCATGATCAGGATGCCCCGGCCGAGATCTACCTCAAGCTGGAAAACCTCCAGCCGATCAACTCGTTCAAGATCCGCGGTGCCACCAATGCGATCATGCTGGCCGCCGCGAGTGAACGGGCGAAGGGCCTCGTCACCGCGAGTGCCGGGAACATGGCCCAGGGAGTCGCGTGGGCGGCGCGCGCGCTCGGCGTTTCCGCCACGATCGTCGTGCCCGAGCACGCGCCCGAGGCGAAACTGGCGGCAATCATGCGCCTTGGCGGCCACGTGCTCAAGCTGCCGTACGACGATTGGTGGAACGTGATCGTCACCAGCCATGTCGACGGGGTCGAGGGGCTGTTCGTACACCCGGTCCAGGACGCGGGCGTGATAGCGGGGAATGGAACGATCGGGCTCGAGATCCTCGAGGACCTGCCCGACCCGGACGCGATCGTGATCCCGTACGGCGGCGGCGGGCTGACCGTCGGCATCGCCAGCGCGATCAGGGCGCTGCGGCCACGTACGAAGATCCTCACCGCCGAGCCCGAGACCGGCGCCGCGCTGGTCGCCGCCCTCCGCGCCGGGCAGCCGGCCGATGTCGACTACCACGCTTCGTTCGTTGATGGCTCCGGCAGCCGCCGCGTACTGGACAGCATGTGGCCGCTCGTGGCGCCGCTCGTCGACCTCGCCCTGGCGATCCCGATCGCCGAAGTCGCTGCCTCCGTGCGCACGCTGGCCGAGCGCGTGCGGGTGGTCGCCGAGGGGGCTGGCGCGCTCGCGCCGGCCGCAGCACTGTCTGGCCGGGCCGGGACCGGGAAGGTCGTATGCGTCGTCTCGGGCGGCAACATCAATCTGAGCAAGCTGGCGGAGATTCTTAACGGAGCTGCGGGATAACCGTCCTGCGCCAGGGCCTGCGTCAGGGGCCTGCGCCAGGGGCCTACGTCCTGCGCGCTGCCTCCAAGGCTTCGAGTAGCCGGTCGACCTCCTCAGGAGTGTTGTAGTGGATGAAGCCGATCCGCACTGACTTGCCGGCGTAGCCAAGGCGCTTGTACAAGCCCAGTGAGTACCACGAATCGTGCGCCCAGACTCCGATCTGAGCAGCGGCCAGGCTCCCGGCCACGTCCTCCGCCGTCACGCCGTCGACGTTGACCAGGAACGTCGGCACGCGGCCGCTCATCCCCGGCAGCCCGTACACCGTGATCGCGTCGGAGATGCCGTCCAGGAATCGCTCGCCCAGCGAGCGCTCGTAGGGAACGATCGCCGTGAAGCCCCCAATTGACTCCAGGTAGTCGATCGTCGCGTTGAATCCCGCGAGCAGCTCGTAGGGGAGTGTGCCGGTCTCGAACCTCCGCCCGAGCGGGCTGGCCGGCGCGGGGCGCGCCTTGTACGGCCGCCAGCGCTCGATCACCTCAGCCCGCCCGTAGGCGAGGCCGAGATGCGGGCCGCAGAATTTGTAGGGCGAGCAGATCAGGACGTCGGCGCCGATCTCGCGCACGTCGATCGGCTCGTGTGCCGCGTAATGGACGGCGTCGATCCACGCGAGCGCGCCGACGTCATGCGCGAGCTGGCAGACGCGCCGGGCGTCCACGACCGTCCCGATGGCGTTGGACGCCCAGGCAAACGCGACTACCTTGGTGCGCGGTCCGAGCTTTCGCTGGAGATCTTCGAAATCGAACGTTGTGTCGTCATTCAGCTCTACGTGCCGGACGATCAGGCCGGCGTCGTGCGCGAGCTCCAGCCACGGCGCGACGCCGCCGTCATGATCTAGCGAGGAGACGAGGACCTCATCGCCCGGGCGGAAGCCGCGGGCAGCGGTCCGCGACAGCATGAAGTTCAGCGAGGTCATGTTCGGCCCGAAGATCACCTCATGGGGCTCGCAGCCGAGGAACCGCGCCGCCTTGCGTTCGGCCTCCTCGAGGATCTCCCCGACGCGCAGGCTCGTCGCGTAGCCCGCACCGAGGTTGGCACTGGCCTCGCGCAGCGCCCGCGCGATCGCCCGGCCGACCTCATCGGGCACCTGTGTACCGCCTGGGGCGTCGAGGAACGCGAAGCCCTGCAGGGATGAGAAGCGATCTCGGATGGCGGCGACGTCGATGCTCGCGCGGAGTATTTCGGTCATCAGCAGCTTCCTCTCCCGCCCGGGGACCGCCGGACGCCCAGATTGCGATCGAATCACAACTGCCAGCCGAACCTCAAAACGCTTCCCTTGCCCTGGCATGCAGCGCGATGGTTTGATCATCCAGATTTCGACCGGTGGGGAGGGCGCCTTGAGTTTCCGCGTCGTCCGCAGTGCCGAGGCCCGCTGGCAGGGATCATTGCCGGAAGGTAGCGGTCGGATTTCGCTCGGCAGCGGGGCCTTCGACGGGCCCTATTCACTGCGGGCCCGCGTCGAAGACGCCGGGGCCGCTACCAACCCGGAAGAGCTGCTCGGCGCGGCCGAAGCCGCCTGCTTCACGATGTCGCTCGCTAACCTGCTGGGCGAGGCGGGCCATCCCCCGCGGGATCTGCGCACCACCGCCCGCGTGACGCTCGCTCAGGTCGGCGCCAGATTTAACATCACCCGCATCGAGCTACATACGGTCGGCGACGTTCCGGGTGTTGACCACGCTTTTTTCAATGATCTTGCCGAGCGGGCGGCGGACTGCACGGTCTCGCGCGCCTTGACCGGTACCGAGATCACGCTTCAGGCGAGTGTTGCCGGTGGATTACCGGACGTGGATTCCGGCGGCCTCCGCGGTCAGCTCGCTGCTGGCGCGTGACGCTCGATCATTCCCAATCCGGCGAAGAGCTGATCTCCGGTTCACGCGGGCCAGCCTGGCCTGACACCACTTAACTCCAAGTATCCCGAGAAATGGAGAGGCGTATCCATGAAAGGAAGCGTGATCATCGCCGCGACGGCGATCGGCGCGCTCGCCGTGGCTGGCTGCGGCAGCAGCGGGAGCAGCGCGAGCGGCGGGGGCAGCAACACGTGTGTCGCCACGATCGGCATGGAGGGGCCGCTCACCGGCCCCGTGGCGTTTCTTGGTCAGGAGCAGCTGCACTTCGCGCAGCTCGCCCTGGCGAAGGACAACCTGGCCAACAAGACGAAGATCTCGCTCGTCCAGGGCGACACCCAGCTGAACCCGGCGCAGGCGACGACCGTAACCCAGCAGTTCACCTCGAACTCGAAGATCGTGGCCGTGGTCGGCCCGGCGGGCAGCCAGGAGGTCGAGGCCGTCGGTCCCCTGATGGCCAGGGCGGGGATGGCGTTCATCTCCGGGTCGGCGACCGCTGTCGCGCTGACCACCGGCAAGTACCCGACGTTCTTCCGGACCGTGTCGAAGGACAGCGTGCAGGGGCCGCAGGACGCCAACTACATCGTGAAGAACCTGCACCCGAAGGCCCTGATGATCGTCGATGACCAAGAGGCCTACTCAACCGGCCTGGTCGCCGCGATGACGCCGGTCTTCACGGCGGCCGGGGTCAAGGTCGATCACGAGTCGGTCTCACAGAAGGTCACCGACTTCTCCTCGCTGGTGGCCAAGGTCACGCCCGCCACAACGGTCGTGGTCCTGCCCTGGCAGATCGCGGCCAACGCGCAGCAGTTCGGCCGTAACCTGGCCCAGCAACACAAGAATGCCCTGATCTTCGGCACTGACGGCCTGTACGACACGACTCACTTCACGATCTCCGGCTCGTACGTGTCCACCTTTGGCCCCGACATCACCGGGATTCCCTCTGACGCGGCGATCGCCGCGGCCGCGAAGGCGAAGTACGGATCCTTCGGCACGTTCGGCCCGCCCACCTTCGCCGCCACGCACGTGGTCGACGAGGCGATCGCCTCGGTCTGCAAGTCCGGCCAGACCCCGAGCCGGGCCAACGTGCTGGCGGCGATCAAGAAGACGAACGAGCCGGCCACGATCCTCGGGCAGTCGATCCAGTTCGACTCCCACGGGGATCTGGTCAACGGTAAGTTCTTCCTGTTCAAGATCAACTCAAGTGGCACGTACCAGCTGGTCCCGAGCAGCTGATCGGGCGGACGGACAGACAGACAGCCGCCGCGGCGCGCCCCTTTGGCCGAGCCGAAGGGGCGCGGCGCCGCCTGGACTGAGGAGCGAGCGACGAAGGAGCGAGCGACGAAGGAAGGCGGTGCCAGTGAGGGGGGAATGGGGAGGCGGGCGGGGCCCCGGAGGCGAGCAGATTAAATGGCCTTCTTCTTCCAGGAACTGGTGAACGGCGTCACGACGGGCGCGCTCTACGCCCTGGTGGCGCTGGGTTTCTCGATGGTCTACGGCGTGCTCAAGCTGCTCAACTTCGCGCACGGCGATCTGTACATGATCGGCGCGTACATCGGTTTCTTCGTGATCCAGTGGTTCGGCGGGCCGTCCACGCTGACAATTCCCGTGCCACTGCTGCTGGTGATCATGTTCGTGCTGGCGGCCGGCCTGACGGGCGGCCTGGGCGTCGTGATCGAGCGCTTCGCCTACCGGCCGCTGCGTGACGCGCCGCGGATCGCGCCGCTGATCACCGCGATCGGCATCTCCTTCTTCCTGGAGAACTCGGCCCTGCTGCTGTTCGGCGCGCAGACGCGGATCTACAACACCTCGGACTTCATCCCGTTCTCCTCTGGGATCCAGATCGGGTCGGTCAGCATCGATGCCGTGCAGATCATGGTCCTGGTGCTGGGCCTGGCTCTCATGGTCGGCCTTCAGCAGCTGGTCAACCGGACGAGGCTCGGCAAGCAGATGCGGGCGGTGGCCGCTGACCGCGAAGCGGCCGAGATGCTGGGCATCAACGTGAACTTCACGATCGCGGCGACGTTCTTCCTCGGCTCGGCGCTCGCGGGCGTGGCCGGGGTGATGGGCGGGCTGCTGTTCAACCAGGTGACGGCTACGATCGGCTTCATCGTGGGTCTCAAGGCGTTCACGGCGGCCGTGGTCGGCGGCATCGGCTCCCTGCCCGGGGCGATGCTCGGCGGCCTGCTGATCGGCCTGGCGGAGTCGTTCATCACCGGCTACATCTCCTCGACCTACACCAACCTGCTCGTGTTCGCGCTGCTGATCGTCGTGATGCTGGTGCGGCCCAGCGGGCTGCTCGGCCAGGCACAGCTGCAGAAGGTGTGACGCCCCGTGAGCCTCGATTCGCAGCCGCCGGCAACCGGACCGCAGGTCGGGGCCGACGAGTGGGTCGCCAGGCAGGCACACCGGCGTGAGTACCTGCCGTCCTGGCTCGGCGCCGCGCAGCGCCAGGTCGAGCGAACCGGCTGGTGGCCCAAGCTCGCGATAGCGGGCCTGGCCGGGACCGCGCTGCCGCTGATCGGCCTGGGCGGGTTCCAGCTGCAGGTCGGCATCGACGCGCTGGTGATCGCGCTGCTCGCAGTGGGGCTGAACATCGTCGTTGGCTGGGCCGGGCTGCTCGACCTCGGCTACGTCGCGTTCTTCGGCTTCGGCGCCTACGGGTACGCGCTGCTGTCCTCGGGCCAGCTCGGCGCGAACGGCATCCACCTGCCGTCCATCCTGTCGCTGCCGATCGTGATGATCGGCGCCGCGATTCTCGGGCTGCTGGTCGGCCTGCCCTCCCGGCGGCTGATCGGCGACTACCTGGCGATCATCACCTTGTTCTTCGGTGAGGCGTTCGTCGAGTTCACCAACAACGTCGCGCCCAGCGTGCTGGGCGGCCCCAACGGGATCGTCGGCATCGACCCGATCAGTGTCTTCGGGTATCAGATCAGCACCAACACGGGCTACTACTACCTGCTGGTGATCCTGCTCGTAATCACGATGGCGGTGATGCGGCTGCTCGACACCTCCCGGACCGGGCGGGCCTGGCGCGCCGTGCGCGAAGACCCGCTGGCGGCCGCGTCGATGACGATCCCGGTCAACCGGGTGAAGCTGATGGCGTTCGCGTTCGGCGCCATCGTGGCGGCGCTGGCCGGCACCATCTTCGCCGCGCAGCAGATCAGCGTGTTCCCCACCGATTTCGACACCCCCATCCTGATCCTGATCTACGCCGGGCTCATCCTCGGCGGCACCGGCAGCATCGCCGGCGCGGCCGTCGGCGCGCTGGTGGTAATGATCATCTACGACGGGTTGCTGCGGAGCCCGACCGATTCCGGCTACCTCTTCTACGGCCTGATCCTGCTGACCCTGGTGGTCAAGCTGCGTCCGTGGCGCAGGCTGGCCGCTGTCCTGGCGGCAACCGCGGCGTTTGGCTTCGCCGCGCATGCGATAGCCGGGGCCATCTCGGCGAAGGCGGTGGCGGGCGGGCCGCAGTCGACCGGCTGGATCGCCACCGCGCTGCGCGAGTGGGTGATCGTCCCGGCTAGGGCACAGGTCGCGGGAAACTTCGGGTTCGTGCTGCTGGTGGGCCTGCTGATCGCGCTCGTGCAGGCCAAGGGCCGCTGGCGGACGATCCTGCTGGTGCCGACGCTCTATCTGGCATCGTTCGTCTGGGAGACCCGGCTGAGCGTCGAGCCGGCGATCACCAGGCAGCTCATGATCGGCGCGATCCTGATCGTGATGATGAACGGCCGGCCGCAGGGGCTGCTGGGGGCGCGCCGCGTCGAGGCCCTGACATGACCCGCGAGCCGGAGGAGGCGCCCCGCGGGCGAGCGGGGGACAGCACAGCGAGCGAGCCGGAGGGGCGCGGCGCTGCCTGGACTGAGGAGCGAGGAACGAGCGACGAGGGAAGGCGGCGCCTCCAAGCGCCCCGCAGGCGAGCGGACAGCACAGCATCCGTTCTGAATCTGGATCGTCTTTCGCTGTCCTTCGGCGGCCTCCGGGCGCTCTCCGAACTGGACCTGCACGTGGACGACCGGGAGATCGTCAGCCTCATCGGGCCCAACGGCGCGGGCAAGACGACTGTCTTCAACGTGATCACGGGCGTGTATCAACCGAACTCCGGGGATGTCCGTTTCGCCGGGCATTCGATCGCCGGGCAGCCGCCGCACAGCATCGCCCGGTTGGGGATCGCGCGGACCTTCCAGAGCCTGCGGCTGTTCCTGAACATGTCGGTGATCGAGAACGTGATGGCCGCGACCTACGGCAGGACCAAGGCGACGCCGGGGGAATCGATCCTCCGCCTGCCCAGGGCCAGGCGCGAGGAACGCGAGGTGCGGGCGCTGGCCGAGGACGTATTGTCGTTCTTCGGCCAGCGGCTGGCCGGGTACCGCTGGGATCAGCCCGCCTACTCGCTGTCGTACGCGAATCGCCGGCGTCTGGAGATCGCCCGCGCGCTCGCCACCGGACCCCGGCTGCTGCTGCTCGACGAGCCCGCCGCAGGGATGAATCCCGCCGAGACGCACGAGATCACCGAGCTGATCGGGCGGTTGCGCGATGAGCGCGACGTCGCGATCCTCGTGATTGAGCATGATATGCACGTCGTCGCGGGCTGCTCCGACCGGGTTGTCGCCATCGACCACGGCGTCAAGATCGCCGAGGGCGGGTTCGACGAGGTCGCGAGTCACCCGGCGGTCGTCGAGGCCTACATGGGGCATGACCCCGAAGCGCTGACGGACGCGGGATGAGCGGCATGCTGCTGAGCCTCGACAACGTCACGACCTACTACGCGCAGATGCGGATCCTGGAGGGAATCTCGCTGCAGGTAGGCGAGGGGGAGCTGGTCTGCCTGCTCGGCGGCAACGCCTCCGGCAAGTCGACGACGCTGAAGACGATCCTGGGCATCGTGCGGCCGCGCGCCGGACGGGTGCTGCTCGGTGGCGAGGATGTGACGAACTGGCCGGTGCCGCAGCGGATCGCCGGCGGGATGGCGATCGTGCCGGAGAACCGCCGGCTGTTCGGGCAGATGACGGTCCGGGAGAATCTCGAGCTTGGCGCGGTGCTACGCGGCGGCGAGAAGCTCGATGATGACTTCGAGCGGGTACACGCGCTGTTCCCGCGCCTCTCCGAGCGCCGCAACCAGCTCGCGGGCACGCTGTCAGGCGGCGAGCAGCAGATGGTCGCGATGGGCCGCGCACTGATGTCGCGCCCCCGGCTGCTGCTGATGGACGAGCCGTCGATGGGCTTGTCACCCGCGCTCGTACAGCAGAATTTCCAGATCATCAAGAAAATCCACGAGTCCGGCGTCGCGGTGCTGGTGGTCGAGCAGAACGCGACGATGGCGCTGTCGATCGCCGACCGCGGCTATGTCCTGTCGACCGGGGTGATCGTGCTCGAGGGCCCGGCGTCCGAGCTATTGCGCAGCGAGGATCTGAAGCGCGCGTATCTGGGACGATGAGGAGCAGCGAACGTACCTCGTCCGCGGAACAATGCCATCGAGGAGGGCCCGGATGACCGAGAGCGGCGGTGCTGTGGTGCGCACCGTCCTAGATACCGGCGCGGGAGGGGATGGGCTGCTGCGGCGGCTGGTGGAGGCGTTCCCAGGGTCGCGGTTCGAGGGAACGGCCGGACCAGGCGGCGAACTCTGGTTCGTGATCGCCGGGCTTGGCCGGCTGAAGTCCGGGACCGAGCCAGCCATTCCGGTTCAGCGCGACACCGGGCTGTGGTGGCCGCCCGGCGCACATTACTGCCTGTATGCCGAGGGCCCAGGCGCGCTCCGGCTGGACAGTGTCTCACTGCCCGCCGGAGCCGCTGACCGGGACGGGACCGGAACGCAAGACTGGGCCGGCGCCCCCGGCAATGCCACCGGGCCACGGCTGTCCGAGCTGCGAGACTGCCCAGTGGAAGTAACCGGGGACCGCCAGTTCCGCGTCCTATTCGGGCCCGGCAACGGATGCCGGGCGGCCACCCAGTTCGTGGGTGAGATTCCGCCGGGCCGGGCGCCCGAGCACAGCCACCCATACGACGAGGTGGTGCTGGTCCTGGAGGGCGAGGGCGTACTGCACGCCGGACCGGCCGACCATCCGCTCGCTCCGGGCAGCTGCGTGCACCTGTCGCCTGGACAGGCGCACTGCCTGGAAAACACCGGACGGGCCACGCTCCGGGTTCTCGGCGTATTCCACCCGGGCGGTAGCCCGGCATCCAAGAAGGAGGGCGCTGACAGCGAGCCACAGCGCAGAGAGAGGTGATCGTGGCAAGTCGATTCAGGGCGTCGGCGCCGTTGACGCAGGACTGGCAGCATTTCGACTTCGGGGTCTCCGGCGGGGTCGCGACGGTCACCTTCAGCCGCCCGGAGAAGCTGAACCCGCTGACTTTCGAGAGCTATGCCGACCTGCGTGACCTGCTGCACGAGCTGCCGTACCGGGGTGACACCAAGGTGCTCGTCATCCGGGGGCGCGGTAAGGCATTCTGCTCCGGCGGCGACGTCAATGAGATCATCGGCGAGCTCGTCACCATGGGGCCGCGTGATCTCATGGCGTTCACCAAGATGACCGGCGACGTCATCAAGGCCATGCGCGAGGTGCCGATCCCGATCATCTCCGGGATCCAGGGAATCGCGGCCGGCGCGGGCGCCGTCATCGCGCTGGCTTCGGACTTCCGCGTCGTTTCCGGGTCGGCGCGGTTCGCGTTCTTGTTCAGCCAGGTCGGGCTCTCCGGCGGCGATATGGGTGCCGCCTACCTGCTACCGCGGGTGGTGGGACTCGGCCGGGCTACCCAGCTGCTCATGCTGGGAAACACCATCGACGCAGCCACCGCCGACCGGTACGGGCTGGTCAGCGAGCTGGTGGACGCCGATGACCTGGACGAAGCCGTGGCCCGGCTGGCACGGACGCTGGCCGACGGTCCGACCCTCGCGCTGGCCCAGACCAAGGCACTGCTGACCCGCCAGCTGGACATGTCCCTGTCTAGCTCCATGGAGCTCGACGCCATGACCCAGGCACTGCTGATGACCACCCATGACCACGCCGAGTTCCATGCGTCGTTCAACGAGCGCCGCCCGCCCCACTGGACCGGGACATGAGCATGGAGCTGATCAACCCGGCCGAGCTGGCTAAGCCGTCCGGCTATTCGCATGCCGTTCGCGCCTCGGGCACGACCACAGTTCACCTGGCCGGGCAGACCGCCCTGGACTCCGTCGGGCAGATGGTCGGCTCGACCATCGTCGAGCAGTTCGAGCAGGCCCTCGCCAACCTGCTGACCGCCCTGCGGGCGGCCGGGGGCGCACCCGGCCAGCTCGCGAGCCTGACGATCTACATCGTGGACATGGACGACTACCGGGTCCATGCGGGCGAGATCGGCGCGGTATGGCGACGCGCGGTAGGCGACCACTACCCGGCGATGGCGGCGATCGGGGTTACCCGGCTCTGGGACGCCGACGCCCTGGTCGAGTTGCAGGGTGCCGCCGAACTGCCGCCATGAGCCGGCCTCAGCGGTGGATGACGCTCAGCGCGTGCCGGCGGGCAGGATCGGCCAGCTGGAGGTTGAGCTCGCTGAACAGGTCGCCGGCGGTTACGCCGTTCCATCGGCCGGGCAGCAGATTCAGCGGCAGGCCCGGGTCGAGGTAAGGCAGCCGGCGCCAGGATGTCAACATCGGGATGTACTCCACGAACGCCTCCCTGGCCGGCATCGGCTTTCTCGCCCAACGTTTGGCCAGCGGCCGGAAATGACCTATGAACTGCGCGTACTGTGCGGAGAGCTCGTCGAGGTCCCACCACTGGCCGACCTTGCCGCGCAAGTCAGCGAAGGCCAGCTGGGCGCCGCGGAACATGTCGGCGTAGGTATCCAACCCCCGCCTGGTCAGCACCTCCCATGTCTCGTCCGCCACGATGCCCGGCGCCACCCAGACACCGGGGGCAGCCGTACCGAATCCCAGCCTGGTCAGCCAGGTGCGCAGCTCGTGACGCTTGTCCCGCTCCCTCTCCGGAACTGAGAACACCACCAGCACCCAGCCATCCTCCACGGTGGCACGTCGCCGATCGAAGATGCGGGCATCACCCTCGCGGAGAACCTCCACTGACGACGGCGACAGGGCATACCCGGCGGCGCCGTCGAGCCGCAGGCTGCGCAGGGTGTCGCGGCGCTTGAGACGTGATACCGAGGAACGCACGGCCGGTCCGTCCACCCCGAGGTCGGCCATCAGCCGGACCAGCGACGCCACCGACAGCCAGTTGTGCTCGGCGCGGGCGTACAGGCCGTAGATGGTGACGATCAGCTCTCTTGGCTGGGCATCACCGGGACCGGTCTGCGCGGCAGTCGGTGTGGACACGCAGTCACCATGGTTTCTCGTCGCCGACCGGACGCTCTATGTTGCTACCTTGACTGTCGTCACTAGAAGGGCATACTAGGGCGAGACACGCCCTGGCGTCATCATGTGTCGCCCACCGGTAGAAGGTCCGTGATGCAGCTGTCACCGTCCGCCCATGCCGACACGTTCTGCCGCGACAACCTGCCTCCGGAAGAGCTGTGGCCGCAGCTCCGCTTCGACCTGCCCGAGCTGCACTACCCGGACCGGCTCAACTGCGCGGCCGCCCTGCTCGACTACGCCGTGGCCGAGTTGGGACCAGACCAGCCCTGCCTGCGCTCGCCGGCCGATGCCTGGAGCTATGGAGAGCTGCTCACCCGGTCCAACCAAGTCGCTCGCGTGCTCACCGAGGATCTCGGCCTGGTTCCGGGCCAGCGAGTACTGCTGCGCGGCCCGAACAATCCCTGGCTGGCCGCCTGCTGGTTCGGCGTGCTCAAGGCCGGGGGAGTGGCTGTGACGACGATGCCGCTGCTGCGCAGCGCGGAGCTGGCCGACCTCGTCGGGCTCACCAGGTCGACCGTGCTGCTCTGCGACCACCGCTTCGTCGCCGAGCTAGCGGCCGCGGCGCCCGGGCTGCCGCTGGTGGCCTTCGGGGACGGCGGCCCCTCGGGCCTGGCCGCCCGGTGCGCGGGCAAGAGCGCCACATTCGCCAACGTCGAGACGGCAGCCGACGACGTCGCCATCCTGGCCACCACGTCGGGCACCACCGGCAAGCCCAAGGCCACCATGCACTTCCACCGCGACATCCTGGCCATCGCCGACACGTTCGCCCAGCACGTCCTGCAGCCCCGGCCGGCCGACGTCTTCGCCGGCACCCCGCCGTTGGCCTTCACGTTCGGGCTGGGCGGCCTGCTGGTGTTCCCGCTCCGGGTCGGCGCCTCGGTGCTGCTGGTCGAGAAGGCGACCCCGGCGGAGCTCGCTGACGCGATCCACGACCACGCGGTCACCGTGGTGTTCACCGCGCCGACCGCGTACCGAACGATGCTGCGCGCTGGGAAGGCCGACCGGCTACGCGGCCTGCGGCGCGGGGTGTCCGCCGGCGAGCACCTGCCCAAGGCCGTGTGGGAGGAGTTCCACCAAGCCACCGGCGTGCGGCTGATCGACGGCATCGGCACGACCGAGATGCTGCATATCTTCGTCTCCGCCGCCGCCGACGACGTCCGGCCGGGCGCCACCGGCCGCCCGGTGCCCGGCTACCAGGTCGCCGTCCTCGGCCCGGACGGCACACCGGTCCCGGACGGAACGCCGGGGCGCCTCGCCGTCACGGGGCCGACCGGCTGCCGCTACCTGAACGACCCACGCCAGGCCGCCTACGTCGAGAACGGCTGGAACATCACCGGGGACACCTTCATCCGCGACGCCGACGGCTATTTCTGGTACCAGGCCCGCAGCGACGACATGATCGTCTCATCGGGGTACAACATCGGGGCGCCCGAGGTCGAGCGGGCCCTTGAAGCGCACCCGGACGTAGCCGAATGCGCAGTCGTCGGCCGGCCCGATGACGAGCGCGGGATGATCGTGCACGCGCTCGTGGTGCTGCGCGACGGCGTCACGGGTGACGCGGCGAAGGTCGCGGAGCTTCAGGCATTCACCAGGACGCTGATCGCGCCGTACAAGTACCCGCGCTCGATGGAGTTCATCGCCGCCCTCCCGCGGACTGCTACCGGGAAAGTGCAGCGCTTCGCCCTACGATCAACGGCCGAAACCCAGCCGCGAGATCTCGGCATCCGGAATGACTTATCGTTAAGTAATATAGCGGGCTTTTTACGTACGTTTAAAAAACGATATATACATAACGATAGCCAAGAGGTGTCAGGAAAGTGCGCATCGCGGTAGTCGGAGGCGGGCCAGGGGGGCTGTACTTCTCGGCGCTGATGAAGTCCCTGGACCCGGCCCACGATGTGATCGTCTGGGAGCGTGACGCCCCGGACGACACGTTCGGCTTCGGGGTCGTGCTGAGCGACGAGACCCTGGGCGGCATCGAGCACGCCGATACGGTGATCTACGCCAAGATGGCCGAGCGATTCGCCCGCTGGGACGATATCGACGTGCACTTCCGTGGCACGGTCACCACCACCGGCGGCCAGGGGTTCGCCGCGATGAGCCGTCAGGGGCTGCTGCAGATCCTGCGGGAGCGCTGCGCAGAACTCGGCGTGCAGCTCAGCTACCGCACCGTCGCGCCGGACGCCGACGAACTCCTCCGGGGCCACGACCTGGTCGTCGCCGCCGACGGGGCCAACTCGGCCACGCGCACCAAGTTCGCCGACGTCTTCAAGCCAAGCCTCGAGCCGCGGCACAGCAAGTACATGTGGCTCGGTACCGACCTTGTGTTCGACGCCTTCAAGTTCTATATCCGTGAGACGCCACACGGGGTAATGCAGATCCACGGCTATCCGTACAGCAAGGATCGCAGCACGTTCATCGTCGAGATGCACGGCGATGTGTGGCGCCAGGCCGGCTTCGCGGCCCTCGCCGCAACGCCCTTGCCCCCCGGCATCAGCGATGAGAAGTCGATCGACCGGGTCCGCGAGCTGTTCGCCGACGTGCTGGACGGACACCAGATCCTCGCCAACAACTCCAAGTGGCAGAACTTCA
>Ga0207684_10000754_pt1 | contig 37760 bp, 38 predicted proteins | sample KBSK5501metaG_FD_184342 | JGI IMG/M metagenome (GOLD analysis project Ga0207684, IMG submission 184342) | Corn, switchgrass and miscanthus rhizosphere microbial communities from Kellogg Biological Station, Michigan, USA - KBS K5-50-1 metaG... | ecosystem: Host-associated > Plants > Roots >... | reverse complement strand
ACGTTTTGTTTCAACTGCTCAAGGTGATGACGCCGCCCGACGAGCTCGAGGAAATCGAGCGCAGCTGGTCGGCCGGAGGCAAAGGCTACGGGGATTACAAGAAGATGCTGCTGGATCGGTTTCACGCTGTGTTCGATCCGGCGCGGGCCAGGCGCGACGAGCTGCTGCGCGACCCTGCCGAGTTGGAGCGCGTGCTCACCGACGGCGCGCGGCAGGCCTCAGATTGTCGGGGCGACTGGACTTCAACCAGCGACCACTGGCACCTCAAACCCATTCGGAGGGCTCAGATGGACTGGCATTGGGCGGCACCATGGGTCAAGCACTCCACGTGATTGAGGGTATCGAGCTAGCCAATACGTCGAATGGCCCATCGATGCTACTCCTGGCAAGAGAGGATTTGTTACCCCTCTGTCCCCTCGGCTCATGATCTTGCCGAGCAATTGGTGACGGCGCGCGAGTTAGCCCAGCGACTCCGCCGTGGCGCACACCGCGATCAGAATCGGTCCCACTGATCGACCACGTTCGAGCGCGTGAGCGGAAGCGCCGTCTTCTCGACTTCCTAGTCGCCAAACGACCCTGGGCGCCGGGGGAATCGGTCGGGGGCAACTTGAGTGTGCTGACATCTATCGTGCTTGAAGGATTCGCGAGAAGACGCCTGGACGAGCGGAGCGCCACTTATGAAAGGCATGAAGTGTCCACCTCGTCTTCGATCCGTTCGACGGCACTGGCTTTCCCCTGCCGGTTCGGAGTATCAATTCGCCGTCCAAGGGCCTAGGTATGAAACCGGAACTCGGTGATCTAAACCGCAGCGGATCAACCGCCCCCGCGATCGTGTTCCGAAGCATCCTGCCCGCCACGCCTCAAGCTATCGATCAACTTGCATGGTCTTGCGACGGTTCTTTTCTCGCTGCGGCCTATTCTCAGGGACCTCTTCGGCTTTGGGACATTCGGACCGGGCAGGTCGTTCGCGAATTCAGCTCAAATCGGGGGAGATTTGCGTGGTCGTCTGTCGGAGACTTCGCTCGGATCGATGAAGACGGGTTGCATATTGAGCGCTTGGTATCTGGTGGTCAGTCATTTCGACCAATCCGGAGAACAGCTTCGGCGACCTCGGTCGACTGGTCCCCGGATGGTTCAAGATGGATATTCGGAACAAAGTACGGCTCCGTCCAAATGAACCAACTGAATGGAGATTTTGAAGAGATCGTACGAGGAATCCCACCTATCAAATCGGTCGCTTGGTTTCGCTTTGATAGTCTGCTCATCCTAGGAAGCGATGGTTATCTCGGCTTGTGTCAATTAGACTCATCTAGAGAGGTAAATCAGGTCGGGATATCAGACGCAACGGCGCTGGCCGTTACGAAGGACGGCAAGAGGTTTGCCGTTGGGACGAAGGACGGTCGCATCACGGTTCAAGCGCTTCCTAGTGGAATCGAAGCTGGAGGCGACTTCTTTGGACACGCTGGCACTGTTCGCGATCTCTCCTTTTCTGCCGATGGCGCGTTACTCGCTTCCAAAGGCGAGGATCAAAGAGTGATCCTCTGGAGACTCGAGCCGCCTGGTCCCGTCGCGGTGATCGAGGAACTTCCAGCCCAAGACGACGAAGGGCTCTTCTTTTGGTCGAGCGCGATTGCGGTGAATCCAGCCCTGCCTCTCCTCGCAACTTCGGAACGAACAGTACGATTGTGGAGTTTTGACGCAGACCTCCTCACAATTTCTTCGGGCGATAAGATAGAGCTATCGAGCGAGCTTACTCGACCCAGCGAGGATACGCTTACCGAGCTACAACTGTCGGCTCCTGGCATCGGCTCGTCGAAACGCCCGATATCATCGATCACGCCCCCGCGAATTGAGTTTTATTCGCCACGCATCTCTTCGCGCTTGGCTCACGCACCCCTCACAACGAAAAGCGCAGAAAGCTACGTAGTCGCCTTCCGTGGCGGCGTACAGGTTAAGGATCGCCAACACGAGAGTGCGGTCGCCATTCTCGCCAAACATCTCCAGACGTACAACGCCATGGTCGGAACCCCACACCCGCTAGACCTTTTTATGTCGGTGCCCGCCTCCGTGATCTTCGAAGCCAAAAAAGTAGGTAACTACCACCCGGGGTACGCAGTCCGCGAAGCAGTCGGGCAGCTGCTAGAGTACCGATACTTTATCGGTCCTCGTGACGCGCGCCTATGCATCGTGATTGACGCGGCCCCGCGCGATTCCGCTCTCACGGAATACGTAGAGAAGGAACTCGGCATGCTCTTTCTCTGGATTGCCGGCGGAGCGGTTTCGGGTGGGCCCATTACCGCTGAATTCTTCTGCAATAGAGGAATCAAGATCGCGCTGGAACGGGAAATTTGAGCAAAAATTGGCTTTCGAAATCTCTTTGTCGTAGGCACTGGTGCCCTGAAAAATTGGTGGGCGTTTTTTTGGCCGTGATTGTACGTGAGCATGGTGGCCGGCGGCACAAATCTCGACTACTCAGCTGAATGGAGACCAACGCGAGCAACTGGTGATCAGCGCATGCGCGAGTTCGTTCGTATACGTGCCGCAGCTACTCATGTGAGGTAGCTGCATCGATTCAAAGGCTACGAGGGCTTCTCTAGGCTTTGGTCCGTCGTACCGGAAACCGTTTCTGGCGCGAGCGCCTCTTCCTTGTGGCCATGATCCGCTTTTGCTTCCCTGCGCTACCTCGACTCCGCTTTCTTCGGCGACGTATTGGAGCGGTTGCCGTGACGCCGTGGGCCGCGGTTCTCATGGCGGCCTCCACCAACCGTTGTATGAAGGCAAAGAGCGTCGATTGCGATTGAGCCATGCCCACATTCTACGCTCACCCGCCCGTTCCTGCGAGGATGAAGTGTTGCCGCGGCTGGCTCAGGGTCGCTGTACCAATAGCCAATGGATCGTTCTCAATGAACCTACCCGGTATTGCAATCCAATATCTGCTCAGGGGCTACCGCAGAGCCCACACGCGGGCGTCCCGGCTCTCGCGACATTGCAACACGCAGTGCCTAGATTTCCGCAGGCCGCATCCCCTGTGCAGTATGTTGTGCAGAACTGGTTTCCACGGGAGTCGGTAGCGCAGTGGTAGGCCGTCCCGCTGCACGTCACGAACGCAGCATTGCAGCCGTGGCCAGGATTCCCATCATCGGGAAGACAGATATAGGGGCCTATGATTGCCACGGTGCCGCTCACGGTCGCGATTGCCGGTGCGCAGGCTGTGCGGTTGGGGTCGGTCGTGCAATCCGAATTCTGATTGCAGCGCTGGGCACAGGCTAGGGAGGCAGTATAGTCGCAAGCTTGATTGCTCGGGCAGCAGCATCGGCCCGCATTGACTTCCGAGGTGTGCAAATCACCGCAGCTGGTGGCCGCCAATGTTGTGCAGCTAGTCGCAGGATCTTTCCCTTGAGCGACGTAAGTATGGCAGAGCCGATCGCCAGTTTGTGCTGCCTCTGTTCCTCCGCAGCAGGTCGTCCATTTTGCACTGGCATTCGCGCATGGAGTTTTATTCGCGTCGAGCGTGCAAACATCCACGCAGGCGTTGTTCGAGCACGTCTGCCCAGTCTGGCAGTTCGACGCAGCACCGAGTACAAGGCATTGATTTGCATCGCGTGTGCAAGTCCGCACTTGGGTGCCGGAGCATTGTGTTGCGCCTTCGGTGCACGGTGCCGGGCAATCTCCGCCGCTCTTTCCTCCACAGCCTATCCGAGCGATTGAAACAAGAAGAACGCCGACGCAGAGAACAATGGCGGTTGGACGGTTGCGCATTCTAAGCCCCCAGTGATTTTGGGGCTTGCTGGGCCATCAGTTTTCGGTTGGATCGTCGGATGTACCTACGCCCGGCAAGCTCGACTGCATCAGCTTAGTCGCCCCATGACGAATACGTCTAGGCGGATACGTTCTGGTGATGTCGGTGCTCGGCACCTACGGTCGGATTCAAGGAGCGAAGACCAAGGGTGTCCACAACGATCGACATCGCGAGCGGAGTCAAGCGGGCGAGGGAAGCGCGACATCTCACGCAGGCCGCGTTGGCGGAAGCTGCCGAGACCTCTCCAGAGACGATTTCCCGGGTCGAGCGCGGGATGCTCGAGCCCTCAGCGTCGCTCCTGGCTCGGCTGGCACTAGCGCTCGGTACCACGATGGACTCGCTGGCCGGCCTGAGTCCGCAGAAGGCTGTGCGCTCGAACAACGGACCTGAGGTGAAGCGAGTGGTGCGCCAGCTCCGCCGCCTCAGTCCCGATGCCGTGCGCCGGATTGGTGCGGTAGTCGAGATGATCCAGCCGAAATCTTCGGGGCGGCGGCGCACACGAGATTGATCGGACCATGCTGAGCGCTCACTCAGGCCGATTATGCAGATGCTCTGCTCCTGCGATGCCTACTCCGGCCCTCTCGCCGGTTGCACTCGTCCCCCCAATTGGTGATTCAATCCAGGAGCAAATTTCGCAACGCCCGAGCACTTGACCTTCGACGGAAAGGCACCTTCCACGACTGCAGGCCGAAGGGCTAAATCCAGACGAGGACTCGACGAACCCAGACAATCCTTCAGGTGCCGAGGGAATCTCCACGCCTGACCAGATCGCCGAGGTCGAAGACCCCACGGCCAAGGATTCACTGCCGAGAGCCACAAATTGGGCCGGCACGGAGAAGAACTCAGCCAGGGGCACAATGCCAACCGGTCGAGATTGTCCAGCAGACCAAAGACTCCGCCACGAAAATCCTGTGGTATTAGGAATAGACCGCGACAGCAACGTCATTGGTTCTCGTAACCCAAGAAATCGCCTAACCACTAACTGTTCGACTGTCCTTCACGGAAAGTGCTTGCAAGTTTCCAATCGTGGTGTCTACCGTCCGCCCGCATCGTCTTAGCCTCTACTCAACATGCGTCTGAGTACCTTCGTCGGCGGCTGCCCCAGTCAAAGCACGAACGGAGACGGAGGCTTCTATGGACCTAGTCCGCAGCTCTTTTAACGTGAGCTGTCCAGATGTATCACCCGAGATGCAGATTGTTTTCGCTGCACGGATAACGAATCAGGTGGCTATGCGCTCCGTGATCATCACGGTATTGGTGATGGGTGCTATGGCCTTCGCGCCTCCGGTGTGGGCGGATCCTACCTGCCCGCTTGGATATGATTTGTGCGAGCTGTATGGGGTTAAGGGCTGTTGCACGGACGGTTCACCGCGGTGCTGCGCAACACCATTCTCATTGTCGAAACATGCCTGCACGCTACCGACAAACCTCTGCTGCCCGGGAAAAAGAGAGGACAGCTCGAGCGGTGAGGACGTCTGCAAGCTCGACACCCAACGGTGCTGCGGAACGGCCCCGGCCGACCCGAGCCAGCCTAGGCCCGTGTGCTGCTTGGCGACGGAAGGTTGCTGCGTCACGCCGACAGGAGAAAACGTCTGCTATGACCCAAAGATAAAACAATGCTGCAACGACAAACTGTGCGACAAGAACGACACTTGCTGTCAGGGCGGGTGCTTCCCGCGCTCAGCCTCTGGGGTTGCGGCCGTGTGCTGCGGCCGCGGTGCATGTTCTAACGGACTGGAATGCTGCGCCGGTAACCGTTGCCGCCCCGAGTGCTGCCCCCCAGGAAGCTGCCCACCGACCAAACCTGTCTGCTGTCACGGGAGCTGCTGCGGGGAGGGGGAGCTCTGTTGCACTGGCGGGTGCTGCTCCCTCCCCACGCCGAAGCTCAAATGGACGCGGCTAGGTTTCGGCTTCCATGACTACCAGGTGGTGAGAGCTGCAGCGGGGGCGGCCGCGGTCGCGGCCGAGCTTTTGCAGACGAAGAACTCTCCAGACCAGCTGTTTACCGAAGTCGCACGCCCTATTGTACCCGTGTTGCCCCAGCAGCCAATCAGCGATCGGAGCGTTCCACAAACCCGCCTCGACCTCATCAATTCAGTGCTTTCTAACGTGCAGAAAGCCACTGGACTGATGATCGCGATCAGGGTTTCACTAAATCGGGTACAGGGCGCTGCCATGGCTCAAGACAAAGGGTCTCAATCGTCGCAGATACAGGCTGCGCAGCGATACGGAGAGGATTTGTCGGCGGTTTTCGAGGAGTTATCGCGTCAGCTCAAGCCGTTCCGCAACGGCGTTCGGGAGGCCGACGCAAGCTGCGTCATGTCGAGATCGGACGTCGCAAAGATGTTGTCCGAAGTCCGTTCGGGCCGGATACCGCCGGATGTCGCAACGATATGGGCGCAGCTCGGCCTCGAACAACCGCTGCTTAAACAGCTCGAAGAAAAGGTCCTCACGGATGCCTTGAGGCAATGGCGCGGCAAGCCTGTGCGATGCGATCGGCTCCTCGTTGATGCCATCGAACCGTTCCACCGGGCGGCGCAAGACTTCGCCCGCTTCGCGAAGTCGCCGTCGGGCGAAGCGCCGAGGTGAGGCTCGTTTACCGACTCTTCGGGCTTACGTATGTGTCTCACCGTCGAGTGATCTTGATCAGATTTGGTGGACACCCAACGAAGCAGATAGACGGTGTGGAATCAATCAACCTGGGAATTGCCCGCGCCATCACGCTCTCCCGATGATCACATCGACTTTAGTGCGACGCAGCTAGTCTAGGCTGGGCGATATGTATTTTTGAGAATAAAGGCCCAAACGCTGTCGCGCTTGCTTTTCACCAAGTCAGCCATCAAGGTTAAATTGACGTTCCATAGGTTGGTTTCTTCTAATGACAAGCGCCCGCGCGCTGGAGCAAATGGCATCGGATGCGAGCACCAGACGGCTCGCCGCTTTCCGAGGAGGCGCGCTGATGCGTTTCCGCTTAAGCCGCTATGAAGATGCGTGCCACGACTTTGATCTGGCCAGAGAAATGGCTCACCAGCTCGGCGACCTCGAGTCGGAAGTGGAAATCCTGTTGGACGAGGCCACCGCTTTGGACTCGGCGGACGAGTACCGCCGGTCCAGGGAACTGGTCGAGCAGGCGGACCTGATGTCTCGCGATAACAAATCGCCGCTGATCGAAGCCAGAATCTTGATGGGCCTGGGTCGCTCCTGCGTCCGCTTCAACAGTTACGAGCGGGCCGCCGAACTGTACAACATAGCAGCCGACAAAGCTGAGGCGCTGGGCGACGCGGCCTATGAAACATACTGCGCATTTTCGTCGGCGCCGTCTTCGCGCTCCAGCGCCGACGCGCGAGACAGCTTGGCATCGAGGAGCCTCGCCCTGGAGCAGTGGCCTTCGTGCAAAATTTCACGGCTGCCCTGCTGCTCCATCCGCACTTCCACGTGCTGGTGGCCGACGGAGTCTTCCATCGCGAGGGCAAAGAGTTCGCTCCGTTGCCACCGCCCGACGACGATGAAGTGGAGAAGTTGCTTCGCAAGGTGGCGAGCCGCGTGTTGAAGCTGACCCGGGCCCGATACCCCGATGGCCTTCCCTACGTTGAGGACGCGAAGGCTGCGCTGTCCGCCGCGTCCACCCAAACGCCCTTGCCGCAGAAAACGTTGCTCGACGCAAAGCAGCCGATGCGTTTGAGGCAAAGTTGACTGTACAGAAGGCGGAGCAATTAATCGCCGCGCATCCCTCGGGAGCGATCGCTGAAACGGTGGAGGGAGGAATGCAAGCGGCAAAGCTTCTGGCCACCGCGCTGGTCGCACGTGGACGCATTGCCCTGATCGCCTCGCCGGATGGCGAGCGGGTCCACCTTTGCTTCGCGCGCCCCGCCGGTCCCGGCATGCCGATGAACGCTTTGCTGAAGAGCGCCTTGCCTATCCTCGGAGGACAAGGCGGCGGGTCCGACGAGATCGCTCAGGGGAGTGGAAGCGCTTCGCGGCTCGCAGAGGGGTTGTCCGCGGCTCGAGAGCTTCTGTCCGCGCGCTCCATTTGAGCTCCTGTCGCTTGTAGCAGGAAATCGGACCCTCGCGATAAAAGATTGTTTTCAAGGACGGGTTTGTCGTCACTGCTTTCATGTAAGCCGGCACCATCTCCAGAGTGAGCGCCAGGATTAAGAGCCTATTTCGGTAGGGATACTTGAAGCCACGTAATGGTACCGAGCGCAAGATGGAGCATGGCCAAATATGTATCGGTTCGAACTTCCCAGCGAACAAGCAATCGTCGAAAACGATTCAGCCAAGAATGAGTGCGCTCGCTCACCCAGCGGCGCGCCTTCTTTCGAGCGCTTTGCTTCAGCCGTTGGGCCCCTTCGCCCCGAGGACTAATGTGCGTGGTGAAATTGAATTCATCCGCCAAGTCTCGGACCTCGTCATAGTCGTAGCCTTTGTCGAGGCAGAGATTCTGCGGGGCTTTTGCCGTCGGTTCGGGTCGGCTAACCGGGATGCTTTCGAGCGTCTCCCGCGCCATTTTGAAGTCGTTCTTGTTGGCGCCCTCGACGGCGAGGCCAACCGGAACGCCACTCGCTTCGACCAGGATACTTCGCTTGGTTCCCAGTTTGGCCCGGTCGGTCGGATTGGGGCCGGTTTTTTTCCCCGCCCAGCGGAGCTTTGGTCATCGCTCCATCCATCGACAGCCACTTCCAGTCGATGCCTTTCACCTCGTCATAGGCCAAGAGGCCCCGTCTCCAGAATTCCACGAAGACGCCCGCCTCCAGCCACTCTCGGAAGCGCCGGTAAGCGGACGAGCACGTGCAAATCCCGGTGGCGTCGAGAGCGTTCCACTGGCAACCGGTGCGGAGCACAAAGAGAATGGCATTCATTGCCGCTCTGTCTGGAACTCGAGGGTTGTGACAACCGAGCGGGTGCCAGGGGCGCGGAGGCAGCAGTGGCTCCATCAGTGCCCACAACTCGTCCGGAATTCTCCAGCCGTCGTCTTTCCAGAATAGGCCCATGCCGCCGAATGCGACATGTTTGCAGCGAGGTCAGATTTTCCGCCATTCCAGCGATCAGCGCCCGCAATAGCACTGATCACTTCAGCTCATCCGTTAATTCCTACCGAAATAGGCTCTTAGCTTCACCGCATCTTGGCTATTTTGGCGTCAAGCTCTTCCTTTAGGGCAAGGAACTCCTTCCATGAAACTTTGAAAAGGCCTTCTTCAAATAGAGGCCACTTGTTTCCCTGCCGTACCAGTTCTTCAGCAATCAGAGCCTGCACAGGTTTGTCAAGTTTGTGCGTCCGCCAAGCGAAGCGTCCCAGTGGAGCGCCGGTCCGGTCATGCACGAAATACGCGAGTGCAGTCAAATACTCAAAACGGTCGAAAAGCAAATCAAAGCCTTTATCATCAAACATGTAGTTACGGAGTGGTTCCCGCAAGATATTATGCAAATGCTCACTCACTGGAAACCGGTACTGGCCATTTGATGAGGGTTGTAGGCTTGGAAGGAACTGTGCGGCACCATCCTCGAATCCCCAAGAATTGAGAGCCTCGTACGCTGCATATTCTTTGTCTCCTCGCTTTACCCGCGTGTTCGTCGCGAGCGAAACGAAGGCGCTGTTCTTTCCACCGGCGAGCGCAGCAAGCCCACCACTGTAAAACAAAAGAAGCGCTGGATACTTTCGAAGTTCAACCCAAACGTCGAATCCACCGCTGTACTCGTCTGATGCAAGCCGGTCGATACACTTAGTCCATAAATGTTCGTGTCGCTGCTCGCCCCAGTAGCAGCCCGCTGCTACCATCGCCATTAGTACCTCTGTGATCGCCTCGTATTGCTGAATACGCCGCCGGTATTCTGCAGGCGTAATGGCTGGTCCACTGGTCGAGAATTGCGCCTGAGATTTCTTCGCATGGACGTTTTCACGTTCCGCGGTCACGAGGTCCGCGAGCCGAATTCGATCACGCTCTTTAACTAGGTAGCTCTTCAGCGTTTCAACTGCAACTTTGGCGGAAAGTGGGTGAGGTCGGTCCAGCTCTCCCAGGGCGGCAACTTTTTCGGCAAGCTCGCTAAAGAAGGCGTCAGCGCTCTTGACGGTCAGAACTTGGGCGCGGCGATGCTCGGTCAATTGCTTCGCTCTGTCAGATGGCTCCCGCAGCGTAGTCCAATACATTGGAAAGCGGTGGTTCTTGGAGCGCATGAAGGCCCTGAGCAAAGCGGCGTCCCAGTCCGCCGACCATCCGCAAACAACAATACCGAATTCGTCCAAGATGCGATCAAGCAGAGCGTCAATTTGTGGATCGTAAACCTCCAACTCCGCTAGCGTATTCTTCATGCGGTCATCGAGGTAATCGCCATGCACCTTGAGGATTGTGTGCCGTGAATGGATCAGCGGCCGGGAGCCAGCTGCAGCTTCAGGCGTGCTAATAACAGCTGGCTCGATCCCAAGATCTTGGAGCGCTTGCTCAAGAAGCCGATCGAAGTTGGTAGTCACAACAACTCGGATAAAGCCTCCCGCCATTAGCCGCGCGATAGCCCTATGTGCGGCAGTTGGTCGCTTCAACCCCTGCGCCCGCTCTTCCTCCGTTGGTTCAAAGTACGGACGGAGTAGCTGACTCCTGTCGGATTGCGACTTGCCGAGGTGATCGAGGAGCCTTGAGTAATCGGGAGCTTCAGAGAAAGTGGTGCGATACCAAGCCGCAGGGTCGTTTCCACAATCAGATCCCTGAACGTGCGCCAGCTTGCGGATGAGATCGAGCACGACTTCCCAGCCCGTAGGGACACGGGCTGCGCGAGACACTCCTGAGCCGATCAGGAGCGCGTATACGCCCTTATTTGAGTGGATGGAAAAAGTGAGCGATAGGATAGGGTCAATCACCGTTGGCTATGATCGATCGGAAGCCTGACACGCAGCTGGGAAATCGAATGGGCGGTTTCTAAAGGCTGTGGCGCATGACGCAGCCGGCCGAGGAGCAACCGAGCGCTGCGGTTTCTGGCGCATCGCTCACGGTCGCGGGTGCCTTCGCGGGCATGGCGGAAGTGGCCGCGGCACCAGTGTGATTTCCGGGGCTTCGGTGCCATGCACCCGCAGAAATCAGGAATGGATGCGGGTATCGTTCCCCGAAAAGCCTTCGGGCAACAAGCGCAGAGCACGGATCAGGAGTTCTCGTCCACTGCTTGCAGCGCCTGCTCCTCTGGCTCCGACCTGGCTCTTTAGAAATCCCTCAATCCGGTCGTGCGCCCCAGGGTCATGACAGTGCGGAATGGTAGAAGTGGCCGCAGATGCGAAACGCCATCAGCAGCAACACCACACTCCGCACAATTCTCGGCACTCTCTTGGTCTGCGGGGGTGGCTTAGCCCTGGTGGCCGCCAGCGAATACATCCTTTGGCTCAAAGTACAACACCCTGCGACTGGTGAGATGGCGAAGGAACTCGGAAAGGTTCTTTTTGTTACCGGTGGAATAGCGCTCCTGTGGGAACTCTGGAGCAAGAGATCCTTCGCTATGGAGGTACTGGTAGTAGCCCATCTTTCAGAACAGATCAAAAATGCCGGGTTAGTTGATTTACCCGTTAACTACAATCGCGTGGACTGGGGAGGACTCTTTGCAACCGCCAAAGAGATTGATGTCTTCTTCGCATATGGCAGTACTTGGGTAAAGACTAACATTGACAACCTTCGCACTTTCGCGGCGACAGCTGGCAATGTAATTCGCGTCGTTGTGCCCGACATCAATAATCAGGTGCTTTTGGAACAGCTCGCAGCTCGCTTCGCCACAGATACGTCGACCATCAAGAGCCGGATTAACGAAACACTAGGCGAACTCCGAACAATATTCAGAAACGGTACCAAAGCAAAGCTTCAGTTGTTGGCCCATAACGTCTCTCCAGTGTTTACGTTATACCGTTTTGATCAAACAATGGTTTTGACCTTATACACACATCGAAAGATACGATTAACCGTGCCGGTTTTCGTTATCAAGCACGGAACCCTTTACGATTTTGCCCATCAGGAGTTTGAAGCAATAATTAGTGAGCAAAATGGTCTTGCTCGCTTGTTGCAAAGTGAGGATGCATCGTGAATTACGGATTGGCTGTACAAAATCAGCGACCAATGGTCGAAGTTCACTCTGTAGATTTGCCACATGGCTTACTCAAAGCCGCTCAGGAGGCGTCCATTGTTGGCTGGGATATCGAAACAACTGGATTGAATTGGCAGAAAGATTAGATAGGAATAGTCCAATTGTTTATTCCCGGAAATGGGGCACATGTCGTTAAAATAACGGAAAGCCCGCCCCAGACTGTACAGTCTATCCTGGCTGATAGGAAGATTAAGAAAGTGTTTCATTACGCTCTTTTTGACCTACGTTTCATGATCGGTCGTTGGAATTGTCCAGTTGAGAATGTCACCTGCACCAAGGTGGCCTCGAAGATTCTCGATCCGAATTGCAAAGACCATACACTAAAATCACTATTGCAACGTCACCTTCACGTTGAGATCTCAAAGGATGCTCGTTTATCGAATTGGATGTCTCCGCTGTTAACCGAAGCGCAATTGAAGTATGCAGTGCAAGACGTTGTGCACCTGCCGCTGCTTCTTTCTGAGCTCAGGACGAAGCTTGAAGCAAAGGGGTTGTGGCCGTTGGCAGTTGGCTGCTTTCGGTTTTTGCCCTTCGAGCTGCAGCTTCAATTGCGTGAGTTAAGGGATGTTTTTGAGTACTAGGTAGAGACATTCCCAGTCGTTTTCAGGCCTGCGAACCAGCTGGTGGTGTCCCGGTCATTCATGAGCACGCAGGTTCAGGCGGGATGTTCCATCGTCGCCGTCACCACAGGCGCGGTACTCTAGCGGTCTGCGCAATTCGCGAGCTGGAGACTCCAAATCGGGTGCGGAGATGATGTGCGTTCTGGGAACAGCAGGTGTATGGTGAAGTGATGGCTAAGCTCGCCAGAGCGAGAACCGACAGCCGATCGGACACTCAACAACAAGTCGAGTCCGTCGTTCGCGATCGCTTGGCGAAGGAATTGGAGCTTCCGCTCGCTCCCAAACGCCTCGACCTCGGGGACGGGACGCACGTAGCGCTAGACGGCTACTGGGAAGCGAACGGGAAGGCCACAGCGGTCGAGATCACTGCCCAGGTAGGCAAGCCTCGAGGCGCGCAGCCGCTGCACGCAGCTCCTCCCGAGCGAGGCTCGGGTTCTGGTCGGTGGTGGAGACTCGATGGTAGGTCGCGCAGCGCATGTGGTCTCCCGGTCTATGTCTTCGGCCTCTAACCGCAACCCGAGGCATTCCTGCGGAATGAATCCCCTACTTCTTCTGCTGCATCGCCTTGATGTTTTCCCACCGTATGGGATTCTCGTCTTCCAGCTGCTTGCGCTCCGAGTGCAGCTGATTGAAGCGGGCGATCACCTCACGCAACCGCGTGGCCTCCACCTGTGAAATCGTCTTCGCCACGAGCTTCTGCATGAGCTTGCCATGCTCCTCGTTCAGCGAGGACAGTTGGGCCGACAATTGTTGGTACTTCTCAAGCTGAGCGGGGTTCATCCACCACGTCTGAGCCATTGCCTTCTCCTTTCGGGGAGATGTTGTGAGAATGGTTCGATTTCCGCAATGCCTCATCGCTCACTGCTTCCCCAGCGGCGAGCTTGCGAAAAACTGCGACTTCGTTTTTCGTAAACGGAGCTGACAGCAGTGAAGCAAAGCGGGGCGCGGCAGTGGCTGAAAACGCACCGGCAGCCGCCCTGGCTTGGCTCAGGAACGACGACCTTGGTGTCTGGAGGGAAAGGGGGACGCGGGCTCTCGCTGGTTGACCGCAGCCAGAGCCCGAGGTCGGTATCCCCGGCGAACGTGAAGACCGAGGTACTCGGTCCACGGCTGGCGAAGTACTTAGGAGCGACCGCGACGCGCTGCTTGAAGCTGACCTGCGGTGTCATCAGCAAACGTCCATCCCACCGCTACTAAAGCTGATCTCCGCAGACCCACCGCCCGACGTAGTGAACGCGACTCGTTTTCTCCTGGTGCTTATGCTTTGTGGCTGCAGCCGTCCTGCTCATCTGCGAGCCAGGGATTTTGAGAAACGCTTAAACTCGAGCGTCGGAAAAGACCTCAGCGACCTCATCTCCGCACTCGGTCCACCGAGCGAGGTGATGGATTTACCGAACGGCAACAAGCTGTACGAATGGCGGCGTCTTTTGGCGGTAGAGGGGGAGAGTGGCGCTACCGCGGGCGGTGTTGCCGGCGTTGGCTGGGCGCACGGTACGTCGTCCTGTACCGAGAGAAGGTGCGACCTCCGGTACACGATCGACGGAAACAATCGGGTCGTAGCTGCACACTACGGCGGCAACAGCTGTTACTAGACTCGGGCTTTCCGCACTATCGCCCGCCGATCGCACTCCTCAATCTCGCAGGAATGAAAACAGTCACCTATTCCGATCTACAGCTCCTACTTGCCGCTAGCAGGCTCGCATTGCAGAAGCTCGAGGAATATTGCCCGAACGCGCCAGAGTTCGCGTTGCTCTTGCTGGCCATAGGAAAGGCGGAAGGGCGGAGACGGAAGGGTGAATGGCCCGAGTCGAGAATGACCTTTACCGTGATGATAATCATGCCCCCCCGCACACCTAGCTAGCGGCTCTGTACGACACAACGCCTTTTTGCTAAGTCACCATACCGGCCGGATTAAATGGAAAACGAGGGCTATGCATGCCGGCCGGACGAAAAGGTTCGAGTGAGGCAGGCGGGCGGCTTCTTGTCACAATCGAGCAACAGAATCGGTTTCGTCCGGACGAGCAGGTCTTGGCGGATGAGCGCGCCTCCCGCATTCTCGCGGAAACCTCCCTGCGGGACGTGCAGGAACACTTAGAACTGCGCGAGCGCTTCATCAGCGTCCTTGCGCATGACCTCCGAGATCCGCTCTCGGTTATCTCGATGGCATTGCGACAGGTCCTTAGCACTGACGATTTGAACACGGCTCAACGAAAAACGCTGGGTCGAGCGGTCAGCAATGCCGAACGGATGGCACGGATGATTTCGGACGTGCTGGATTTCGCGCGTGGCCGTTCGGGAGGGATTCCGGTTGCACTCGCCCCAGCCGAACTGGTTTCCATTTCTCGGCAGGCGATCGAAGAGATTCAAGCCATTCATTCATTGCGCAACGTCACACTGGACGCGCCGGAGCTGATCGAAGGGCATTGGGACCGAGATCGGTTGAATCAATTACTCTGTAACCTTCTGTCGAACGCGATCCGTTACAGCCCCGTGGACTCAAGTGTCAGCGTTGCGGTCCGTCGCGACTCGCCTGTGAGCGCCCTGGTCGAGGTTCAAAACCGAGGCGATCTGATTCCTGGCGACGAACTTCCCACGCTGTTCGAGCCGTTCCGGCGCGGTCGGAAGCAACTCGCAAAAGATTCTCGCGGCGGGTTAGGTTTGGGCCTCTACATTGCCCAGCAGATCGCCACCGCTCACGGCGGCACCTTGCAGGGACGCTCTACTGCGGAAGACGGGACCGTGTTCTCGTTGCGTCTACCGGTAGCGATATGAGCGGACGACTGCGTTGGCAGAATTGATGCACGAATTTGAGCAGCGCATCTACCGGAAAAGGCTTCGCGAGGACCTGATCGTCCGGAATCAAGTCTGCCTGTCGCTCCTCGCTGGCGGTTATCATCACCACTGGGATGTTTTGAATTGATGGGTCCTGCTGCTGTTTTCGGCGAAACTGCCAACCGTTCATAACTGGCATCATCATGTCCAGGAGAATCATGGAGGGTCGACCACCAGCGCGAAGGTATTCGATTGCCGCTCGGCCATTCTCGACGCCTACGACACGGTAGCCCTCTTCCTCCAAGATTTCGGATAAGGCGTCCCGGACGTCTCGGTCGTCATCGACCACCAACAGAAGATGCGAGCTGTCATTCATGCGTGTATTTGTGAAGTGCGGACCGTTCCGGTTAGATGGAAGCCTGGGCAAATTGATAGCGCACCGGTCGGTTGCTTGAACGCTGTTAAAGTAGCAGGCTGTAGCAGTTTCGTTGTGTACGTGGAGTCTCGCCATCATCTCGGACGGCGCGCCCGCAGGCCAAGACTGGCGCTAAAGCGTGCGCGAAAGGCTTGATTCAGAGGTCGAAGGTTCGACGGAAGCTACTTGCCGATTGGCGTTCGCAGCCACTGGGGGCGAGCGCGTACGTCGGTCGGGGTCGCTTTTGAGGACCCCTTTCCGCTTGAACCGGCTACGACACGTACGGGTGCAACAGTGGTCGACCGGAACGAAAGTCGAAGTTACCCGAGGCTAGGCAAGGCGCGACCGAGGTAGCGGACTCGCCCGCCCGTCGAATCACCGCGCCCGCCTCTTCGTCGCGGGCGGCTCTACCGCATGCTTCAACCCCGGCTTGGGCCAATCTATTGTCAGGGTGGCTGCGGCACCTGTCCTGCGACCATGATTGCATCGCAGGACACTGCCAACCGGAACCCGATACCTGTCGTGCCGGTTGCTGTGTTTTGACACTTCACCATGTTAACCGGCTTTTGCCTTTCGCCGCGTCGGGCTAAGTGCGCTGCGCGGTGGACACGGGTCACGCTAGTCAGCTGAACTTTGCCGTTTCGACCCTGTCGAAGTACTTGTTAAAACCGGCAGAGACAAGTCGGTTCCACGAAGGATGGCTCTGGCACTCCTCTTGGGTTGCTTTGATGGCGCCGAAAATACCCTTTCGCTGTTCGCCACACGAAGAACACAGGACAAGCCTACACCGCGCGAGGTTTGCTTTGAGCCCTGGACCTTTTGGCGCGACAACGACGCCAAAGGGCATGGTTACGACATTTAGCGCCAGCTTTGCCACGACTCCGCCCCAACTTTTCTGCACATTCCTGGCAAGAGAAAATTCATAGTGCGGGTCACTGTCATTGCGAGCGCCGCCGCATAGATGGCACGGACTTCCGACTCCCATCCGCTCTGCGATCTCTTGAAGCTCTGTCTCTCTGACCGAGAGCACCTCTTTCGCGAGGGTGCCGATCGCTTCTTCTCCAAGCTTTTGCATAAGTTCCGCGAGAGTGGGAAGTCGGCCGTAATTCTTGAGGAGCTGTTTCTTCGCACTTTCAATCTCAGCCGCCGAGAACATCTGAGGGTACTCGTTCATTGTCACAAGTCTCACAAGTTCTTGAACGCCCGGATTGAATTCGGCTCCCAACTCAGGCAGCTTGGTCACGATTGCCTCTCATTTCTTGCCGTTTCAGCCTCCGTTTAGGAAGTCTTTCCGCCAGCGGGGACATGCAGCGCAGCCCGCTGCTTCAACGCCGCTGCCCCCTGCCCATAATCACCTCGCTAACTGCGTCGGCATAGCGAATCGTTTCTCGCGGTGCCCTGCGCTCTTCTCAGCCTTCGCCCTCAGCGCCTCCAGTTTGGGCGAGCTCCCATGTCCCGGAGGTGCTCCTGAAATTCTCGGTGCCTTCTTTCGCCTTCACCTTCTTGACAGCCCGCGATGAACGCACCTGAGCACAGTTCGGAGACGGCGAATCGCATCGAATGCCCTCCTACGGGTCAGAGATTATGGCTAAATGACGGCCTGCTTCAACCACTGACGATCTGTGCGGCGCTTACCGACCTTCCGCGACGGCGCGCGACAGCCGAACGGCCTCGGCGCCACTGGTAGCCGCGAATTGGGGAGCGCACAGCGCGCTGCGCCGCCAGGATCGTGCCATACGAGAACAGTTGGCGGCGGCCCTCCGCCATACACGAATGCAGGGCGCCTCGCGCGCCCTCAAGACCGCGATCGTATCGACTACGCGCCGGGACTTCACCGCCCAACCAACTGTTAGCCGGGCGAGGAGATGTAATGGTCCGCGCACCCAATCGAATAACCCTTTGCCGCGTGGGTCTTCAACACGCGCAGCCAGGCAGCTTATGGCAGATTTTGCTGCAGGAGATGCACGAATTGCCGCAGGGGCAGCCCTTCTTACAGTACTTGCAGCAAGCCTTCGAACGAGTGGACGCCTTCGATGCGCTTGTGCGGGTCTGCTCTTGCTGTGCCACTGCGACGGTACCGAAAAGCATCAGACCAATACCAGATAGCAGCCGTAATTCTCTCATCATGTCCTGTCTCCCATTTCCACGAGTGCAACCCTCAGAAGGAGTCGTGCACGGGATAGACAACCGTCAGGTACAGGTAGAAAAAAGCGATGGATATAACGAGGATAATCACACCCAGAATTGAGGAGGAAACCTCGAATCCTTCCGGTCCAGCTTTAAATGTTGTAACTGCTGACTCTGCGGCCAGTCCAGGATTGTCCTTCGTTTGTTCAATGTGTTTGCCCTTGCGATGGACGACTACCGCGGTGCCCTTCATCGACCGACGGAATTGAATGCCAGAGAAGACAATGCCAGTCAGCACCAGAATAATGACAACAGCAAAGATGACTTTGGATGACCAAAGCTGCCATTGAAACACAGACATTCTGTACTGATAACCGTTCCGTTGATAGGAGTAGTACTCACGCAGTGTGATGAGACAGTCTTTCTTAGCCTCTTGTTCTGCAAGCGCATCGCAGGAAGAAGGTAGGAACGCCGACGGTTTAGTTGATACGCTCTCCTCCGCCCGCAGAAAACGCTCCAAGAGCGAACCGCCATCGGCTGGCACGCCAGCGTCGGCAGTGTTGTCAGCTCGACCAAGGGAACTATCAGCGACCAGTAGGCCAAGCACCATCACGGCAAAGAGCGGTCGCACCTGATAGGCAGTCTGGTTCATGGCGAGCGCGCGATAAAATCGATCAAGCGTGTCCGGCGCTCGATTTGGCGATACGTTGATAGGCCCTGCTCAGTCTGAAGGTAGGGCTTCAAGTTTCCCTCATTTACCAACAGCTTGCGGATTGTCTCAAGCAGCTCTTGGTTATGCCTGTCGAGCCACGTCACGAGCGGTGAGCCCGGAATGTAAGGCAGCTCAGGAAGCGGTGCCTCGGCAGCGACAACCCGCGGCGGATTCTCACCGGGACCAAGCGTGAATTCGAGGACGCGGTTTAGAATGCGTCGTGAACCATCGGGGTAACGAATTTCAACGATACCATCTGCACCAACTGAAATGACGCGCGCTTTGACGTTCTCCACGCTAGCGCCCTGCCGTGTGAGAGGATCGCCAGTAGTGTTTTCCTTGAGGCTCACGAACAGCTTCTGTGCAGAATTTGCGTTGTCGGGTTCCCGAGGATACCATTCGTGGTCGATCGATGGGATATCAGAGCGAACCACGATCCACATTTGCACCCGATTCGCCTGCTTCGGTGAGACCTCCGCAACGGGAATCGATGCCTCCCAAGTACGGTGGGGGTGCGGCGAGCCAAGGGAATTTGCGAAACCCCCGACCAACTTCGCTGCGGTGGGCAGTTCCACACGATCCTGCGCTCTACAAACGTGGCACGTGTAACGCCATACGGTCGCGGGGTTGCGGCGTACGCCGTAGGCAACGTCTTGCACATCGACTCTCCCGTTGACGTTAGAATCGAAAATCAGCCACAGTGCATCGCCGTGGAAAGGAGGTGCATCAGACCAAATGCCATCGTCATGGTTGTCACTCACCACATCAACACCAAGGTATAGCGTACCTTTGTTAGCACGCGAATAAATCGTTCCCCAAGCGAACTCATGCTTTTCCGCTTCAGACCACTCACCTACGGTAAGAGTGCCGTCAACAAACACCGGATTTGGTGCCGCAGTTGCGATCAGCGTTGTTAGAAGTGTCGTCAGTGCCAATAATGCAAAAACGCGCTTGATATGTTTGACTGGCATAAATGGCAAAATCCTTGGTTGAGCTTTGTTCTCTTAGGACCTCACCCCTCAAACGACGCCCGGAATACACGATTGAAGGTGCGATCAGCCTCGAACGATTGCGACATCAAGTCGGGACTCTCGATAAAACATACGGAAACATGTGTGCATGGTGAGTGTTCGCAACGCCTGACAAGAACATCACAATCTTTAATCCCGGCGAAACCACTTGGCCTCCTCGACTGCTCCATCCGCAGGGCTTTCGCTGCACCAGCTACCTTCTCGCTCAGTCTGGTAGCAAGGCTTTCACTTACTGCATTGCTCGAGCGGTCATCAAACTCTGGCACTCGCTCGATTGTGCCGGCGATGGTATATTCCCGGCGAAGGTAGAAAAAGAACCAGCTGTATACGGTTAGACCAAGAAGGACGAAGAACACTCCCCAGTTAGCGAGATAGACCGCTAGCATCCACCCTCGCATCTTGCCCTCGGCCTTTTGCAGGGCGCTCCAAGAAGACTTGAGGCCCACGATGAGCACGAGGAGTGCAGCGGCGGCCGGGCCGTAAGTGGTGAGCGACTTGATCCAACCTTCAGTGCCAAGATCGATCATGGGAGACTCCTCTCCGCACTTGCCGATTAAGCCGCCGCTATACCCGGTGTTTTCGTCAATTCCTCGCCGACCGTAGCGAGCATGGATTCTTGACGGGAGATGATTCGCTCGGCTACGCGGAGCAGTCCCTGAATATTCTCTCCGCTGGCATCATCCATCGCCGTTCGGCCCCCGAGGTCTCCCTGGAAGCGATAGTATTTTCTGCCCACGTTCGCCGCGAGGTGCTGCTGCATTTGATAGTCGACCGTGTCGCTCACTCCGTCGAAGAGGATTTTGACGAGCGGTACCGACCACTCTGCGAGGCCCCACCTTTTCGCATTTAGGTAGGGCACCTTGTCCTCATCATTTCCCGTCCCTATCGAGACAACAAGGAACTCATCGACGCCAGGGAAGAGAGCGGGAACTTCAGCCCACGCACACATCGCTGGATTGTTTGCGAATACTCCGCCATCGATGAGGCACATCTTCGGCTCCCCTTGCGCCAAATCGGCTAGCTCGAGAGGTGGGAAGAACGTTGGCGCTGCCGAGGTGGCCCGCGCAATCTCTCTCAATCGGAAGTCGAAGCGATTGCGCACCGCTGGAGTCCATCCGTTTGACACGTCCTTTGCTCTCCAGCTCTTGAAGAAAGCCGGCGCCGGACCAGCAGTGTTGTAAGAGGTGACGAGCACATTAGTCAGCGCATCGTGCAGACGAAAATCACCAAAATAGTCGTGCAAGATTCCTTCGATTCCGTTTACCTCGTATTTGGGTCCATTCAAGCCACCGAGGGACTTGATGGTATGCCAACGAGACCGACTAAAGATTTGTTGTCCATTCTTTTCATAAAGCTGCACCAGCTCGTGCCCGCAGTACTTGGCCTTTTTGCTACCTTCCGCCGCCGGGAGCGCCAACGCGAGGGCAATAATGGCACCCGTAGATGTCCCCGCGATGAGGTCAAATAGTTCCGCGGCTGCCTTACCGGTCTTCTGCTCGATTTCGGCGATAATCCGAGCGGGGATGATGCCGCGAATACCGCCACCGTCGATAGTGAGTATGGTTGCCCGAGTCATGCCCTCCTCCTTGTGAAGCTCAGGGGCCTTGGGCAATGGTAACGCTGCCCGTATCAAGGTCCATCCAATTGCCATCCTCGAAAATCTCAATGCGGGTGATGGGGTGGATTTCCCATGGCGTCGCTCGTTGCGTTCCCACGGCGCTCACGTGCTCTGGGTCGAACATTAGCCAGCCGCTGATTCGAACCTCGGTTGCGGTGTTGACGAAGGGCGTGAGGTCCGCGATCGACCATTTAGCGTGAACGACTTTCCCGCCAACCTGTAGTGCCCTGACGCGAGGCGTTGCCTCCACGATGGCCGCGTCTTTTATTTGTTGGCCAGCTTGAGCCGTCAGGTACATGTGCCAATCGACCAGCGTTGGAGCTGTATTTCCGCAATTCGTGCTTTCGGCACCTTCGGACTTCACTCGCTGGCTCAAATGTCCACGGACCTGAACTCCGACTCCCTCGAATTGGGCAATAGCGTTGGCATCGTCGCTGCTCCATTGTTGGCGAGACTTCGCGATATTCGCTGGGTATGGAAGCTTCGAGGTATCTGCGACGGCAGCGAACTGAACCGCATGATAGACGCTCGGTGCATCAATACGGTTCTTCCGTTCGTTTGTCTTCGCATCGCTGCCGACTTTTCCGCCGGGGCCGCAGCTTTGGAAGGTTTCGCCAACAGGGGCAGGTTTCTCCCATTGCGTTGAGATGGCGTCCGCCTCGCCTGTGTCAGCGGAGCTGGCAGGGGGTGCAGTCGCAGCCGGCGGATGCGGATGGACCCGAACGTTGATGTGACGCGACGACACGAAACCTTTATCCCCATCGCTCGTTTTGACGTTGTGAAAACCCTGCGTCGACTTGGGTGAGACCAACTCCAGGTGTTCGCCGGGCTGAAGCAAGCGGTGAACGGAACTATCCGTGGTGGGTTGCTCGCGGAGGTTGACTTTGCGATCAACAGTGGCGTGCTTCGGCGTCGCACCACTGTCTGCGGGCAGCGCAAGGACAACCCCGATGAAAACGCCCAAGACTGTCATGCGCAAAGGCCAGCGACGGACCTTTCCGATTGCGATTCCCGTAGACGCTCCGGCTCGAAGACGTCGCAGCTGACGCGACAGGTACGTCCTGTAACGATGCATGGCGGAACCCTCCCTCAACGGCGCATGGAACGCCTCTCTGTTGAAATAGTCAAACATCAAATCACACGGCCTGTATGGTTCGGTGAGCTGGGCCTGAGTCGAAAACATTGGCTAGGGTGCACGAATCGTGCGAGCGCGGCTTGGATTAGGAACGAAGTGATTGGCTGGCTATTCCTCGAACTGCTCCGGCAATGATGTTGCCGTCTCACAACGTGACGCGGGAATGAACGTCGGTTGAGCCTTTGCTCAACGACCCTACCAAAGGGCCAGTTTTCGAGCATGAGGGCTATGTTTCGGCCCTTCCAGGACAGCCATCAACCCTGTCTGCGCCCAATGACTGGAATTCCCATCCACCGGCGCGCGCTCGAGCCCTGCCTCGTCCACGACGCAATTCAAACTGCTCGGCGGCAGGCGCACCGACTGCTCCCGCCAAGGCGAGAGCGGCGCGAATCGGCCAGTCTTCGAGGCGCGTGGTGAATACGATCAGGGAGAATTTTTCGCTGCCCGCAGGACCAGCTCGAACCCACTCGCGTATGCCGCGATCTTCTCTGCTTGATCCAGCCCGTTGATAATCTTCCGTCCATTCAGGTAATCGGGCGGCTTGCCGTCGCGGATAAAGTCGGAGAGCTTCTTTCCCGTGAACCAGCCCTCGCGCATGCCGCGCGCGGCAATGGCGTAGGCGATCGGCGCTTCCAGGACCAGGTCCGGTTGCTCTATTAAGGTTTCCGCTTGCACCTTCACAGAACCCGAGTCCAGCGTGAAGTCCGTCCCCGCCAGGCGCGCGCTCGCCTTCCGGTAGTTATTCTCCCAGGTAATCCGAACGTACCCTCTACCGTAGAAGCCGCTGTTCCAATAGCGGTTCTGAATCTCCCACAGCCGCGGGACCGCTCTCGCGGTTGGCGCGCTTTTCCTTCACTGGCTGGAAGGCTTGGCCCGTTTCCCAACGAATCGTGGCTAGCACGTAGGCCAACTCTCGAATTTGCTTGAAGCCGGGATCACCCTCGAATTCGTCCAGGAGCAAGCCGAGGCCAGCTTTCGCGGACTGTTTTGGAACAACGCCTGTCCTCGCCTGAAAGTCTCGAAAGAAAATGCCCCGGTCGAACGTCAACATGCCTCCACCCAAGTCAAACTTGGACGATGTTCCTCGGTTGTCGCTATAGTTTCAAGCGGAGTTGGCTGTCTGTTCCTGCAGCGAATCACCCCACTGGTTCCACGCTGTTGCCCCGTTCAACCCGACAAATCGCGAGCATGAGAAGCGCTGTCTCCGGAGTATCCGGACAAACGGCTTCCAGCTTCTGGAGTGCGAGCCTTGAAGCAGCGAGGAGCAGCTGCACGTTCTGCCACTTCACGGTGCCGGGCGATCGCGATCGACTTTCCATCTCGCTCCTCTCGAGCAGTGCAATGGGCTCTCCCTCTCGATGCGTACGCCTCAACGCGCGGCAGAAACAAGCCGCGGAAAACCCAAGCCCTCTCTGATTGCATGCCGTGTGGCTGCTGGATCCCTGAGAGGCAGACTGCGTCCGATCCTCTTCCGCTTGCAGTCGATCAGGGATGGATATCTCTACCTACGCGAGGAGTGACGCTGAAAAATTGTGTGTCGCTCGATCGACCGTACGCTGATCGCATGCGAAACCCCAACTCATCCTTAGCCAAGGCAGTCTTGAATGCATTCGCGCCAGGCGCCTGGATCTTCTTCGTGCTTGGGTTGATTGCTTGTGACCGGACAAATTCGCATCCTGTTGTCGAGGGCCTCGACGCTCGGCTGCAATCCGAGGAAGGCGATGATGACGACGCCGACGAGCATCATGGTTGCCACGGTCATCAATGTCACTGCCGGCCCGATGAACACGTCTGCGCCGGCCATTGCGTACAGGAATCGACTCTTAGCTGCGGCGAGTCCTGTCTGGTTTGTTCCACTCCCCCGCACGCGACAGCAAATTGCGAGCACAGCCGCTGCGGCTTCACCTGCAACGCCGGTTTCTACTTCTGCTCGGGCGAATGCGTCCGGCACGTCTGCAGCTTCAACCCCATCTGCAGAGGTCGCTGGTGCTGGGAGAACCCATTGCCTCAGGGAAATCCACTCGGGGCCCTGTGGGGCTCGTCGGCAGACGACGTCTGGGCGGTCGGGAGGGCTGGGACCATTCTGCACTGGAATGGCGGCGCGTGGAGCGAAAGTCCGAGCGGCACGGGAGACGACATATTGAGCATCTGGGGAAATCACTCTGCGGATGTCTGGGTTGGAAGTGAAACGGGTCCCCTCCACTGGGATGGGTTTTCCTGGATGAGGCGAACATCCACGCCGAACGAGCCGGTTTTCGCCATCTGGGGAGCCGACGCGGACCACCTCTGGATGGCAACTCGGGACAAGGTGCATCGCTGGGATGGCGCAACCTGGTCTGCTTTGCAGCTGCCCCTATGGAGCTCCGTCTCCGGGCTGTGGGGCTTCAGCGCGAGCGACGTCTGGGCAGTCGGTAGCAGCCAATCGCGCGCCTTGGCCCTGCACTGGGACGGAAACGCTTGGACACCATCGCAGCTTCCCCCTTCGATGGAATTTCTGCATCGGGTTTGGGGAAGCGGCCCGCGCGACGTTTGGGCCATCGGAGGGAGAAGCGTATTGCATTGGGACGGGATGGGCTGGAGCATTGTCGACACGCCGGCCACCTCGGCCCTCATGTCCATCTGGGGTTCTGCCGCCAACGACATCTGGATGATTGGACCGGGTTCCGGCGGTCCGCCATTCGCCATGCATTGGGATGGCGACCGCTGGACTCTATTTCAAACAGGCGCGAGGCACCCACTGATGGCGGTCTGGAGCAGCAATGCTCGCGATGCCTGGGCCGTCGGTGCGCTGGGGGAAATGGGACACTGGGACGGGACGGAGTGGTCCCGATACACAACCGGCGGCGGCCCGTTTGATTTGAACGGAATTTGGGTCAAAGAAGCCGACACGCTGGCTGTCGGCGACTTTGGGACAGCCGTCCGCTGGACCGGTCGAGAATGGACTTCGCTCGCGAATCCTCCGAGCTTCACCCTTCACAGCCTCTGGGGAAACGACATAAACAATCTCTGGGGCGCCGGTTTTCGCGTTGTACACTGGGACGGCAGCGAGTGGACTACCGTCGTATCCCGGAATTACGGTTTCCTCGGCATTTGGGGCAGCGCCGAGGAGGACATCTGGGCGGTAGGAACCTCCGGAATTGTGCACTGGGACGGCGTGAGTTGGAGGGACTCAACGCATCCTCCCGATTGGCTTCGGGCGGTGACTGGAACAGCAGCGAATGACGTCTGGGCAGTCGGCGACTCCGGCACAATCATGCGCTGGAACGGCGCGAGTTGGAGGCTCGTGCCGCAAGCGCCCTCTGGCAGATACCATGGGATTTGGGTTGGTACTCCGGATGACGTCTGGGTTGTCGGCCCCTGGGGCGTCGATGGCAGCGAGCTGGTGCACTGGAATGGAACGAGCTTGTCCTTCGAGCACACGACGTTGACGCGAATCCTCGAGGGCGTTTGGGGAAACGCGAGCGATGACGTCTGGGTAGTGGGCGCCAATGGCGTCCTGTTGCATTGGGGCGGCACGTCGTGGACTCGAGTGCCTGTCACAACGAATTGGCTCAAGGGCATTACGGGCGACCCATTTGGCGACATGTGGATTGTCGGGGAAGCCGGAACAGTTCTTCACTACCACTGACCGACGTAAGCGCATTCCCACAGCGCTGAGGGGTAATTCTGAAACAGCAGGGCTATAAAATGAGCCGTGATGGCTCGAAACTGAGCTGAGACGGCTCGAAAACGAGCCAGTATTTCGCGGCGCGTTGTTGATTTCGTTCGGCGCATTAGCCCGGCTGGTTCAACTCGCTACCAGCGTAAACAAAAAGCGTTTGAGGAATATGGACGCATCTGTTAGGCGCGCAACCATCGACTGACGTCTGCCTCTCGCCGCCGAAGTCGAGACTCGCGGCCCCGAGTCCACCCGTCAATCGCGCTGTGGAGGGGTCCATGACAAAGAAGAGAAACCTCCTGGGCGGCTTTGCGCTGCTCGTTGGAATCGCCTGCGGTGTCGGCATCGGCACGATGCATCTGGGGGACGATGAACACCGGCCCACCGTCATAACTGAGCATCGCGCGCTCGATGGGGGAGTGCCCACGAGCCACGTGGGGGAGGACTGCACCCTGTTTGGACGGTCTGCGTGCATCTCAGGCGTTTGTCTTCACGCCAAACCGGCACGCGATCGCGGGTACTTCTGCAGCATACGTTGTCGCAACCGACGTGACTGCCCAGTTGGGTGGCAGTGCCCACAAATTTACCCCGGGCCACAGGGACACTTCTGCGTTCCACCCTCAAATTGGGTAGCTGGCATTGCACGCTTGCCGGATGGTGGCATCCGATGAAGATTGCGCTTCTCCTGGCCCTGCTCTCTTCGTCGAGTGGAACGTCGACCGAGCGACCTCGTTACCTGCTCTTTGGGACAAAGTCTCTAGGTTGGATTGTCCTCGAAGCTCGAACCCGTCACGTCGACCGTCTTCATTTTCCAGCCCCCTTCGTGCCTGAGAATGTCGCGATTTCCTCTAACGGGGAAGACGTCGTATTCACCGCTGCCGATTCCGCAGCGAACAACGTTCTGCTCTTCCACTGGAATCTCAAGAGGAATACGCCGCCGCGAAGTATCGGCGACCAACGCGGTTATCACGCCGATCCCACCATCAGCGATGACGCCCGATGGGCGTACTTTGCACATAACCCGTTTGCCCGTGGACCACCCGGGGAGCACCAAGCCAAGGCATATGCCCAGCTGTATCGAGTGCAAATTGACGGCAGCGGGTTGGAAGCACTCACGGACGAACGCGGCTGTCACTTTGGCCCAACAAACGCAACCGCGAATCAGCTCATCTACTTATACACCACCTGCAATGGGGACAGAACGCTACGCCGTTTTCATTTCCCCAGCCGCACCTCCACAGACTTGAGCAAGACCGGCTTTATCGTCAATGAGCCGTCAACTTCACCGGGTTCCACTCGCGTGGTTTTTTCCTCGCCAAACGTGGATTCCGTTTCGATTGCAGAAATCGACCTCCAAACGACTCAGTTATCACGGGCCTTCCCAATCCACGGTGCATCTCTTCCCGTGCGACCTCAATACGGGGCGTCCCTCGAGGACATTTTTTATCAATCCCACGCAACCGTCTGGCGGCGCCACAAGAATGTGTCCGAACGCATCGCTGCCTTTACAGGTGAACCATGAAGCGCGAAATGCAATTCGTCGTGTTGCTGATGGTGGGACTCGCGTCGCTTGAAGCGAATGCTCAATTTTGTCCGGGCGCGCCAGGCCCACCTTGTAAAGGCGCTTGCGGCTGTGGTCCCGCGGGTGGCGGTCCTGACCCCGCTCCCGGTGGGGGGGACCCGGGTCCATTTGACGATCCCGGCCCTACTCCTTTTGGCGATCCTGTCCATGTTGCCGGCAATGCGCTTAACCGCTACACGGACGTAGAGCTGCTCGGAACTTTCGGTTTCAAATTTCTGCGCCAGTATGTAAATGACACTCAATTTTGGAGAGCCGACCTTTCCCTTGCAGGCCAGACTTACAACACATTTGTTCCGAGGCCATTCGGTGCTTCTCAAAACCAGGTAGACAGTCTGTTTTGGTCGCACAACCTATTCACCTATGTCTTCGATGATTTTGGGGCACCACGTCGATGGTGGCTGAGAAACTTCGATGGCAATACTTACAGCTTCAACCCCTGCGCCGACCTTAGTCAGCCGTGCTGGGCAAGGCCTTATGACGGCAGCAATGACCGCATGCGGCTGTTTTGGTCCGGTGGCGCAAGCGGCTACTTCGTCGTCTACCATAGCAGTGGAGAGAAATTCGTCTACGACGCGCGCTGGGAACCCTCTGCCGGAACAGGCGTCAAGCATTACTTCCTTCGAAGTGTACAAAGTCCACAATACAGCGCGTCCGGCGGTCCAGCGGCGACCCATTTGACTTTGACATATGCGGACCCGCCTGGGTTGACTTGCCACGGGCGGGGACCAGGCTCGAGCCTCGGAACTCCCTACATCAGTTCCGTCACAACTGCTGACGGCACCGTGGCCTCGTTGTACTACAAGAGTGTCGGGAGCACGCCCGGCATCCAAGGGATTGGCCCGGAATGCGTCCTGGACAAAGTTACCATCCAGGATAATGCAGACGGCGGCCAGCGAACCCTGGTGCAATACTCGTACGTGCTCGATGGTGGCCAAGAATGGGCCGGCCTTCTGCGCTCCGCAACCCAGCCCGAGTACACCCCTCCGCGTGTCCTCAACTACGAATACCTGGACGGCGGCAGCAATGCCTTCATTGCGTCGCAAGCGGGCTATGTACAAACCTATCAGCTAATTCCGACCCTCGGCGGCAACAAAGTAACCGTAGCCACGGGCACTACCCAGGACCTTCGACTGGGCTATCAACCTTCCTCGGGGCAAATCACGTCCTGCAGTCAAACCGGCCCATCTGCTACCACCACCGTCGACGCCTTTGCCCGCCCCGGCGACGGCGTGCCCGGAAGCAGCCTTTCGTCGACTCGGGTGATTGACGGGCTCGAGGCGGCATGGGCCTATTCCGGCGCGCGAGTCTGGAGGATTACCGACAACTGTGATGGCGGAGCGTGCAACGGCATGTCGCAAGGCACGATGCAATGGGAATATAACTGCGACTCAGTAGCCTCCTATCCAAGCTTCAGCTCCTTGCAGGCTGTCAAAGACAAGCGCGACAATTGGCGTTTCTACGGTTATCAGCGGCCGGACGCGGGAATTGTCGCGCCCGCTGATTTGGCTGCCGGCATGTACTTAATGCCAGAGGAACAAGTCGAAAAGCTTGGTACCACTGACCTAAATGGCTCAAATCCGCTTCAGACCAAAACGTTTGGGTACACCTACGGCAGCGTGGGCCAAACCCCCAGGGCATACGAGCAACTTCGCGAATTGACAGAGCGAGACTCTGTCGCAGCTCCGAGTGGAACGCCCAACGCAAAGGCCCGCACGAGAAACGTATATGATCCAGTTACCAATCGCCTGAAGGCTACCATCAACTCGGGTTGGACCCAGCGCTTTGATACAACGACGCAGACTTGGCTAACAGAACAGAGATTCTACGGTACCTTCTACTTCACCACTCGCGTCTGCACGGGGGAGAGCACGCCTGATCCGCTCGGACGCACCCTGGAAGTGCACGGGCCTTGCTGGGTGACTAATGAAAGCGCAGCGGATTGTCCAGCGGGTATCGCTGCACCGGTAACACAGTACTTCTTCTGGCTGAGCACAGAGACTTCAAATCGCCGCAATCGTCTGCAGAAGGAGTCGCGATTCCCGAACAATGGCGGCCCGGCGAACTGTTCAGGCTTTGCTCACCTAGATACGATGTACAACCAATATGACGTTCGAGGTAACCCGACCGAGGTTATCGATGCGAATGGTGTTTCAACCATATACACGTACGAAGGCGAGTCCCTGCGGAGCACCACAACTTCCGGACTCACTACAAACTTCACCTATGACAACGGAGAATTAACGGCTATCCAATATCCTCAAGGTAATTACGAAGTGTTTTGTTATAGAACTGGGACGGCAGGACCAGCCTGCTCGGGAGGCAGCTGGACGCCGTTGCTGCAGTGGAAAGCCAAGGCCGACAGCGCGGATGGCTCGAACTACTCGGAGAAGGTCGTTTATGCATATTGGCCGAACGGCACCATCCAAAGTGAGACGTACATAACCTCTTCAGGCGAGGTTCGCCGCGTGCGCAAGTATGCTGTTGATGCCCACCGCCGACCGACGTTCGAACAATGGGGTGATGGAAGTGGCGCGTTCAGCGCGACCCGAGGATTCGACGGGAGCGATAACCTATCCCGCATTGGGTTGCCAGCGAACGTTGCCCCTTCCTGGTGCATCGATCCGGGGAACGGTCAGCCATCCACGAAGTGTTCGCAGATGACCTATGACCGTGCCAATCGGCTTGCCATTGTCGACGAGTACCCCACGTCTAGCTCCAATCCAGGCATCAGGACCTGTATCGACCATGATGCGCATGGAAACGTCGCCAAGGTCAGCCCCGGGTGCCAGACCGCACAACCGTGCGCTGGCCTCGACGGAGGCGTGTCTTCATGTACGACGGCAGCGAGCGGCTACAAATACGATGATTTCGGCAACCTAATCCAAGCGACTCTCCCGTGGCTCGACGACGGCACTGGGGCCGTAGGCACCATCAATTATGAATACGATGCGCGCGGAAACCTACTGACGAAACAAACACCCGCAATGGGTCCGAATCGGGAGTGGCTCGCGTATACCTACGACATGCTTGCTCGCAATCTTTCTGCAACACACTATTGGGCGCTACCCGTTCCCGGCAGTGAGAATCTGTATCAGCTTGCGCATGATTCTTCGCAAAATATCAACAACAGCTGCGTCGACCCGAATGTTCCAGCAAACACCCAAGGACGTCTACTGCTACGGACGGATTCTTTTGGCCAAACCTGGTACCGCTACGACGCTCTGGGGCGAGTAACACGAGAAATTCGACTGCGTACTGGAGCCTGCGATGGAACAATAACAAACAATCCACATACTGTATATACATACACCGACAATGGACATTTGGCCTCTATAACCCATCCACACGGTCGAGTCGTGACGTATGTCTACGGTGCCGGTGCCAACAGCGACCGAGTCCAAGAGGTCGATATCGCCATCGCAAACGGCGGCAGTTCCTGGACTACTGTGCCCGCCATCACCGCAGTCGTTTGGGAACCATACGAAGGGCTGCGTGGGTATCAGATCAACAGCTCGGGCAACACTGGCGCTGTGGAGTACTTCTTGGGCGACAATGCAGCATCCCCAGGCTGTCCGGCAGCACCGCCCGCGTCCAATGACCACACAGGTCGCTTGCGGGCCGTGCGCGTTTCAACGGGACCATTCATACCTGGGGTGTCCTCTGGCGACATCTACAAGCGAACGTACACCTGGCAAGCCGATCAGGTAGCACAAATCGACACGTGCCTGTTGGCGAGTGCAACGCCTCTCACGGAGACATATAGCTATGATCAACTCGCGCGTCTACTGACCGCGGCGGGAACACTAGGTAGCTCCTTTGCCTCTCGTACTTATTCCTATGACGCGCGGAGCAATCGAAGCGGACAAATGGTGGAAGGTTGTCCTTGGACCTTGACATATGGTACCACGACTCATCCTGATCAATTGACTACGAGCAGTTCAGGATGCCCCGGTGCAATTTTAAAACACGACTACACCTTTGATTCGGACGGACGTGTGGCCGTAAAGAATTGGCCGCTCGATTCGTCCGGTTCACCGGCATACACACTAGCGTTTCAGTCTGGACCGTCCGACAGTGGAGCCACTGATAGCGTGTTCAAGTCTGTCCTGGTTAACGGCGCCGCATATAATTACTTCTATGACGCTTTCGGTCGTCGACGATTTAAATCATATCCGCCTGATGGTGCAAACGACGAGTACTTTCATGGCATGCGCAGTGAATTGATATCTGATCGGGGCGTAGATTCCCTCGCGACGGCGGTGGCAGGCTACCCGGAGGACGACTACGTCTGGTTGGATGGGCGCCCCGTAGCAATCCTCCGTGGGAAGCTCGATGCCACCTGGGCCCGACTGCCCGATTCGACAACGGACTGCATGCGCAATGATGAGCCCGCTGTCTGTGGCCTTTATTTCATAATATCCGACCACTTGAGTAAGCCTACCCTATTGCTGGATTCCTCGCAGAAGATCGCCGGCGTGCTCGATTATGAGCCATTCGGATATGCGAATCGAGTAGCGCTCGATCGTGAGACGCCTCATCCCTATCCAAACAACGATAGTCGCAACATCGCCGATTTCACCCAGCCGGTCGGTGGTCCATTGCTGTCATTGAAAATGAGAGTTCTGCTTCACATGGTCGACGTGGAGGATGGTCCTGGAGACTACGCGATGCTAAAGGATGGCGATCCGCCCCAATCCGCCCTCACTCCACCGATTGGTGGCTACCACCGCGGCCAAATGTGGACGCCTTGGGTGCAGCCGCAGGCCGGACACATTATCGTGCCCTTCATTTCGGACGGTCAGAACTGTTGTCCAGATGGAATGGGCGGCCTAATATGCGTCCCTAACCTGTGTCCAAGCTACCCGAATTACCCGTACCAGGGTATCGTTATGGAAGGCTACGAGTATCAACGATATCAAACCGGGGCGGCAATCTTCGGTATTCCTCTGCGCTTCCCGGGGCAGTATTTCGATGCAGAGACCGATCTGTTTGAAAACTGGAACCGCTACTACGATGCGAGCATCGGACGCTACCTGCAGACCGAGCCCGTGCTTCAGGACCCAAGGTTTGTGACGGACCAGGCCCGGCAGGGTCGTAGTACACTCAGCTACGCCTACGCGTTGAACAACCCGCTCCTGTTTGGCGATTCGACTGGGCTGGCTCCGAACGATAAATGGAGTTGCGAGAGACTCAAGAAGTACATAGACGACCTGACCAAGGAAATAAACAAGCGATGGGAAGAGCTAAAAGAAAATCGACTTAAGCTTCCGATCTGTAAACCTGGCGCCCCTCTTAGGGAAGATCAGCTGGGGCACCTAGCGATAATCCTCAAGCTTCACTTTCAGCGCAATGCAGCTATGATACTGTACGATGCAAAGGGTTGTGGTGGACCGCCAGGGTCGCCCCGGGTCTTCCCTTTCCGGGTTCCTGGTGAGGGTCCGGTGATATTTGGCTTCGGGATTCCCGCCGGTTTCGTCCCGGTTCCCGTTCCATGACGTTAGTTTCTCGGGAGCGCATCATCTTTTTGCCATCGCTATGGTAATCAATAATCGCATGAATGAGCTGCTGCGGAGGGCCGTTGAGGCAGGCTCACTGGAGGACTTGGTCGCCGCGGTGCGAGGCGGCGCCAATGTCAATGCGCGCGATGAAGGCGGTGAGACTGCGCTCACCAAAGCGACGGCGATCAACCAAGGTCCTGAACGTGCGCTGGCGTGCGTTAGGTGCCTATTGAGAATGGGCGCTCGAGTGTCCGAAGAGAAACCCGACGGGGGCTTGGGTACATCGGTTCATCAAGCTGCTGCGAATGGCTATAAGGAAGCGTTGAAAGAACTCCTTGCAGCAGATGGAAAGGTTGCACTGGAAGTCTTCGACGACATGGGCCGAACCCCTCTTATCTGCGCCGTGGAGGGCGGGCATGTCGAGGAGGCGTGCCTACTCCTCGACGCGGGTTCAGACGTCGATGCTAATGATGTTGAGATGGTTGGAAATACTGCTTTGTCGACCGCAGTGCAAGAGCGAAACCTCGCGATGGTGGAATTGTTGCTTAAGCATGGCGCAGACCCGACCGTTCCAGGATGGATGCAGCTCTCTGCCTTAGACCGTGCTCGTGATTGGACTGCGGATGGGACCGCTCCAGAACTACGTCGAATTTTCGATCTTCTAGATGAGGAAGCGAAGCGCCGGAAGCTCCAGAGATGAGCCTGTTGAACAACTCGCTTCTTCGAGTGGCGATGAACCCGAAGGTCTTTCAGTGAACTTGGGCGGATGCATCACCGGGTCGCCCTGATGCACTTCTGATGCATTTTGGGCGCTCGTAATGCTCGCCCTGCTCGTCTTGCTCGTCCTGCTCGCAACGAAATCGCTAAGTTGGCGAGGTTCCTAAGTCGATCAGCGCCTTGCCAAGGCGAGGGTCGAGGGTTCAAATCCCTTTTCCCGCTCAACAAGCGCCCGGAGTGCCCACGTTTTCGGGCTCGGGCGCTTTCAAGTTCGAGTGCATCAGGCTTGGTGATTGACTGGCTGATGCATTTCGTCCGGCGTTGAGTCCTCTCTCGGAGAATGTCGCGTTCCAAGTTACAACACCGCTTCACCGGAGGAGGTTCATGCGCCGCAGGTCCATCTGCCTTGTCGATGATGATCCCGACGAGATCAGGCGCTTCAAAACAGCGCTTGGCTCTCGATTCACCATTGGAGCGGGCCAGTCGTCAGCAGGCCATTGAAGACCTTGCCGCGCAGGGCGGCAAGAGACCGGCGCTGTTCCTGCGGGACATGTACTATCCAGAAGGCGCGCCACTCACGCCGGAGCAGCGAAAGCGACTGCACGAAGAGCGAAGAACTTTGCTGAAGGCGCAGTCTCGGTTCCGAGAGTTCCTTGCGGAGCTAGGACAAACTGCTGGAGGGGGCTTCGCACTGGCGCGCAACCTTCGAAGGGCGTCGCGCGTTCCGTTCGCGTTCTTCAGTCGGAAGGGAACGCTCGAAGACGCGATCGACGGGTACGAGCAGGGCGCGGTGGCGGTCATCAAGAAGCCCGATCCCAGTCCGTCGGGCGAGGCTGCCGACCTTGACTACGAGTACGACCGAACTGCAAGGGAAGCCGCCAATCTTACGGCGGGACACATCGAGCGAGCCATTCAGCGAACGTCATGGCGGCGGAGACACGCATCGTGGATTGCCGGAATGTTTGGTTTTCTTATTGGCGTAGCTTCGTCGGAGGCAGCGACACTTCTGCACAAATTGATTGGCAGGTTGTGGCGCTGACGGCGACATTGCGCAGAGGATAGCGACAGCAAGTTGCCACGATGCACCCGACACTTGTCGTGGCTACACCCGCTCCTGCGAATCGCGTCAAGAGCAGATCGCACTCACGCTATGGAGCCGCATACTCAAACACCCAGGCTAGGTTCAGGCCCAATTCGCGATGGCTGGAAACGGAAGGCCAGCCGTGCTCTGTTGTCCCTCGATAGCTCCGCTCTCCCGTTGAGCCCCAGTGGCGCAATAGGTGGTGTTCCTGCGCGTCCCAGGCCGACAGCCGCAGAGCGCCTTCAGGGGTAATGTGCTGAATCTCCGGAATTCCGAGTTGCTGAACAACGTCGGTGAGCATGGTTCGAACAACCGCCTTGCGCTCCTCTCCTGACGAAGCCAACCCATCGATGTTGATCATGTGCCTGCTCGGCCGCAGCTTCCCTAACGGTTTCGTTGTTAAATCTTCGATTCCCCACCCGGCGCGGATAATTTTGATCTTCTCGCCCGTGCTCTCGGGAATAAGCAGGTTCCCCATCATTAGGCCGTCACCGCCGACAAGGCAGTGCTGCTGAGCGTGATCGACGAGGTCCGTCAAAATATCGTGTCCAATCCCTATCAGACGAGCAAGCCCTGTTTCAGCAAACCCGTGGGGAGCTGCTTCTCGGGGAATACGAACGTTATCAGATCCGAATCCACTACCATCCGCATGGAATTCATCGTATCGCCAAGTCGGTGGCTCATCTCCCGCTCCCTTAAAGTCGCTCACGATAATTCGGCGCCATCCGATGCTAGGGCGATGTCCAGCACTAGCGCTTCGGCCCAAGTACTGCCGCTTGCGATTATTCAGCCAATCAAAGAAGTCACCTTCCGACGCGCTCGTGATTTTCATTTCGCCTGGCTGAGCCGGCGCAAGTGCCATCACTAGGAAAAGCTGCCCTGAGCTACTGAGTCCTTTGACACCGTCGTCGTAGACCTCTTGAACCCGATCCACGCGCGCTTCGGCTTCCCGGAACCAATTCCGGTAAGCCTCTGCAACCTCTGATTCCGACATGTATCGATTTCGGGGGCCATCCCGGCGGGGATAGCGCAGGTCCTCATTAACCAAGACAGCATGCGGCGCCCGCGTGCTTTTAGGGACCGCTATTAAATAGTAACCAACGGCGGGCTTCAACGGTTCATCAATGGCCTTGATTTCTACCTTCGGCAAAGGGCCCGTGTTGTCAGCGATGATGGCCTTCATCCGGACCGTCTCCTGTCCAAGTCTAACTGCGTTCAAACCGACAGCTACATCATTGTGATCCTGAATACCGATAATTATCAGGCCGCCCTGAGTGTTTGCCATTGCAGCCACGTCCACTGCGAGGTCCCGTGCATCGCTCTTCGTCTTGCCGTACAGCGACTGTTTGAATTCTAGGTCCTCGCGCTCACGAATCCTGGCACCTACCAGCTTTTTGAGGTGCTCAACGGTGAGCTGGTCAAGCTGTGGAACATCGAAGAGAGTTTCAAGCCTTGGGAATCGAGCAGTGATCATGAATGGGCACGGGCCACTTTGGCGACTTGGCTAGAGCTGATCTTCGAAATGCAAATGTCAGACAACTTGTCCTCTGACTACGATAGCCCTTTTGAAGATGGCCACCGAAGTGCCCCTCACCTGATTTTGAGCGTGTAACAGATGGGAATCAGGTCCGCCGGCTCAATCTTCCATGGCGGTCCCTTTATGTAGACCGTACCGCCACGCGCGTAGGTCTGGCCTTCAGATTCGATAACTTCGATCCCCTGCAGAAGGAAGAGGGCCATACGGTTTTTATTAGTACGGTTGAACTCGACCTCGCCGCGTGTAACCTGAATAGCTTCGCCGGCCGAGCTGGTCCCCTTGACCTCCACGTAGAGGATCTCGTCTCCTCTCGTGCACTTTAAATCGAAGGGATTGCCGCGGGACGTGTCCTCGACTGAATCGAACTCCTTGGAGAAAGTGAGCCGTGCCATGGACATCGAGAGTTCCTCTACTGCTCGGGTACCTCGGACTTTGACGCGCTCTTTGCTGCACCGCGATATTGCAAAAACTGGGCTGCCGCCCTTCGCGAAGCCCCGGCGGGCGGCTGGATGCGATGGAAAAAAGGGCGCCAAGGATTGCCCCTGCCAAGTGGGACTTAAGAACTGCGGTGCTTGCGATATATGTCAGTTCCTGAGCGACACTTATCTGCTTCCTATCATTTTGGAGGATGACGTCGATTGCGACGGAAAACCGGCAATCGCGTGTGCCGATTCGATTGAGTCCAAGAAAACCGGTAAGATCAGATACAAGCGTGTCCGGCTACTCCGCTTCGCCTGCCAGGACGCAAGCATGAAGTCTGTTTTGGTGGAGGCGCTGCTTCATGAGGCTGTTCACATCTGTGCGGAAAAGACTGGCAAGCGAATCGGCGATGGACCACAAGAATGCAGTACAGACTCCATCACAAGGAAATGCCTACAAAACTAGAGCAGGTGCGGTTGCATTATTGACCTCTATCATAGCTTGCGCGACCGCTCAAGTGACGAAAAAGAAAGATGCCGAGGCCAATCTGCCAGGCGGCCAATGCAGATATGTCGTGTACCTGCTTAATGACAAATGTCTCGTTAAGGGCGACGTCTTCGGCCGCGAGGCTGCTATAGATGAAGATTCCGGAGAGCCTGTCTTCAAAGTGCAGGAGGGACTCATTCGAATGGAACTAAAATGCGACGATCACGGGGAAGTCTGCGGAGCAAAAGTGACCTGTCGCTGCGACATCAATTCTCGCTTCCTCAGCGAAGCCGAGAATTGAGGGGTCTATTAGCACTACTGCGTTAATTCTGGTGACGTGGTCTTGAAACCTGATGTTGACGGCGAGAGCGCGACTTCCGGTGACGATGACACAGCGGGCATCGAGGAAGCCATCGCTGGATGATGCGGGCAATCGCCAG
>Ga0207684_10000752_pt1 | contig 37804 bp, 39 predicted proteins | sample KBSK5501metaG_FD_184342 | JGI IMG/M metagenome (GOLD analysis project Ga0207684, IMG submission 184342) | Corn, switchgrass and miscanthus rhizosphere microbial communities from Kellogg Biological Station, Michigan, USA - KBS K5-50-1 metaG... | ecosystem: Host-associated > Plants > Roots >... | reverse complement strand
CTTCGATCTCATCCTTTTCCATAGACGGCATCCTCCCTTTAACAGCCCAAGCGGGCTGCAATCTCGGGCGAGAGGATACCATAACGCAAGTACGTCTGTCAATCAAATAAACAACATACGTACTTAAATTGTCCAAACTCCAGCCACCTCGTCAGAGGTGGGTCATTGATGTTACAGCCTACTCTCGCGCAAACTGTGGCCCTCTCGGCGTAGTGATGGGCTCTGGGGTGTAGGCTCCAGCATCAGCGACCCACCTCTGACGAGGTGGTATGCGCGAAAGCCCGGCTTGCGACGGCTGAAGATTTGATGGACATTAGTACCCGCGACTATGACGCTTACGATTGCCAATAGGAAGAGCCTCGCATCGATGGTCTTACTTTTATGGTTTATCGTTGTTGCGGCCGCCATTTTCAGAGGTACCTCTCAAGCTGCGTCGCCAATCGTCGACACTTGCATAGCCTGTCACAGCCGCGATCAAGTCGTGAGTCTTTATCAAATAAGCACACACGGAAAGCTGAGCATCGGTTGCGAGGGCTGTCACGGCGGCGATTCATCCCAAACGGAAAAGAGCAAAGCACACGCCGGTTATTTCATTGCTAGACCGGATACGAGCGCGACTCTCGAGATGTGCGGCAAGTGTCACGGTCAGCCGCTCGAGTTCTTCAAGACCAGCCGTCACGTCGCTGCTCGCCCAAACGCGGCAAGGCTCGATTGTGTTGAATGTCACGGCGTACACGCGATCGGCGCGGCTTCGGAGTCGTTCCGCTGGCCGCAGTTTTGCGCGAGCTGCCACGGCCTGGAGTATCTTCCACAATTGCCGAAGCCCTTCCAGGAAATGCTCGCAATGATAGACGAGCTGAATGATGGAATGCATCGGCTCGAATCGAAATCGCGCGTTGAGCCTGAGTTGATTCAACGTCGAAAAGAGATTCGACACATGATCTCCGAGCTTGTGCATCGCACCGATTCTAAGAGCGGCGTCGAGCGAATCCCGCATATCCTGGAATTGGAAAGTAGCTTGAAGCGAAAGATCACAGCGGACCGTAATCGATAGCGGACACAACCGTCGCATTACTTCGGACACATTTTGGATATCTCTTGGCGAATCCAGCGGACTTGGCAAAGCCCGGCGTTAGAGTTCAATTGGGGTTGCCTGGGCCACGGCATTCGGCTGCTGCTTCCAGACGTCCGAGGTGTCAATATACAGCTCGATCGAGTTTCCATCGGGATCGTTGAAGTAGATGGATTTGCTCACCTCGTGATCGTACGCCACGACCTCGAGCCCCGCCCCTTCGAGCTTCAACTTCGCGTCGCGGAGTTCATCGATGTTGGTGCCGATCTTGAAGGCGACGTGAAAGAGTCCCGGGGAATTCGCGGGTGCGTCGAGCGCGTCGTCGCCGACCGCCGTCACTGCAAAGTCGTGATGGTTGCCCAGCGTAAAGAAGGTCATCGAGAGCGCAGGCAATCGCGCGGCAATCGGGATTCCGAGAAGCCCACTGTAGAACTCTTCGGCGCGTTGTTGGTTGCGCACCTTGATGACGACATGGCCGAGTGACTGGATTTTCATGTGTTCTCCTTTGGCGTGCAACGGAATCGCCGCGACTGCCAAGTTATCACAAATCGATCCTCGCCGCCCAACGTCAGAGTTGACGCGAATTCAATCAAGCGTCGCCGGATGAATCAAGTTGCGAAACACGCTCCCGCCGCTTATTGCTTTTTCGCGAGAGCGACGAGGCGTTGCTTGCTAAGCTTCGCCACGACTCCGGCGTTACGGTCGGCAACCTCGCTGATGCTGAGCTGCACGGAGGTCCCCAGGACCTGCGCGATTTCCGATGGCGTCAGGCCATAATCCTGTTCCAGCCACTGTGACATTCCGCTAATGGCAAAGCGTAGCGCGTCTTCAAGCGAGCCGCCGAGGCCGACTGTCATGATCTGCGATTCTGATTCCACACGCGGAGCGCTAAATCGCTTGTTGTGGATCAGATCTACGGTGAATTCAACTTCCATCGAAGTCTCCAGTGCATTGCCGTTCAGTTCGCCATCGCCTTGGGCAGCATGCCCGTCACCAACAAAGAGCAACGCGCCCGGCCGGTTCACCGGCAAGTAGACCGTGACGCCCTCGACAATTTCATTGAAGTCCATGTTGCCGCCAAAGCCGCCCGAATCACCCGTGGGCACCGAGCCTCGGCCCGGTGCTGTAGCAACGCACCCGAGCATGGGACGAAGCGGCACAGTGAAGCTCTTAAGGTGATCGCCTGGGCGCTCGCTGGTCGCAACCATGCGCTCTCGATCGAGATGCCAGCGAACATCATTTCCGGCGTCCTTGAGTTTCACGGCCATGTTGCTGTCAACGGCGCGGTCAACGATTGCGTCATCGCTGATGGCGTAATCGCGATTCAGGCGAATGCGCGTGAAGCGTACGGCGAGCGTGTCGCCAGGCCAGGCGGTTTCAATGTAGAACGGCCCGGTTTCAGGATTGCCGCCGAGCGATCTCCTTATGCCCTGTCCGTCCACGCCGCCGGCATCAACCGTGGTTGTGTGAACCGTGTCGCCGGGCCAGATGCGCAGCACCGGCGGCGGTGATGCGGAGAATTCCCGGTAGAAAATTGTCGGCCTGAACTCGTGACGTTGAGGCGGCCCACTGCGAGGCGCAGGCATGCGGGTGGCCGTAATCGGGTTGTCCCACACGTCCTTCGGATCGCTGGTGATTGTCTCAACGAATTTGCCTGAAATCGTGCCTCCGCTTATGGTGCCGGTGCATTCGATCGTGCTGAACCCATCACGAGCTATGAAGTGTAGAGCATTGCCTTGCAGTGTGCCCTCGAGCTTTTTGCCTGAAGCGAATGCGCCCGTCACTTTTCCATTTTCGAGCTTGAGCGTGACCCTGTGAAATTGCGTGTTGCCGAACACTTCTCGAGTGATGAGCCATACACCGCTGATCGGATCAGTTGACTGTGCCGGACCCAGTTTCGCAAGACCGATACAAACCAAGACTGCCAAGCCAATGCTCGCGGCTTTTCTCATAGAACCTCCATGCCCCAAGCTCGAAGCAGCTTGCGGCCTTTTCTTTCTGATTCGATGCAGCGCTTACGATACGATCAGCGGGCCCCGCGCCGAAACACAGATTCATTTTCACACTACTGCTCGGGCTCCGCTGGATCGAGAGTCAGGCGACGTCGAGCGAGATAGTATTCCTTCGATCGTACTCGTTCAACCTCTTCAACACAGACATCTGTAGATTCTTTCGCTAGCTGCTGCCGATGGCTCGGAGGTGCAAAGAGTTCATTCAGTTCTGGAATTAGGTCTGGGCCGTTCGCCATTCTTCAATCCTTCTGGTGAGTCGTTCCTGGTCTTGCCATACGCTTTGATCAACCCATAGGCAAGAATTGCGATCAGCGATACGGAGAGTAAAGCCATGAGTATCAGTGCCCACGCCCACTCTGGATCTAGGAGGCCATGAATTAGGGCCATAAATAATCCTTCCGTCTACCGCTCGACCAACCTAATCAGCATCACCGTGGTTTAACGATAGCGTCAGAGGACGCGCCGTAGTATTGCAATGATGGAGAACAATTGGCTCGCTCGCTCCGCTGTACTCCGGAGTTGGACGTGGGATGGAGGACATCGAAGATCGCGGATGTTTTCACGCATACATTAAGCGACCTTTCGGCTCTGGTATGGCTCGGCCCAACTCTGTTGCTGTTTCAATCCACTCCTGAATAATTACATCGACATTGGCAAGAGCCTCAACATGGGACGAACCATCCGCGGCGCAACCGGGCAGCTCGGGCACTTCGGCGATAAACGCTTCGTCTTCGTCGCTCCAGTAAATGACTATTTCGTACTTGTAATTATTATTCATCGCTCTCACCTGCCATTCTATAGCGAACGATTACTTGTCGGACTTGCTTCACCTGGTATGGTTTGGCTTTCGCGCCTCTTGGTTGAAGATTGAGAATCTCAAGGATACCTTCTTTCGCGAGAAGATATGATGGCTGCCGCGAATTCGTTCATCAAAACTCAAGTGTCTAAGCAGCGCACATAAATCCGCGAAAGAGACATTTGCGTCGGATGCACCTCGTAAAACATGAAGCAGAGTGCTCTCGGGCTTACCCACGCCCGCAACCTTATCATATCGATCTGCCAGTACTCCACGGCGGTCGAACGCAACGTTAACCTTCGAGGCGCAACGACATTTGATGATCAATGAAGCGTCGGAGCTGCCGCCTTCCAATGCAACCGGTAGTTCGCCCGCATATCAACGACGGTCTACTGTACCATCGTCGTTAACAAGGAAGACCTTGATGCCGAAGCTCTCAAGAGTTGAACGTACAGGATCGAGGTAGTAGCGAAACCACTTGGTGTTCGGCACAGCAAGGGCTGCATCTTCGTTCTCCTTCCGCGATGCATGGAACTGGAGCGCAGTGAAGACTCCCTTGGACACACGATCAAAGACTTGAGTTTGCGTGTAAGGCTGCCCGAATCGATTGCTACTTTCGACGGAACTTGTACCGCCTTTCGCCTCGATCTTGAGGATTCGACGGCTCTGTGAATCGCGCGCGACAATGTCGACACCTTCTCGGTTGTTTTGCATCGCTTGAGGATGCCGTAGCCGGATGATTCCAAGTGCGAGCAAAGCAAATTCACGACTGCGTTTTAATCAAGCATGCTTCCTCCGAAATCTTGACTGCCAAGACCGCGTGTAGCAGCGGCCGAACGCTCCGCGTGACCGGGCCGCCACCGAACCTCGAAATAATGTTAAGAGACGCGCTTCGGTGGTTCTGGTCGACCCTTGTTAGACACCGGGGCTTACGCCAAATCGTTTTTGTAACTCACCAAAATTGAAGAGTCTTAGTTCAATCGGAATAGTGGCGCCCTTTACCGCGTTATAAAAATGTTTTCTGATCATATCGTATGACTCCTCTTCGAGGTCGCGGCTTACAATTGCTACAAGTAGCCTTATGTTTGAGGGTAGGCCCGTTTCGGCAATCTTGGTGGCGAGTAACGAAATACCAGCCAACGTGTTCTGAAGGTTTTTTCGAAGAGTTGCTTCCGAGATAAACTTGACTTCTATTGCAATGAGTTTTCCATCTTCGTAAAGAAGACCATCTAACTCAGCTCGTCGGCCATGGTTCTCAAGCGCTACTTGTCGTCGAATTGCCGCGCCAAATTCGGCTTCGAGTTGGCGGAGAGCTAGGTCTTCAGCGAGGACTACATCGGCTCGAATACGGTTAACAGGTCGGTCTTTATGATCGATCTCTTCCGCGCTCGTGTGCTTATCCTCGATAGCTTTCGTAGTTGGAGCACTCAGCTCTGCAACTTCCTTTTCAAGCCGCTGACGTTGACCTTCCGGACTTAATGCCTGAAGAAAAGCGTCGTCGCTCTTGAAGTCACTGGGTGCATATAACTTTTTATGGTGCTTGCTTACTAGCCAACTGAATACTCCGAGTACAACGAAGGGGAAAATCACAATAAACCACACCAATGGCACGCGCTCTGATGCCTCAAGCTTCGTAGCAGACACGCCTAATACTAAACCCGCGATAGCATAGAGAAGCACGATAAACAAAGCGATTATGCCCAAGGGATTTCGTGCGAGGCTTTGGGCAGTTTTCCCGAACTCCACGAGTTGACTCATAGCTTCTCCACAAGTAGGTGTCTAGCGATCGCGTTCAGCCGGCGCGGGCAACAGCACTGGTGGAACGTTAAGAACTCGCTGCCCGCGCTCGGCTGGAACGTGTTGTTAGGCAGCATTTGCTCCATGGCATACTTTCAACTCCAATCATCCGAATCCGTGGATATATCAAGTTGAAGTATCTCTTCTTCTGAATCATTAAATTCGTTATTAGGATTAATGATGCGAACGGCTCCATATTTTTCCCATCCGAAACCGAACCTTCTAAGACCGTCCACCGACCGACCTGCTTTATCGCCTAAGCTTTCATAGAATCGATCTTGTGGAGGAGGTGGAGGATTCTGCATAAGGTGTTTTCCGTCATATACAGGCAGACCATACCAGCTATTCATGTCAGCCGAGATAATTGTGTTCTCGATTAAGCGATCATAGGTCATTATTTCAATCTGACGATTGTTCCGTAAAATCTGCCGCAGTTGCCGTTTGTTACCTTCGGTAAGAGAATCTCTCCTTCCAATAACAACTACTCCGATGGGATCAAGAATGTCCGTTAAAAAAGTTCGCGCATACGCTAGATTATTTGCAATCCATGATTGCCAATCTGTGACTTGCCGAATCGCGTGCGTTAAATATCGAGACGGGTCGCCACTTTTGGTAAATAGAGGCATGTTAGGTGGCTCAATTTCTATTAAGACCCAATAACGCCCTGAAGTCTTATCGTAATAAGTTACGAAATCTGTCTCGTAGGTCGCTCCAAGGCAAACTTTGGAGTAGATTCCCTTTGGGTGATGCACTTCAATGGAGTTATAAAAGAGAAAGAGATTCTGTTTAAGAAACTCATGCAATTCTGCTTCTTTGCAATTTGAATTGCAGATTCCCCGGAAAGTTTCAGATACCTGCCTAATTTTGGCTTCATTAGTTTGCACAGTAATACCTTACTCTTCTGCCTTACAAATCACTCTTCCTAGCCTATGCGTTTGCTGCCTAACTCTTGTTTATGAGGACCCGGATAAACCTGCCAAGCTCGCTCTCTTCGTATAAAACCGAAACGCTCGATTGAATCAAAGCAGCTATCTTACCATCGGTTACCTTTACCAGGTCGGCGCGTTGGAAGTTTATCCGGATCCGCATAAACCTCATGCCGCTTTGATCTCACCGATCTTAGTCAACACACTCTGAGGTCTCCGCTACTATAAGCCCGGGGCCGGACAGTCGCAATGCGAAGACAAAGCTCGCGGATCACGGAATGCTCGAACGAGATCCAGCGAATGTCCCCACTCCGCTCACCGCGTGCGCTTCAGGTTTTCGCGCTTTAACAAGAACAGAAAGTTTGAGAAGCGGGAAAACCACCACGGCAGAGATTATGTGAAATCGCATTGTTCGTAGTCCGGCCTTCAGGCGGAAGTTTGTATCTAAAAATTCTCGCGAAAACGCCGGATACAAACTTCCGCCTGAAGGCCGGACTACGAACGTTGCGTTATATACAGCCTGCTGTCACCAGCACACTTGCGTCGATAGCCGCTGAAGAAGTACGCTTTCTGGCGCTTGAGCAGCTCAAAAACGCTCCATCAGTATTTCAACCTTAGCGATCGCTGAAGACTCAGCGGAAAGGAATCACCATGTGGACTCGCAAGTGTTTCGCCGATGATGAAAAAGCTATTCACTCCCCCATACCAACCGAATTCTTTTCTAACGAAGAGTTCATTCCGCCGCTGCAGACTCCTCAGCAAAAACAATGGGAAGCGCGCATCGAGGAAATGTCCACTCAGTGCGCGAAGAAACTCGGCCTCTCGCGCCGCCGCTTCCTTCAGACCACCGGAGGCATGGCCGTTGCCATGCTCGCTTACAACGAAGTCTTCGGTAAGACCTATGATGTCGATCCGATCGAAGCGCTCGACCCGGCCGCCTACGCCGAGAAGTGGCCGAAGACTGAATTCATCTTTGACAATCAAACTCATCACGTCGACGTTGAGAGCCGCTGGTTCGAAGCAAGCGACTTCGGAAAACAGGCCGCCGATTTCCTGCGTAACTTCCGCCCGAATGCCAACTCGACCGCCGAACGGCTCGCGCTGCTCAACGAGGCTCACTACATCAAAGAGATGTTCATGGACAGCGACACGATGATGGCGATCATCAGCGGAGTGCCAACCGCCGAATGGCGCGAAAACATTTTGCCGCCCGACAAGATGGTCAAGACTCGAAACGACATCAACACCATGGCCGGCGGCTCGCAGCGAATGCTGAGCCACGGATTGCTTCGTCCGAACATGGGCAAATCAGAGTTCGAAGAGATGGAACGCCAGGTCAAAACGCTCAAGATCAATTCGTGGAAAATGTATACCGGCTCGTTGATCGGCGACGGCCCCTTCTGGCTCGACGATGAGAAAGTCGCGTATCCGTTCTGGGAGCGAAGCCGCAAGCTCGGCGTGAAAACCGTCTGCGTTCACAAGGGACTTCCGCTCGGCTTGTTCAACGAGGAGCACTGTCATCCGAAAGACGTCGAGAAAGTCGCAAAGGATTTTCCCGACATCAACTTTGTGATTTATCACTCGGGGCTGAACCCAACACCCGCCGGCGGCGGGCGCCGCCGCGAAGGCGCCGCGGCCGGACCGCAGTACATACCGTGGTGCTCGGAATTGATCGACATCGTGAAGCGGGGCAACCTGCGGAATGTCTACTTCGAGGTCGGGAGCACGTGGAATGTTCTTTCAGGCGGATACGGCGGCGACGGGCAGCCCGCGATGCACTTCCTGGGTCAGGTGATGAATCTTCCGGGCGGCGAAGATCGAATAATCTGGGGCACCGATTCAATCTGGGGCGGCAGCCCTCAATCGCAGATCGAGCGCCTGCGCCGCTTCCAGATCAGCGATCAGGTCGCCGAGAAATTCGGCTACAAGAAACTCACGCCGGAAATCAAAGCCAAGATCTTCGGGTTGAACGCGGCTCGACTGTACAAAGTCGATGTCAACGCCAAACGCAAAGCAATTCAGGGCGACAAGATCGCCGAGATGAAACGCGAATACGACGAAGCGCCTCGCCCGAGCAACACGCAGTTTGGTTGGGTCTGGCGGACTCGCGGCCAGCGAGCATGAATGATTCATTGATGCATGGAGTTCAGTGGGACGACCGGAGACCGATGACCGGAGACGGGCGACCGGAGACCGGTGAGACTTTAGACTGAACTCCATGCACTTCTGTTAACATCTGGGTGGTATGCACGAGCACCCGCTCATCGAAAGCCTGCGAACACTTCTTGCCCAAAGTCGCCGCGTCGTCGTCTTCACTGGCGCGGGCATCAGCACCGAATCCGGCATCCCCGATTTCCGAAGCCCCGGCGGCATCTGGACTAAATATCAACCAATCGACTTTCGCGAGTTCATCTCTTCCGAAGAAGCGCGACGCGAAACGTGGCGCCGAAAAATCGCCGTGGACGAAGCCGTCTCCCAAGCCGAGCCAAATCGCGGCCATCGCGCGATCTCACGTCTTGTCGCCGAGGGAAAAGTCTCGAGCGTGATCACTCAGAACATCGACGGCCTTCATCAACGTTCGGGCGTTCCGGATGAAAAAGTGATCGAGCTTCACGGCAACGGGACTTATGCGGCGTGCCTCAGTTGCGCGAAGCGATACGAGCTTGCGGATGTTTTCGCGTCATTCAAGTTGAACGAAGTGCCGCCTGCTTGCGTCTGTGGGGGCTTCATCAAGAGCGCGACTATTTCCTTCGGCCAGCCAATGCCTGTTGAAGCAATGCGCCGCGCTCAACACGAAACAAAGAGCTGTGATCTATTCATCGCGATCGGATCTTCGCTTGTGGTTTATCCTGCCGCCGGGTTCCCAGCGGTCGCAAAACAAAACGGTTCGCGCCTGGTGATTCTCAATCGCGAGCCAACCGATCTGGATTATCTCGCCGACCTGGTGTTGAATCTGGAAATCGGCCCGACGCTGGGAGCGGTGACGGAAGTCGATTGAGTCGTTGAATCTCGACAAGTTCTACCGTCCTAACTTAGGATAGAAACGCACAAGAGGATTCTAAATGACAGCCAAAGAAGAGATCACGCGGATCATAGAAGGACAACCTGACGATAGTTCGTTCGACGAACTCCTTCGTGAACTGGCCTTTTCGCGAGCGATACAACGCGGGCTCGAGGATTCAGTCGCGGGCCGGACGATCCCCGACGAGCAAGTGCGGCTGAGAATCGAGGAATGGCGAAAGTAAAGTGGACAGAAGAGGCGGTCCGCTGGCTTCAAGAGATTCGCGACTACATTGCGCAGGACAATCCCGACGCCGCGTTTAGGGTAGTTCGAGGAATTTACGACAAGGTCCAGTCGCTTCGGCAATTTCCTGAAATCGGGTATCTTTACACAGCAAGGGGCGATCACAATGTGCGTGTCTTGCTGCATGGTCATTACAGGATCGCGTACGTAATTAAACCCGGCGGACAGATCGATATTCTCGGAATATTCCACGACGCACTGGATATTGATCGATATCTCTGATCTGTTTTCGTTCAAGGTCGATCGTGATTACCCGAAAAAAATGAGTTCACGCCTGATTCCAACAGTTCTTGTGTGCGCGGCGATTCTTGTGAATTCTGTCGGTGCGCTTTCACAGCAGAAGAAGAGGGATGCTCAGCAACCACAGTCCACAGCCTCCATCACACCGCAAGAAGCAGCCCAACTCGAGGCTGTGATCGCCACAGATCTGGGTGTGATTCGCTTTGAGTTTCTCGCGGACAAAGCGCCGAAGCACAGCTCGCAATTCATCAAGCTGGCGCGTCCGGGCTTCTATGACGGCTCGGCGTTTCATCGGGTGATTCAGCGCGGAATCATTCAGGGCGGCGATCCCTTGCTTAAGGACCCGAAGACTCCGCGCGAGCGTTGGGGCTCGGGCGGATTGAATCAGATCGCTGACGAGTTCAGTGACATCAAGCACGTTCGCGGAACGGTCTCAACCGTGCGTATTCCGGGTCAGGCGAACAGTGGCGGCGTTCAGTTCTTTATCTGCGCCTCGCCTCAGCCGCAGCTTGACGGTCAGTACTCGGCGTTTGGACAGGTTACTGAAGGGATGGACGTGGTCGAAAAGATTTCGCTCGCCCCTGCTGATTCAACCTATGTGACGACGACGCCAATCAGGATCATCAGCATCAAGATCGAGCGCAAGAAACTTGAACCATTTAAGGACGCGACCGTCGACGAAATGCGCAGGGATGTTTTGATTCGCACGAGCATGGGCGACATCACGCTCGAGATGAATCCTGATCTCGCGCCCGAGCACGTGCGCAACTTTCTGAAACTCGTCGCAAGCGGGTGGTACGATCACACCGCGTTTCATCGGATCGCGCCGGGCTTCGTCATACAGGCCGGCGTCGGCGCAACCCGCGCGGAAGGACGCACCCATCCGGCCGACAAGTGGGTTCACAAACTGAAGGGCGAGTTCAGCCACGCCGAGCTTCACATTCGCGGCACGCTTTCGATGGCCCGCGCGAGCGATCCCGATTCGGCGGACACATCGTTCTTCATCGTCCTGGGAGCCGCTCCGCACCTCGACGGCAAGTACACGATCTTCGGCAAGGTGGTCGATGGATTCGACACAATTGAGTTGATTGAAAAAGCTCCGCGCAATGGCGAAACACCGCTTCAACGGATCGAGATTATCGAGGCAGTGATCAAGCAGTGAGAGGAAGTCAGTAGCCTGTAGTCCGTAGTCCGTAGTCAGTAGTCCGTAGTCAGTAGTCAGTAGTCCGTAGTCAGTAGCTGATCAAACACAGCCGAGTTTATTCACTGCGGACTACGGACTACTGACTTCTGACTTCTGACTACTGACTTCTGACTACTGACTACGGACTACTGACCGACTTCCCACGCAAAGCAAGTATCAGGATCGCTCCGACAATCGCAGACAGCGACAAGTACAGCATCCCTCCAATGAATGAATGCGTCTGCTCGTTGATGTATCCAACGATGTAAGGTCCGGCGAAGCCTCCAAGGTTTCCGATCGAATTGATCAATCCAATCGACGCGGCTGCGGCCGAGCCCGCCAGGAACGTCGTCGGAAGAGCCCAGAACGCGGGAAAGAAGCTGTACAGCCCTGCCGCCGCGATGCAGAACATTGCCACCGCGAGCACCGGAATGCTTTGGGTCATCGCGCTCAGCAAAAGTCCGAGTCCTGCGACGAACATCGGGATCGCTGTGTGCAACCGGCGTTCGCCTGTGCGATCCGAAGACCAGCCGATAATCAGCAGCGCGACGAACCCAACGAAGTATGGAAGCGCGGAGATCAATGTCACCGTCAAATTCGGCAGCCCGGACAGGCCTTTCACGATCGTCGGCAGCCAGAAGTTGAAGCCATACAGCCCGGTGATAACGCAAAAATATCCGAGCGCGAGCAACACGACTTCGCGATGCCTCAACGCTTGCAAGACGCTAACCGAGTGCGCGGCGGCCTTGATCTCTTTTTCCTTTTCGAGCTCCTTCGCGATCCACTCGCGTTCGTCCTCGGCGAGCCACTTCGCCTGATGCGGCCAGTCAGTCAGGTAGAAGATCGTTATCACGCCCAGCACAATCGCAGGCGCGCCTTCGAGGATGAACAGCCATCTCCAGCCCGCCAGACCGAACCAGTTGACCCCAAGCAGTAAACCCGAAACCGGCGCGCCGAGAAAATTGGACAAAGGCACCGCGGCCATGAACAACGCCACCGCTTTCGCTCGATCCTGATATCGAAACCAATGTGTCAGATAAACAATGATCCCCGGGAAGAACCCGGCTTCGGCGGCACCGAGACCGAGTCGCAGCCAGTAGAACTGAGTCGCCGAATGCATGAAGCCCATCAACACCGCGACGATTCCCCACGTGATCATGATCCGAGCGAGCCACGCCCGCGCGCTCCACAACTCGATCAGAAGCGTCCCCGGAATTTCGAGCAGAAAATAGCCGATGAAAAATTCCCCGCGCCGAAGCCGAGAATCTCAGGCGTGAAGCTCAAGTCATGAGTCATCTCGAGCGCCGCGTATGAAACATTCACGCGGTCGAGATAGTTGATGATGTAAAGCACAAACAGGTAGGGAATGAGCCGGCGCATGATTCGAAGGCGCGTGCGGCTGGCAAGATCGATCGATGGAGCGGGGCTCGCCATGCGTTATTTTGGCAGACCCCCTGTGGCCCCCAGCATCCACCGCAGGCACTTGTGCCCGAAGTCCACGGGCTGACAGAACATCATCGGGCAGGCTCCAGCGATCACGGTGATCGAGTGGTCGAGGCAGAACCTGGTGGCTTCCTCAGAAACACTGGTCGCACCGCTTCCGAGTGATTGGTGCATCCAGACGCGCGGGACACCCGCGTCGGCGCACTGACGAACGACCTCTTCGGTCAACGCGGGCCGCGTAACAATCACAACTCCATCGACGGGGCTCGGAATTGATTTCACATCGGCGTAGCACGCATCACCCTCGAAGCTCGAAGCATTGGGGTTGACCGCGAAGACCTGATAGCCGGCTTCTTTGAGCTTGTGATAGATGAGACTGGCCGCACCCGGCTTGTTGCGCGAGACCCCAACGACGGCAATGCGCTTCTGCGCAAGAAACTCCGTGACCTTCGCTTCAAGCGTCGACATGCAAGCCTCCCGCGCGATCAACTGATGTAACGCGCCAGCGCATCATCCCACTTATTCTGAGCTTTGAGAATGAACTCGATCACTTCGCGGACGGCGCCGCGGCCGCCAGGCTTAGTCGTCACAACGTGTGAATGTTGGCGGGCCTCAACGACCGCGTCCGCGACTGCCACGCCGAGTCCCGCTCTTCGCAGCAGAGGAATATCGACGACATCGTCGCCGACAAAACAGACTTCATCGTCGGTCAAGCCTTCTTCGGTGAGTATTTTTTCATACGGCTCCATCTTCACCCACGCCATCTCGTGAAGATGAGCAACGCCAAGCTCCGTTGCGCGCGCTCGCACTACGGACGACTTGCGCCCCGAGATGATCGCGATCCGCAATCCAGCGCGCTGAGCCATCACCATCGCGTGGCCGTCCTTAACATCGAACGCTTTGGTCTCGTCGCCGTCGGGCAGCATTATGATTCGCCCGTCGGTGAGCACGCCGTCGCAATCCAGGATCAAGAGCTTGATCCGTCGCGCGCGTTCGACGATGTCAGGAGTTGCGTCAATCAATGGGTGTCCTCAAGAGAAGAAATCTTTCAGTTGATCAAACCGATCGATGATGACTTCGGGATGAGTCAGGCGCAACTGCTCGGCTGTGCGAAAGCCGAAAGTCACGCCGCACGTCACGGTGCCTGCACCACGCCCGGCGTTGATGTCGTTTTCGCTGTCGCCGATCATCACGGCTTCGGAGGCGGATCCGCCGAGAAGCCGAATCGCTTCGCGCACGGGCTCGGGGTCCGGCTTGCGGGCGCTCACGGTGTCGCCTCCGACTATCACATCGAAGCGATCGGCGATTCCAAAGTGATCAAGCAGTATCCGAGCGAATCGAACTTCCTTGCTTGTCACCAGTGCTTTGCGTTTGTCACTGAAGAAGTCCAGCGTTTCAGCAACCTGCGGGTAGAGCCGTGTGGTCTTGAGCATCTCGTCCGCGTAGTGCTGATGCATCAGAGCAATGCCTCTTTGGTGAAGCTCGTCATCGGGCGGCTGGTGATCCGGATCAGTCGCCGTCAGGCAACGCCGCACCAGCACGCGCACTCCGTCGCCGACGAAGCTCCCGACCACGGCTTCATCAAGCTGAGGGCGGCCCAGATCTACGAGCATCAGGTTTATCGAGTTGGCCAAATCGGTTTGTGAGTCGATGAGCGTGCCATCGAGATCGAATAGGAGTAAGGAAACAGCGATGCGTGATCCGTGATTCGTGATTCGTGATTCGTGATTCAAGATTCTGCGCCCTTTGCCTTTGCTTCGTACGAGACCGCGTCTTCGCGCGCATATTGCCCACGCTGATCAGGAATCATTACCAGCAAGAGTCGTGCGATCTGAGTCAAGAGATTAAGGCGATGAGATATGACGGCCTCTCCGAGCACATGGCGACCCTTGTAATACCAGTCACGGCTTTCCCTCGTCGCGATCCCAGCGAATATTCATAGAATCTCGCCCGATCGCGTCCGGTGCCGCGTGAATAGCCCTCACAAATGCAACTACCAATGCCACCGAGGGCCCGATATAACTGATCCGACAGACTGAGAGTGCGTCGATCGCGCATCAGCCTTGTTACGTCGTGCCAACCGAGATCGGCCGCGAAGAGAGCTAACCGATATGCTTCAACCCTCCACAAAGGATCGCCAGTGATCGCTCCCGGGACTGTTTGTTCCCACTCGGCAGAGTCCATGGCTCCCCTCCTTCTCCATCACGAATCACGTTTCACGCATCACGTTTCATTCTTCTTCCTCTTTCAACTTTGCGAGCACCGCGAAATCTTCAAGCGTGGTCACGTCGCCCTTCACTTCGCCGCTTGTTGCAAGCTCGCGCAGCAAGCGGCGCATGATCTTTCCGCTTCTCGTCTTCGGCAGCGCGTCGCTGAAGCGCAGGTCGTCGGGTTTCGCAAGCGCGCCGATTTCTTTCGCAACCCATCGGCGCAATTCTTCCTTCAACTCATCCGACGGTTCGTTGCCCATCTCCAGCGTCACAAACGCAGAGATGGCCTGACCCTTTATCTCGTCTGGCCGAGCAACGACCGCGGCTTCGGCTACCTTGGGATGGGCCACCAGAGCCGATTCCACCTCCATCGTCGAAAGCCGATGCCCCGACACGTTGATCACATCATCCACCCGGCCCATGATCCAGAAGTAGCCGTCCTGATCCTTTCGAGCGCCGTCACCCGCGAAATACACGCCGGGAATGTCGGACCAGTACTGACTGACGTAGCGATCCGGATCGTTGAATATCGTTCGAAGCATCGAGGGCCACGGGCGCTTGATCACCAGCAGCCCGCCTGAACCCGCGGGCACCGGTGTACCGTCTCGATTGACCACATCCACGATCACGCCTGGAAACGGGCGAGTCGCCGAACCCGGTTTCGTCGCGATGGCGCCCGGCAGCGGGGTGATCATTATCATTCCCGTTTCGGTCTGCCACCACGTATCGACAATCGGGCAACGCTCACGGCCGATCACTTCGCGATACCACATCCACGCTTCGGGGTTGATGGGCTCACCTACTGTTCCGAGCAAGCGCAGTGAATTCATTTCGTACCGGCGAGGCCACTGCTCGCCCCACTTCATGAAAGCTCGGATCGCGGTCGGCGCGGTATAGAAAACATTCACCTTGTGACGTTCGATCATTCGCCAGAAGCGATCCGGCTCGGGATGATTGGGAGCGCCTTCGTACATCACGGTCGTCGCGCCGTTTTCGAGCGGGCCATAGACGATGTAGCTGTGACCCGTCACCCATCCTATGTCCGCGGTGCACCAGTAGACGTCATCGTCCTTCAGATCGAAGACCCACTTCGCGGTGATGTAAGTTCCCACCGAGTAGCCGCCGGTTGTGTGAACCACGCCTTTGGGTTTGCCGGTGCTGCCCGATGTGTAAAGTATGTAGAGCGGATGTTCGGCATCGAGCGGCTCGGCTTCGCAGTTGTCCGAAGCGTCAGCCATCACTTCGTGCCACCAATGATCTCGGCCCCATTCCATTTTGACTTGCGAGCCAGTGCGCTTATAAACGACAACGGTCTTGACCGAAGGACACGCGGGCAGCGCTTCATCGACGGTCGCCTTGAGCGGAATCTCCACGCCCCGGCGATAAGCTCCGTCCTGGGTGATGACCGCTTTACACTGAGCATCGTTGATTCGATCGACCAACGCATTCGCCGAGAATCCTCCAAACACAACCGAGTGAGCCGCGCCGATCCGCGTACACGCGAGCATCGCAATCGGTAACTCCGGAGTCATGCCCATGTAGATGGCGACCGTATCGCCCTTCGCGACTCCGAGCGACTTCAATACGTTTGCGAATTTCGAGACTTCGATCAGCAGTTGTTGATAGGTGAACGTTCGGACTTCGCCGGGCTCGCCTTCCCAGATAATCGCGGCTTTGTTGCGTCGCCAGCTTGCCACGTGCCGGTCGAGGCAGTTGTAAGAGAGATTGATCCGGCCGCCAACGAACCATTTTGCCCAGGGCGCGTTCCATTCGAGGACGCGGTCCCATTTTCGAAACCAATGAAGCTCCTCGGCGATTCGTCCCCAAAACGCGTCCGGGTTTTCTTCGGCTTCGCGATAGAGTTGCTCGTATTGTTCGAGGCTTTTAATGTGAGCTTGCTGGCTAAACTCTGGGGAAGGTTGAAAGACGCGGGTTTCTTTGAGGATCGAATCAATGGACTGCGACATTCAGGCTGTTCTCCGTCAGGGATAATAGACTGCAGGCGTTGAAGCTATCACATCAAGAAGAAGCCGCTCAACGAATCGAGCGTTCCTGGTTTCCCGCAGCTTTGCACTTCTCTTCTACGAGCCGCTTGAGCGCCAAAGCGTCCTGATTATTCACATCAATCTGAAGCGATTTGTCTAGCGACGCCTGAGCGCCCGCGCAATCGTTCTTCAACACCGCAATCCTTCCCAGCAACACATGCGCGGCGACCAGCCTCGGATTCCAAAACACCGCGGCCTTCAACGCATTCATCGCGCGATCAAAGTCGCCTTTTCTTTCATATACCCGGCCCATCAACAAGTGCGCTTCGAAGTCCTGAGGCGCGACTTGCAGGAGCTTGCCCAGCGCCGCGAGCGAGTCCTCATCCCGTCCCGCAAGAAAGGCAGTGCGAGCCGACTCCATCAACTGATCGGCTTGCGGGGACATCGTGGTTATTCGAGTCTGCGAGTTCAGCCGCTCGTCCTGTTCGCGCTTGTAGCGATAGTAGTTGATCTTGCTGAAGGAGGACTTCATCCGGGCAAGCTGCGGTGTCCCTTTTGTTTCCCACTGGGCAAACGTCGTGAGCAGTTTCTTTGCCTGATCGGCGGCAGCCGTCGCGCCCGCCTGATCGCCCGCGAGCGACTTACTCAGAATGTAAAACGCTTCGCCGTCCGAAGCCCGGAGCTTTGTCTCGGTCTTCAGAGTTGCCCCCGCGTTCGCATAGTCCTTCGCAAGAAAGTAAGCGTAGCCCAGATTGAAAAGCGTATCGGTGTCGCGAGGCGCGGCATCGGTTGCCGGTTTCAGATGATCGATCGCTTCCTTGTACTTCTTTTGCTTGATCAGCAGCGCGCCGATGTTGTTGTAGACCTCAAAAAGCGGCAGCCTTGCAGCGAGCTTTTGCAGCGTCGCAAGCGACTGATCGGTTTGCCCGAGCGCGTCCTGGGCGACGCCCACGTAGAACTGCGCTTCGTCGTAACGCGGGTTCTTGTCGTCCACCAGCGCAAGCTGTTCAAGCGCCTCTTTGTACTCGGCGGCTTCAAAGTGAAGGCGGCCAAGCTCGAATACCGCGGGGATGTACTGACCTTTCGTCTTGTCGAGAAACTCTTTGATGGCCCGCTGAAGAAAGCCGACTCGCGCGTCGCGATCGTGAGTGAGCGTAGCCTTGATGAAATTCTCAAACGCTCCGATCGGAGCCACGGTCGCGTCGGTGGTGATTTGATCGCGCGAAAACGGCAGCGCCGGGTTGTGTTGATACAGAATCTCGTACGCGAGATCGCCCTGCAGCTTTTGCAGTTCAACCAGCGGAGCGCCGCGATTGTACTCCTTGCCCGCGAGCCGGCCCTCGCGGATGTCAACTACCCGAGCGGTGATCGTAATAGTGCTGTCGCGGCCTTCGCCGGCGATTCGATAGGTCCCCATCACCACCAGGTTGGCGCCCGCGCGTTCGGCGATCTTGATCATCGTCGCGCGCGTCAGGATCGCAGTTGGCGGAAGTCCTTCCTGTTTGTACGCGACATTTCGCTCGTCGGGACGGATCGCAACGAGGCCAGGTTTGTCGAGCAGATCGGCGAGCGTGGCGGCAAAGCTCTCACCAACCCAGTTATATTCAACACGCCCGGATAAGTTTTCGAAGGGCATCGTCACGATCGTGTCGGTGGCAGCCGCCGAAGCGGAAATCGCGCATCCGAATGAAAGGATGAAAAAAAGAACTGCACATCTCATCATGGTTAAGTCAATTTAGCCGGTGATCAGGTTAATAAGGATTTTCTCAAGCGCATTCTCATTGTCCATGCCGCTTGCACTGGCTGTCAACATAAGCGGTTCCCGCGTCACAGACTCACAGCTTGCAACGATCCAAGCCGTATGATAAACACTCAGTGTCTTACTTTTATTAATTGAGCGCAGGATTAAAGAGGGGTTATGAGAGGAAAGCTTGCGATATTCATCGATGGAAATAATCTATTTCATGCGGCGAGGTCGGTTGGCGTCGAAATTGATTACGCGAAGTTTTTGAACTTTCTCCGCGCGGATGCTCCGTTGCTTCGAGCATTCTTTTACACCGGAGTCGACGAAAAGGCCGAACGCCAGCAGGGGTTCTTGCTGTGGATGCGGCGCAACGGATATCGAGTCGTCGAGAAGGAACTGAAGACTTACGCCGACGGAACCAAGAAGGCCAATCTCGATGTCGAGATCGCAGTGGACATGCTCTCGCTGTGTGATAAGTATGACACCGCGGTGCTTGTGTCAGGCGACGAGGACTTCTCCTATGCGATCAACGCAATCGCTTACAAGGGAGTGCGCGTCGAGTTGGCGGGGTTCCGCAGCAACACCAGCCCGCGATTGATCGACGTCGCGGATCAGTTCATCGAGCTGGATTCCCACATTGAAGAGATCACCAAGGCCGAGAGCCGCTACACACAAAATCATCACTCCGGGAGTCACTACATCCAACGAAACAGCGGCTCATTCACGCGCGTGCATGACGACGAGGAAGTTGAAGTGAATCGCGAAGCCGCGGTCGAACGTTGACTGGGGCTCCCGGTGATTCAGAGTTCCGGGTTTAGGGTTCCGCGTTTAGGGTTCCGGGTTTAGGGTTCGGCATTCGACGCTCAAGTGTGAACTAGGAACTCTGAGCCAACTTCATGCACGCCGAACCTAAGTCTGAATCTCAAATTTGAAATTTCGAATTTGAGATATTTGAGATCTCAAATCCGAAATTGCTTTCGCTGCCTTCTCGACGATCACTCCCTAAATAATCCAGCCGGCGTATTCGCTCTTTCGGCGGAGACGTCCGTGCGTATGCAAGCGACGCGGTGGCCTGTGCTGATCTCGACAAGCGGCGGTTTCGCGAGCTTGCAATCGTCGATCGCTATCGGACACCGCGTGTGAAAGCGGCAACCGTCAGGCGGATTGATTGGAGTCGGAACGTCTCCTTCGAGGTGAACTCTTTCGCGAGTTGCTCTCGGAACAGGCACAGGGATCGAAGCCAGCAACGCCTGTGTGTACGGATGCAGCGGGTTCGCGAAGATCTCTTCGGTGTCAGCCTCCTCGACTATCTCTCCCAGATACATCACCGCAACGCGATCCGAGATGTGCTTGACCACCGCAAGATCGTGCGCGATGAACAAGTACGTCAGATTGAATCGCTGCTGAAGCTCGCGAAGGAGATTCAGAATTTGAGCCTGGATCGATACATCGAGTGCCGAAACTGCTTCATCGCACACGATGAGTTTCGGTTCGAGCGCAAGCGCCCGGGCGATGCCGATCCGCTGGCGCTGACCTCCGGAGAATTCGTGCGGGTAACGGTTGGCGTGTTCAGCGCGGAGACCAACGAGATCGAGCAACTCGGCTACGCGTTCTCGCGCGCGTTGCCGGGCCGATCGGTTGTGTGCTTTGTCACCGTCGCCGTCCGAAAGAATCCCGTGGACCAGAATTGGTTCCGCGATCATCGCCCCGACGGTCATCCGTGGGTTAAGCGATCCATACGGGTCCTGAAAGATGATCTGCATCTCGCGCCGCAGCTTGCGCATCTCGCGCTCGCCGAGCGCAAACACATCGTGTCCATCGAAGATCACTCGGCCCGAAGTCGCTTCAACCAATCGTAGAATCGTCCGGCCAGTCGTCGTCTTTCCGCACCCGGACTCGCCTACAAGCCCGAGCGTCTTTCCGCGCGGGATAGAAAACGATATGCCATCGACGGCTCGCAAGTAACCGACCGTCTTGGGCACAACGCCTTTTCGAATAGCGTAGTGCTTAACAAGGTTTTCCACGATCAACACGTCGTCTGCCATGAGGATCAATAGAATATCGCAGGACGTGTGAACTTACCCAGCCGGTTGCGAGTTATGAAAGGAGGTTGTGACGGATCGATCAGAAATGACGATCTATCTGGTCAGAAGCGGAGCAGTAGGCCTCGCATCTTCGGCGATCGCCATCTGGTGTGCGATCAACTGCTTCGCCTTGTTCAGATTCTCGAGCATGTTGGAACGATAGAGCGGTTTGCCAATCACGATGTCGGCCTTCCCGCTTGCGTCCATCACGGAGCCGTCCGGTTGCGTAAGCATCGTCCACAGAAGAATGGGAATATTTGCGCTCGCGGGGCGAGTCTTGATCTCATCGATCAGGCTGAAGCCGCTTTCGCCCGGCATCATCGCGTCGGTGATCACGATATCAGGCGGATCGCTGGCGATGATTCGCAAAGCCTCATCCGCGCTGAAAGCAGATATCAGAACGTACTCTGTGTTGCGAAGGAACAGGTCCCATCATCTCGTGTGTGAAATTATCATCATCGACTAGCAATAGCCGGTATTTTGATGAACCCCGAGATGTCTGGTTGTTGTTGTCCATCACTGTTACCCGAGCGCTGCCCCTTCTTGCATAGGCACAGAGCAGCCAAAGTTAAATCGTCAGCAAGCAGTATCAGTGTCTGAAGTATGGGGAGATAAACCACGCGCTCACGAGCTAGCGTGGGTCGATCGGCAACGAATCAAGTCACAATGATTTGAACGCTAGACTGAGCCGGGCGCCTGGCGGCCCACCTCTTCCGCGAAGTGACATGCCGAGAAATGACCCGGCGCCAGCTCGCGCAACACCGGCTCTTTCAGGCACTCACTTCGCGCAAGACGGCAACGAGTCCTGAACCGGCAACCCGACGGGAAATCGAGTGGGCTGGGAACAGAGCCTGGTATCACTTCGAGCTGGCTTCGCTTTCCAGTGAGCGCTGGAAGCGATCGAAACAATCCGTGGGTGTAGGGATGCATAGGAGTTTCGAACAGCGAGACAACGGGCGCCGATTCGACGATCTTTCCCGCATACATCACGGCCACGCGATCGCATGTTTCGGCTACGACGCCAAGATCGTGCGTTATCAATAACACCGCCATTTTCAATTCACGTTGAAGCTCGGCCAGCAGCTCGAGTATCTGCGCCTGAATCGTCACATCGAGCGCGGTTGTCGGCTCATCCGCGATAAGCAGCAGCGGACGGCACACCAATGCCATCGCAATCATCGCGCGCTGTTTCATCCCGCCCGACAGTTGATGCGGATAGTCGTCGAAGCGTGTCTCAGGCGAAGGTATTCCGACGCGGCGGAGCATGTCGATTGCTGCTTCGCGCGCCCGCAGCTTCGAGGTTTTTTCGTGCTCGCGAATCGACTCGGTGATCTGCGCGCCGATCGACATGATTGGATTCAGCGATGACATCGGCTCCTGAAATATCATCGATATCAAATTGCCTCGGACGCGGCGCATCGCCTTTTCGCTAAGCGAAATAAGCTCATCCCCGCGAAAGTTGATCTGTCCGCCGCCGTACTCGGCCGGAGGTGATGGCAGGAGCTTGAGAATCGAATACGCGGTGACTGATTTTCCGCATCCGCTTTCGCCGACCAGCCCCAGCGTTTCGCCGGCAGCGATCTCGAAGCTCACACCGTCGACGGCTCTTGCGTCTCCATCTTCAGTGCGAAAGTGTACGCGCAGCTCGGAAACCGAAAGCAAAGGTTGATTGAGGATTGAGGATCGAGGATCGTGGATTTGAGATTTCAAATTTGAGATTTCAGATATTTCAGATTTGTGATTCGAGGTGTCAGGTCGCTGGTTGAGGACTGCGGAATGCGGATCTGAAATTTGAGATTTCAAATTTGTGATTTCAGATTTGTGATTCGAGATGCCGGAGCGCTGATTGAGGACTGAGAATTGAGGATCTGAAATTTCAGATTTGAGATTTGAGATTTCGGATTTCGGATTTCGTATTTGAGATTTCAAATTTGAGATTTCAGATATTTCAGATTTGAGATTCGAAGTTTCAGACTTTGGGATCATTCGTTAGACCGTGAGGCTCGATGCTGAGATGTGCATGTCAATCCAAAATCCGCAATTCACAATCCGCAATTCACAATCCGCAATTCACAATCCGCAATTCACAATCCAAAATTCACAATCCAAAATGGGCAATCGGCAATCCGCAATTCTCTTCACTTCTTTTTGGGAGTGAGAATATCGCTTGCGAGATGAATCTGCTGCTGACCCTGATCACGCACTCGCCGCGCCAGCTCCGGCAGCGTTTCGTCCTTCTCCTGCGTGGCAAGCTTGATCACCATCGGCAGATTGACGCCCGTCACCACCTCAACCGGTGCTTGCCCAAGAAACGTCGCGGCGATGTTTGTCGGCGTGCCGCCGAACATATCCGTCAGCAGCAGGACTCCCTCCCCGGTATCCAGGCGTTGAACGGCCCGCTCGATTTCTTCGCGCGCCACGTCAACATCGTCGTGCCAACCAATTGAGACGGCCGTGATGTGGTTGATCTCGCCGACGATCATTTCCGCCGACGAGACCAGCTCGTTCGCCAATTGTCCGTGAGTTACGATTACTCCGCCGATCATATGATTAGTGACTAGTGAATCGTGATGCGTGAATCGTGATTCGTAATGCGTGATTCCTAATTGCATCGCGCGCGTCCGAAGAAGCTCTGGTCACGTTTCACGCATCACGTTTCACGCCTTATACCTCTGCTCATCCTTATCGATATCGCGATGCACGACCCGCGAGTTGACGCCGAACTCTTTCAGCCGGCGGTTTACAGCTTCGGCAACCATAACCGATCGATGCCGTCCGCCGGTGCATCCGACCCCGACTGACAAATAGCTTTTTCCTTCGCGATGAAATCGAGGCAACAAGTATGCGAGAAGATCGACAAGCCTCGCGATAGTATCCTCAACCTCACTCTCGGATTGCAAGTATGTGATGACCTCCGCGTCGCGTCCCGTGAGTGCCCTGAGTTCCGAGACGAAATGCGGGTTGGGCAGAAACCTCACGTCGAACATCATATCCAGTCCGCGAGGCGGCCCGTGCCTGAACCCGAAAGATGAAATGGTCACACTCAACTCGTGCGCTCCGCCTTTTTCAGCGAAGCGGTCTTTGATCACATCGCGCAAGGTGTGGACCGTATGCTCCGAAGTGTCGATGACGTGATCGGCCAGGTCGCGAATCTCTGAAAGCATCGTGCGTTCGTGCCGGATTGCCTCGAGCACGTTCTGGTCGGGCAAAGGGTGCGGCCGCCGCGTCTCGCTGTAGCGCCGAAGCAGAACTTCGTCGTCCGCTTCGAGGAACAACACGGTGACAACCGTTCCCCGCTCCCTTAACTCGGCGTGTATTCGTGGAAACAGGCTGAGGAATTCGCGGGAACGCACGTCGACCACGAAAGCGGTTCGCTCGATCTCGCTCGAATCATCACAGAGCCGGACAAAGGTCGGGATCAACTGAACAGGCAGGTTATCAATCGCAAAGTATCCGAGGTCTTCAAACGCCTTGAGCGCCGAGGACATCCCCGACCCCGACACTCCGGTAATGATTGCGACCGAGACAGGCATAAGAGCAGTGGGCAGTGGGCAGTTGGCAGTGGGCAGTTGGGGTTTATCCTGCCCACTGCCTGCTGCCTACTGCCCACTGACTTTCACGGTTCAATGAGGCCGTAGTTGCCGTCCTTTCGATTGTACAGCACTCCAACCTTGTTGGTTTCGGCGTCGCGGAAGACTATGAATTGATCGTCCGAGTCATTCAGGATTATCGCGGCCTCTTCGGCGGTCATTGGCTTCACGCGATAACGTGTCTGCGCAACTATGCGCGGCGCATTCGGAGCGGCTTCTATCGGGCCGTCCGGAAGCGGCGCGACCGCGCTTGCCGGTTGGCGGCCGCGTTTGCGCGCCTTGAACCTCTCCTTCAGGCGCTGCCCCTGCTTGTGAACCTTTCCGGCCGCGGTGGCTACAGACTGGGCCAGATCGGCGTGCTCGCCAATGGCCGTGAAAACAGAGTCGCGCCAGTGAACCACGATCTCGGTTCGCTTCCGATGCTTTTCGGCTGAGACGATCACGTGAGTCCTGATCGGCGCCGAGTCCAGCATCAGGTCGAGCTTTCCAAGCTCCTTGCGAACCAGTTTTTCCACCGCCGGTGTTATCTCAATGTGTCGACCGGTGAACTCGAATTCCATCTGTGCTTTTCTCCCTTGTTTTGCGATTGCCGGTGTCTGAGTTGGAAGGTGGATGAAGACATGATTCCCGGTCATTCAAACCGCGACAGGCAATCGGACTAGACGATGGCGCGACGCTCGCGAGAGCCCGGGATGCGCATTTGGTCGCGATACTTGGCGACGGTTCTGCGGCTCATCTTGACGCCGTCTCTCGCAAGGCGCTTCGCGATTTCATCGTCGGTTATGGGGTGGTGGGGATCTTCAGCTTCGATCATCTTTTTGATCTTCAGCTTCAACACGCGTGTCGAAACATCCTCGCCCGTATCGCTCCTCATCCCTTCGGTGAAGAAGCGCCGCAATTCGTAGACTCCCTGCGGCGTATTCACATACTTGCGATTCACCACGCGCGAAACGGTGCTCAGGTGCATTCCGATGTCTTCGGCAACGTCCTTCAGCATCATCGGCCTGAGGTGCTCGATGCCGTGATCCAGGAAATCGCGCTGGCGGTCCAGTATCGATTGGCACACGCGATAAATCGTCTGCCGCCGGTGTTCGATGTTCTTCAGCAGATCGACCGCCGACCTGAACCGCTCCTTGATGTAGTCCCGCGTCTCTTTTGACGAGTCCTTGGACTCCATCATCTGGCGATAGGTTCGGTTGATCCGAAGGTGCGGCATCCCGTCGTCTTCGAAACGAATCATGTAGTCGTCGCCGATCTTGTCGATCGTGACCTCGGGAACAACAGGTTGGGATTCCTCGGACGAATACTTCCGGCCCGGTTTTGGATCAAGCTTCTTGATGAACTCCATTTCCTCGATCACTTGTTCCAGCGGAACGCCAAGCGTTTTTGCAAGCTCGGGAAGCTTGTGCGTCTGAAGGCTCTCCAGATGCTCGGTCACCATTCGAGCTGAAAGGCGGTCCGCCCAACCGTTGTGTTCGAGTTGAACCAGCAGCGACTCTCGGACATCGCGGGCAGCGCAGCCGACCGGGTCCAATTTCTGCACAACGCGAACTGCCTGCTCGACGAGTTCGACTTCCCATGGACCCATCGCGGCAATTTCTTCGACCGTTGCGTCCAGGAATCCGGTGTTTTCATCCAGGTTGCCGATGATAGCTTCGCCGACCACTCGCACCTCGTCCGAGCATTCGGTCATGTGGAGTTGCCACAAAAGATGCTCGTACAGCGACTCGCGGCGAGTCAGCATGTTCTCAAACGAGACGTCGTCCTTCGCTTCGTATTCGTGAGTTTTATAACCGGGGTCGAGGTATTCTTCGAAGGTTGAGCCGAAGTCCACTTCCTGAAATGAATCGCGTTCGCGATCGATCTCGGCTTCGCCGTCAACGGGTGTTTCGGTGTTTGTGCTCGCCGGCTGAATGTCACCAGGCACAGAAGCCTCAGTGAACTGTCCGTCCGGCGAAGTGCCCTCCGCGATGGGTTCGCTCGTGGTCTGCCCGTTTGGTTTCTGATCGGCGGTCGTCGCATCGACGGCCCTTATCTCATCCTCGAGCGGCGAGTTGTCATCGACGCCCTCGCCCGGCGCTACTTCGTCCAACACCGGATTGGCCGACAGCTCGGTTTGAACCATATCGGCCAACTCGAGCTTCGTCATTGCGAGCAACTCGATGCGCTGCCGCATCTGCGGCGTCAACACTAAACGTTGCGAAAGGCTTGTTGAAAGATGTGGCTTGACTGACATGACTCATCGGGCATCTGTCATTGGTCATTGGTCATTGGTCATTAACTTTGATTCGGAAACAAATCGGAAAATGACAAATGACTAATGACAAATGACAAATGATTACATCCTGAAATTCTCCCCCAGATATACTCGTTTTACTTCCTCATCTCGCGTCAACTCTTCCGGCGTCCCCGCTCGGAATATTTTTCCGTCGTTAATTATATACGCCCTGTCCGTAATGGCCAGAGTCTCACGCACGTTGTGATCCGTTATCAGCACTCCGATCCCGCGCTCGCGAAGCTTCTGCAGAATCCGCTGAATATCGATCACCGCAATCGGATCGATTCCGGCGAACGGCTCATCCAGGAGAATGAATCGCGGCTCGATCACCAGACACCTTGCGATTTCAGTTCGCCTTCGCTCGCCCCCCGACAACTGATACGCCTTGGTGTGACGCACGTACGCTATGTCGAGTTCGCTGAGCAACACCTCGAGCCTGTGCTCTCGCTCGGCCCGGCTGAGCGGCAGCGTTTGAAGCACGAGCAGGATGTTTTCCTCGACGGTCAGCTTTCGAAATACCGACGCTTCCTGCGGCAGATAACTTATCCCGTCGCGCGCTCGAAGGTACATCGGCAATCGCGAAATATCCTTCGAATCCAGAAAAATCTTTCCCGCGTCCGGCCGCTCGAGTCCCACGATCATATAGAAAACCGTAGTCTTGCCCGCGCCGTTCGGACCCAGGAGTCCCACGATTTCGTTCTGATGAATGTCGAGCGATACATTGTCGACGACTACTCGTTTGCGATATGACTTACGCAAACTCTCCGCTGCAAGAACGCTCGTTTGTTGGGTTGGGAGTGTGGCTTGAAGCTCGGCGTCGCCGGCGGGCGTTTCGATCACGGACACTTCTTCTGCCATCTTTTCACTTTCAATTCTGTTTGCTCTTGGTCAAACGATGAGTCGATCGAACACGGCCAGTCCCCTGTTGATTTTCGACCGAAACCCTATCATCGCGACTATAGAAAGTCAATTGTGAGCCCATTGTAGCGCCCTTCTCGACATCATCCACTCGCGCGCTTTTCCCAGTCAAAACCGCGCGCCCGTCCTCCGATGTGTACACAAGTTTGTCGCCTACGCCGCGCCGCCCCGGCTGCGTCAACACAACGTTACCATCCGCATTCAGGTGATCGACTTCGTTCGTTTCCTGAGCGAGATACACATCGACCGACGCCGCTTCTATACGATCGGTCCCCTGCCTGGCCTTCACTCCCACTTCGTAATGTATCTTTCGGTCTGAGTCGGAGTAGGTCATCTTTTCAGCCGCCGCGAATCCCGGAACGTTCTCGCTTTTGCCGGGCGAGGTTTCGTTCTTTGTCTGGTAAAGAGCGCTTTCCACGTTCCCGATCGCTACCATTCGCTTTTCCTTATCATAGAGCTCGATTCGGTCGCCCTTGACGAAATTATCGTCCTGCCATCCGCGAGCGTTGATTGTGTACACCGCGATGCCTTCCTGATTCCGCGCGTCGGCGCGCTCGGCTGTGATGAAGATCGGCGACTTGGTGTTCTTGAACGGAGCCGCATTGTTCGTCGTCTCGCGGCTGTAGTATGTCGTACGAACATCGCCTCGCGCATGAGATTCATCGTGACGGCGATCGTAATCAATCTCATCGGCTTGAGTTCGCGCCTTCGCGTCCCAGACCATCGGCCGCTTTCCTCGAAGCCGCAGGAATTCATTCCGGCCATCGTAAAGCGCGCGCTCCGCGAGTCCGTTGCGATCGGCTTCGTTGTATTTGAAATTCCCATCCTGAACGAGGCTGTCCACGTCCTGCGATTCGGCCAGGAATTCCGCGGTCAGTGTTTTGCTGGTTGTCGTTCGAAGCGGGTGCCCGTCCGCGAGCATCGCTTCGATTTCGACTCGCACCGATCCGGTCGCGTTAAAGGTCTTTACTCGATTGCCTTCCTCGTGAAACTGGGCGGTCATCCGAGGCGCGCGGATGGTCTTCTTATCAGCGCCCTTCTCGGCCCGAGTCGGAATCACGCTCATCACGGCGTTACCGTTAGCTTCGGCGTACTTGATGTTTTTCCCGTCGGGAAACATTTGGATGTCGACGGTTTCCGCGGCCATCTCACGTTCAGCGGGATTGACTCGAGTGTCGGCAACCGCCGGTGCGTGAATTTTCAGCTTCGCAGCGCCTCGGGCTTTGATCGTTTCGAGGTTGTTCCCTTCGGCCTGTGCGAACGTGGCTTCGATGGTTTCCGCGCTTGCCTCTCTCAAGGGCGCTGGTCCGAGTGAACGAGTGTATGCGCCGCGCATCGCGACCGCGTGTTCGAGCTGATGCGACTCACCAAAGAAGAAATCCATGTCCGGTGATTTGATCTCGGCTTTGTCGGCTTGCTTAAGGTAAGCGTTGCCGCGCGCTTCGACCCGCTCCAGGTGATTGGTCGCGTCGGTGTAGCTGATCATCCGATCGGCTCGCAGTTCGTCCGCGCCCTGCGTAACGGCAACGTTTCCATCAAAGGTAACGCGATGCTCTCGCTTTTCCAGGAGCGCCGTCTCGCCGGTTATCCTGGTCGGCTCCTTCGTTTTCTTCGCGAGAGTTCCGTCGGGCTTCTGCTGCGATTTAGACTTGCTGGGTTCAGTCGAAGCTCCGCCCGATGGCCCTCGCGCGCGGGCAATCGCCTCTGCGCCAGTTCCCTTTCCTTCTCGGCGAGCGCGCTTCCTGGCCTTGCGCTCGGCTCTTTCTTCCGGCGTCTCATTCGCCCGGCGCCCGGAGGAAACATGATTGCCGCCGGCGTGGTGTCTGTCGTCTTGCTTCGGTTTGTCTTCGGGCTTGATGGTTACATCGACATCCTTGAGCAATCGCGCGCGTTCCTCCGCAGCCTCGACGATCATGCCGGTCGAGCGGCCCGCGTAGTTGCGCCCTTCAAACTCGACCGCCTCTTTTGTATCGACTATGTTCTTTGCCTGATCGTAGTGCAGATAGCTTGTCTTGACTGTCAGGCCTTCCGACAATTGAACGATCACGTTCGAGACAAACTCAGCATCGAGCTTAGTGAGATCCGAAGGGTCGCTCACCTTGGCGCGATCCGCGGTGACGACGTCGTGACGATCGCCGCCCGAGCCGTAAGATTCGACTTTGACTTGTTCGAGTTCGTGAGTCCCGTCCTGATAAGTGCGATCGGTACCGGCGGTGATATTGAAGCGGACCTGTCCATTGACCTCGTGAGCATAGTGAGTGTTCGAGAAGACGGCTACTACTTTGCCCTGGAGTTTAGGCTTGGTCTGGTCGGGTTGATGAGGACGGCTTCGAATAACGAGATAGACGACGAGCGCCGCGGCAATAGTAATGAACACGCCGAGCGCCGCCGCCCTTCCTGCTGATAGTAGTCTGATTCGCCTCATGAAATGTTATAGGAACTCCGCTCATGGATTCTTGCATGCCGTGGGATGAGTGTCGAACTGGATTACGCGACCTCAGAAAACAAGTCCTAGATGTGAACATGGACCACGCTTCGCTTCGATTAGCACAACGTACCGGCGTTTTTCTTCCGATCAAGAATGGGCTGACCAAGGAACTTCGTTATGCGCTTAGCCAAACGATGTGGCTCCTTGGTTTCACATTCCCAAATCACCAACACGTGCCAGCCTTCGCGTTTAAGAGCTTTCATGTTCCGTTGATCGCGCTGGACATTGGAGAGTCGTTTGTTCTTCCAGAACTTCGCGTTTGTAGCTGGTACAACGTTGCCGTATTTACAGGAGTGCATATGAAAGAAACAGCCATGAACATTGATTATTTTGTGATGTCGCACAAGGACTAGATCTGGTTTGCCTGGAAGATCTCCTTTGTGCAGTCGGTATCGATAGCCCATGCGATGCACAATTGACCGCACTACCATCTCAGGGCGCGTATCGCGGTTCCGGATACGCGACATATTAAAGCTGCGTTGTTGCGGCGAGTGAACGTCCATTACTTCGAAGCATCTGCGGGCACCGTCATTCTCCTGTGTGAAGTTTGAAATCCTCGGTGGATCCATTCCTTCGTCGAGCGCTTGCAAAAGTCAGAGCTCGATAGACCGCTCTGGTCTGAAGCTCGGTGTATTGGAAGCGAGTAGTCGTTGGTCATCGGTTTGGCAGTTCTAGGTTTGCATACGTCGGACAAACTCGATGAATCTTTCTACGCTTATTATTTCCGCAAGCTGAGATGCAGTGTAGGTGGCGTGAAGTTCGGCTGGAATTACAAGCGTAAGGTGACGGTTGCGCATTGCTTCAGTCTGCTTCGTTGAGATCCCAGCTTCCAAAGTGCAAAGGTGTTTGTCTGGAATACGGTCGGCCTCATCCAAAACCTGCCGCCACCGGTCCTTGCTCGTGGATTTGACGCCAAGCATTATCAACAGAGCAGCATTGAACGCTTCGTTGTGATATTCCTCCTGTCCCGGAAAGATGAAATCGGGCCGGTTGTTTCCCTCTGTCCTAGCTTGCGGCGTGAACCGTAAACCTTGTTGCGTAAACACCTCAGAGAGATGATTCTGAAGCGCATGACCCATACGTGACTTGCGCCGGTTCTGGACCGAAAGGGAGTATTCGATGAACTCGTCCACGGTCCGAAAGCCCCCATCCAACCGCTCACGAATCACCACATTTTCCAAAGCTCGGAAGAGCTGCTCTTCCCTATCGAGCCAGCGCACTAGTACTTCATCTGGTTGGGTGAAATCCACGTCTACCTGCGTCCGGGCGAAGGCCGACATCTCTTTAGTAGTTGGAAACGTCCGGCCATACTTCGCGAGCATCAGCTCCTCATCAGTTGGACGAACCGGAAGGGCGATCTCCAAGTCGAGCTCAGCGAGGATTTGTCGACGGAGCAATTCAAGTTGTTGGTTGGCGAGCGTCTCGCTGCGCACGGCCCTGAACGAAGTCGTAGAAGCTTGAACTCCAAACAGAGCCTGTGCGGCACGGAGCCACGCTGACTGTTGCTGGAAGACCAACGCGAATAATCGTCCAGAGTTGGAGCGTGCCAGAAAGAACCAATCACCAACGTTCGCCTGTGCAAGGAAGCTACCGTAATAGTAGAATCGCCACTCTGTGCGTCCGGTTCGTTCGGAGCTCTTGGCGCGAGCATCGTAGAATGTGAAATCACCTTCGGCTTGGGCTGGCTCGCGATCGTCAGCAAAATAGTGCCAACTCAATGTTCCCCTTATAGGTCCGGCCGTTCCAAAGAATTCTTTGAGTGCAGCGACACCGTTAAGCTCATGCTGGTTTGAGCCCAAATTGGGCAGATCAACAGCAACCAGTTCCTTGTGAGCAACATTTGAGAAGAGGGAAGAGAGATTCATCGCTTGGCGTCTCGTCTTGATTTTCCGTGGCGTTGATTAGTGCCGAGAGCAATCGGCTTGCTCACATTCAGCTTTCTTCGCTTATCGCTGACCATTGTTAGGACAAGGTCCGGACGATAGTCGACAGGACGCAACAGGGTCTCTGCAACTGACCTGGCAATCCGTTCCACTACTGGCACAACCACCGAATTACCAAACTGCCTATAAGCCTGGGTGTCGGAAACGGGGATCTTGAAGTCGGAAGGATAGCCCATCAGGCGCGCACACTCGCGCGGTGTGAGTCTACGCGGATTCTTTCGCGGTCCCTGCGAGATAAGGATTTCGGAACCGTCCTTGTGGTAGCGGGCACTCAGCGTTCTAGCCACATCTTCGCCAGTGAATAGACCGAACCCAAATCCGTTGCCCGCCGCTTGATGCTTCCTCGCATAGCTCTGGAGGTAGCTCCATAAATGATCCGTGAGGGTGTATTTTTCAGGTACTTCCGCCTCGAGTATGCTCGAAAGCGTCGGACCTTTCGCGGGAAACTTGGGAAACTCGAAGGACCGAGACTCCCTGAACCCGACGAAAAAGATGCGCTCGCGATGCTGAGGGACGACACCGCGAGCATCGATTATTTGACATTGCACTTGGTAGCCCAAGGCCCGGGTCAGTGTATCGTGGATGACTTGAAAGGTGCGGCCCTCGTCGTGCCGACGAAGATTCTTCACGTTCTCCAGCACGAATGCGTCAGGACGGTGGTAGTCGATGATTTCGGCGATTGAGAAGAAAAGATTTCCCTGCCGCTCGTCCTCAAAGCCATGCTTGCGCCCCAGGCTATTCTTCTTCGAAACGCCCGCCAAGCTAAATGGTTGGCAGGGGAAACCTGCGCAGAGAATGTCGAACTTGGGGATTTCGGCCACGGCCACCGAATGGATGTCACCATACGGTCGTTCGCCGAAGTTGGCAGCGTAGGTTTGTTGTGCGAACCTGTCCCAATCGCTGGAGAAGACGCACTCACCACCAGCTCGCTCGAAGGCAATTCGAAATCCGCCGATGCCGCAAAAGAGATCGATGAACCGGAGCGGGCTAACGTTGACGGAGTCGCCTACGCCGTAACCAACCCCCTCTTCATGTAGGAGAGTCGTTGCGCGCGCGCGCCGGGAACTCTTCGGATTACGCTTTGGTTTGGGCATAGTGTTGGTTGCTAGTTGAGAATGCCAGATTTCTGTCGAAGCGTCACCTTGCAAATCCACCGGTTCGACTTCAATTCTGGCCCGACAAATTGGGCTCCGCGGCCTTGGTAGACTCCGACGCGATCTCGGCGTGATTGGTTCCAGTTACCCTTCTCGATCAGTCGGCCTGCGCATCCGGTTCAACGTCGCTCATCTGGGCCCGCAGTCTGATCGTAAACCTCGAGCCCTCACCTTCGCGGCTCTCAACTTCTATCGAACCACCGTGCGCATCAACAATCCATTTCGATATCGCGAGCCCTAATCCAAATCCCGTCACTCGTGAATCTCGCGAATCGGTCCGGCGATAAAATCGCTCGAAAATATGCGGCAACGCCGACTCGGGTACTCCTCGGCCCGTGTCCGATACTTCTATCACCGCAGCCGAATCATCCACCATAAGCGACAAACGCACGTTGCCACCCGCCGGCGTGTACTTGATCGCGTTATCAAGAAGGTTCACTAACAATTGCTGAAGCCGCTTTTGGTCGCCTTCGATAACAACCGGCGAAGCGGGCGCGTCATAGCTCAACACTACACCTGCAGACTCGGCCAAAGACGCGACATAAGCTCGGGCGTCGGCCGCCAACAGATCGAGCCTCACGGGTTCGAGATCGAGCACCGATTCGCCCGCATCCGAACGCGCGAGCGTCAACAGATCGTCGGTCAGCTTCGTAAGCCGCGCGATTTCTTCGAGGCTCGACTTCAACACTCGTTGATACTCAGCTGGGTCGCGCTCGCGCCGAAGCGCCACTTCGATGTCTCCGCGCAACACTGCCAGCGGGGTTTTCAATTCGTGAGAAGCGTCGGCAGTGAACCGCCGCTCACGTTCGAAAGCCTGCGCGAGACGGCCGATCATCTGGTTGAAAGTGGCAGCGAGTCTTCCGATCTCATCGCGAGAGCGAGGCTCATCGACGCGCTCGCTCAGGTTGCCGCGTCCGATTCGTTCAGCCGCACGAGTCAGCTTATCAACCGGGCGCAACGCGGTGTTGGCGAGCCACAAACCTCCGAGGCTCGCCAGCAGAAGCGCGACCGGATTCGCGATGCCCAGCAAGAGCAGCAATTGCTTCTGCGCGCTTTGAACGTCTCGCAGAGACTGGCCGACGACGACGAAAAACGTTTCGCCGTCTTCATCACGCGCGGGCCAGGTGATGATTCGCACGTGCTCCGTGGCCGACAGCGAGACTTCGTCGAACTCAGGGTTCCCCTCTCGCGACGAGCGTTCGAGCGCTTGTTGATTGATCGGGACCTCGTGGTCCTCGACGTCTCGAATCTGGTCTGTAACTTTTCCTTCACGATCGAGCACCGATACGAATTGGGGCGCAAGCATCAAGGCTCCGGATTGTTTGGGCTCGTCGATCGAGGATGGGTGGCCAACGGCCTGGGCAATGCGCTCGGCGTGATTGCGAAGCGACGCATCAATGGTGTTGAGCAATCCATTTGAGAGATACAGGTAGATCGCAACGGCGAAGGCGCCAAGGACTAGCGCGGCAATGCCGAGATACCAGAGCGTTAGTTTTGCGCGAATGGAGAGCACTTGAAATTCTCTTTACCGGTGCCTTACGGGGCGGCACAACGGCTCTTTCCCTGGGCGGTTCGAGAGAAAGCATTTTTCCACGCGATGAATTGTATCAGAGGAATAAGTCACGTCGTACGAAGCGACGCCGAGAGCAATGAAGTAGTCAAGAGCGCGAGGGTACGAACTTCCGCCTGAAGTCCGGACTACGAACTGTAGTTTAGAGACTTCCCTTCTTGTACTGATCCGCGATGTACTCGCAAGCTCGAACCGTCAGCGCCATCATCGTCAGCGTCGGGTTCTGGCAACCGATCGACACGAAGCACGCGCCGTCCGTTACGAACAAGTTCTTAACATCCCAGCTCTGATTGAACCGATTCAATATTGAAGTCTTACGATCGTTGCCCATGCGCGCGGTGCCAACCTCGTGAATGCACAATCCGGGGGCCGCAAGAAACCCATTCGCATAAGTCATCTCGAAACCGGCTTCGTGAACCATCTCCTTCAAGCTCTCGAGCGCGTCAACGGCCATCGCTTTTTCGTTTTCGCCGTGCGAACAATCGATGTGAGCAATCGGAATCCCCCACGCGTCTTTCTTTTCTTTGTTGATGGTAACGCGGTTATCTTTTCGCGCGAGCATCTCTCCCCACATTCCGATCCAGAAGGGCGCGGGATCTTTCGCCTCGCGGACCATTTTCTTGAAGTCGGTGCCGAAGCCGGGAATCTGCCTCATCGTCGTCGGCAGCATCCCTCGTTGAACGCCGCCCTGCATTCCGTAGCCGCGGATGAAATTCGGATGACGCTCGTTGACGTTTCTGAATTTTGGAATGTAGATGCCGTTCGCGCGGCCGTCGTCGTAATTATAAGGATAATCCGAAACAGCCGGCACGAGTCCTCCTACACCGACCTGGAAGATGTGGTCCATCAAATACTGGCCCAGCACGCCCGATGAATTCCCAAGCCCCGCCGGATGCTGCCGCGTCGCGCTATTGAACAACAATCGCGTCGATTCGATCGTTGACGCGCACAGCACGACGACTTTGCCAAAGACCTCGAACGCTTTTTTCGTTACTTGATCGATGCAAGCGACGCCCTTCGCCTTGCCTGTCTTTGTATCGATGATGACGTGACTCGCCACTGCGTTCGGTCTGAGCGTGAAGCGCCCGGTCTTCGCGGCTGCAGGGAGCGTAGAGCCCGGACTGCTGAAGTACGAAGAGGTCGTGCATCCGCGATCGCAATGCCCGCAGTAGTGACAAGCCGCGCGCCCGTTGTGACGCTGAGTCAGAATCGCCGCGCGGCCGATGGTCACCTTGCGATCTTTCCACTTGCGTTCGACTCCTCGTTTGAGCAGCCGCTCGCCGCAGGTCATCTTCATCGCGGGGAGAAACTTTCCGTCGGGCAGGTTGGGCACGTTCTCGTAAGCGCCGCTCACGCCGATGAACTCTTCGACCTTGTCATAATAAGGCGCAAGCTCGGCGTAGGAGATCGGCCAGTCATCGCCGTAGCCGTCCCGGCTCGCGGCCTTCAGCTCATAGTCTGAGAGCCGGTAAGTCTGCCGTCCCCATGTGATCGTGCGTCCGCCGACTTGGCGTCCCCGAATCCAATCAAAGGGTTTGCGATCCGCTGTAGTGTAAGGATTGTCTAAGTCGTCGACGAAAAACTGCCGGCCGTACTCGTTACACGCGTAGCACTTTGATTGAACCTCCTGGCGTTCGCGAAACAGCGTTCGATTGCCGACCGTGCCGCGAAATTTCACTTCGTAAGGCCAGGTGTGTTCGTTGAAGTCACGGTCGGGATCGAGCTTGCGCCCCGCTTCGAGCACGATGACTCGCATGCCGCTTTCACAGAGTTCCTTCGCGGCCCAGCCTCCGGTTGCGCCCGAGCCGACAACGATTGCGTCGTAGATTTCTTGTTTTGGCATCTGTTTTGAAGATCTCAAATCTCAAATCTCAAATTTGAGATTCTCTGAATGAATTCCGGACTAATCACACCAGCTTCAAGACCGCTTTCAAGCTCTCTTCAGCGTTGCCAGACGGCTTGAATTCCAACCCGACAAACCCCTGATACCCCGTCGACGCAATCGCTCGAAACACATTCCCGTAATTGATCTCACCCGTGCCCGGCTCGTGCCGCCCAGGCACGTCGGCCACATGAAAATGCGCGATCTTCGAGATGTTCTTCGTGATGTCCTGTATCACGTTCCCTTCCATGATCTGGTGATGATAAATGTCGAACAACATCTTCACCGCCGTGCTTCCTACTTCATCGAGTATCTCGAATCCCTCTTGCGCGGTTTGAAGATAATATCCCGGATGATCGACTTTGGTGTTAAGCGGTTCGAGCACGAGCGTCAGTTGAGCTTGCTCGGCGAATGGCGCGGCGGCTTTCAAAGCGGCGACGTAATGCGCGTGTTGCTCCGCGCGAGGAATGCGTTTGTCTTCGAATCCGGTGGTGACGATCAGGGTCTTCGAACCCAATCGCTTTGCGGCAGCGAGCGAGGCTTGAATCTCGGAGACGAATGTCTTGCGAGCGTCTTCCGTAAACAAAGACTTCCAGCCGGAGCCCATGATCGTCGCGATCTCGAGCCCGAGTTCATTCTTCTTTCGGATGATCGCGTCTACATCTTTGTTCTTCCAATCCCAGAATTCAAAAGCGGGATAGCCGAGCCGTTTCACTCGATCCATGCGTTCGAGGAACGGGAGTTCGGTCATGATCATGTCAATGCAGACTGACAGCCTGACGGGACTCGGTTTTGATTGAAGAAACGAGGTGGTCATCTTTGGTCCGGCTGCAAGGTACGCCGAGGCGCTCGCAGCCTTCTTCAAAAAGTGCCTACGTTTGAGCATGGCCGGTCTTGTTCGTAGTCCGGACTTCAGGCGGAAGTTCGTATATGAAAATTTGTTTGAACCAGGTCCTTACGAACTTCCGCCTGAAGGCCGGACTACGAACTTCTCCCTTTACGAAAGCGCGCGTTTCATGTACTCGAATGCGGTTCGAGTTCCTTCGATCGGGTTCGCCGTCTCAGGCTCGTATTCGATGTTGGCCACGTATTTGAATCGGATCTTCTTCAACAGCTTCATCGTCTCATTGATTGGAGTCGTGCCCTCGCCAAACCGCCGCTGAGTGTGATCTGCGTCTTTATCCC
>Ga0207684_10000751_pt1 | contig 37862 bp, 38 predicted proteins | sample KBSK5501metaG_FD_184342 | JGI IMG/M metagenome (GOLD analysis project Ga0207684, IMG submission 184342) | Corn, switchgrass and miscanthus rhizosphere microbial communities from Kellogg Biological Station, Michigan, USA - KBS K5-50-1 metaG... | ecosystem: Host-associated > Plants > Roots >... | reverse complement strand
TAAGAGAAGCTTGACGGCTTCCTCACGGAACTCGTTCTCATACCTAGGATGATGCTTTGGTGGCATGGTTGCAGTCCTTTCTCAATCCACTGCACCCTGCCTGTCCACCAAATCGGGGCAGCTTTAGATCCGCCCGTTGGTTTGGTTTGGTTTGACCTCTTTCGAACACGCGTCCGGAGGGAGGTTCAATTCGTTCTCCAAAAACGAGCGCGATGTGGTGAGCGCGACCCGATTTGTATGCCCGCGGCGTTCCGAAGGGCCAAAAATAAAGTTTGCAAACCCTATTTAATTGGTAGACATTCACTGAATCCATACTGTTTTAATATGATTTAAAGGCAGGAAACTTTCATATGAAGACAACGAAACTGATCATCACAGCCACCTCTCTTGTCCTGTTCTGCGCGGGCGCGGGTTATGTCGAATACATTCTGGCGCTGCGGCTTGGAACCGGGTTCACCCTATTCGTCAGCATTTCTGGTCTCGCCGTGCTATCAGGCACACTTCGTAACGCTCCCGAAGGGTACGAAGACGGGAGTGGATTTCATATCAAGCCTCCCCGCCGCCGAACCGCTAGGGTCCGCCACAGCTCCACTTTCGCGACCCGCAACGCTAGCTGAGGATCGACATGTCTCCGACCCACCAAGCCGTGTCTGAGCTTCCGGTTCTCCTTGACCAGCAGATATGAAACTCTCCAAGCGCGGTGAATATGCCCTGCGGGCATTAATCGATCTCGGCATCGCCTCGGAATTAGGTTGGCCCATGCTGCAAGCGAGTCAGCTGGCGGCGAAGGAGAGATTGCCGGTAAAATTCCTGGAACAGATTTTCATGCAACTAAAGGCGGCAGGTTATGTAAAGAGCAAGCGCGGGAAGCTTGGCGGCTATTCACTCGCGAGAAGAATGGATCAAATCCGATTCGGCGCGGTCATTCGCTTAATCGATGGGCCGCTCGCTCCGATTCGATGCGTGAGTCAAACGGCTTACGCGCGCTGCAGCTGCCCGGACGAAGCGCACTGTGGCCTGCGGATGCTCATGCTTGATGTGCGCAACGCCGTCGCGAGAGTCCTCGATCGCTACACTCTCACGGACATTGTAGAGATCACGCTGCGCAAGCTGCGCCGGGACAAGGTTACGCCGCCCTTTCTTCCACCGTCAATCGGCCTCGGGGCCGTCTTGTCCTCTACAGTTAATCTACAGGACCGCGCCCAGTCAAAATCCGATTCGCTTCGCGTTACTTCTCAGAAACGGAGCAAATGAAATGCACAGAAAAATCGAAGTCTCCCTCGATTTTAGAGTCGGAGGCGGAAACGAATCAAGTTCACAACCGACCAATTTCGCGACCTCATCACGAACGTGGTTAAAAACGGAAAAGACGCCGCATTCCTAAAAGGAAAGATGGATATGTGTCGGCCAATCGAAAAACTGTAAGCTCTACACAACCGGCACCGGATTCAATCGACCCAATTCTTTCCAACTACACAGACATGGGCTCACAAATGGCAAAGAGAGAATCAGTGTTGATCAGACGAGAAATTAAGATGATGAATGAATTGGGGTTGCACGCGCGACCAGCTGCCGAGTTCATACGAGCAGCGAACGCTTTTCGTTCGGAAATCTGGATCCTCAAAGGACAGGAGCGCTTTTCAGCCACAAGCATCATCGAAGTACTAAGAGCGAACCTTGACTGCGGCGATACAGCTGCGATCGAAGCGAAAGGGCCCGACGCGGAGGAGGCGGTGGCGCGGCTTGTCCAGCTTGTTCGCGAATTGAAGCAGCAAGATTTACAGGGTACCTGGTCGCTTGGGGCGGAAGATGATTATTAAATCCGTTGGCGATTTTACCTGCAATCATAAGCCCGATGCGCCTTTCATTTTGCCACAGCGGCGGTGATCATTCCGATTCCACGCATGCGACACCAGAGACAAAACGTTTTTGCGCCAGCTCCTACATCCGGATCAATGAAACGCTGCGTAACTTATATAGAGAGCGTGCTTCTGAGAAACATCAGACGATTGGGAGTCAATCGCCCTTAACAACCAGGTATCACTAATAACGAAGGAAGGATTTATGGCGCGAAAACTTGAAGGAAAGAAGGTAGCGATTTTGGTGGCTGACGGTTTTGAACAAGTGGAAATGACTAAACCGAGAAAAGCACTGGATGAAGCCGGCGCGGAAACGAAAATCGTTTCTCCAAAATCTGGAAAGATCCAGGGATTGCATCACGCGGACAAGGGCGACAAGTTCGATGTGGATGTTACGCTCGATGAAGCACGACCACAGGAATTCGATGCGCTCATGATTCCGGGTGGGCTATTCAACCCGGATGAGCTGCGCGCGAACACGGATGCGCTCGAGTTCACGCGGCACTTTTTCGATGAGGGGAAACCAGTCGCGGCGATTTGTCATGGGCCATGGGTCTTGGTCGATGCTGGCGTGTTGCGTGGGAGAACTCTTACTTCCTGGCCGCACATCCAAACTGATGTGAAAAATGCGGGCGGAAAATGGATCGATGAAGAAGTCGTCGTAGATAACGGTTTGGTGACCAGCCGTAAGCCAGGTGATATTTCAGCGTTCAACGAAAAGATGATTGAAGAATTCGCGGAAGGAAAGCATGCGGCGATGGCGCAAACCGCGAGTGCCGAACTGGAAACGTAAAACTACGAAAGCTCTGTTGAAAAGCCGGCGCTGAAGCGCGGAAGCGCCGTTAGGCGCGACATGTTTATAGCAAAAATCCGCCTCCCAACCGCCAAGCTCCGTTAGGAGCGGCATGAAACGGCGGCTGATTTCCATGCCGCTCCTAATGGAGCTTGGATTAATTCATTGGCCCCAAGTCTATAAACAGGTCGCGCCTAACGGCGCTCTCAATCCGCCGCTGTGCTTGGTCGGCTTTTCAACAGAGGTAACTACGAGATAACGTCGAACGTCCAATCCATCTCTGGTCGGGCAGTTGCACGACTACGGCGCGGCGGGCTCTAACTACGAGGGTCTTCGCGAATAGAAAGCTGAACCGTAATTAGGCGGCCGCCGCTACACCAAGATTGGCGTTTCAGGGAACGGACCCGGCGGGCGCCGAGCGACATAAGCGGGAAGCCCGAAGGGTGAGCGAGCTGGCGTGAGCGAATCAAACGCCCTACTATTGTTCGTTCGGAGCGCCCCATAGCATGACCACCGCGAACAAAATCACCATCGTTCGGATCGCGATGATTCCGCTTTTCGTTCTCATGGCGATTTACTACGGTGAAAGCATTCAGCACGGTGCGCCTCTCGAATGGCAGCGATATACCGCGATCGCGATTTTTCTTGTTGCCGCGGCCAGCGACGGACTGGATGGCTACGTGGCACGCCGCTACAAGCAGCGGAGCGCGCTCGGTGCGATCCTTGATCCGATTGCAGACAAAGGCCTGCTCCTCAGCGCGATCATCACCTTGAGCATCAGTAACTGGAGCGAGGTCAATCCCGAGTATGGAAAATTTCCGGCGTGGTTTCCGGTGCTTGTAATCACGCGCGATGCCGTGATTCTTGTTGGCGCAGCCATTTTGCACTTGCTCATCGGTGACAAGATGCGCGTGAAACCGAGCTGGACTGGCAAAGTCGCGACCGTTTGCCAAATGTGCGCGATCGGTTGGGTGATGTTGCAGTTGCGCTTCCTTCCTCTCCTCTTGGTGGTCATCGTTGCCGGAATTTTCACCTTCGTTTCCGGCGTGATTTACGTGATGGAAGGCGTGCGCCAATTGCAGGCCGAGGGTCATGCGCACGCCAGAGTTTGATTGATCCGCCTCTGTAATTGTAGCTCTTTAGCGGCGGTTTTTGCCTCTCTTTCCCAAGAGAGAGGGTAGAGTGAGGGTTCATCATTGTAAGCTACGCGCAAAGCCTTCACCTCAATCCTCTCCCATTGATAAGGCGAGAGGCGGATCCAGCAAACAGAAACGGTTACCCTGTCATTGACAATGAGCGCCAAAAGCCAAACGCCGAATGTTGCCATCGTCGGCCGGCCTAACGTCGGCAAATCTGCGTTATTCAATCGGCTGGCCGGTCGCCGGATTGCGATCGTGCACGATCAACCGGGAATCACACGAGACCGAATTTCGGCAGTCGCAACGCACTGCGCGCGGCCGTTCATGCTCTGGGATACGGGGGGCGTACTTGGCGCGGGTGAATCCGAATTAATCGCGCAAGTCCGAGGCGGCGTCGAGGAAGCGATTCGTGAAAGCGATCTGCTCCTGTTCGTTGTGGATGCAAAAGGAGGTCTTTCGCCGATTGATGAGGAGTTGGCGCAGCTGCTTCGCAAATCCGGTAAGCCCGTGGTCCTCGCGATCAACAAGATCGACAATGAAAAGCAGGAAAGCCTGGCCACTGATTTCGATTCGTTAGGCTTTACCAGCAGTGTTTCGATCAGCGCAGAGCACAACCGCGGAATTGCCGAGTTAGTCGCGGAAATCGAGAAGGCTCTCCCCTCGCCTGCAAACATCGAAGATCGAACTCCGATAGATCGCGAGCAGGTATCGGACATTGGACATGCTCTCGCCATCGCGGTCGTGGGCCGCCCGAACGTCGGGAAATCTTCGCTCATCAATTCCATCTTGCGGAGAAGACGCGCAATCGTGACCGAGCTCGCCGGAACCACACGTGACGCGATCGACATTTCCTACCGGCGAAACGGAGAGCACTTTATTTTCATCGATACGGCCGGTATCCGACGCCGCAGTGCGCATTCCAGTTCGGTCGAGGTTTTCAGCGTCATGCGCGCGGAGCGCGGCATCCGGCGCGCCAATCTCTGTGCGTTGATTATCGATCTTTCAAATGGCGTCACCGCGCAGGACAAACGCATCGCCGGTCTCATCCGAAAAGCGCGTAAACCTTGTATTATTATTTTGAACAAATGGGACCTAATTAAGCCGGAGCGCGGCGAGAAAGCCGCTATTGCAGAACTTGTCGATCAAACGCGCGAGCGACTTTTCTTTCTCAGCTACGCCCCGGTCCTAATCGCGTCCGCGCTTACCCGAGAAAATGTCGATCGACTCTTTCGCTTGATCGAAAAAATTCGTGGCGCCTCGCGCGAACGAATCGGCACCGGTGTTTTAAATCGACGATTACGCGCCGCATTCGCCTCGAATCCGCCGCGGATGGTTGCGGGCAAGCGGCTAAAGTTGTTCTACGCAGCGCAATCGAGCGGAATCAAGGATCAACGTCTAGCGCCACCGGAATTTGTCCTGTTCGTAAACGATCCACGATTACTGACTGACGAGTATGCGCGCTATCTCAAGACGCAGATTCGCAAGACGCAATCTTACACAGGGTTACCGATTATTTTGACTTTGCGCACTCGGAAGACGTGATTGTCTAATTCCCGTAGCAGTCGGTCAGAGGCGCAGGCTGATCGAACATTTTCGCCCCGAATCTGTCTCAAAACACACATGAAATCCACTCAGGAAATTACGGCGGAAGTGCGGGAGCTCGGCCGTTGGATTCCGGCGGTGCGCGAGCAGATTGGCCATGTCATCGTGGGGCAGAAATATCTCATCGATCGACTCTTGCTCGGATTGCTTGCCAACGGTCACCTTTTACTTGAAGGCGTGCCCGGTCTCGCCAAAACGCTCGCTGTGAAAACGATGGCCGCATGCATTCAAACCGGTTTTCAACGTTTGCAATTTACGCCGGATCTTTTGCCGGCCGACCTCATCGGCACGCTGATTTATAATCCGCGCACCGGCGAATTCACGACCAAGCTCGGCCCGATTTTTTCGAATCTTATTTTAGCCGACGAAATCAATCGCGCGCCGGCGAAAGTGCAGAGCGCGTTACTTGAGGCGATGCAGGAGCGTCAGGTGACAATCGGCGAACAAACGTATCCGCTGTCCGATCCGTTCCTGGTTTTAGCGACGCAGAACCCGATCGAGCACGAAGGCACTTATCAACTGCCGGAAGCGCAGCTTGATCGGTTCATGTTCAAGTTGAACATCGGTTACCCCCAGAAATCGGAGGAGCGCATCATTCTCGATCTGATGGCTACTTCGGCGCCCAATCTGCGCGTGAATGCTGTCATTGAGCCGAGCCAGATCATCGCCGCGCGCGACGTGGTCAATCAAATTTACATCGATGATCGGGTCAAAGATTACATTGTCGATGTTGTTTGGGCTACGCGCGATCCGACCGCTTACAATTTGCGACTCGAAGGTCTGATTCGTTATGGTGCCTCCCCGCGTGCAACGATTTACCTTGCGCTCGGAGCTCGCGCCCACGCGTTCTTGAACGGGCGTGGTTACGTTACCCCGCAAGATGTGAAAAGCATTGGTCCGGATGTTTTACGTCATCGCATTATCGTCAGTTATGAAGCCGAAGCTGAGGCGGTAACGAGTGAGACGATTATCGAGAAAATTTTCGCGGGCCTGCCGGTGCCGTGATTGTGACAGTGATCGGTGAGACGTGAGAAGTGAAAGGTACTGATGGCGATTGCAAAGTCATTTCGGGATTTAAATGTTTATCGAGAAGCGCAGGAAGCTGCGCAGAAAACCTTCCAACTCGGTCGTGGATTTCCAGCAGAAGAACGTTACTCGCTGGCTGATCAGATTCGCCGTAGTTCACGTGCGATTAAAGCGATGATTGCCGAAGCTCGGGGCCGACGCCGCTACAAAGCAGTCTTTGTTAACAAACTGGATGAAGTGCCGGGCGAGGCTACCGAGACGCAGTCATCGTTAGATGATGCGCGCGACGCTGAGTACCTTTCAGCCGAGGAATCTAACGCGCTTGACTCGAAATGCGTTTTGATCGGTCAAATGCTATCCCGCATGATCGATCAGGCTGATGATTTTTGTAAGGATTCACCTGCCACAGATTATCGCGCGATTCCGCGCGTAGAAGAAATCGAGCCCGGCATCGGATGCTCGGCCAACATCGAACAGTTTTTCACGTGATAACCTCTCACCTCTTACCAATCACTTCTCACGTCTAATGTATTCGACGGCCGAGATCCTCAAAAAAATCCGCGCGCTCGAAATTAAAACGCGCGGTTTGGTGGAGACTGCCTTCGCTGGAAATTACCATAGCGTTTTCAAGGGACGCGGAATGAATTTCGAGGACGTCCGCGAATATCAACCGGGCGACGAGATTCGCGCTATTGATTGGAACGTGACCGCGCGACTCGGGACCGCGTTCGTGAAGAAGTTCACAGAGGAGCGAGAACTGACGGTCATGTTGATTGTCGATGTTAGCGCATCGGGGAATTTTGGCAGCTCCACGCAATCGAAACGCGAACTTGCCGCCGAGGTTGCATGTCTGCTCGCTTTCAGTGCAATTCGAAACAACGATAAAGTCGGCTTGCTCCTGTTCACCGATCGGGTGGAACTTTTCATTCCCCCAAAAAAAGGGCGGTCTCATACGTTACGGCTGATTCGCGAGATTTTGTTTTTCCAGCCAAACGGCCGGGGCACTGATCCAGCGCTGGCACTCGATTATCTAAACAAGATCGTAACACGCCGCGCAGTCGTGTTCTTCATTTCCGATTTTCAAGCGCCAGATTTTTCGCATGCGCTGGCTGTTAGCGGACGCCGGCATGATTTTATCGCCATTTACATTCAGGATGAGCGGGAGCGAGCTTTGCCTAACATCGGCATCATCACGCTGGAAGACGCCGAGACGGGCGAGCAAATCGAGATCAATACGGCTGATCGCGCGACACGGACGCGTTTTGCCGATCTGGCCGAGGAGCAGGCGACGCAGCTTGCGCGCACGCTGCGTCGAAATAACGTCGAGGAGATTGCGCTGCGCACCGGTGAGGACTATCTGCCGGCCTTGCGGTCCTTCTTCAAACAACGCGAACGACGGCTCGCAATTCGATAGGCGGCAGCCGCATGTTCGTCTTGTCGATTTTGTTTGTGTCGGTCTTTCTGGCGCAGGGTTCGCGCGACATTGCGCCGCCAGTTGATTATTCGCTCGTTCCGCCGTGGGTCATTTTCGCGACGGCACTTGTCGGCCTCACTCTCTTCGGGGTCATAGGGTGGTTGATCTTCCGCAAACGTCCAGCGCCGCAGCCGCCAAAGTTGCCGCGCGAGCGCGCGCTGGAAGCGCTCGAGCAGATCGAGAGCGAGATTGAAACACTCACGCCTTACCGATTTAGCATTCGGGTGTCTGACATTCTCCGCCGTTATGTTACAGAGCAATTCGCGTTGCCGGTGACTCGGCAGACTTCAGTTGAATTTCTCAGCGCCCTCGCGAAGTCGTCTCCGTTTTCGGGCGACGAAAGATCACTGCTCGAAGATTTCTTAAACCGCTGCGACTTGATCAAGTTCGCGCGCTACAACGCAACTGCGGCAGACAGCCGGCTGTTGCTGGAAGAAGCAAAGCGTTTTGTCATGGGAGGTGAACTTGCGACTGCTTGATTGGTGGCCGCCACACAGCGCGCTCAACTTTGCGCGACCGTGGCTACTCTTGTTGCTGCTGGCGGTTCCGTTGCTGGCATATTTGCGCGGAAAACGCGGGCCAGCCGCAGCGCTGACTTTTTCATCGACAACGACGCTTCAAGCCATTGGCAAGCACAGCACTTCGCGCGCGGGCAAACTCCTGCGCGCACTCGCCTTGGCGACGCTGGCAATCTTCGTGATAGCGCTGGCGCGGCCGCAACTCGGCAAGAGTCTGATGCAAGTCGAGGCCAGCGGAATCGACATCATGCTCGTGCTCGATGTTTCAGGATCGATGTTGTACAAAGATTTTACCATTGGCGGCGAACAGGCCACGCGATTGGATGCAGTCCGGGAGGTAACGCGAAAATTCATCGAAGGCCGCCCTAACGATCGCATCGGAATGATCGCATTTGGCACTCAGCCTTATGTGGTGAGCCCAATGACGCTCGATCACGACTGGCTGCTGCAAAATCTCGAGCGCGTGCGGATTGGATTGGTAGAGGAAAATACGGCAATCGGATTGGCAATGGCGGCGGCTGGAAATCGCTTGAACGACAAGCGCTCGAAAAGTCGCGCGATTGTCTTACTGACGGATGGCGACAATAACGCAGGAAAAATTCCGCCTAACGCTGCGGCCGAAGCGCTAAAAACGTTGCAAATTAAATTCTATGCGATCGGCATCGGGACAAACGGGATCGCGCCCGTCCCCGCGCCAGGCCCAGGGGGACGGGCGTTGACCGATCCAATGGGCAACATCATCTACGTAAACGGCCGAGTCTCGTTCAACGAAGCGGGCCTGAAGGAAATCGCGAGGATTGCAGACGGGAAATTCTTTCGCGCCACGGATACCAGATCACTCGAAGAAATTTATCGCGACATCGACAAGATGGAGAAATCGACGGTCACGGTGAAGAAATATCAACAGTACAGGGACCTCTTTCCAATTTGCATCATGAGCGGCTTGGGGTTGCTGGTGGCGCAGATGGTTTTGTCGCAAACGATTTGGAAGAAACTACCGTGAAGACGTTGAAGCCTTTGACACTTCAATCGTCAAAGCGGTCGAAGCCTTCATCGCTTCATCGCTTCATCGCTTCAACCAACTTATGAGCTTCGGAGCACCAGAATGGTTTTGGGGATTGCTGGCCGTGCCGATCCTTATCACACTGTTTGCTCGCGCGGAAAGACGCGGCATGGAGCGATTACGTGATTTTGTTTCACCTCGTTTGCTGCCGCAGTTAGCTGCGACGGTGGACCGGTCCCGTCGCACAGCGCGTTTCGCTTTGCAATTGCTTGGTTTGGCTTGTGCAATAGTCGCGCTGGCTCAGCCGCGATGGGGTTACACATTCCAGAACGTGCAGCGAAAGGGGCTCGATTTACTCATCGCGGTGGACACATCGCGCAGTATGCTCTCAAATGACGTCCAACCAAATCGTTTGGCGCGGGTGAAGCTGGCCGCTCAGGATTTCATCGACGAGTCACCAGGCGACCGGATCGGCTTGATTGCGTTTGCTGGTCGGGCATTTCTTCAGGCGCCGCTGACGATTGATTACGACGCCATAGTCGAATCAATCGATGATCTCGACACGAAAACAATTCCGGAAGGCGGCACCAATATTTCGGAAGCTATCGCCCTGGCATTGCGCACGTTTGGAAAAAGCGCGACGGGAAATCGCGCCCTGATTCTGTTCACGGATGGGGAAGAATTGACTGGCGACGCGGTCAAGGCGGCCCAGGACGCCGCGAACGCGGGCGTGCGAATTTTTACAATCGGCGTTGGCACGCCGCAGGGCTCGCTCATCCCGGTCAATGACGGCAATGGCGGCACCTCATTTGTGAAAGATTCGAGCGGACAAGTTGTAAAATCCAAGCTCGACGAAAAGCGTTTACGCGAAATCGCGCAAACCACCGGTGGAATGTACCTTCATCTGGAAGGCGGTCCGCGCACCATGCACGACCTTTTCGCCGAGGGCCTCGGGAAGATGAAGGCCGCTGAAATGGACGTGCGATTATCGCGGCGCCCGATCGAACGTTACGAATGGCCGCTGGGCACGAGTCTTCTTGCGCTCACATTGTCGATCTTGTTAGGCGAGCGCAAGCGTGTCCGCATTTTTGCGCCTTCGCTCCTTCCGCAACCAGCAAAAATCACCGCACCGGCCACGGCTGCGGTGTTGCTAATTGTTTGCTCGCTCGCGAAAGGCGCTGTTCCGGGAATCGATCTTTATCAGGCGGGCAAGTTTCCCGAAGCATACAACAGTTTTGAATGGGATTTGAAAAACCACCCCGACGCGGGTGTAGGTGACAAAATGCAGTTCGACGCCGGGACGGCTGCCTACAAAATGCGCGATTACAACAAGGCGCTCGAATCGTTCAGTGGCGCTTTGCTTTCAAAAAACAAAGGCCTTCAGGAGAGCAGTCATTATAACATTGGGCGCACGTTGGAAGAGCGAGCGGACATGGACAAAACAGACGAGGAGTCGCTCACGGACCTCGAGGATGCAAAGTCGCACTATGAGGAAGCGCTCAGGCTCAAGCCCGATGACGAGGCGGCCAAGGCAAATTTGGAAGAAGTGAAGAAAAAGATCGAACGATTGAAGAAGCGTCGGAAGGAGACACCGAAGCCACCTCCGCGTTCGCCACAGCAGAAAAAAGACAAAGATCAGCAAAGTTCCGATCAGAAAAACAAGCAGAACCAGTCGTCGCAGCAAAATCAGCAACAGCAGCAACAACAATCACAGGAAAAGTCGCAGTCCCAACAGCAATCGCAAAGCGCACAAAATCAAAATTCACAGCAACAGGGGAATCAGTCGCTAGCGAAAAACGAGCCGCAAAAAAATCAGCAGCCGCAGTCTGGCCGAAGTCCCTCGCCTTCTCCATCGCCGGCCAAAGAGGAGAAGAACGCTCAAGACGGGCAATCACAGTCCGGTGAATCGCCCATTCCATCAACCGGCGGCCAGCAAACGCCCTCGCCATCACCTGGTGAAGGTGAAGCTGAGAATAGAACGCCCGGTGCGACTCCGGCGGAGACACCGCCGCAAAAATTGGCGGGTGAAATTAAAAGCGCGGGCGACCAATCGAAGAAACCGCCAGAACAAAACGCGCAGGTTGCTGAGGCTGAATCCGACAAAGAAGGTCAGATGACTGAACAGCAAGCGGAAGAGTTATTGCGCTCAACCAAAGACGAGGAAGCGCACGTTCAACTTGATGAACGCAGGGCGACGCGTCATGTCTATAAGGATTGGTAAGGACGAAGAGTTGATGGTGGATAGTTAATGGCTGATGGGTCTTTCGATGTACGGACGGCTTCGGGTCGCAGTTTTGTTCGCCGCGCTAATCGCGCTCGCAGGGAGCCAGCAAGCCCTGGCCGATTCGCCTAGCGTCACCGCAGTATTGAACAATGATCAAGTGGCCGTCGGCGAAACGGTCCAGTTGCAAATCAAAGTCAGTAACGCCCGCGGCGCGGAGGTGCCTGACCATATTTCAGTGGATGGTCTGGAAATTCAACGCACCGGCACCGAGCAACACGTCGAGATGAATAATTTCAATGTGAGCACAAGCGCGATTTACGACTACACAATTTTGCCGATGACCGCAGGCACCTTCAAAATTCCGCCACAAAATATCCGCATTGCCGGCAAAAATTTGACGACGCCGGAACTGACGCTGCACGTCACAAATTTCGGTGGCAGCCCTTCGCGCTCGCAGCCAAATGGTGCGCAACAGCAAGCGCTAAACGCCAAAAACATTGGCTTCCTCGAATTCGTTGTGCCGAAACGCGCAGGTTACGTCGGCGAAGTTCTGCCGGTCGAAATAAAGGTCGGATTGAGCAGCCGTGTGCAATTTCAAGGCATGCCCGAACTGCCCGACCCCAATGTTCAGGGTGTCACGTTGCAACGCGCGCAGGAGGGCGAGCAAAACATCGAAACCATCGGTGGTGTGACATACCGCGTGTTAACGTACAAAGGCGCTTTGGCAGCCATTCATGCGGGCAAAATCGAATTGCCCCCTTTGCAAATAGCAGTGACCGCGCTGGTCCGACGCAGCGCGCCGCCTTCGAGAGCGCCCCGCAATCGCTCACCATTCGATGTTTTCGGCATGCGCGATCCCTTCGACGATCCGTTCTTCAGCGACCCATTCGCAAGGTTTTCGGGCGAGCCAACAAAAATATTGCTGAAGAGCGAACCGGTAACGCTTGAGATAAAGCCGCTTCCGGCCAATCCCCCCGCCAGTTTTTCCGGCGCAGTCGGCCATTTTGCCATGACTGTGGACGCGAAACCGAAGCACGTGCAGGTGGGCGATCCAATCACAATAACATCGACAGTTTCCGGCCGCGGCAATTTCGACCGCATGGGTGCTCCGACTTTGGAAGACGAGCGCGGCTGGCACAAGTATCCGCCGTCGGCAAAATTCAAACAGGACGATGACGTTGGAATCAGCGGCGCCAAGACCTTCGAGATGGTCATCTCGCCTAACGATAGGAAGTCGAGCATTCCTCCACTTTCATTCTCTTATTTCGACCCGCTCAAGGAAGATTACATGACGGTACGCAGCGATCCGATTCCTGTCCAAGTGGAAGGGACCGCGGTCGCAGCCGCGCAACCGTCGGCTGGAACGCTGGCTCCGCAACCGGGAGCAGCGACTCCGGCTACAGCAAAGCCGCAAGACATTTTGTATCAACTGACCGAGTTCGGCCGTGTGCAATCCTTTACTCCAATATACGCGCGGCCGGTTTTCTGGATGGTGCAGATATTTCCGCTCGCCGCTTTGCTCGGCTTTGTTGGATTAAAGCTTCGACAAGCAAAGATCGACAATCGCCAGGCCCAGCGCATCGCAGCCCTGCAACACGAGGCTGCGGAATTGATGCGCAAATTGCGGCGCAACGATGTTTCGCCGGAGGAATACTTCTCGAAAGCATCACGCGCGGTCCGGGTGAAAGCGGCGCTGGCCAAAAGCATCGATCCGAACACTGTCGACCCGGAAATGGCGGCGAACGCATTCCAACTCGATGAAAACTCGCGCGAACAGCTGCGGAAGCTGTTCGCGCGCAGCGATGAATTGCGTTACAGCGGACGACCGAATGGCGCGAGAACGATTTCGCCGCACGATCACGACGAGGTTCTGCACTTGATCGAAAACCTGCGGACATGAAACATCAGATCACAGTTCGATTATACAACTGTTCGAATATACAACTATTATTGCGGTTCGCGGGCCGGAGCGCCCGGAGCGTTGTGGTAATCTTGATGTTGGCTACCTCCTCTGCTTTAGCGGAATCGGGTGCGCAATTTGCCAAAGCCAACCAGGAATATGCGGCCGGTCATTTCAAGGAAGCGGTCGATGGTTACCAATCGCTCGCGCACGGGGGCAAGTGGACCGCAAATTTGTTCTACGATCTCGGCAACGCTTATTTCCATACTGGCGACCTGGGACGCGCCATCTTGAACTATGAACGCGCGCTCACCCTGGATCGACATCATCCAGAAGCACAAGCCAATTTGCGGATTGCGCGCGATGAAGCGCGCGCGCTGGAAATGACACCAACGAGCGGCGAGCGCTTCACTCAATTTGCCAGCGCCAATCAACTGACGATCGCGGCCGCAATGGCATTTTGGTTCGGAGTTTTCTCGCTCGCCCGGTGGATCTTCTCGGGACGGCGCTCCAGCGGTGCTATTGGGCTGTCGATCTTGTCATTGTTGATCTTTGCCATCACCGTTGCCTCGATTTTTTGGATCGACAGTGGTAACAAAGGCCGCGGATTGGCAGTCGTGACGGAAAATGATGTCGAGGCGCGATTGGCGACGGCGGACAATGCCCGAAGCGTTCTGGCATTGCCGCCCGGAAGCGAGATTAAGATTTTGAGTAAACGCGGCGATTGGATTTATGCAGCGTTGCCGAACGATCTGCGCGGCTGGATTGCGGCGAAGAACGCGGAGCAAGTGCGTCTGTAACCGAAGTGCTGCGCAGGTGAAGACCGGCCCGCAGACCATGGGCTGCAGAGCTATTGCGGCATTTGCGACAATCAGAGATCGTCCTTAGAGGATCCGTATGAAGCCGGAAATGGACGTCGGCACAAACCGGAAGGCGTTGCAGATTAATCTCGACACAAAAAGGTACGGCACGTTCGCCGAGATCGGTGCGGGCCAGGAGGTGGCGCGCCGATTTTTCCAGGTGGGCGGAGCCGCGGGCACAATCGCAAAAACAATCTCCGCTTATGACGTGACATTCAGCGACGCCATCTACGGGCCGGCCGATCGCTACGTGAGCCGCAAACGTCTCCACACGATGCTCGATCACGAGTACGATCTGCTACTCGAGCGGCTGGATGCGAAACTGGGTCGCCAGCGAACGTTCTTTTGTTTTGCAGACACGGTGGCGGCGCGCAGTTTCAAGGAACATAACGAGTCGCACGGCTGGCTTGGGGTTCGTTTTCAAACGCAACCACGCAGTGAACCGAACCAGATCATCATTCACGTGCGGATGCTCGACGAAGCGAACGTCGATCAACAAGAGGCACTTGGTGTCATCGGCGTGAACCTGCTCTACGGCGCATTTTATCATGCGCAGCCGGAGAGATTAATTTCCTCGCTGCAAGAAAATCTCGCACCCGGCCGCATCGAAGTGGACATGATCAAATTTTCCGGTCCGGCGTTCTGTCAGGTCGACAATCGTCTGATGAGCTTGCAGCTGGTCAGCCAAGGCCTAACGAATGCGGTAATGTTCACGGCCAACGGCGAGACAGTGCAGCCGGCGGAGGTTTTTTATAAAAAAGCGATTCTGGTGGAGCGTGGAAGTTTCCGGCCAGTAACTTATGCGACTAACGACATGCTCGACGGTGCGCTGCGGCAATTTCTTAAGGAATCGGGATGTTCGGAAAAGGAGCTGGTGGTGTTGATGGAAATGACGCTCGAGAACTTGCTTTCCGAAGGGCAGCTTGATCACGCCGATTTTCTGGCGCGGGTGGACATCCTGGGGGCACTGGGCCGCACGGTTTTGATTTCCAAGTTTGGCGAATATTATCGGCTGGCTGGTTACCTTTCTCGCTACACAAACAAAATGGTTGGCTTGGTGATGGGCGTGCCAAGCGTAATGGAGATTTTCGACGAAAAATATTACCTCAATCTGGAAGGCGGAATTCTTGAGGCGCTCGGCCGCATGTTCAAGTCCGGTCTAAAACTCTACGTGTATCCGATGATTGACGAGGCGAGCGGAAAAGTTGTGAAGGCAACAGCGCTGGAGGTGGCGCCACACCTGCGCTCGCTCTATCGGTACTTAATCGACAATCAATTCATTCGGGAGATCGACGCTTATCACCCGGAATATCTGCGCATTTATCCACCAGAGGTGCTGGCCAAATTGCAAGCCAACGATGGGAGCTGGGAAAAAATGGTGCCGCCCGAAGTAGCGCAAATTATCAAGGAACGGGAATTTTTCGGCTATCGGGCACCGATTGCGGCGTGAATTCGCCCAGAAAACGCGCGCTGTCGGCACGTTTCCCGCTACACGGAACTCCCAGCATCATGGGCAGGCGCGCAGATTCTGTTATCGGCATTGATTTAGGGAAGCACGTTTTCAAAGGTGTAACGCTCCGTCGAAAGGGCGATTCGCGCTTTGTGTTAACAAGCTTTGCCGCGCGCCAGGTGCCGGAAGAATTCCCTTCAGCTGACGATCTTGCCCGGGAATTGAAGTTTCTGCTGAAAGAGTTGGGCGGCGGCGCTAAAGCTTGCGCGGTTGCCATTTCTGATCCGACCGCGCTCCTTCGCATCATCGAGCAACCGGATACTCCGGTGGAGCTGCTCCGCAACGCGCTCCGCTTAAACGGCCTGGCCGTGCTTAACCAGGAATGCAAAGATTTTGTTCTCGATGTCGCCCCGGTGCTAAGTCGCACCGCGAACGTTAAAGCGGCAAGCCACCGCGCGAGCGGCGGCTCCGGCAACGTCGCAGTGGAGAGCCGCGTTGTGACGCAAACAAAATACCTTGTCGGCGGAATGTTGCGGCCGGTAGTCAAACAGATTTCAGCGGCGATAAGTAAGGCCTTCCTGGTGCCCGACATCATTCAATTGGCGCCAGTATGCTCGTTTAATGCGTTTGAATTCGCTTATCCGGAAACTTTTGCAAACGAGGCCTTTCTCCTGCTCGACATGGGACATTTGCAGAGCACGGTGCTGATTGGTAGCAAAGGCGAGCTGGTCCTGGTGCGCAGCATCGATTACGGTGGCAAAGCGCTCATGCAAGCGCTTACCGCCGAAGGGGCACTCGACGCCAATGCCGCGTGGCTCATGATCCAGCAGGGCGATGAGGGAATGGCCGAGATTTGCCGCAATTCGCTCAGTCGGCTCGCGATCGAGGTGCGAAATTCCATCGGCTTTTTCGAAGGTCAACGCGAGGAAGGCATAAACCGCATCTTTGTTTCGGGCGGCTTGGCGCGGGCCGAGGCTGTTCTTCATACGCTAAGCGATGAGCTTGGGCTGGCGTGCGAAATTTGGGACCCGCTCGAGACTTGTGAATTAGCGTTGCCGGCAGCTAAACGCCAGGCGTTGCCTAACGAATTTGTGTCGCTCAACGTCGCCTGTGGAGTGGCTTTTGAATACTTGAAGAATTAACGCAGAGACGATGGCTCTTCATCTCAACCTCCTGCACGAGGAAATTCTTGAACAGCGGCAGCGTCACCGCGATCCGCTCAAGATCGGCATCCTGCTGCTGGCTGGCTGCGGCGTACTGCTTTTTCTTTACTACGGGTGGAATGTTTACCAAACCCTCCAGGCTAAGGCCCGGTTGAGCGCCGTTGAACGCGATTGGGCGAAGGTCGAGCCGCAAGTGACGGAGGCGCAAAAACGCGCTGCCGAATTGACAAATATAATCAATACGACACGCGTGCTCGATAGCTACGCCGACGATCGATTTTTGTGGGCGCCGGTGCTGGAAAAGATTTCGCATTGCGTCGCGCCAAACGCGCAATTGACCGCTATCGAGGGAGCAGTGCAGGATGATGATAAAGGCGTCACTCTCGTGATCCAAGGGGTTGCAGCCGCACACGAACCGCGTTCCGCCGCGGAAGATCTCCGCCAAGTGTTGCTAGAACAACTCGGGCAAAGTTACCGCGAAGTAAAAGTAGAGTTTAAAGCTCTCGATGACGTGGAGACCGTGACGAAAGTTGACGGAGCCGCGATGCCGATGGCGCGTTATACCATCGCCGTCAGTTTCAAAGGAAATTCTGCCCCAAAACCCGCACCTGCTCCAGGGCGATCGAAACGAAAAAATGAATCTTCCTAAGCTGAATCCGGACCAGATCAAAAAGCTAAGCCTCAGCGTAATCGGCTTTGTCTTTTTACTGTATGTTTATTTTACCTTCTTTCTGGGGCCGCTGAACAAAAGTCACCAAGCCACCGAGGCCGCCATCGTCGATCGACAGCGTAAGATCGACACTTCAAAGGGCGAAATGAGCAAGGCCGCCAATCTCGAACGCCAGGCAAAAGATGCAACTAGCCGCTTTAGCGCCCTGAAAGCTCTTAGTCCCGAAGGCGCGCCAATTGCCTGGTTTCCACCGCGCATCAAAACCCTTTTCGCCGATCAAAAAATCGACAAAGCGGTAGCACGCCTCGAGAGCGCGACAACCCCTAAGGAGGCCGAGCTTGCAGGTTGGACCAAATACAATTGGCTAATCGAGTTGCCGCAGACGGATTACGCTTCGCTCGGTCAAGCCGTCGCTGCGCTTGAGAATACGGAGCCATTGCTTTGCATTACCAAGCTGAGCATTCATCCCGTGCCGGACCAACCGCAGTTTCAACAGGCCGCAATCGCCGCATCCACCGTGATAGAAAAACAATGAGGTTACTCGCGCTTATCTTCGCCGCGATCTTGACTGCGATCTCCGTTCGTGCGGACGAGCCCGCGAAGATCGAGTTGAGAAACAAATCCTCTTTCAGAATGGATGCCAGCAGCCGGAATCCATTCTGGCCCATTGGTTGGAAACCAGCGGCCAAGGTCTCCGGTGGCGGCGGTGCCGATCAATCTGGTGATATTCCAGCAAGCGCCTTTGTCGTCAGTTCCATCACCCTCGGTCAAGGAACGCATTTTGCCATCATAAATGGCAAGATCATGCAAGAGGGTCAGCAATTCGCATTGGTTTTGGGCTCGCAGACTTATCAGATCGTCCTCAAGAGAATTGAAGACGGTCGCATCGTTCTGAGTCGCCACGATGAGGAAATCGTCGTCCCATTGCGGCGGAAGTAAGGCCTCGGCGTTGCGATTGATTTTTGTGCCGACGAAAGGCAACGTCGTCGGCCATTGGACGCCAACTCGTGAGCGCGAGCTCACGCATTCCTGAAGAGAGCATTCAACGGCGTCACAAAAGATAGCGGCGGCAATGTGCGCCCGTAGATGCCGCGTTGCTTTTTTTCTCTCCCAGACCGACAGGAAAACGGTCAGAGCCGAATTTGTCTCGGCATCCACTGGTCATTCGATAAAACGCAAGGCATCGCTCAGGGTCGCAACGTGGCGAACTACGTCTTCGACCACTCCTTTACGCCGCTAGCCCCACCTAATCGTCGTTAGAAGTTCGCTGTTCCAAGTTGCGCAACCAGCACGAACTCGCTCTCGCGTAACACCACCGGTTTCGCTCCGCGGACGAGTTGCCACCATTGAATCACGGAGCCGAGCACGATCAAGAACACGAGCAAGAGAAACAACCCGGCGACCAGAGCGTCGAATCGCCAGACATTTGCCTGACGAATCAGCTCGCCCGCTCTGGTTGGATCGACCATCCTCTCGGCTTGGAGAATGAGCGATTGGGCACCGCTCAAGAAGCCGAGTCTCGGATCAGCCGAAAAAATCTTCAGATAACCCGCGGAGAAAGTGACCGCGCACATAAATGCGAGCGGCACGAGCGTGATAAAAAGATACCGCGCCTTACGCATCTTGATTAGGACGGTCGTGCACAGGCACAGCGCGATCACGGAAAGCAACTGGTTCGCGAGACCAAAGAGCGGCCAGAGTGTGTTCACACCACCCAGCGGATCGACAACTCCTTGATACAGAAACCAACCCCAGGCGGCTACCAGCAAGACACTCGTGAAGAAATTCGCACTCCACCCGCCGGTGTTGCCAAGCGGCCGCCACACGTTACCTAACAAGTCTTGTAACAAAAACCGACCGACACGCGTCCCGGCGTCGATCGTCGTCAAAATGAAAAGCGCTTCGAACATGATCGCAAAGTGATACCAAAGCGATATTGCCATCCGGCTAGAGGACACGCGCGCAAACATGTGCGCCATGCCGACGGCGAAAGTGGGCGCGCCACCGGCGCGGTTGAACATCGTGGCTTCACCCAAGTTGTGCGCCAAGATCGACATTTGATCTTCCGTCACCGGAAATCCGGCGCTGGAGACTTTCGTCACGACTTCGGCCGGCGTCCCTTTTGAGTTGATCGCGAAATATTCCCCAGGTTGTAGCACGCAGGCCGCAATCAGCGCCATCAGCGCAACCATCATCTCGGTAATCATCGCGCCGTAGCCAATGTCCCGAATGCGCGACTCGCGTTCGACCATTTTCGGTGTCGTGCCTGATGCGATGAGTGAATGAAACCCCGAGACCGCACCGCATGCAATCGTGATGCAGACGAACGGAAATACCGGGCCGGCAAAGACGAGCCCGCTCCCATCGATGAAGCGCGTCAGCGCCGGCATTTGCAACGTCGGGTGAATCAGAATCACCGCCACGGCAAGCGCAGCTACCGTTCCCAATTTCAAAAACGTACTCAGATAATCGCGCGGCATGAGCAACATCCAGACCGGCAGAATCGACGCGGCCAGACCGTAAATCATGATTGCCCACGCAAGCCAAACTGCATCGTGCCGAAACCACGATTCGATCGCTGGGAAATGTGAAAGAAATTGTCCTCCCCAAACACCAAACGCTAAACCGAAAAGACCAAAAATCGTGACTGCAGTCACATTTGCTTTTCCGCTGCGCAATCCGAAACCCATGATGAGGGCAACCGGGATCGTTACCGCAATGGTGAACACGCCCCATGGACTTTTCGCCAGCGCTTGCACAACGACGAGCGCAAGCACAGCCAGAAGAATGATCATGATTGCAAGCACGCTAATCAGCGCGAGCACACCCACGCCGCGACCAATCTCTTCCTTCACCATTTGACCGAGGGTTTTGCCGCCGCGTCGCACCGACGCGAAAAGCACGATCATATCGTGCACTGCGCCGCCTAACGTCGCGCCGATCAAAATCCAAAGTGTTCCTGGCAAAAAACCAAATTGCGCCGCGAGAACAGGACCAACCAGTGGGCCCGGCCCTGCGATGGCTGCGAAATGATGACCAAAGACGATCCAGCGATTTGTCGGCACAAAATCTTTGCCGTCGTTCTTGACAACCGCCGGCGTCGCGCGCTCGTCATTCAGCGCGAGTACCTTCGCTGCTAGCCATTTGCTGTAGAACCTGTAACTGATCGCCGCCGCGCAAAATCCAGCGACGATGATCCAAAGCGCGCTGATGTGTTCCCCGCGCGAAAGCGCCAACACTGCGAGCGCAGCCAGGCCGAGAAGCGTGACGGCGCTCCAAAGCAGCTTTTTCCAGAAGCTCATCAATTCGCTAGAAGATCGACAATGAGCGAGCAATTTTCAATTCCCGAGGTGCCCCCAGCGAAACTTTGGGAGGCACGTGCGTTTCCCAAATCACAGCCAGCCACGCGCTTGTTTCAGCTTCGCCAATTGCTCACTAAAATTCTTCCGCCGTTGCCGATGCTCTTCGACGACCGCCGTTGGGGCACGATCGACAAACGATTTGTTCTTCAGTTTGGTTTCTGTCGCGGTGAGTTCGCTTTCAAGCTTTGCAATTTCCTTGTCGAGTCGCTCGCGCTCCGCCGTTTTATCTCCGCCGCTAATCGCGAGCAAGATCTCACCCAGCGGGGTTACCGCCACCGGAACGCCCGGTTCAGCTTTATGTTGTCGATCTAATTGAACTTCATCAGCATTCAGCAACCGAGCGAGCGTCGGCAACTCGCTCGCAATGTCCTCCTTGTCTGCACGCAAAATGAAGTGCGCTTTCTTGTTCGACGGAATCTTTGCCTCTGCGCGCAAATTGCGGCCTCCTTGTACCGTTTGGTAGATGGCGGAGACAAGTCGTCGCTTCGCCACAAGATCGGTACCTTCTAACGCGATCTGTTTCGGTGGCTCCGCAAATTGGATTGTTCCTTTGCCGAAACCAAAGATGGACCAAAGCTCTTCGCTAATGTGCGGCATGAACGGATGCAGCAACCGCAGGATCGCTGATAAAACGAAATCCATTACCGCGAGCGCCGATTTCCTTTTTATCTCGTCATCGCCAAAGATGTCAGTCTTGCCTGCTTCAACGAACCAATCGCAATAGTCACTCCAGACAAAATCGTAGAGCTGCTGCGCGACCGCGTTGAACTGGTATTCGCGATAGGCTAACTCAAGCGCGTCAATCGTCTTATTCAATCGCGCCAGAACCTCGATCGCGTAGACTGACAATTGCCGATTATCGATCTCCGGTTCGCTGGAGCTTGTGCCGTGCATTCGGCGAAACCGCGCAACATTCCAGAGCTTCGTCGCGAAGTTGCGGCCTTCCTCGATCTGTTTTTCGTCGAAACGGATATCCTGCCCGCTCGGCGCGATGCGCATTAGGCCAAACCGCAATCCGTCTGCGCCGTATTTGTTGATGAGCTCGAGCGGATCGGGCGAATTGCCTAACGACTTCGACATTTTTCGTCCCTGCTTGTCGCGAATCAGCCCGGTGAAATAAACGTCGCGAAACGGAATGTTGTCTTTGTCATGATTCGTTTTGCCGGGTTTGAATTCGAGTCCGGCGATGATCATGCGCGCGACCCAAAAGAAAATAATGTCCGGCGCCGTTACGAGTGCACTCGTGGGATAAAATTTTTGTCGACTTTCTTCATCCATCGTTTCGTACGCCCAGAGCCACGATGAAAACCAGGTGTCGAGCGTGTCCGGATCCTGACGCCAGTTCTCGGGATCACCGGGCGGTTCGAGTCCAACGTACATTTCCGCCATCTGATCTCGGCCATCTGACCTTTGACTGCGGTACCAGGCTGGTATCCGATGGCCCCACCAAACCTGCCGGCTGATGCACCAGTCCTGAATGTTCTCCAGCCACTGCGCGTAAACTTTTTCCCAATGTGCAGGAAAAAAGCGAATAAGATGTTCGCGTACAACTAGCAGCGCTTCCTTCGTTTTCGGGTACTTGAGGAACCATTGATCGCTGATGCGCGGCTCGATCGGCACGTCGCTGCGGTCGCTGAACCCGATATTGTTTTCGTAGGGCTCGGCTTTCGCGAGAAGTCCCCTCTCCTGTAATAACTCCGCTGCTTTCTTGCGTGCTTCAAACCGTTCGAGACCATTCAACTCTGGCACGCTTGGACAATTGATTCGCCCGTCGGGATGCAGAACATCGACAACCGGCAAGTTGTGGCGCTGGCCGATTTCGAAATCTAATTTGTCATGGCCGGGCGTGACTTTTAAAACACCGGTTCCGAATTCCGGGTCGATCGCTTCATCGGCGACAATCGGGAGCTTTTCGCGTACTAGCGGGCGCCAGGCGTGTTTGCCTATAAGATCGACATATCGCTTATCGCTGGGATGAACTGCGACCGCTGTATCGGCCATGATCGTTTCTGGTCGTGTGGTTGCGACTTCGAGAAAGCGGCGCGAGCCCCTGGCTTGCCCTTTGGAATTCACAAGCGGGACGCGTGCGCCATCTTCTTCGACGATCTCGTAGCGAACGAAGTAGAGATGCCCTTTTTGCGGTTTGTTGATGACTTCTTCGTCCGAAAGCGCAGTCTGCGCCACAGGATCCCAGTTAATCATCCGTCGCCTGCGATAGATGAGCCCTTTTTTGTAAAGATCGACAAAAACCTCCTGAACCGCCCGGGCGTAATCGTCGTCGAATGTGTAACGCTGGCGCGACCAGTCGCACGAACAGCCGAGCCGTTTGAGTTGCTGGATGATGATTCCACCGTGTTTGTCCTGCCACTCGAGCACGCGGCGCAAAAATTCTTCGCGACCGAGATCGTGCCGTGTCACCCCTTCATTTTTGCGCAGCCATTTTTCGACTGCCGTTTGCGTGCCGATTCCGGCGTGATCCGTCCCCGGTAGCCAGAGTACTTCAAACCCCAGCATGCGCGCGCGTCGCGCAAGAATGTCCTGGATCGTGTTGTTCAAAACGTGGCCGAGCGTCAGCACCCCCGTGATGTTTGGCGGCGGCATTACGATCGAGAACGCCGGTTTCGACGAGTTCGCATCCGCCTCAAAATTGTGATTGTCGATCCAACGCGTATACCATTTCGGCTCGACCGAGCTAGGGTCATATGTTTTCGGAAGCTCAGGCATCGCAGTAAAGTAGCGCAAGCCTCTGGCTTGCGAATCCGTAAGAAACGCAAGCCAGAGGCTTGCGCTACTTTATTCGCTCCACGACTTTCCTGCCGCATGGATGACTCGCGCCCGATCGGCGTCTTCGATTCAGGAATTGGCGGCCTGACAGTCGTGAAGGCGTTGCAAAACACATTGCCTAACGAAAACATTTTTTATCTCGGCGATACGGCCCGCGTTCCATACGGAAGTAAAAGCGCGGAGACAGTTGGTCGCTACAGCTTGGAGATGGCCGAGATGCTGATGGAGGACAATGCAAAGATCGTAATCGTGGCATGCAACACCGCGTCATCGGTAGCGTTGCCGAAATTGAAAAAGAATTTATCCCTGCCTGTCATCGGAGTAATCGAGCCAGGTGCGCACGCGGCGGTTGCTGCGACGCGCAACCGTCATGTCGGGGTGATCGGCACGCGCGCGACCATTCGCAGTGGTTCTTATGAGAAAGCGCTGCGATCGCTCGATGCGGATCTTCGAGTTAACAGCCGCGCTTGTCCGCTGCTCGTTCCATTGATTGAGGAAGGATTGCTCGAAGACGAAGTGACTGATCGGGTGATTGCGCGATATCTCGAACCGATGACAAGCGATGGGATCGACACACTTGTGCTCGGTTGCACGCATTATCCGCTCCTTGCCACTGCGATCGCCCGTTTTCTCGGGGAGAAAATTACTCTGGTCGATTCCGCACGAAATTGCGCAGGCGCCGTCCGTGATTTGTTAGATCGACAATCACTGCGTGCGCCCGCGAAAAATCCCGGTCGCTTGGAAGTCATGCTGACCGACGCGCCCGATAATTTCCTGCACGTCGCACGCGAAGCGCTGCAACTTGAAATCGGTGAAGTGCAACTGCGCGAAGTTTTGCATCCGGCAAAAGTTTAACTGGCAGGGCGCGACCGCCGGGTCCGCCCTGGGCTGGAATTCGTCGGCGGGACGAGCGGTCGCGTCCTTCCTTTGGACTTCGGCAAGTTTTGCACCACCAGCTCATAGGAATGATCGATCATCCTGCGCAATTCTGTATCTGGCAGGCCGCTGTCGATCTCGACCGTATTCCAATGTTTCTTATTCATGTGATAACCAGGCCGAACCTGTTGTAACGGTCGCGCAGATCGAGCGCCAAATCGGGATCGCATTTCAAATTTACTGTTGCCGGGACCGCATCCAGCCCTGCGAGCGCAAACATTTTGCCGCCAACTTTGAAGACGAGGACGTCGTCGCCGAAGGGCGTGTCCTCAATTGCGTGAGGTTTGCTCAGGCAATATTCGCGGAAGTTCTCCAGGTCCAAGTCACGTTACGTTTTGTTAAGCGGCGGCGAGTTGCAACAAGGAGGCGCTGCCGACCAAACCAGAATAGTCGCGGCGGGCGCCTTCATGGAAAAAGCGGCCGGCTCATGATTCAGGCTTTCGGCGTAAACTGGGCGAGATCATAGATACCGAGGCGTTTCTCAATTCCGGCCACTTTATCAACCATCTTTTCGAAACCGTCTTCGCCAAACAATTCGTTTTCTTTCTTCTCGAAATCTTCGCCTAACGAATCGAATTCATGCGGCGTCACGATTTTGTGGAATGCCGGGAAGAGCACGGTGTCCTCGCGCGCCTCGTGCGGATTATACATGCGAATAAATTGACGCATCGAGCTGGCAAGCCGGCCGCGTTCAGATTCATTTTTCAGCGAGCCCGAGTTGGCCAGGCGCATGGTCACATCCGTCACTCGCCGGCCGGCCTGATGTTGGTCGCGGAGCACTTTCACCAAATCGACCAACTGATTGGCTTTTTCGAAGCGCGGAAACAAAAAATTCTCTTCCAGCTTTTCATGATAATCTTCGATGAAACTGCGAATGATCCCGGCTGCGTCGGCCAGTGCGTCGGGCGGAAAGTCCTGCTTTGCGTCCATTCGGCGAAGCACCTCGCCATAAACCAAAAGCACGCGCTTCAACACTCCGTGTTCGCGCATCAGGTCTTCAGGCGGCCCGACCTCTTCCTCTTGCCTTTTCTCCTGTTCGGCGGCGCTCGCGAACGATAAACCCGCGAAAGCCGACGTGCCGGCGATGATGCCGCTTCTCAAAAAAGCTCTGCGCGATGAATACAGAATTTGCATGGCGATCTCCAATGGGGTTCCATTGGAATTACGCAATTCGCTGACACAACAGGTGCACCAAATCGGAAATTTTTACGCGCTCCTGTTTCATGGAATCGCGGTCGCGTAACGTGACCGTGTCGCGCAGACCGACATCTTTTTCGCCCAGTGTCTCAAAATCGACAGTCACGCCGAATGGCGTGCCAATTTCATCCTGACGACGATACCGCCGTCCAATCGCACCACTCTCGTCGTAAAAGATGAACATGTGCGGCCGCAGAAGATCGACAATCTCCCTCGCTTTAGCGACAAGCGGTTCTTTGTTTTTCAACAGCGGAAAAACCGCGCATTTGATCGGCGCAATGCGCGGATGGAAACACAAGACAACGCGCGTCTCCATTTTTCCTTTCTCGTCCGGCGCCTGGTCTTCCGCATACCCGTCACAAATCAGTGCCAGCACCGTCCGATCCACCCCGGCGCTTGGTTCGACGACGTGCGGAACGAAGCGCTGCTTCGTTTCTTCATCAAAATATTCGAGTGACTTGCCGCTCGCTTTTTGGTGCTGTGCCAAATCGTAATCAGTGCGATAGGCGACGCCCTCGAGCTCCTGCCGGCCAAACGGAAAGTCGTATTCGATGTCGTAGGTTCCTTTGGAATAAAAGGCGCGCTCTTCGTCTGACACAGTTTTCACGTGCAGTTTGTCGCGCGGGATGCCGATATTCTCGTAAAATTTGAGTCGCTCTTCCTTCCAATATTCCAGCAGTTCCATCCCCTGCTCCGGGCGGCAAAAATATTCCAGCTCCATCTGCTCGAATTCGCGTGAGCGGAACGTGAAATTCCGGGGATTAATTTCGTTCCGAAACGCTTTCCCGATCTGCGCAATACCGAACGGCAATTTCTTGCGCGAGACCTCGAGCACGTTCTTAAATTGGACGAAGATTGATTGCGCAGTTTCGGGTCTGAGATATGTCACGGTCGACTCATCCTCCGTCGCCCCGACATACGTTTTAAACATCAAGTTGAAGGCGCGCGGTTCGGTTAATTCGCCGCCAGTTTCCGGATGGAAGTCAATACTGTTTTCTACCTGCCTCGTTGTTTCGCTTTGGATAACAACGTCCTTCGAACGAGCGCCAGCTTCTTTAAGGACGCGCAGAAACGCTTCCTTGGCGCGTCGTCGAATCATCTCAACGTGCTCTCCTTTCTTCTGCAGTAACACAATGGCGACGTCAGCGTATGAACCATCGTCTCCTCGTGCGCCAGCAAAACGGAAAATGGTGCCAGACTGAGATTCCACCTGATCCGCCCTGACCCGTTTGTTGGTAACCGAGCATTGACGCATCATGTCGACGAACGTGTCTTCGTGGCCACTCGCTTTCCAGGCGGCGCGATTCATTAAGATCGAGCCGTCCATGCCCACGACGTCATCGCGCTCGTGCACCATCACGCGCCACCAATAATTTTTGAGGTTGCGTTTTAGCTCCACGCCTAACGGCCCGTAATCCCACACGCCGTTCAGTCCGCCATAAATTTCGCTCGATTGGAAAATGAACCCGCGCCGCTTGCATAAGCTGACGATCTTTTCCATGCGCTGGGAATTAGAAGGCGCGCTCATCGAAACAGATTTAACCGCAGATTACGCGGATGTCGCGGATAATAGAGAACGCGTCCGCCAAACACGCCAAATAATGCTAAAAAAAGAGAGCTAACGACTGGCTGCTTCTATTTCTGACCTTTGGCGTCTTTTAGCGTGTTTGGCGGACGAATTTGCTCGGTAAATGACCAGGCTAACATCCGATCATTCGCGTTGTCCGTGTGATCCGCGGCTACGTTTGCGGCTCGATGGTGACCTCAGTTTTCACCGAGCTGGCGATGAAACAGTTTTCGTGTGCGGCATGATTCATCTCGTCGAGCTCTTCCTTGCTCGGTTGTTTGTCACCGGAGAACTTCGTTTTTTGACGAAGTACGACGCGCGTGATCGCCAGTTTGCCTTCGGAATTTTTCTCCATGTAGCCAACCGCGTCATCTACATACTCGTCGAGCACGAACTTTTTTTTGCAGGCAATGGCTAGGAACGTGAGCATGTGACAGCTCGAGAGCGAAGCAACAAATGCTTCTTCCGGATCGATCAATTTCGAATTTCCAAGATAAGCCGGCGCGGCTGAAGCCTGCATTTCATAACCGCCGTCAAATTTCCAAGCGTGATCGCGCGGATATTTTTGGTAATCGAATGGCGCATCGCCGCGTTTCCAAGTGAGAGTCATTTTGTGTTCGGACATGCTTTTAGATAGAATGAGACGGCTTGTAGGGCAAGCGCTTCGCTTGAAGAGATGTGCGCGATGCTGGTTTCGAACCAGCGACCCCTTGCGTGTGAAGCAAACCCTTTGGTTTCGCATTTATTCGCGAATCTTGACTTTTCATTCGTGTTTGTGCGTGTTGAAGCGGGTGTGGGGATTGCTAAAAATGCACCAAAGCGAACATGAACGAAAAAATTTTGTCAGAAATTGTCAGTAAGCCCATCGCCGATTGCCAACGTCCGAAATAAGCCGATCTTTTCGTTCCCGCCGCTTTCAGAGGTTCGAGTCCTCTCGTGAGCATCTTACTCTAAAATCCATCGTAAAACGTGTTTTGAACGGGTTTGCATAACAGAATTGCATAACACATTCGTCCGCGTTCAGTATTGTCATTCGATTAAGGATTGCGCTGGATTGCGTCAAGAAGGGGCCTCCTATGTGCGTTCAGCATGACGGCCTTCTGGCCCTTCCAGCGCGAATCTTGTGCGTCCAACCGTGCGTCTATTTATTTTGTTGAGGCGAATCGAGTAGCCCTCAAAAAACTTGGCGAGCCGATAAAATGGTTGGATAAGATGGAGTGAATGTTCTCGTTCTCAAAGTCGCTAGATAAAATCACTGAGGACGACCTGCTAGGGCTTATAAAGAGCGAGGCGGTAGAAAATCGACAGCTCGAATACAAGCGCGAGCTTCCGGGCATCGCGGAGAAAGACAAAAGAGAATTCGTGCGCGATGTCGTTTCCTTCGCGAATAGCGCTGGCGGCCACATAATATTTGGCATTGGCGCGACGAATGGGATCCCAACAGAGCTTGTGCCAATATCAGAAGACAAGATCGATGACGCGAAGTTAAGACTGGAGAGTATAATTCGAACTTCCGTTGAGCCGACCATTCAGGGATTAAAAATCGATTCCGTAAAACTGTCGAATGGCCGCGCGCTGATTATCGAAATCCCGCGAAGTCTTTTTGGCTTGCATCTAATCAAAGGCCGGGGTGCTTTCATCACGCGTACATCAGCTGGCAAATCGGAGTTAGACGTGGGCGAGATCCGTGCAGCATTTGCTGGCGCAGAAGCCGCTTCAGCGCGTATGCGCGAATTCCGCGCTGAGCGAACCTGGCGACTACAAAATGGAGAAGCCCTGTGGCCTTTGATTAGTTCCCGTGTCGGAGTAATGCACATCCTTCCGCTGGCATCATTCGCTTCGGGCGCATATTACTGCGCGATTGATAAAATACCGCGGGAGGTTGGAGAGATTTTGTATCCGATGGGTAGGCGCCCATCAGTTTACGTGCCTAAAATCACATTCGACGGCTATGCGAATCAAATGAATTGGGGCGGAAAAGGTGGTGCCCTTCATGGCTACAGCCACATTTTCCGAAATGGTGCCATCGAGAGTGTAAACGCAGACTTTCTCGATCAATTTTTCGGCCCTGCCGAGATCGCGCAGGGCGACGCTGCTCAGCTTTATTGGTTGGAAATTCTTACAATGGATTGCGCTGAGCGAATGCTAAGAATGATGGAGCTGCTTGAGATTCCAGGACCGTATTACCTATTACTGGCTTTCCTGAACGTGAAGGGATTTAGAGTCACGCGCGGAGGAGAGAGACCGCGCTTCGTCCAGGATTATCGCACCGTGGATCGAGAGAATCTGATCTTACCGGAAGTTCTCATTGAGAGCACAGACGTCTCGATTGAAAGCGAGATGCGAAGCTCTTTCGATATGGTTTGGAATGCATGTGGCTGGCAGCGCTCGTTTAGTTACACGGATGACCGTTATCCAGAGAATTGGCGGAATTACTTCAAGCGTTGAATGGAAAGATTCCTAAATCTGGAGGCAATGCACGCGTACGAAATCCGTCCTCGCAAAGATCGGCGTGGTTTCGATTTGATTTCCGACGCGCTGCCATTCGGTCGTGTGTGGTATGGCGAACCAAACGCCATCAGCAACGCAATCGACTACGCGAAGTTCTATATCCGCTCACATGGTGCGGTTATCCGCGTTTACGATGAGGACGGCAATGTGATCGAAACGCACGAGCACGCGGGTGATTTCAAAGAGTGGTAGCGTGGCTAACAAGTTTATCGCACTGTCGGTTGCCATTGCCATTTGTAAACGTTTGTGTAGTCCTGCAACCAAGCGGTGTAGAGCGGGTCTTCTTTCCATGCCGTGCTGTTGTCGAGGGCCCGGCCGTCGGGGGATCTCTGCAAAAGTGGGTTCGGAACCCTACGATAGGCTATGTCCTCTTTGAGTGGACACCAGAATAATTGGCCGCTATTACGCCAGCCATCCATGATGATGCCCTCCTCGAAAGGCTGATTGCGTGCGGTGACTACCAGACAATTGTTCTCGGCTGGGGTTCCTGCATAAGCAGCACCCCAGTGAAGCACCAGCGTCTTGAGCCTGAGCTCTTTCAGGCGTCCGCCGATATCACGCGTATAATGGCCGCAATAGCCGCGTTCTCGCTTGCCCATGTGGATCAGTAAGTTCTGAAACCCTGAGAACCAGACGACGTGATATTCACGCGCAAGGCTGCGCGAGGCGGTGTGCGCCGTCACTGAGACCAGCTCGGCCTCGCCTGGATCCACGTCTGGGGCGAGCGCCACGAGCGCGTCACGCAACTTCTTGATTGATCTTTCGTCTCTCGCCCAAACCGCATTTATGCAAAGGTTAAATGCAATGATGAAAACAACCGTTCGAATCACGTTAGCAAAGTTGGCAAAGGTTAAGGGCCAATTATACCAAAATCACAGATGATTCAACGCGCAAAGGGCTGCGCGTTCCTTGCGTGGTACAAATGCGCTCACTGATTGGTCAACAGTCTAACTGCCTTGGGATTGGGAGCTTGTGCGCAGCAAAAGAAGGAAGTAGTGACCACAGGCGCAGGCACCACCGGCTACGCGAAATAAATCGGGCCAGGCCAATTTGTGACAGCTCAAAAAAATGAAGAAAAGCATTGCTTCTCCTTGGTTCCCCGCCTAAACGGACCGGAGCAACCTGCGACGAAAGGAGGCGAGATAGATTGAAATCTCTGAAAATGATCATGATCGTGGCCGTTCTGGTCACCGCTTTGGGACTTGGAGCTTGTGCGCAACACAAGGAGGTCGTCACACCAGCTCCAGCACCGACGGGGAAATAGATCGAGTACTCCGTACTTTCAATTGGGCTATTTCGCCCAAAAGGCCAGGTCGTGTTCCGGCCTGGCTTTTTTTTCATGACGCATAAGGGCCTCGCTAACTTCTTCCCATCTCAACGTTTTCCGATTAAAGCTGCCCGAATGAAACTGAAAGGGAGCAGATTTCTCTTGTCCCACTCGCGGGGGTCGTTCTCGAAGGCGAGTTCGTTGAGATTTCTTCTCTCGTCCGGCGACGAAACGCTTTCCGTCGCCGCAATACGCATCAGCAATCCAGATCGTTCGCCTTTCACCGTCCACCACTGAAACGTAGCCCAAACTCCAACCCGCTTTCTTGAGATTGTCAGCGATTATTTCCCAGTACTTCGCGGGCTGCATTCTGCCTCTTTTGCCCTCCACACGGCAACGACAAAGTGATATGAACGCACGCCATGATGCGCGTTGCAGTCTTCACGATTGCTGCGGGGGCGTTGCTTTGCAGCGCGACAGCGGCAAATAACGCCGCCTGTCACGTTTGAATCACCCTGCGAACGTCGTTACGCTCACGGCAAGCCCTCTTGGCAGTAAAGAATGACCCGTCAACTCCGCCTGCGGACGCCGCCGCGTGCAGGCGCGGATTGAAACCTTGACACCATGAAACTTTTGCGGATGCTCGAAGTCGCTCGCCGCGTGCGGGCGCGGATTGAAACCCCTGCTGGTTCGGGTCGTTGTAGGAGACGATCGGTCGCTCGCCGCGTGCGGGCAGCATTTGCTGAGATGTCTTGGTTGTCCGAAAACGGAGAAATGTCAGCTGAGCCACCCAGTTACATACAGTTTGCGCCTCCAAGACGTTTACGAAGTCAGACCGATCACATCATGCCGTGATCCGCGTTTACGATGAAGCGGGCAATGTGATTGAAACGCACGAGCGCAAAGGCGACTTCAAAGAGTGGTGAGTTTTTACTTGCATCCCGCCCTGCACTTGATGGTAAGACCGTTAGTAGCGCGCAAGGCCTGGCCGAATACGAATTTCGCAATTATTGGATGTGAGGAATTTCAGGCAAACAACCCCGTCAGCGGTTGCGGTTGATTCCCGCCGCAGACGCGGCCTTATCTGCTGCCATGCTAATGTCCACCGTCACCGCATCATTCGCGCTGCCGTCGCCCCACTCGACAGTTCCGTAAATAGAACTGCCACCGGGTACTGGGGTTAGTGACGTTATGATGTGCATCCACGTGGATTGCCACGATTTACTGGTATCGGGTGGGGCTTTCCTATTCCCCGAGTCGGGGCTCAATGCTGGTCTGCGAAAATGTAGTTAATAGAATCTGAATCAGGCCGAGTGAATCGAATTTCTTACCGCTACAGCAGTAGTTTCATCGTTTGACGCATGAATGCCGAAGAACTGGCCTCCTGACTGTGAATGCTTCGCCAAATCTATGGTCTCAATATCGAATGCGCGCGACGTGTAAGCCTTCTTCATAGAGATATCAACGCTGCCAATCCAGGCGTTATCCATACGAATGTGGGCTACTATGTTTCCGCGATCATCGCGGCGGCGGCGCCGCAAGCAAACGAGACGGCATGGGATAGTTTCATATTAGGCGCGTGAAAATTGCTCGCTAAGACGGGCCAAAGTTAATGCGGCGAGCAACAGCCCGAAATCTCGCAACGCAACATCGAAGTAGCCCGGAATTAGTAGCAGATTGACGATAATTCCAGCCAACCATGCCGCGACAACGTAGGCAAAGATGCGCGGCTTCCACGCGACCCCGATCCCGGCACAGATCTCAACGACGCCGACGATCAGCATGAGATTGTGTCCGCCGATGGGCGACAGGCGCGCGACGATCGCGGGCAGGTATTGATCCCAATTGACGAGCACGTGGAAAAACTTATCCACGCCAAATAGGATCGGCGCTGCCACAAAGCCAATCTGGAGGATTCGGAATGCCTGATAAGCAGGGGACGCGGTGCGGATTGAGGCAGCCTGGTGAAATGATGCGTCTGTTAAATCAATGGTTGTATTCATGGCTTGGTAGAATGGTTGTCACTGCTATTTCCCGACTTCTAAGCCCGACATTTCAGAAAAATTTTGTAGCCGCGGCTCACGCGACGGGGATCACAACCGGGGACCTCGCACTGCCGTGCATGAGCGGCGGGGCCACGTTCCATGAGGCTCCTGGAATCGGGCTGGCCGAGCGGCGCCCTTCAAAGACCGGTCAGGCTTTTCGATTACCAGGCCAAAAACTAGTGTCTCGGAGCCCACCGGAATGCGCCGTCACCATTGCCATCGCGCCGCGTCGCGTTGGGTTCCCAGCTTCCCTATGCTGAGCGTCTGAGCGTGCTCCGATAATCAGCCAGAAACTTCTGAATGCCCACAGTTGTGAGTTCATGCGCGGTGTCGAAGCTCTGCCACGGACGCTTGAGATCCAACGCCTTGTACGGAATCGCCTTCAGGGGCTTGCCACTCGCATCGACAGCTTTGTAGCTGAAGTCTTTATCCGGCATCGGAAAGTCTTTTGTGGCCCAGTCCACCAAGACCTTCGCGGGAACAGTGGTGAGCTCAGCGCCGAGCGCAAATGAAGCGAGCAAATGATCGAGGTGGCGTATGCTCGCGGCTAGAACATGCACGTGTCCATCGCCATTCTTGTACATTTCCTTGATGTTCTTGATCAGGTCGATGCCGTTTTTCGCCGTGGTCATCAAGCCTCCCGACAAACGGCGATACGTACACTGGCTCTCTTGATCCCCTGGTCGCGGCATACACCGCAGCTGCCTGCTCTTGAGAGAAACACAGCGTCATATTCACACGAATTTGTCTCCGCACCGATATTTCTGCAGCTCGCAAGCCTTCGCGCGTGCATGGATATTTAATGTAAGCGTTGGGAATCCAAGTGAACATTTCCTCGCCCTGCGCAAGCATCTCCTCGGCTTTCGTGTCCATGTCCGCAAAAACCTCAATGGAGACTCCGGCATCGCCGACCAATGGCGAGATGGCCTGAACAATCTTCCTGTACTCGTCTTTCTCCTCCTGTGGGCTCAAGGTGTGGCCCGATGCAATTCGCTCCCGAATCTCCGGATTTTTCGCGATCAGGCTTGGGTTCGTGGTTTGACCATCAACGAACCCGATCAATTCCTTCACTCTTAGTGTTTCCTCAGGGTCTCCACCATCGACGAGTATTTTGGTTTTCGGCTTGTTTGCTAACATATTGTTAACCTCGAGCAGGAGCTATCGATTTATTGGGCGAGTCTTCAGCCAAAGCCATTCGACTAATAGCCGGCAAACTCGTCAGTTCGGATGTCGTCTTCGTCGACGCCAGATGAAACCAGCATCTTTCTCATCCCACTGACTAGGCCGGGAGGACCGGCGATATAGTAGATTGGTCCGCGCAGATCATTCAAATACTTGGACAGCATGTCTTGGTTGATCCTTCCGGTCTCGCCGCTCCAGGTTTTCTTCGAGCGCGGCATGTCCGTCATTGTGGCAACAAAACGGAAGTTCGGATTTATCTTCTCCAGATTCCGCAAGACTTCGATGAAGAGCGCGTCTTCGGGCCGCCGGTTGGAATAAAAGAGATACAACTTGTGCGGCGTCTGGTCGTGGTCGGCTTGCCGCACCATGCTCGAAAACGGCGTAATTCCGATTCCGCCGGCAAGGAACACGGCCGGTTTGGCGGGATTTTTTTGGAGAGTGAAGTCGCCCGTTGCCGAATCCATCTTCACGACGGTGCCAAGCGGCATTTCCTTCAGCGAGCGCTTAAATGACGTGTCACGCATGCGAGTCGCGAACATTAGCAGGCCTTGGAATGGAGCGCTGGCAATGGAGAAAGTGCGGACATTTCCTTCCAAGTCCGTTTCTGGCGGATCCAACAATGTCAGGTCAGCGGATTGTCCCGGTTTGAAATCGAATCCCGCCGGTCTTTCGAAGTGGAAGGCCATGGTGCCTTCCGCAACTTCAACTCTGTTTAAGAGCTTCGATTGGTAGCCAACTAGCGGGATTTCCTGAGTAGTCATAATCAGGCTTACGGCTGATATCCGTCTTTTTGCCACCGGGCGAACAAAGCAAGCTGGTGTTCTGTCCAATAGGGCCCGCCGGGTGGCATTGACGGCGGGTGGCCATCGTGCGGCGAAACTGTTCGAAGCACCTTGTTGGCATGGTCCGGATTCGACATGTAGGTGTAGTCGTCCAACTTCACACCGTAGGACTTCATGTGTGAGACATCGACGGCGCGAAACAACGGCTTGATGTCACGCGCGAAAGAAACTTGATGCATATATTTTCCTTTCTCCCGATAGGAAGCTTCGGGCAGTTGGTTTATTTGGATTAAGACAAAATTCCATTTGCATTGTGGTTGATCTGATACATCCCGCGGGTCCTAATCGTGCGGAGGTCCCAGGTACGGGAACTCGTCTAGGAGATCGCCGTGCGGCCGAACCTTATCTGTCACGTTCCGGTTCGCGTAGATAGAAAAGAAAAGATCGACAACATCATCGGTTAGCGCCCGGCCACTGTTCGGATACCGCACGGGCTCGCGAGGGTTATAGGAAAGAATGTCTGGCAACAACTTTCGTGCGACGGCCTTTGCGTCCTCTGGCGTATAGCCGCCCGAGTGTTCCAATTCGTGTGCGAAAACGCCGATGAAGCGATCGTCATTTGCTGGCTCGCCGCTAAGGTACTCCTCTTTCTTTTCTCCCGGTAGAAAGACCGCCTGCAATGGTCTTCCACCTCGATCTGCCTGGATCCAGCCGTCGCCAGTATTGTCCACGGTGCGAGCCCAAATTCCGACCTTGTTAGTCCCAAGTTCTGAGTTGGGAAGTTCAAGCGCGATGCTGCAAACATTTTTGTCTTTGAAGAAATCGTCTCCGGTAAACTGCATGTGATTGAAATTGCCGTTCACGTCGAAAAAGAAGGGATCGCTGCGCCAACCGAAGAAAAAACGGAAATCGCCGACTTGCGTCACCAGGGCTTCCTTTCCGACGGACACTGGTGCTTGCTGGACCACAACTTCACCGTCGTCGCCCATCCCCGCGGCTTGTTTACCCTGAAGACGGCGAACTGTTGCAATCTGCTTCCCGTCTGCCGAAGATGCGAACTGTACACTGCAACCGAGATCGGCAACGGCATCGCCGTTCGTGTCGACCTTGAATTCATACAACGCTCCTGGTTTGAAGGGCTCACTTGTTGTCGGTTCCGGCGAATCCAACCTGAAAGACGGATGCACATTGAGGATTAGTATTGATTTGTCCGGGTCGCGTGGCTTGGTGAACGCATAGAGATCGGTCATGTCCAATCGAGCATCTCCGCGCGGAAACCCAAAGTTGGGACCTGAGGCATGATGTGACATATGGATTCTCTTTTCTTGAAACGGTTAGCGCCCAACTTGGCCGACGTAATATCCCAGGCGGTTTTCCACATCGCCCGGTTTGTGAAAACCTTGCTCCATCAACTTTTTGATTCGCATTTGCGCGGCTGGTCGCATGATCGAGGCGAAGCAAACATCCCATTCCGGTGCTATTTCGTAGTCCGGCGGCAAACTGGCCACGTCGACGAAGTGCTTGGTTTCGCTGATCACCCGTTTGTCGAACGATGCGATTCGGGTTGCTAACTCATCGACAAACTCATCAAGCTCAGCATCCGGTAACGAACGGTTAACGTATCCGTACCGTTCGGCCAGATCGCCGGGAAAGTCGTCGGCTACTAGAAACACTTCCAGCGCGCGTCCTCTTCCGATCAGACGTGGCAGCCGTGCCATTGGGCCACCTCCCGGCACAATTCCAGCGCCAACTTCAAAGTGCGATAAGATCGCTTTTTCGCGACTTGCGAAACGCATGTCGCAGGCAAGAGCCAGCTCACTTCCGACACCAGTCGCGCGTCCACGAATTGAGGCGATCGACACAACCGGTGCGCGGCTCAGGCGAACGAGCATATCAGGCAACGGCTGCAACCCTGTGGGTCCGGGCGGGAGACTGGTTGTCTCCTCGATTTTCGCAACGAAATCGTAATGAGTCATGAAGAATCCGTCGATGGCGCTGTCAAAGACAACAACCTTGAGCTCCTTGTCAGTTTCGATCGCAGTGATGATCTCGTTCAGCTGCGGAATCGTTTTAGGTCCGAAGATATTTAGAGGCGGGTGATTCAGCGTGACGCGCCAATACGCCGGCGAATGTTTAGTTAGGAAAACTCGTTTGTCGCTCATGGGGTAGTTCCTCGTTATCGACGCAGCGACTTAAATGCGGCGCGCAGCTCCTGCGTGAATAGCTCTGGTTGCTCCCAGGCCGCGAAGTGCCCGCCTTTCGGGAGTCGATTGTAATGAATCAGTTTGGGATAGGCTTTCTCGGTCCAGCTCTTCGGGGCGGTCGACATAATCACGAAAGCGAGCTTTGAGTGCATCCATTTTGCCTGCATTCACGTGATACATGCGCAGTTCATAAACGTGTCCGCCAATCGTGGTGAAGGCGATCATCGCGGCGGCGGCGCCGCAAGCAAACGAGACGGCATGGGATAGTTTCATATTAGGCGCGTGAAAATTGCTCGCTAAGACGGGCCAAAGTTAATGCGGCGAGCAACAGCCCGAAATCTCGC